>Ga0307517_10008179_pt1 | contig 15044 bp, 6 predicted proteins | sample 23_EM_MG_FD_194515 | JGI IMG/M metagenome (GOLD analysis project Ga0307517, IMG submission 194515) | Populus trichocarpa ectomycorrhiza microbial communities from riparian zone in the Pacific Northwest, United States - 23_EM | ecosystem: Host-associated > Plants > Roots > Unclassified | place...
AAAAAACTCAAGTCAACTCAAATTAACTCAACTAATTCGCGATATGAGATATGAGGTAGGGATAACCCAACAAAAAGGAAAGCAAAATAAATCAAGAAATTCAAGGCCTAATAATTCAATGTCAAATGATGAAAATGAAAAAAAAAACTAATTTTAAAAAAAGACCCTATAAAAGATCGAACTTAAACCGAGTTCATCGTCGAAACTGGTGGACTGCGTTATGAAATTGAAATTACTCTGTAAAAGACAAACATGAAAAACCATAAAGAAAAATTTCAAACCATAAAAAAATTAAAAATTAAAATAACTAAAATTAAAATAATAAAGACTAAATAATGCACAAAAATAATTAAAAGAAACTAATAAGAGACTAAATTGAAAAACAAAATAAATAAATAAAGGTAATAAAAAAATAAAAAATAAAATTGAAAATCATAACATAACTGAATTTATAAAAGATATACATGAATATTGGGACTTGGGAGAGGAAAAAAAAAAAAAAGGGGAAGGAGGAAAAAGACCAGTCAGTCGTCACCGAACCGACCACCACTTAGATGACAAGACGCGCCACCTTTGGGAGTTAGATTTTGCATGTTTTAATGGCCAGTAGTAAGTGGCAACATGCACATGTCCTCCATGACTGGCAATATGTGCAAATCGACAATTCAGATATCTGTAACAATCTGAAGATTTCCCGTATCATAAGGCTGTTTTGTACTGAAAAACATTTCAAACTAGGCCCTGCTAGCTAGCTCTCCCAATCTTCGCACATCTGTGCCCATTCCCAAGTCGGCCACTACAGACCACCAGTTAGTTCATATGGCTGCTTTTTCGAGTTCGATTGTGTGGTGGCTCCAGCACGCAGCAGGACATCGAGGGTAAAAAGCAAGAACATGCACAAATAGTTCAATATTGGGTGATGATCAGTCTGGCCAGGAAGAACCCATCCTTCTGTTTTTTGCTCGTTGAGAAGGCCGACGGAGTTGGAGCTGTGCGACGGCTGGCTAATAGCCTTCTTCCTGTACTCGGGTGGTAAACAGATTTGTTCTCTCTGAATTTAAATGGTCCAGAGGAAATGATAAAAAGAGTAAAGCCAGATTCTTAGATTCGAATTGGGCTGGATTACAAGCTTATAAGGTGAGATTAATTACAAGGATTATCTTAGAAAATCACCAAAATGATATAAACTAAATATCCCTTGGCTTTCTCCAGCAATTCACTTCTTATCAAGCATGAAGTGCCAGCCCGCACGTAATCCTTCTTCTTTACATATTATTTATTTTATTTTTTCACGAACGAAAGGCAAATTGAGTTGGGGTTGAATCATCGTGAGTGTATATCAATTGATTCCCAACAGCTCCAAGAAAAAAATGACGGAAAATTAAGTTTTTATAAATATGTACATTTGAATATGAATTATATTTTTAAATTGTGTGGGAAAAAAAAAAGTTTTGGTATGCAATTCCATTACATTATAAATAATCTAAAAGAGCGAGGTGATGAATACATTATTCACCACCTCACATGATACTATTTAACAGAACAATATTTTGTGAATTTTTCTGCGTCATTTTTTTTCAATTTTATTATTTTATATTGTGTTGATTGAAAATTGAATTTAATAATTTATTTTGTTGTGGTTTTTATATGGTTATTGCAATCTCAAAACAACATTCTAACATTGAGTTAGTGCTTGATTTTATGAAAAAATATTTTTGATTTTATTGCTTACAAAAGAATGCAAACGAGGGGACTAATATTGAAAGTTTTTTTTTTTCCACTACGGTGTCAACACCTTTTTGAAAGTAAAAATGCTTTAAGATTTTTTTTCAATTTCTTTTTTGATTCCTTTAGTTTTATAATTGTGAGTTTTAGTTCAAAACTTTATTTTGTTTACATATCAACCCTTGAGTTTGAGAGAGGAACAAGAGTCGTTGGAGAACACGGAAGAGAGAAAATGTTTGGTTGACGAGATTCCTTTAACAAAAAAAAGATCAAGTTAGGTGTCAAAGTTTTCATCTTGACTAGAGGAGTACTATTGAGGTGTTTTTAGTCTTTCATGTTGCTGAAAAAAGTAGATTAAGGTTGAGATAGTTTTTTCATATTAGTTTTGTGTTTTTGAATAAATTTTATGGTTTTTTTAGATAATTTTCCCAATTGTATCGCTATAAGTAAAGTGAAAATCATCTCCAATTGTAATTATTTTCGTCATCAACAATTGCTAAAGCCAAAGAAAATATCTTATTATTTGCATAAAAACAACAGCAATCAATAATTTTTAATCATATCGCCTAACAAATATGTGCCATCAATATTGATTAGTGGTCTATAGTACTTGAACCTTCAATACAAGATCTAAATAATTAAAAAAACTCTTTTAAATACCATTATACCATCATCAAGATTTCCTTTGTGCTTTCAATAAACAATTATTCTAGGATTTGATTCTTTTACTACAAAAAACAACCATGGTAATTTTTCAAATGAATCCTCATGTGAATCAAACATATGCTCAAATACCTTCTGTTTTGCAACTTATACCATGTCATATGATATTTTATACTTTTAATGCAATTTTATTTTTTCCTAAATGCTTGCAACCATCATTGAAAGGTTATTTATCACAAGTGTTGAAATAACATTAACAACAAAACTTGTATCGAGTTATTGATGGTCTTTTTGGATAAATATTGAGGTACATATATGCGTTTCTTTTAACATTTCTAACTCATGTGAATCTAACTTTTTATGGTATCCCTCACGTAAATACCACTTACATTCCAATACTTGCATATATTATAATTAGATAAATGTCAAGGTCAACTGTTGAACTCGATATTAAACTAAATGTGTATGTGCCACCATTTAACTATATTAACTAAATCATTTTTCACTGTTGAATGTTTGTCCAACCTTTAAATCAGAGCTTCTAGGAAAATTTCTACTACTAAGTTACCGATTATAAGAAACAACAAATGCATACCCAGAAGCATCTCTAAATTGAAAAACATGAGGTGTTTTTTCATCATCAACATTTACTATCATATGCAGGTTTAACGTCTCATCATCTTCATTGTCACTAGATTTAGAATAGTCATATTGATGTTGATTAGTGAATGAATTGTTAAACATAGTATCACCAGTCCTTTGTAGCAAGTCATCTATTAATAAACTATTTTTTCCTCTACTAATTGATCTTGAAGGACCAGCGGATTATGCTGCTTTTATACCTATTTGATCAGAATTTGGGAATTTGGGACACACAGAGGATTTGATCAACTACTCACATATAATACCATTGTGTTCAATCCACTTTGGATAAAGGAATCCATCATTGTTTTTAAAATTATCATCTTATACAATCGATACAGGATAATATTGATATTCCTCAACTCGACACCTCTAAGTTATATATATATATATTCATTATTGTTCACATTAGGAATAATAATGGATAATAGTACTATCGTAATGACATAATATAAAGATGTTATAAGAAATTTTGTAAAAAAAAGAAGAAATAAATCTAATTCTGGTCAATTGGATATAATTTAAACTGAATTGCATTAAATCAACCTTAATTGCCAAAATTCATAGCAAATTCAAACAAATTCTCAAAATTTAATGCAACATATAATTTACCAAAAATTCAACATAATTCATGATATCAAACTTAATTGATATTTTCATACTCAACTGCATGAAATCAAACCCAAATTCTTAGCAAGTTCAAACAAAATATCAAGTTCAACAATTTATCTACAATTCAACGCAATATATAATTCATCAAAATTTTACCTCATTCATGCTCTACTGCATGAAATAACCAAGCCTAATAGATACCATTCATAGTTTAATCGAACCATTTCATATAAAATTTCTAATTCAACAACTTATTCAAAATTCAACGCAATATACAATCCATTGAATTTGACTGCATGCTCATTTGCATGAAATCACCAATCTTAATTGATAGCATTCATAGTTATTTTCAACCAATTCACACAAAATCTCAAATTCGGTAACTTATCTGAAATTTAACACAACACATGATTCATTAAAATTCAATATAATTGATATTATTTTCATGCTCAAATACGTTAAATTAATCAATTCTAATTGATGATATTCATAGCTAATTTATCAAAAATTCAATAAGCTCTAAATTTACTTAAACCCTAAATAACAATAATAATTTCATTTCAACTAAGCCAAACACAAATTAAATATAAAACCCATATAATTAATAATAATATAATATGTTTACCTTACTTGCTGGACTAGAAAGTGTTGGGGTGGCAGTGATAACAACAACAATTCTTTTTGGTAATTTTTAAAAGGAAAGCATCCTAAAAGGCTTAGAAACTAAAATGGGTTTGAGTTTCGGGTGTTTTAAGGACAAGAATAAACAAGTGATTTGTGAGTTTTTTTAAAGAAAAAAAAGCCGTTGGCGTCGTTTTTAGATAGAAAGAGAGAGAGAGAGAGAGAGAGTGACTATGCGTTTATGTTCATTGATCTGGGTAGGAAGTCAAATTTTCACTACATGTCACCCTTCAGAAGCGTGACATATTAATAAATTGTCGCTATTTATCTGAAAGCAACATGGTGATTATTATTTTTGAAAATAATGATATTTATTAAATATTATATTTTTAAAACACTACAAGATCAATTTATTTTATTTCACCGATTTTTTTTTTAAAATATGTATTTCACTTAAATGTTGGTTTCACTGTGCTCATTTTTTTTAAAAAATGGTAGACATAAATCACGAGATCGATCAGTGGTACTTGTAGGCTCCAGTGGCTGCATGCATGTGATCCAAGTCGTTAGAAAGCAGACAAGTAACACAGTATTGACAATTAGGACTTAGTTGCGAAAATGATTCTCTTTTTTAATTACAATCTGATTTTCGAATCAAATCACACCCTTCTCCCTAACCAACGACATACCTCAAGTACATGATACTGGAAATACATTAATTAATCTTACCCTCTCAAAGATTTTATTACCACAACAGTCTACGATATTCCCCTTTTAAAAAACCATAAAACAGAAGTTTCCACGCTTCTACAATTTTTTTTTGTCACCCATTTTATTACCAAAAAAGACATGGGCTTATTCACTCGCACGAGCTTCTTACCTTGCAATCCCCAGCAGCTAGAAGTTACCTCCCCCTTTCTTGTTTTTAGCCTTTAAAAACCCTCTCCCCCCACTCACTTCCCACTTCATTCTAATTTCTAGCTAAATTTCTACTTCTACTCCCTCTTCTCACTCTCACTAGCTAGCTTTCTCTTTAAGTCTATTTTTCTAGCTCGTTGATTTCGTCTCTCTTGTGCTTTCCAAAACATGGGTTCTTTCTATAATTCATATTCAAACACAAATTATAATCAAAGAAACCATTTTTCAATAGAGCGCACGCCTAAGATGCTCAAAGAGTTTCTCATAGATGATTCATATTCATGTTCCTCAAGGGGGTTCAAATCATTTTCAAGAAAACCATCCGATTCCACCATGAAAACCCTTATCGAAATTGATATTTATAATCCAAGAAACGTTGCTAATCCTAGCAACAATATTGCAAGTTACAAGCTGCTTAAAAGTCGTTCAAAAGCAGCAGCCTCAACAACAATCTCAGCTTTTCAAGCCATGATGAACGCCGTCAAGAACGTGCATTTCATTGCCATTAAGTCTCCCTCACTTTTACCCAGGAGTCTCTCCCGGAGACTATCAAAAAAGAAGTGTCAAAACAAGGAGAATGAAGTCAAAATGACAATCACGGTAAAAGACATTATACGGTGGAAATCGTTTCGGGACATTGTCGAAGACGACAAAGCTCCACCATCGGATTTGCCACCATCACCCCATCATTGCACCACTACCACAACCAGGTCCACTTCTACCACCCCACGGAGCGGGTCAAGCTGGTGCGATAGTGATTTCAACTCGGATTATTTGCCGTCTTGGAACGGTAATTTTGACGAGTGTGTTGAAAATGAGGTAGGAGCGGGTAAGAAATTCTTACCATGTGTCGGCGAGGATTCTTTGGAGGCGACAACAGAGGCAAGAACATATACAAAAGTGGGTCCCAAGGTAAGATTATATAGTGTATCGCATCTTTATAAAAATTTGCGTGTCTGCTGTTTTTATTTAACCAGCGGCGAGAATGTGTCTTTTAGTGGCTCGTGTTTTAACTTTGTCGGTTTCCTTAGAAGCATGTAATTTAGTGTTGAATCACATAGGACAAAAGAGAAGTCTGTTCATTGTCCCTGTCCAATGAGATTAGATAGATCTAGACCTCTAGTTAAGGGCACACCGGCACAGTTTTTTTAAGAAGCTGCTAAGGTTGGCTGGGAATCAAACATTCATTACATGCCAGTGCCATCAAAATATTTATTACATCTAGATTTATCAACATGGAAAATGCTAGGAACATAATATTAATGAAGCCTAAGATATGCTTAATGCATGCAACATGCCCTTTATTGCTTTACTCTATTATGTGATTCAATGTTTAATTAATGGCTTTCTTGGACACGGGTTGACAATGAGATCACTGATTAATCTTGCATCGAATCACTCGGGTTGTATGAAAAACAATTTTAGGTGATTGTTCAAGCTGGAAAAAAGTTCGTTGTGCTTAAGATTTAATATAAACTGGAAATGTGCTTCAAATGTCTCTATAATGATCATGTCTATGGTATATCCTGTGTTTGTTTTCCTGTGTAAATTGATCTAATTTGGAGCGATGTAAAATGACAGGAGGACGAGGACGAACAACAGCATAGTCCTGTTTCAGTAATTGAGTTCCATTTTGAAGAAGATGAAGAGTCAAGTTCGTCTTTTCATCAAAGCCTTGCCACTTTGAATAGTATGTTCCCTTCTGGCTTAATTCCTACTCCATAATGCACAAATGTTTAGCACTGCAAGCATAAATGAGGCGGCATTAATTCATTAAATTAATAAAAAAATATGAGGCTTCATTAATTAGTGCTAATGTTTCATTTCCTATATATGATGGTAGAATGTTTCTAAGACGTCCACGAAATGCAGGGACTAGAGAAAAGATTATGGAAAAGATCCGAAGATCTGAGAGTGTAGCCAAACTGGTCCCTGTCAACCTCGATAAATGGATGTCAATGGACGAAAACGTTAGCTCTGGAGAAGATGATGACGTTGACGAAGACAGCGATGATCTTGAAGGAATTAGAGAAACAAATATGATCAAGGACGAAGAAGAGGAAGAAATTAACAGAGTCGAAGAAAAGGCATGGAAGCTATTGAACCATGTCAAAGAAACTGGTGTGGAATGCTGCAATGACAACGTGGACCTACTATTGAACTTCTTTAGAGATGAATTGGCTACAGGGAGATATGAGACTAGAAAAAATGGGATTGATGTGGAATTACTGAATAAAGCAAAAGCTTGGATAAATGGGGAAGACAGCTTATGGGTTGGATGGGAGATAGTGAATAAAAGGGAGGATTATGTTAGAGAAATGGACAGGGAAGGCAGATGGAAAACGTTTGAGGAAGAGCAACAAGAGCTTGCTTTGGAAATTGAGAATGGTGTGCTTCGTCTTTTGGTTGATGACTTGCTGCTTGATCTCATCTCTTGCTGATGATGATTGATTAGAAGCAACAGAAGTGAATATCTAGCTAATATTAGAATCACCCATTATACTGAAAATGCACTGAAATTATCCCTTAAATGACATAACTCATGCTCATTGTTTTGGGATATTTCTAGCTTTAGCCTATAATGAAATTTTGTAGGAGGAAATAATAAAAAAATAGTGGTGTTACTGTGTTAGCACTTATTTTTCTTAGCAAGGACCAAGAGGATAGAATATTGTCTGTTCAATATTTTTCTTCTGTAAATACACAAAATTTCGTTGTTCTTGTTTGTTTCCTGTCTTATACAAGAACTCAACACTTCGAACGGAAAAGGCCTCGGCTTGAATTGTATTTTTTTTTTCCAGTTATAAAGACATGGCTCAACACCGAGACCTTTAGGAGGAGGCCATGGGTGCAGGCTTATTAGCAGCTTGAAAAAAGGTGAAATGCAGCAGTCACCAGAATTAGTACGGGCCTTGAGATTCCACCTTTCCTATTAGTGTGTGGGCTGTCTATGTTAATGGGATGTCTTCTTCGCTAAAGGGCCACGTTAACGTTAACCCTAACCCTAACCCACCCATTTCTTTGCCAGCACGGTTTATCAGTTACCATACATGTATTTAGTCTAAGACAATCATTAACAGTGAATTTATATATATTTAATGTGAGTCTCGTAAACAGAGTTACTAATCTCAAAAGTTAATGTGGGTTGTTTTTTTAAAAAAAATTAATTTATTTTAATTTCATTATTTATCATTTAATTTATTAAAAATTGATCTTTTTATTTTTTTTAAGTGCTAATTAAGATTATGAAGTTGATTAATTGTGCTACATTATGATGAAAATGCTTTATTACTGATTAGTTCAATGAGTTCATTGTACCAAGTTGATTAATCCGCATAAGAATTTAATAAAATATTATGATAGAACTTCAATATTAGGTCTCCTAATGGCTTAATAAATCAAAATAATTATAATTAAATAAATAACATAACTTATTAATTATATCCTAACGTGACTTATAAATAAGTTAAATGAAAACTTTTTATCTAAACATAATATATATGTTTCACATAATTAATGCTTCAAATTTTATATAATCATAAATAACTCATCTAAATTATATAAATTAGTTAAGTAAAATTTAATTTTATAGTATTAAACATAATCAATTAATAATAATCTTAAATAACTTCATCAAATTATCCATAAATAAAAATAAAATTAACCTGGTAGGGTCTTTTGGGTATCTTTACAGAGCACAACCAAACCAAGCATTAAGGAAGCACAGAAGGCGTTGTACATAAAGAGAGTCTTTTTGGGGGCCGTTCCTTGGCTCATCAAGGTGACTAGAGGAACACAATCGTGACCATTTTGTCAAGCTCCCCAATTAACACCACACACCTCCTCAATAAAAAACCGCCAAAACTGACGGACCCCTCTTCCTCACATCTCCCTCGTGCCACATCAACTCGACTTCCCATGTTTCTATAAAATCCCAAACATCTCCATGTCTTCTTTCTCCACATCTCTCATGGCTTTCATAGTCTCAAACAAGCCTATGTTTACATTGATGTCCGTAGCTGATGCAGCTACATGGTACTGTGCCCTTGTACTTCTTGCTCTAATATTGCTTACTTCTTTAAGAGAGGCATCTCCCACATACGATGATGATCGTCACCATGATGTTGACGTTGGCAATCAAATACTTTACCGGCCGTGCGATGAAATTTATGTTGTGAAAGAAGGAGAAACCCTTCACACCATCAGTGATAAGTGCGATGACCCTTTTATAGTGGAGGAGAATCCTCATATTCATGATCCTGATGATGTTTTTCCTGGTCTTGTTATCAAGATTACTCCTTCAAGGTCTAGGAAATTATTGCGGTAGCTAGTTTTTGTTGATCGTCTTTATAGTATATTAGTCTTCTTGGCCTCTTTGTTACTCTTTTCTCTATCTTTTTTCTTGAAATACAAACTAGTGTTATGTAAAAAATAGCCATCATATATTGAAGAAGTCTGCTTTTGATTACTTCGTTTTGTTGAGTTTCCATGTATCGATGTTTGTAGGATTTACGCACACATATCAATTGCGAAAAATTAAAAGGAAGGGAGGGAGATCTTCTATGAAATATTTTGCAGAGTAATTGTGTTTGTATTCATGGTATTGAGCAAAGTCTCAAAGATATGTATGTAAAATTTATTGCAAATTAAATTTATTGAACCAAAAAGAGATTTGAACATCCCAATGTTACTATTTCTTGAGGAATATAGTTTGACAATATACGCAGTATATTAATTTTTCGAGTTAATATATGGTTGTGTTATTGCTACTGCTATCCTTCTGTAAAGGGAGAGGTTTTTAATTTATTAAACTAATTATAAGATATATTTCCATGTAACCCTACGAGGGTTTAATTAGAAAATTGGTTATAATATTGTCTACACATCAATTTTTTTCTGGGTAACTGCACATTGTCACCTTTATTTTGGCTAAAGAAACCATTCTTCCATGAACTTGGAGTCCAAACAAGGAACAAGAAACAAGTTATTTATCATTTAATTACTTACCTATCTCGAATTCAGAATTTTGCAATTTGTAGGGATGATCTGAGAGCAGCGCTGCTTAAATTACCAAACACAGCATACGGTTATTTTTGTAGTTGCATGCAATTAATCATGATCCTGCAGAATTAAAAAGGAACTGGTGGTCATGAATCGGATCAACAATTTGACACGACATTCTTTCTACAAGAGCGGCTCGGCATTAAAGGAAGGAACACCATGGCCATTTGTCAACCAAGTAGTAATTAGAGAGAGAGTGTTGCTGAAACAGCTTTTGTTTTTTTGGAGATATCCATGACATGGTCTGCGCGCAAAACAGAGAGACCTGCGCACGACAAGAAAAGGGAAAGAAACATAGAATGATTGAATAGCTAGCTAGTAGCTAAACTACGAAAAAGGAAACGACGTGTAAAGATGGAAAGAGGACGAAGTACCCATCATTTTTTGGCCTTCAAAGTAAGTAGAACTCTATTTTTTTTCTTGGTAATAACAAAATTGTGGGTCGGAAAATAATTAAATCAACAAAATTTAAATGACAATGAATTTTGTGGCACGGACAGGGCCACTTTGCGTCTTCTTATTGAGGGCGTTTTATGCCAAGTCACGAAATTAAGATGACACTTTTAATTGGTTCCTAGTAGTCAAGTTGGAAATTGGCAGCCCAGGTAAAGTGACACGAAGACTAATTAGCTAGCATTCATGAGCAAATTCTGAAAATCATTTCGTTTTTTTTTTCTTTTCTTTTTGAGTCACTAAGGATATCCATGGATGTTGTCACCTTCCTCCAAGCGCATGAGAGAGACCAGGGTGGTCAGTAAAACTTACCATCTCGAATTATGAGTTATCTTTCTTTGACTGGAGCTAGCGGTCTTGTCTGAAATTATGAAAAAGCAATCCATGGTCGGTCGCCGATGCAGATGTAGATGTAGATTCAGTGCATGGATTTTTAAAACAGGTACCTTTACAAGTGGGAAATGTCATCAAACAACTTGGTTGATTTTCTAAAATCAGTATTGGTATTGCAAATTACATTACTAAATATAACATTTTGTAGCAATCCAAGCTACCAAGAATTTTTTTTCCTTTTTCACTACCAAACTTTTCTTTTCTTTTTTTCAATTGCTGTCTTCCATGTGCAAATTAATGATCAATCTATTAAAAAAAAGATTCAACAAAAAAAAATCAAAAGTGTAAATTAAGAAAAATCTTGTGCTCAATCTTAAATTTGCTAGAAAAATTTTTGTTTACTCCACCCCCTTTCCTTTTTCTTACTTCGTAGTTCCTTTAGTTTTGACAATTTTAATTTTAACTCAGTTTTATATTTCTTAACATCTCAGTCATTAAATTTTTTTAAAAAAAGATAAAGTCATCTAAAAACAATAAAAAAAAAAAACAAAGTTGGCTAATAATTACTTTTCAACAATGAAACTCGATGTTTTTTATGTGAATAGATTCTTTTTATGAGAGGAGCTTAATGATTGTGTTTTTTTCTCCTATAAACATACTTGAAAAGGTAAATCAGGTTCTGTTAAATTTTTTATTCAGTTATTTTTTATTTTTTGTATTAGGGATCGAAATAGGCCTAACATGATGTTTTTTTTTAATAAAATACACACACACACACATAATAAAACAATTCATCGAGTTGTGAGATTTTTGATTCAGGGCCCAACCTAACTCGATGAACATCGATTAATGATAAAAAGATTTGTGAATAAAATCGTAAAATAATTTAGATGATTAATGGCAAGTATGAAATAAATTAAAGATGAACATAGAGCCGATGTAATTTTTTGTTTGAAATGATGCAATATGGGTGGTGTCTGTCTTTCTTTGAGCATAACCAACCTTTTATTCAGATCTTTAAACTAGTGTATATTTTAAGATTTGTAGTTTCCTTTAAAACTAGATGACAACTTCACTTTTCATATTTCCTTTACATTCAGAGGTCTTGTATTGATGTTGGATAACAACTATTATCACATGTTTAATCTAAACAACTGCTAGTGATCAATAGCCTAAAACATCACGGGAAGCCAATCCATCAAACAAAACCTGTAGGAAGGCATAGATAAATGATCCATCTAAGGTCAATTCTAGGTATAAGTGTTTGTGATAACAAGTAAATTTATTTTAAGTCCTAACCAATAAGTATTTTGGTTGTGTGCCATGGAATGACATGGAAATGTCAAAAACAAGTTTTAAAAACTAATAGCTTTTTGATCAGTTCCCACAAACGACACCAATTGATGAGTGCTAAAATGAAAGATGTTTAGGAATAAGACTGATGTGTTGGATAATTGTTTGATCTCTTAACTCAACAAATCTGATCCATTCTTTATAGTCAAGGTATCTGGTGATTTGATATGAAAAGTCCAGAGGGTTGACAAGTGGTAGCAAGTGATGTCTAGTAAGACAAGTGACCGGTAACTGTGGTAATAATAGGTAATGCCTGGTAAGCCAGGTGTCCGGTAGTTGGTTTATATAAAAGATTCACTTTGATGGACGCGAGGACTCTCTGATGTTAAAGTCACTAACTTTGTAGATGGAGAAAGTACAATGATATTTTACAGAGATAGATTCTGAAATATATATGCTAAAAATATCGAGAATAAAGAGATTATGAACTTTTAACTTAAATGATTCATGATGTATTTAGAGCCCATTAATCTTATCCTTTTATGGAGATGAGAGGTTGTAGTGTAATTTCTCCTTTGTGATATTTTAAGTTGTATTCCACTCAAAATAATACGTACTAGATCAGTATAAAATATTGAGGGACTCGCGTGGAGTCCCAAAAAAATCATTGGCAGGTGTTGGGCTTGGGCATGCCACGCCCACGCTGGGCTTACTCCCTGCATGGACTCAGGTTACCACGTCCGAGCCAAGGTTCTTTGGGTTCTCTGCTGTACTTTGGGCTCAGGGTACCAAGCCAGAGCTCAAGGGGTGTTCCTGTTAGGCTTATTTTGGAGGAATTTGTTTTGTCTATTTTTGGGGTATTTTGGGTCCAATTTATTTGGATCCATTAGACACCTCAACATAAAAGACTTAATATGAAAATAGAACTAAATTGGTTTATATGTTGAGATTCTTTTCGCTTTGCATGTTCTCACAAATTTGAAGTGTGAAAGAATATTCTGATGTTAAGTTAAAGATAGATGTTACAAAATAAAATTTTAGAATATAGCTAAAAAATAAAAGAAAAAGGGATTGAATTTGTCACAAAACAGAGTTGTTTTTTATTTTCATTGTTCAAAAAAGCACAAAAAACTTCAATTAAGTCTATGAAGTTTTAACTTACGTATAATCAATCCCTATTATTTGTCATAACTCAATTATGGGTTATTCCTCAAAATTCACTCTTTAAAAAAATCAAAAAAATAAAATAAAGGATAACAACTTGGAGAAAGCAGGTCGGGAAATACAACTACAATTTTGGAGGAAATTCGAGGCCTAATTGTACCCCATTATGCTAAAAAATAGAGAAACCATGCAAATTCAAGGTCAGATTAAATGATTATTGGATGAATTTTCATAAAAAATAAGTCCAAGGACATAATTAAATCTTTCATAGGCCAATTTGATTTAATCATATGCTAAATTAAATTTTAATAATGTTTAAGAATTATCTTGGATCCAATTGAAGGATTTAATTAAGTGCAATGACTTAATTATACTTTAAATGGGTCAAATTAATTTTATTAGGGGCTTAATTGGTGAAACAATAAGTTTGGGAGCATAATTTGGGCTTAATTGAGAAGATTGGAATTTTAAGAGACCAAATTTAATTTTTACCAAGTTAATTGATTGAAATTAGGGGGCAAAATTGCAAGAAAATTAGAGTTTTTGGGTCAATTAGGGGTCAAATTAAAGAAATTCACAGTCAAGGACCAACTTGTAAAAAGCACCAAACTATGGGTGCTTAATTGACAAAAACCAAGGGTGAAATTGAAAAAATTTAAAGTTTAATGGTCAATTAGATGTTAAATTGCATAAATCCAAGACCAAGGATGAAAGTGCAAAAGGCATCGTCATTTGGGGATAAAATTGAAGTTCGGCAGGGGTTAAATTGCACTAAATCAAAAGTTTAGGGTAAATTAAGAGTGTAATTAAAAAAGAATTGAAAGGCGGAGGACTAAATTGAACTTAAAAAAAAAAACAGACGACGCGTTGTCTGGTCACTATACATTATCTTCCCTGATTTTGCCCGAGAATGTTATCTAGGTGGCTACTTTTCAAGTGCATTTAATGCCTTATATGTCCACCAAAATTGACAACACATGAACCAAAATAATCACCTGACATTGCTCTACAACCCCATGTGACCTGTTCAGATCGATTGACAGCAGAGCGGCCTCGGCGCCGACCTAAAGAGTCAACTCAGATAGCCTTTTCCTACAAATTTGACAACTCACAATGCATACTTTGGACCAACAGTTGAGATCCTTTCCAACTGAACCAAAGGCCAGGATTTGGCATTATTAAAGAAAAAAATATCTCGCTTTCACTCCTTATAAATAAATCTAGACTTCGTGGCCAGAAATGAAGGAAATTGGGTCCAAAATAGGCCAAAAACCAACCCCAACCCCTAATTTCTGCAATTTTTTTTCTCTCTCTCTCTGCCATTCCAGCCACTGATTGACGCTACCACTAGCTCGTCCGCCACTAGCTCCACCACAAGAAGCCAACACAACTACCAACCAGCCACCGCTGGTCTCTCTCTCTCTCTCCTATCTATTACCCTCTCTTTTCTATTGTTTTCCTCTCTCTTCCTGTCTCCGGCTTCGCCTTGTAACCATCACGTCTTCTCCGGTCACACCAAGCACCACCAGTCAGGCTGCCAGCAACACCCTCAGCCTAGG
>Ga0307517_10008180_pt1 | contig 15041 bp, 14 predicted proteins | sample 23_EM_MG_FD_194515 | JGI IMG/M metagenome (GOLD analysis project Ga0307517, IMG submission 194515) | Populus trichocarpa ectomycorrhiza microbial communities from riparian zone in the Pacific Northwest, United States - 23_EM | ecosystem: Host-associated > Plants > Roots > Unclassified | place...
TTGATTCTGGCTGCCACCGTGATCATAGGCTTTGCCTTTTTCGCGATCAGCGCCGGGGTTGGCGCTCTCTACGGCTTGGCGACGTTCATCCGTTCGCTCTCTCACTGACGCCGCATTACCTTTAACAGCGCGCGTCTGCTTCGCGGCCGGCGCGATGGAGGCTCTATGCGCGTCGACCCGACCAACCATCCCCATTACGATGCCATCCTGACGGTCTCGGCCGCGGTCCTCGCCGCCGAGCGCGACATGGACAGCTCGATCGCCAAATTGTCAAAGCTCGTCGCGACGACGATCGAGACCTATGGTGACGCCAGGCTGCCCGCCGCGATAGCGCAGCCCGCGCTCGTCAAGCTGACCGAGGCGCTGACCGCGCATGTCGACAGCCGCCGCCTGCTCGGCGAAGCGCACCGCGAATATGGGCGCACCGCCAAGATGCTCGGCGCGACCGCCGAGGGTTGGGGTCCGGATTGGCCGTGCCCCGCAATGACCACCGAGGACGCGCAACCCGCGCGCCGTCCGTTGAAGATCGCCGCCTAAGCATATTGACGGGGAGCGGCGGTCATGGTCGGCATTGGCGGCAATGACCGCCGTCCTCTTCATTCTCCCCTGGCTTGGGGTATGCGGCTTTGCGCTTTGGCGTGGCGGGCAGCCCGAGCGGCTTGTCGCAGCGATGTTCTTGATCGCCTTCCCGTTGGGCTCCTTCATCAACGCCAAATTTCGGTCGCAAGGCGTGCAACTGGGATCGCTGGGCATCGACCTGACGATGTTGATCCTGCTGCTCGTGATCGCATTTCGCGCGAACCGTTATTGGCCGATGGGGATCGCCGCGATGCAATTGCTCCAGGTGATGGGCCATTTGCTCAAGCTCGCGGACCCGCGCATGCTCCCCCTGCTCTATTGGATCAGCAGCGTGGTCTGGGCCTATCCGATGTTGATCCTGCTGCTGCTTGGCGCCGTGCGGCACCGCAACCGGGTGAAACGGCTGGGGCCAGAATCGTCCTGGAGCAGCTCCTCGCCGCCGCCGGGCTGACCGACAAGGGCGCGCTTGCCGGCGCGCTGATCGACGAATTCGGCTCGCTGCCGCTGTTGCTCGCGGCGCGGCCCGGGCGACAACTCCGCGCAGCGGGCGACCCGCGGATCGTCGCCTTGCTCCAGTCGGTCAAGCAAGCGCTGCGGGACGCCACGCGCGCCGATCTCGACCGCCGGCCCGTCCTCGCCAACTCGCGCACGCTGCGCGACTATCTGATGGTGCATCTCGCCGACGAGGCCAACGAGCATGTCCGCATCCTCTACCTCAATGCCTATGACCGGCTGATCGTCGACGAGCTGCACGCCAGCGGCACGCCGAGCGGCACGCCGTTCTGCGTCCGCACGATCGCGGCGCGCGCGCTGGAAGTGGGCGCCATGAACGTCATCGTCGCGCACAACCACCCGTCGGGGCTGCGCGAGAGCAGCCGCGCCGACATCGTCCAGACCATCGCGCTCGAAGCCGCGCTCGACGCGCTCGGCATCACCCTGATCGACCATCTGATCGTAACTCGCGGCGGCCTGTCCAGCGTGCGTGCGGCAACCAAGGCCCTCGCGGCATGACGATCCGCGCGCTCCTGGTCGATGACGATCCCGATACGCGCGCGATCGTCGCGTTGACGCTCGACCTGCACCCCCAATTCAGCGTGTCCGCGGTGTCGCGGCTCGACGCCGCCGACACGCTGCGCCGCGGATTCGAGCCGTTCGACGTGATCCTGCTCGACATGAAGCTGTCCGACATGAGCGCCGGCGCGCTGGTCGCGACGATGCGGCAATGGTCGGCGTCGGCGGCGATCCCGGTGCTGATCCTGTCGCCCAAGGCCGGCGATATCGACCGGCGCAACTATCGCTCGGCGGGCGCGCAGGGCGTGATCGCCAAGCCTTTCGATCCCGTCGCATTGCCCGACCGCGTGCTCGAACTGCTCGCACCGTTCCGGATCGCCGTCGCGCCGCAGGATAGAAAATCGCCATTGCGAGCGTAGCGAAGCAATCCACGGGCTCGCGATACGCTGGATTGCTTCGCTACGCTCGCAAAAGCGGATGTCCTAGGTGGTGCCCATCACCTGTGCCGCGAAGCGCTCCATTTCCTCGGCCTGCGGGCTCATCTGGAGCAGGAGCAAGTCGAGGCCGGCATCCTCATATTCGGCGATCCGCTCCTTGAGCTGTTCGGGCGTGCCGACCAGGTTCGGGCGGAGACCGCGGTTGGAGACCGAATATTCCTGGATCTTGAACTCGCGCTCCAACTGTGTCCCCGACAGCCACTGGTCGAAATTATCGTAGCCCGCAGGCAAGTCGCTGACCGTCGTGATCCGTTCGCACTCGCGCTGCGCCTCGGCTTCCGAATCGCGGACGATCGCATAGGCCGCCATGCCGTATTGCATCGGCTTGCCGCCCGCTACTGAACGCCGCGCCGCCATGTCGGCGATCTTGGGCGCGATCGCCTCGACCGGGTCGCCGTGCATGACATAGGCGTCGCATTGCGCGGCGATCATCGCCTTCGCCTTCTCGCTCTCGCCGCCGGCATAGACGGTCGGGCGCTTGGCCGGCTTGGGCGAGCAAATCGCGGCATCGGTCTGGTAGAATTGCCCGTCGAACGAAAAACGCTCCTCGGTCCACAGCCCGACGACCACCGTCAGCCATTCCTCGGTTCGCGCGTAGCGGTCGTCGTGCTGGTCGAACTGCAACCCGTATTGCTTGGCCTCGTCGGCCCACCACGACGACACGACGTTGAGCGCAAGCCGCCCGCCCGAAATACGGTCGATGTTGGCCGCCGCCTTCGCGAACAGCGCGGGATGGTGGAAATTGGGCCGCACCGCGACCATCAGCTCGATGCTGTCGGTCACCGCCGCCAGCGCCGCCGCGGTCGACCAGGCGTCGAGCGCGGGCTGCTCGACGCCCTTGATGTCGTTGAGGTTGAGCTCGGCGATCAAGGTCAGGTCATAGCCGAGCTGTTCGGACCGCTGCGTCAGCCGCTTCGTATAGTCCCAACTGGCATCCATCCCCTCGTCGGGCACGTTGCGGAGCCAGCCCCCGAACACCGGCATCCAATATCCGAATCGCATACCGCCCCTTAGGCAAAGCTCTTCGCGGTGACCATGTCGAGATAATCGATCAACTTGTCGTGCGGGTCCCAGCCGAGCACGTCCATTGGCTTCGCGACGAAATTGGACAGAGCGTTGATATCGTAAAAGCGCGGAGTCCCATCGCGGTCGTCGATCATCACTTCGATCCCGCCGACATCGAGGCGCATGTCGACGGCGATCCGTTCGGCCGCGTCGATCAGCATCTGGTCGGGCTCGGTCGCGATCATCGTGATCCCCGAATCGGCGACACAGGCGTCCGCCGGGCACAGATCGAACGCGCCGCCCCCGGCGATGTCGATCGCGTAGAGATAGTCGCGGTCGAGCGTTTCGATCCGCGTAATCTTGCCGTCGCGCGCGGGCACATAGTCCTGCACCAGCAGCACGCCATCGACGCTCTTGGGCAGTTCGCCCTCGTTCACCGCCCAGCGCAGTTCTGCCATATTGTCGAACTTGACGATCCCCGCCCCCGAACCGCCAACATTGGCCTTGACGACCAGCGGGAACGACAGCGTCGCGGCGGCCGCTTCGACGTCGGCGACGCGGTGCACGACGCGCGTTTCCGGGATCGCCAGTCCGAGCGACGCGATCAGCGCGAGCTGCCTTGCCTTCGACGCGTCGATCGCCATCACGTCGGCGCCGTTGATCACCCGCGCGCCCGACCGCCGCCAATGGTCGAGCAGCGCCATCGCATGGAAGATCGGATGCTCTTCCTCGCGCAGGAAGCTCGACATGGCGATGCGGTTGAACACGACGGGTGCGGGAATCGCACCGTATCCGGGGCTCCAGTTACCCTCGGGCCCGAACGCGGCGTAGTTGATGCCGCGGCGGTCGAGCGCGGCGAACAGAGGCACAAACCATTGGGGGTGTTCGTAGAGAATTGCGAGGTCGATCATGTGCGGCCTTTAGCCCTCCAACCCACTCGTCGTCATCCCCGCGAAACCGCGAGTCCAGCGTGTTGGTATCCCAATACGATACGGTGGTTCTGTGGCGAGATGGTTCGCTACCTAAACGGGCTGACCGCGAAGGGGTGGTGCGGCGCAGGTGCTTCAATCCTCCCCCGCCAGGGGGAGAGTGCGAGGTCGAACATGCCCCGCATGTTCGAGGATCGTCCGGGGGACGATCCGACCTCGCACTCGCCGAAGGCGACGGAGGGGGCGGTCGGCGACCAACTTTCGGCCCGCTTCCGCCCCCCTGCGTCAGCTGCGCTGACACCTCCCCATGGCGGGGGAGGATTTGGAACTGGCGGCAATCGCGCCCCTCCCCTACAGGCTGCGCGCCATGCTTTCCCTCTCCGACATCACGGTCCGCCTCGGCGGACGGACGATCCTCGACGGCGCCACCGCCAAGCTGCCGCCGAAGAGCCGGGTCGGGCTAATCGGCCGCAACGGCGCGGGCAAGACCACACTGGTGCGCGTGATCGCGGGGATGCTCGATCCCGATACCGGCAGCGCCGACATGCCGCGCGGCAGCCGCCTCGGCTATATCGCGCAGGAAGCGCCGGCGGGTCAGGCGACGCCGTTCGAGACGGTGCTCGCCGCCGATACCGAACGTGCCGCGCTGATGCACGAAAGCGAGACCAGCCACGATCCCGACCGGCTCGGCGAGATCCATGAGCGGCTGAACGCGATCGATGCGCATTCGGCGCCGTCGCACGCCGCGCGCATCCTCGTCGGGCTGGGCTTCGACGAAGCGGCGCAACATCGGTCGCTCGACAGTTTCTCGGGCGGGTGGCGCATGCGCGTGGCGCTCGCGAGCCTGTTGTTCTCGCAGCCCGATCTGCTGCTGCTCGACGAACCATCGAACCATCTCGATCTCGAAGCGGTGCTGTGGCTCGAGGATTTCCTACAATCCTATCCCGCGACGATTCTGATCGTCAGCCACGAGCGCGATTTCCTCAACAATGTGGTCGACCACATCCTCCACCTCGAGCGCGGCAAATTGTGGCTCTATCCCGGCGGCTATGACGCGTTCGAACGCCAGCGCGCCGAGCGCCAGGCGCAGATCGCCTCGGCACGGCAGAAACAGCAGGCCGAGCGCGAGAAGCTGCAGGATTACGTCGCGCGCAATTCCGCTCGCGCCTCGACCGCCAAGCAAGCGCAGAGCCGCGCCAAGGCGCTCGCGCGGATGCAGCCGATCGCCGAACTGGTCGACGACCCGTCGCTCAGTTTCGACTTCCCCAGCTCCGCCGAATTGCGCCCGCCGCTGATCACGCTCGACCTCGCGAGCGTCGGCTATGGCGACAAGCCGATCCTGAGCCGGTTGAACCTGCGCCTCGACCCCGACGACCGCATCGCGCTGCTCGGGCGCAACGGCAACGGCAAGACCACGCTCGCGCGGCTGTTGGCGGCGCAACTCGCGCCGATGGATGGCGCGATGAACGCGTCGGGCAAGATGCGCGTCGGCTATTTCACGCAATATCAGGTCGAGGAACTCGACACCGACGAGACCCCGCTCCAGCACATGACCGTCCAGATGAAGGGCGCGACCCCCGGCGCGGTGCGCGGCCAGCTCGGCCGGTTCGGCTTTTCGGGCGACAAGGCGACGACCAGGGTCGGCAAATTGTCGGGCGGCGAGCGCGCGCGGCTGGCGCTGGCGCTGATCACCCGCGACGCGCCGCACATGCTGATCCTCGACGAGCCGACCAACCACCTCGACGTCGACGCGCGCGAGGCGCTGATCCAGGCGCTCAATCAATATACCGGCGCGGTCGTGATCGTCAGCCACGACCGCCACATGCTGGAGATGACCGCCGACCGGCTGGTGCTGGTCGATGCCGGCACCGCGAAGGAATTCGACGGCAGCCTCGACGATTATATCGCGTTCGTGCTGGCCAAGGACGCGTCGGACACCGCGAAGGAAGTGTCGAAGCTCAACAAGAAGGACGCGAGGCGCGCCGCCGCCGAAGCGCGCGAGGCGAGCCAGGGACTGCGCAAGGCGGCCAAGGCGGCGGAAGACCAGCTGGCGAAGCTCAACACCGAGCGCAGCGCGATCGACCGAGCGATGTTCGACCCGTCCTCGGCCGATGCGGCGCTTGCCAAATTGACGATGACCGACCTGATGAAACGCCGCGCCGAGGTGGAGGCGCGGATCGAAGCAGCCGAGGCGGCGTGGCTGGAGGCCAGCGAAGCACTGGATGCCGTCGCCGCCTGATTTCTTGCGGGGCACGTTGGTTAGTAAATTGTCAAAGCTTCGCCCGTAACAACGGTCCCGACTATGAAGGGATCGAAGGCATGAGCGCGTTTGGGCGCCGCAATGGAACAGGCGCAGGGTCGTCGGCCGGACGGCCGGCGTTCGGCGTCGCCAAGCCGATGCAGGGCGTCAGCCCGGCACGGTCCGAACCCGACGTCGCCGAGCAATTTCCGCCGCTTCCCGTCGATCCTGCCGATGCGGACCAGCCGCAGGGCAACATGCCCGGCGTCGCGCTGGACGCGATGCAGCGCCTCGCCGATCGCCAGAACGCCAGCGCCGAATCGGGCAGCTCGCGCAACGAAGGCTTCGAGGCGTCGGTCCACAAGATCAAGGAACAGGTGCTGCCGCGCCTGCTCGAACGCGTCGATCCCGAAGCCGCCGCCACGCTCAACAAGGATGAGCTGGCCGAGGAATTCCGCCCGATCATCGGCGAAGTGCTCGCCGAGCTGAAGCTCACGCTCAACCGTCGCGAACAGTTCGCGCTGGAAAAGGTGCTGGTCGACGAGTTGCTGGGCCTCGGGCCGCTCGAGGAATTGCTCAGCGATCCGAACATCTCCGACATCATGGTCAACGGGCCCGACCAGACCTTCGTCGAACGCAAGGGCCAGCTCGAGCTCGCGCAGATCCAGTTCCGCGACGAAGAGCATCTGTTCCAGATCGCGCAGCGCATCTGCAACTCGGTCGGCCGCCGCGTCGACCAGACCACGCCGCTCGCCGACGCCCGCCTCAAGGACGGCAGTCGCGTCAACGTGATCGTCCCGCCGCTGTCGCTGCGCGGCACTGCGATCTCGATCCGTAAATTCTCCGACAAGCCGATCACGCTCGACATGATGGCCGGGTTTGGCTCGATGAGCCCGAAGATGGCGACCGCGCTGAAGATCGCGGGCGCATGCCGGTTCAACATCGTCATTTCGGGCGGCACCGGTTCGGGCAAGACGACGATGCTCAACGCCTTGTCGAAGATGATCGACCCGGGCGAGCGCGTGCTGACGATCGAGGACGCGGCCGAACTTCGCCTGCAACAGCCGCACTGGCTCCCGCTCGAAACGCGTCCCGCCAACCTTGAGGGTCAGGGCGAAATCACCATCCGCGACCTCGTCAAGAACGCACTGCGTATGCGTCCGGACCGCATCATCCTCGGCGAAATTCGTGGCTCGGAGTGTTTCGACCTGCTCGCCGCGATGAACACCGGCCACGACGGCTCGATGTGTACGCTCCACTCCAACTCCCCACGCGAATGCCTGGGCCGTATGGAGAACATGGTGCTGATGGGCGACATCAAGATCCCCAAGGAAGCCATCTCGCGTCAGATCGCCGACTCGGTCGACATGATCGTCCAGGTCAAGCGCCTGCGCGACGGTTCGCGCCGCGTCACCAACATCACCGAAGTGATCGGCATGGAAGGCCCCGTCATCGTGACGCAGGAGCTGTTCAAGTTCGAATATCTCGACGAGAGCTCGGATGGCAAGATCGTCGGCGAATATCGCGCGATGGGCCTGCGCCCCTACAGCCTCGAAAAGGCGCGCCAATTCGGGTTCGATCAGGCGTTCCTCGAGGCGTGCCTCTGACTGCTCTGGACAATTACTTGTCCTGAACGTCGCATCAATGTAGTTTTGCTCTTCGTTTGGGGGCAAACATCATGCGTTATCAATCCGCGTTCGTCGTCTTGGGTCTCGTTCTGGCAATGCCCGCCGCGGCGCAGAGCAAGGACGACGACTGGTCCGGCTTCTATATCGGCGCCGACGCCGGCGGGTCGTCCGAGCGGATGCGAACGAGCGGCAGCGACTTCATCGCGCAACTCAGCAACATCTTCGTCCCCGGGCGCGGCATCGTCGTCGTACCGGGCACGTCCCGCGCGAGCGACGGTCGCGACACCGACACGACCTTCATCTATGGCGGCATGATCGGCGGCCAGTGGCAGACGGGCGGCGTGATCCTCGGGCTCGAGGGCGACCTGCACGGCCCGCGCAATTTCTCCGGGTTCGTCAACGCGGTCGCGCTTCCTCCGACCATCCTCGCCCCGGCCAGCAACCTGACCATCGCGCGTAGCGCACGGATGTCATACGACTGGTCGGCCCGCTTCCGGGTCGGTGTGGCGATCGGATCGCGCAGCATGATCTACGCCAATGGCGGCGTCGCCGGCGCCCGGGTGCGGCTGACGGGGCAGGACAGCTTCACGACGCCGGCGGGAGCCGCCGCGACGGGCGGGGGCGTCGCCGCCTTCGTGTCGCCGACGATCGGGCCGGTGGTCATCACCGCGTCGGAACGGCGCAACCTGATCGGCTGGACCGCGGGATTTGGCGGCGAGACCAAATTGTCGAAATCGATCGGGATCGGCCTCGACGCGCGCTACACCGACTACGGCTCGCACAATTTCGACCTGGCGGCCGGATGCACCCCCGCAACCGCTGGGTCCGGGCCCTGTGCATCGGTGAGCCGCACCTCACCGCCGATCGTGATCAACGGCGCGACGCTCAACCCGGCAACCGACGTCACGCCCGGCATCGTTCCGGGATCGACCCGCGCCGATTTCCGCGATCTGCGGCTAACGGCGCGGATCGTTTTTCACTTCTGATCGAGCGGCGGACAGCAAACGGGGTTAACGCCGTATTTACTTTGGCGGCGGCGGTCTAAGCCCATGGCATGCACCGTTGGCTGCTCCCGCTTGCCGCCCTTCTCCCCGCGCCGCTGGCTGCGGCGATGGCGCCGGGATTGCCCGCGCCGATGCCCGACCGTTCGGTGCTCGCGCCCGGCACTGAAGCGCAATGGGTGCCGTTCGAGCTGACGCCGGGCAATCAGATCCGTTTTGCGATGACGATCGACGGGCGCTCGGCGATGGCGCTGCTCGACACCGGGTTCAGCCAATCGGTGATCTCGCGGCGCTGGGCCAGCGAGGCGGGCTTGCGCATTACCGAGGGCGGCATTGGCCTGGGGATCGGCGGGTCGGTCGCGATCGGTCAAATCGATGGGCGGACGTTGGTGATCGGCGGGCTGACCAGAACGGGCGGGCGCCTCGGCGTGCTCGACCTGCCGGACAGCGCGACCGGCGGCGCGACCAGGATCGACGTTGTGATTGGCAGCGACCTGTTGCGCCGTTACGCGCTGGATATCGATTTCGCCCAGCGCCGTTTCCGCCTGCTGCCGAGCGGCCGCTTGCCGTTCGCCGGAGACAGCGCACCGCTGACGCTGTCGGGACGCGATCAGCTCTACATCAGCGAGGTGCGGGTCGGCGGGACTCGGCTGCGGCCGATGATCGTCGATACCGGCGACGGTGCGACCATCGCGATGTCGGCAGAGGGATGGGCTTCGCTCGGCGCGGCGCGGCCGACCACCACGACGACGGTGTCGTACAGCGTCGCGGGCGCCGTCCAATCCGACCTCGCGGTGCTGTCGGAGGTCGCGGTCGGCGGCGCGGCATTGCGCCAGGCCGAGACGCTGATCGAGGCGAGCGGCGGGTTTTCGGCGCGGATGGGGGCGTCGGGCCGGATCGGCACCGGGTTCCTCCAGCATTTCCGCGTGCTACTCGATCCCGGCGCCGGGCGGATGGTGATGGCGGCGACCGCCGATACCGATCGCGCGCCGTTGCGCTCGACCAGCGGACTGTTGCTCGGCGCCGGGCAGGACCGGCTCCGCGTCCTCCACGTGATGCGCGGCAGCCCGGCGGCGGCGGGCGGCTGGAGACCCGGCGAAGAGATTTGCGGGATCGACGGCGCCGCCGTCTCGGCCGGCTACCGCAGCGATCCGATCGCGATGTGGCCGGCTGGGGCGCCCGGCCGCGTCGTCCGGCTGCGGCTGTGCGGCGGCGCAACGCGTGCGCTAACGCTCGCCCGCTTCTACTGACGATCCGGATATTCACCGTTCGTGCTGAGCCTGTCGAAGCACGTGTCCGGAACACGCCCTTCGACAAGCTCAGGGCGAACGGTGAATGGAATCAGAGGCTCATCACCAAACTAAACGCGACAATCGCGCCGATCAGCGCGAAGACCTGGACCGAGCGCCAGTCGAACCACGCCACGCGGTCGAGATCGTCGCGCCGACGGTGCCGCCAGTCGGCGATCCCCGCGATCAGCGCGACGGCAAGCGCCAGCGCAACCGCGGCCTCGGCAATCTCTCTGCCCGACAAACCCAAAGCCCTAGTGGCCGAGCTTCTCGATCTTTTCCTGCAGCCGCGCGAGCTCGGCCTTCAGAGATGCGACATCCTCGTCCTTGCCGGCGGCGGGCGCTGCCGGCGCGGCGACATCGACGGCGCCCGGCTTGAACGCCTTGGTCGCGGCCTCGAACATCTCCATGTTGCGCTTGGCGATCTCGGCGAACGGCGAGTTGGCGAACGCGCCCTCGACCGCCGACTTGAACTGCTCGTGGTTGCGGCGAAAGCTGTCCATCGACGCTTCGAGATAGCCCGGCACCATCGCCTGCATCGAATCGCCGTACATCGCGATCAGCTGGCGGAGGAAATTGACCGGCAGCATGGTCTGGCCGCGCTGCTCTTCCTCCATGATGATCTGGGTCAGGACATTGTGGGTGATGTCGTCGTCGGTCTTGGCGTCGACCACCTTGAAATCGCGCCCGCCGCGGGTCATCGTCGCGAGGTGATCGAGCGTGATGTAGGACGAGCTTTCGGTATTGTAGAGCCGCCGGTTGGCGTATTTCTTGATGATCACCGGGCCGTCGCCCGCGGCGTGCTTCTTCATGTGCGTAGCGCCCCTGCTGAATTTTGCGGCGATGCTAGTCGGATGCTTGACGCACTGCAACACGCACATGCTGTGCTGCGCAAAATAAGTGCAGCATAACGGCACAGTGAGCCTACCGGCAGGCGTATCTGAACGATGGTGCGCCTGCGCTGGCCGTGACCGCGGCGGTGCGCTAGAAGCGCGCCAAATCGCATCAGGAGTCGCCCATGTCCGACATCGTCATCACCGCCGCCAAGCGCACCCCCGTTGGCAGCTTCATGGGCGCGTTCGCCACCACGCCCGCGCACGAGCTCGGCCGTATCGCGATCGAGGCGGCGCTGGCGCAGGCGGGCGTTTCGGGCAGCGACGTATCGGAAGTAATCCTGGGCCAGGTGTTGACCGCGGGGCAGGGCCAGAACCCCGCGCGCCAGGCATCGATGGCGGCGGGCGTCCCCAAGGAAGTGCCGGCCTGGGGCGTCAATCAGGTGTGCGGATCGGGGCTGCGCGCGGTCGCGCTGGCGGCGCAGGCGGTCGCGACCGGCGACGCCACGATCGTCGTCGCGGGCGGGCAGGAATCGATGTCGCTCAGCGCACACGCGCAAAACCTGCGCGGCGGGACGAAGATGGGCGACGTCAGCCTGGTCGACACGATGGTCAAGGACGGCCTGACCGACGTGTTCAACGGTTATCACATGGGGATCACCGCCGAGAACCTCGCCGAGCAATATCAGGTGACGCGCGCTGAACAGGACGATTTCTCGGTCGCCAGCCAGAACAAGGCCGAGGCGGCGCGCGCCAGCGGGCGGTTCAAGGACGAGATCGCCGCGGTCACCGTGAAGGGCCGCAAGGGCGACACGATCGTAGCCGACGACGAATATATCCGCACCGGCGTGACGCTCGACAGCGTGTCGGGCGTGCGGCCGGCGTTCAAGAAGGACGGCACCGTCACCGCCGCCAACGCTTCGGGCCTCAACGACGGCGCCGCCGCGCTGGTGGTGATGAGCCGCGCGGAAGCCGAGCGCCGCGGCAGCCCGATCCTTGCCGTCATCAAGTCCTGGGCGTCGGCCGGCGTCGATCCGTCGATCATGGGGATCGGCCCGGTCCCGGCGTCGCGGCGCGCGCTCGAAAAGGCCGGATGGACGATCGCCGATCTCGACCTGATCGAGGCCAACGAGGCGTTCGCCGCGCAAGCGCTGTCGGTCGGCAAGGAACTCGGCTGGGACGCGTCACGCGTCAACGTCAACGGCGGCGCGATCGCGATCGGCCACCCGATCGGCGCCAGCGGCGCGCGCGTGCTGACGACGTTGATCTACGAAATGCAGAAGCGCGACGCCAAGAAGGGCCTCGCGACGCTGTGCATCGGCGGCGGCATGGGCATCGCGATGTGCATCGAGCGCGACTGAGCTAGGAGATCCTCCCCGCCAGGGGGGGGTGGCGCCGAAGGCGACGGAGGGGGCGGAAGCTAGACGGATAGTTGGTCGCCACCCTCCCCCTCCGTCAGCTACGCTGACACCTCCCCCCTGGCGGGGGAGGATCAATGATGGGCGCTTCTGACTTAGCCTGTTCGCTCGAACCTCGAGCCGAGGCCGGTCAGCAATTCGTATTGCGACATGCCTGACGTCGCCGCGGCGCGCGGCAGGTCATAGTCGATATCCAGCCAGTCGCCCTCGGCGATAGCGCGACCCGTCACGTCGACCGCGGTCAAGTCCATCGACACCCGCCCGAGCACCGGCAACGCATCGCCGTCGTGGAGTGCTTGCCCGCGCCCCGAAAAGCCGCGCCAATAGCCGTCGGCATAACCGATATTGAGGACCGCCACGTCGGTATCGGCTGGCGCGGTCCAGGTGGCGTTGTAGCCGACCGTTTCGCCTGCAACGACGCGGCGGCGTTGCAGCACTTGGGCCTGCGGGAACGCGACTTGCGCAATGACGTCCGCCAGCTCGGGTCTCGGCACGCCGCCGTAGAGCGCCAGGCCGGGGCGGGTGAGATCGAACGCATAGTCCGCGCCTAGCGCGACGCCCGCCGAGTTGGCGAGGCTCAGCCGTTCCGCCTTCACTCCATCGGCCATCCCCACGAACCGACGCCGTTGATCATCGTTTTTCGGCGACTCTTCATCCGCCGAGGCGAGGTGGCTCATCAGCGTGTCGATCGCCAGCCCGTCGAGCGTGCCTGCCGCCAAATCACCCTCGCCCAGCCCGAGCCGGTTCATGCCGGTGTCGAGCATAACGTGGCACGCCCCGCCGCCCGCCGCGCGCCACCGCGCGGCCTGCGCCGCAGTGTTGAGCACGGGCGTCGCGATGCCCAACAGCGCTGCGCTCATATCCTCGTCACGGACGCCGTGGAGCACCGACAGTGCCGGCAGTTCCAGCGGCGCTAGCGCCGCCGCCTCCGCCCAGGTCGCGACGAAGAACTCGCGGCACCCGGCCGCCGCCAGCGTCGTCGCGACCCATGCCGCGCCGAGCCCGTAGCCGTCGGCCTTGACCGCCGCACCGCACGCCGCGCGGCCGCTCATTCGCGCCAGCGCGCGCCAATTGGCGACCAGCGCGTCGGCGTCGCGGCGCAGGCGTAGCGGGGCGTTCATCGCGCGGTGCCTAGCGGCGCGCGCACGCCAAGGCTAGGCGAACGGCTTTCCGTCCTTCCACTTCAGCCCCCACAGCGACACGATCAGCGCCATCAGCACCACCCACCAGGTATACCACAGCCCGGCATAGGGATCGCCGGTCTTGGCGACGATCAGCTGGCTGATCAGCGGCAGGAAGCCGCCGAAATACCCCGTGCCGATATGATAGGGCACCGACATCGAGCTGTAGCGGATGCGCGGGGGGAACATCTCCGCGAGCAACGCCGCGACCGGGCCGTAGGTCGCGCCCGCCAGCGCGCTCATCACCAGCATCGCGATCAGGATCCCGACGATGCCCCACACGGTCGGCCGCACCTTGTCGAGATTATAGCCCGCCTCCTTCAGCGCCGCGTCGAGCCCCGCCGGGCTGGTGTCGGCGACCGCCTCGCCGCCGATCAGCACCACCACCGCGGGGGTCGTTCCCTTGGTGTAGGCGACCCCCTTCTTGGAGAAATAGTCGAGCAACTGCCCGCATTCGTCGCCCTGTTTCTTCGACAGGATCATGTTGGTCACGCTATAGTCGCAGTTCGGCCCGCTGACGATCACCGGCGCGCGCTTGTTGGCGTGGACCAGCGCCGGGTTGGCCGATCCGCCGATCACCCAGAAGATCGGGAACAGCATCACCAATGTCAGCGCATAGCCGATCACGATCGGCGCCTTGCGCCCGACGCGGTCGGACATTCGGCCGAACAGGATGAACCAGAACAGGCCACACAACCCGCCGAACCCGACGATCAGCTGCGCGCTGGTCTCGTCGACCCGCATCGTCGTGATCAGGAACGAGAGCGTCGAGAACAACGCGGTATACCAGATCACGGTCAGCCCGGCGGCGACCCCGAACAGGGCGACGAACAGCCGCTTGAGATTGCCGGGATAGGTCAGACTCTCGACGAACGGGTTCTTTGCGGTCTCGCCCGCTTCCTTCATCGTCTTGAACACCGGGCTCTCGCTGAGCTTGAGCCGCATCCACAACGACACCGCGAGCAGCAACAGCGAGAAAACGAACGGAAACCGCCACGCCCACGCCGCCCAGGCCGCCTCGCTGACGACCAGCTTCGTCAACAGCACGACCGCGAGGCTGAGGATGAATCCGCCCGCGACGCTGGCCTGGATGAAGCTGGTGTAGAACCCGCTTTTCCCCGGCGGCGAATGCTCGGCGACATAGATCGCCGCCCCGCCATATTCGCCGCCCAGCGCGAGGCCCTGAAGCACGCGCAGGAAGATGATGATGCCGGGCGCCCACAACCCGATCTGCGCCGCCGGGGGCACGAACCCGACCCCGGCGGTCGCAATTCCCATCAAGGTGATCGTGACGAGGAAGGTGTATTTGCGCCCGAGCTTGTCGCCGAGGAACCCGAACAGCGCTGCGCCGAAAGGCCGGAAACCGAACCCGACCGCGAACCCCGCCCAGACCAGCACCATCCGCACGGTCTCATTGTCCGACGGCACGAA
>Ga0307517_10008181_pt1 | contig 15040 bp, 25 predicted proteins | sample 23_EM_MG_FD_194515 | JGI IMG/M metagenome (GOLD analysis project Ga0307517, IMG submission 194515) | Populus trichocarpa ectomycorrhiza microbial communities from riparian zone in the Pacific Northwest, United States - 23_EM | ecosystem: Host-associated > Plants > Roots > Unclassified | place...
CCGTGAACAGCTGATCCCCGAACGGACCCCGCTTGCTAGCTTTCGAGAGGACTCCGGGTCACGCGTGGGCCGGAAGAAGATGGCAAAAATGCGAATTTAGCCGAACGCGCATCTCTATCTAAACCGGCGTTGTTTGCGCGTGTTGGTTTCGGCTGCGGGGCGTTCCTGGCGTCGCCCGTTCCCTCGAGGGCCAGGTCAAGTTGGTTCGCCGATATACCATAAGCGTGCGTGCGTTTAACTGCATATTATATATCGGGAAAAGCTGAAATCCATGCGTGGCTACATGGGGCTGATAAGCGAGGGCTCGTTCTGCGCGGCGAAGGGCTTGCGAGGCCTCTGCAAGCTCACTGTGGGGTACGCATTCAACCCATTGAGCGCGCACGTACGTTAAATGATATATATAACGTTATAGGCATAGCATTGAGCTCACAAACTCATCGCGGACCAGATGTGGGCCTTGTTCGGCCGACATGAACTTCATGCAGGCTCGCGCGTATGTTACAAGTCTTTTTGGCATCTGGTTCGCCGCATGTCTAGCTTAGGTGGGTCCCGTTAGTCAAGCGAAGATGAGGAAAACCTCACACACACCTCCCGCAGGGATTCAGGAAGGGTCTAGTATGGTGCTCGCGGTCCCACGAATATACTAGGTCGGCGCGATTTTGTTACATTTAAGAGGGAGAAATGCCCCTAGGAATCAATCGCGCATGGTTTGAGACCTTAGCAATTTGGGGAATGGCCTCAACGTTGGCCGTTAGCACTTTCTTACCCTTGAAACCCACCATAGTATGGTATAACTGCGGATTGTTCATGATTACAATCTATCTAATAGGGGCTAGAGAACGAAATACATATGTCTATCTGCGAACGGATTAAGATAAAATGAAGCGCATTCCTCGAGCACATTGTCCGAAGACCATCCCTCCGGGACCGCCGAGCCAAATTTCAGGAGGAGATGTGCACTGCGCCTGATCGTTGATACAGGAACAATACTGGCTACCTGCTCCCCATTTTCAACACTCCGTTTTAGCTTGAACATCTGGTGATCGCTGTTGGGTGTCGTGAATTTGGCGATCCGTTCGATATACGCGAGACGTTCGGAGGGCACTCCATCTCCCGCAAACAAACCGACGTCAGAGGTGGTTGCACACGGGCTTGCCTGGGAGGCCGGGCCACTCACTTCCGCAAGATTTGCTGTGGCTCTGCAGAGGACATATGCAGACCCAAGGTGCTCTACGCCAACAGTGGGGCCCTCAGCTCCATCCAATATTTTGCCGACCGTGAGTCTTCCCCAACTGTTCCTGATTTGAAGGATCCTAGTAAGCTCGCATCTCCACGCTGTCACCACCTCTCTGTTGTTCTTCGCGTGGAGAAGTCTCCATACCCGGGGTGGGGATGACCCAGAGGTGGCCACACACGTCTAAAAATCACACAACCTGGGGAATGGGTCTGTGTGGTCATCTATTGAAAGGGCCACAAGAATTTAGGATGATGGGTTGATGTGTTACACCCTGGAATTCTGTAAACATTCGATTCTGGCCTAGTATAGATGGGTGTATTTTGTTCGTACGTCAGATATCATACACCAGATGTTAAGAACACAGATCAAATCGTTGTAGTCATCATAATAGGTGTGGTGGTCGTTCTCACTCATCCTCCTGCATATTATCCTCCTGCGTCTCATCCGGATCCGGGTCATTACTTCCTTCATCATTCTCATCCTCAGAGGGGCTCACACTGGGGTCGCGTCCGGTATTCCGGTTCCGACGCTGACTGGCGCTAGTGTTGCTCTCAATAGAGCGACGACGCTTGCGGGTCACGGATAGTGGGGGCTTGGGTTGAATGGTTGGAGTTGGTAGGACCTCGGGCTGAACGGTTGGGGTCGGCGGAACCTCGGGTTGAGTGGCTGGGGTCGGTGCGGCCTCAGGTTGGACAACTGGGGTCGGTGGGACTTGGAGCTGAACGGTCGGAGTCGGTGGAACCTCGGGTTGAGTGTTTGGGGTGAGCGTCCCATCTCTTCCCCTCATGCACGCGTCGTACGTCTTTTTCTGTGCTCGAAATGAATAGGTGGGATAGGATGGGGAGGCGTCAGACTTACAACACGTTGCAATTCCAATTCGAAAAACGCTTCCAATCTGTCGTCAACGATGGTTTTCACCTCTGCCTTGCTGAACGGAGGGATCGTGCCTTCCTCAACTGGATCAGCGACCACCTTCTTCCTCATTCTGTCCATGAGTGTATCATGGCCATCTCTGATCCGATTGTAGCTGGTCTCGTCCCCCAACTTGATGTTGTTCATTAGGACGCTGAGGTGCCATCTCATCTCTGGGATGAGAACCAGGTTGCGACGGAAGTTGGGAATATATTTTGGATGCGTCGCGTCGTGGGTGAGATAGAATTCTGTCGCCAGAGCGATGGTTATGTCGTCCTGGTCATCGTCGTCCTGGTCCTCGTCGTCCTTGTCCTCTCTGGACTTGATAAACTCGCGCACGACGGGGCCATATGCATCCGGGCACCCATAGAGGTTTCGCAAGAGTACAGGTCCAAGGACCTTCGACCTGAACGCGGTCCAATTCCCTTTGTACGCTTTGATCTCTTTTCCCAAGAGATCCAGCATTGCTCGGGCGTAGGAGTCACGCCGGAGCGCCTCGTGGCCCTTGTGCGTCTTGGTGTGCTCGATCTCCATCTCCAACTGGCTTATTATGCGGGTGTAGGCGGCCGGGATCTCCTTACCCGACCAGGTCGTCTTGTATGTCGGCGGGCACATATCATCGGACTTTACGCGCTTGATAAGACCAACCTTGATGGGGCGTAGCTCATCCTCCTCCCACTGCATGAAGCTGAAGCGTGATACTTTGCATTGGAACCTAAACTTCCGCCGCCTAGAGCGGTGTGCAAGCAGTGAGTGACGATATCGATCAGAGTCGATGGTAGGCACTTACGCGACGGGTTTGGGTTGGAATGGCATCCGTGGGGAAACCTCAAGGTCCGTCTCCGTTATGAACTCAAGATTGCTCTTGGTCCAGGAGACGAACTCCTCATTATCATTATAAGGGTCGCGCGACGTGAACACCCTGGCTGGGCTGACGGCGTCGAAGATGTAGTGCATTTTCAGGTCTTTGTTGACCTGCCAACCAAGACTCAGCATTGGGTTGACGAGTTCGGCCACGGCGTGGGTGACGTGCGTCGGATCGACGGTCTCGTCCGTCTGGGGTACAGAGGGGGGGTTTGATTTACTGGAGGCGGTCGCCTTCTTCTGCCGTGGCTTTGAAGCTCGTTTCGTCGCTTGGGCCGGTTTGGGCGTCTGGAACCGACTGGATCGACGGAGATTTTGCGGTGGCATATTGAGGATGTAGGGAGTGTCAAGGGGGCTGTCTGTAGTCGGAGTTGGGGCTTGGTAAACAGATCGTGATCGCGATCAGCGATAAGATCAGCAAAACGGACGAACCGCAGAACGACGCGCCTACGCCTCAAGGCCCTCTTCTCGCATCCCCTCCATCGTCCACCACATCCAATCCACAATGCCAACAAAACACTCCAAGAAAGTCAAGGAGACGGGAGTGAGCGGGTACCTCGGTGATGGGCACCAGATAGCCAGGACCTCTAGGGTTTCCAGGCAGAGCTATAGCAAGCTGGCATGGCCAACAGAGCACGCTATGTCCGGCGGTAAGTGACGTCGTCTTTTCTGCCATTGTTCATGTCCTTATAGACATCCAGGACGTCGCGAGGACTGCCACAAGGTCCTTTCTCCGGCTGCGAAAGCGGTCATTTTGCAGACCCTCGGATCTGGCGCGCCCGACAAGTGGAAGGGTTCAGAGCAAGGTCCATTGACCTCTATGCCACCGTCGGACAAGGTCGAGGACTACTCACAGGTGTGTACAATTGGCCCCTTCACCTCATAGGAAATGCTGACACCAGCATAGTGGTGCACCGTTTGTACTGACTTCGGCGAGAAGCTCATCCTATGCGCCGGGTGTCGGGTGGCGATATGCTCTCCAACCGACGAATCGCCGAAGACAGGTTGTCTCGACTGGGACAACATCATCAATACCCCAGACTTCATTTTCTACTGCCCGTGGTGCGCGCCAAAGAAGAAAGAACTCGTCCGTCCCACCCTTCGCAACACTGGAACCCTTCCTGAAAAGAGGAATACATGGCTGCGCTATGACCCGCCTGTACTGGTCGTCGCCATAACTTGGCACCTTACGGAAGCTAAGTTTGGGTATTTTCTCCACGACAGGCTGGCGTTCAGCTACTTCGGCAGCCGATCATCCGTGAGTGTTTCTTGGTGCACATGGTGTCCATGGTCACTGATAGACCACACAGCTCTTTCGCATCAACATAAAGCTTGGCGGTGAAAACGATGGCATGGCCCCAGATGATGCTGGTCAGGAGTGTATCAGTGGAGATCCCTCCAAGGCAGCAGCGCAGTTCCTCGACAATCACCCCTTGGCGAAGATAATCGTCGTCATCGACACCCATGCCCTCGATAGTGGGGGCTTCTTATGGACCGGGGAGACCGATGGATGTTCGATGGATGAGGTAAGTGTCACCTCTACATGTATTCCTCTCACGAGCTCACGCTTCTCCAGATTCTTGAGGTGATACCAGAGGAGATCAGGCAATACCTCTCCGACTCTGATGAGTCGCTCGACCATTGCCACAAAAGCTTGATCGTCAATCTCGCATGCGGACAAACTGTCCATGAGCCTGCCGCCCGCGACTCCCTGCTTGAAGGGTGAGTGACTCAGGTTGCAGCCGGTTGCCATCCACTGATCCGTATGAACTTGCAGCCACTGTGCCGACGCAGTCATATCGCTGTCCAACATGGCCACAGTCGTCGGCGAGGTCGCAACAACCATGGTTGACTTCTGCGCCCGATGGGCACAGTCCCCATCCGGATATGAAAACATCCTATCCGCTACGATGGGCGCTGATTGGGCGGCCCTACATAGGCCCGTCATATCCAGGAAGGGTGTCGGCCACGTCCTCTACACTAAGTGGACGATGCAGGAGCCAATGGGGGCGATCCTCATGTGCAACAAAACGTGCAAACAGGTTCTGGATTATTCACAAGGAGATACGAATATACGGTATCACTGTCCGGCCTGCAAAATGCGGTGCTATATCCCCCTGTTCCCATCGGATCGTACGACGGCACTGGGCAGGGCGGGACTCGTCAAGACAGTGTTCCCCCAGCCCCAGTATCCGGCCCAGTGGGTAGCGGAAGGAACATGGTCCGTCCTGCCATACAAAGCGCTGATCAGCCACTACACTCCGCCCCCTATCCTTCCTCCTCCTCCCTCCAACGCGCCGGCAAGGGGTAGGAAGCTCAAGGCACCTACGCATCTGGCACCTCCTGAGGTGCTCAGCCGCTCTGTCTCGTTGCCGGAGAGCCGTCAAGAGGCGCTCGCGGACTCACAGGCACTCAAGATTCGCATCCTTCCTCCCAAGGGACGGGCGAGGGTGGAACCGTCCAAACGTTCGACCAGCCAGGGAGGGAGTGTCCTGGTGAAGAGGCAGAAGATGCAATCTTAGGGTATTTCATCTGTGCGCCGCAATCCTGTAATTACCACTCTCGTCTATATAGTATGTTTCCGACTTGTCGTCTCGATATCCTGTACTTGTACTTCCCTTGAACACACGTACACCCAGATAGTCATCACAATATTCAATATATTCTTTCTCTTTTAAACAGTGTGCGCTGCTTTGGAAACCTCATATGTCACCAAAAAGCATTAGAAAAAGCCCACCCCATCTGCTCACAAACACAAGCAAACCTCCACAGGGACCTGGTTCGGCACAGAATAGGCAGACTACATAGATAAAATAGAAGTCCTCTCATCCTACTCACAGACTAGACTCGTGACCAGTCCGCCACGTGCTTGCTCTTTGCCGATTTAGGTATCGCCGCGCAGCGGCGGACTGGACGATCTCGGAGCTCCTCAAGGGAAAGCGTCGTCAGGCTCGAGTTTCCTTTTCGGGTAACTAGTCTCTCTTGTAGTCACATTAGAACTCGTCGTTACACTTTGTAGTCGATAACAAAAGATAACAACCGATTAGATTAGATCAAACCACCCTCCCGCTTCGTTTGAAATGGTGTACGATTTTCGGTACATACAAGCAGCAGTAGCGTAAAATATTCACTCCGCGTCGGAGTCCAGGCTGATATCCATCGGCGGGATCTCGTCAATGTCCTCATCAATACCTTTGACCGACGCTACCGTGCTGCCGGGGTCCCGATATCGCGCAGCCTCGAGCACAATTTTTCAGTCGAAGAGAGACTAGTTACCCGAAAAGGAAACTCGAGCCTGACGACGCTTTCCCTTGAGGAGCTCTGAGATCGTCCAGTCCGCCGCTGCGCGGCGATACCTAAATCGGCAAAGAGCAAGCACGTGGCGGACTGGTCACGAGTCTACTCACAGACCTCCCTGGGGACCCGGCTCAGTGCGGAGTAGGTGGACTAAATACAAGACCAACCAATCCTGCTCGCATTTGCAAGCGGACCTCCTGGGGGTCCGGTTTGGCGCGGAGTAGGTAGCTAAAATAAAATACAAGTCCTCCCATCCTACTCGCAGACCTCCCTGGGGATCCGGTTCGGTCACAACCTCCCCGGGGACCCGGTTTGGCACGGAGTGGGTAGGCTACACGAAATAAAAGCCCATCCTACTCACAGACCTCCCCGGGGATCCGGTTTGGTCACCACCTCCCCGGGGACCCGGTTTGGCGCGGAGTGGGTGGGTTACACGAAATAAAAGCCCATCCTGCTCGCGGACCTCCCCGGGGATCCGGTTCGGTTACAACCTCCCCGGGGACCCGGTTCGGCACGGAGTGGGTAGGCTACACGAAATAAGAGCCCATCCTACTCGCAGACCTCCCCGGGGATCCGGTTCGGTCACAACCTCCCCGGGGACCCGGTTTGGCGCGGAGTAGGTAGGTAAACAAAATAAAAAGTCTACAATCCTACTCGCAGACCTCCCTGGGGATCCAGTTTGGTCACCACCTCCCCGGGGACCCGGTTCGGCGCGCAGAGTAGTACTAAGACTCTAATTATAACACGAAGACTACTACTGATTGAAATTAAAACGACTAAGTAACATCTCGCCACCCCGCGTCAAGCGGGGTGAATGTGGTTCAATATGAACCAGTGATCAGTAACGCGCCGCGAGTTTATTCACGCGTTATTTGTCCGTGTTTGCGCGCCCGATCGAGCGTCCGGACACTCCCGGGTGTCACGCCCAGCACATCGTTGCGTTTTTGGGGCCGGGAACTGTCGTAACCATGGGAAATACTCCCACCTTTCTCCCATTCCTCCTGCTCCCCGATCGATATGATGTGAGCGGGACACTATCAGCCCACGAAATCGGTGTTTCATGATGGTACGTTCCTCGGAAAACACACCCAGCACGCACCCATATTGGTATGTGCAAGTTGTAGGAGTGTACCACGCATTTGTATCAACCACCCACCCTGAGGCACGCAACCGGAACACTCAACACATGGAGTTCCTGTAGGTTTGCTGGCTCGGTGTGGAGCCAAAGTATCGGAGCGGCCCGCGATATGCTCGCTCGCCAATGGTTGGCCTCGTCGAGGACACCGACGGACTCGCATTTAGGTTTCTCAAACCATTCCGTGGATGTCATCTCATCCCGGAGTTCCATTCTGGGCGAACTGACACGTTGATGGCGTACGATGGGCCCACAGCCGCTCGAATGTCTGGATCAACGGATGACTGGACCAACTGCAGTGTCAACATGTCCGTATGTTCCCTGGAGTATTGATTTCCTTGTTCCGTCTCGTCTAACTTGTTTGCCTTTGTATTTTTGTAGATTGCGGCACGTCCATGCGCTATCATGGTTGTGGAGTCGGACATGCGGATCCCACCGAGGTGGAGGAGACAGAGGATGTTGAACCGGACCGTCCACTCGTTCAGATCCCCTCAGCCAATGAGAACATGGTCGGCTGGAAGTCTGGAGCTCCCTTCCCGAGGTAGCGTAGACTCTTCCGCCGCTACCCCTGATTACTTCGTGATAAGTGTCGTTCTACGGTTACCTTACTTCGTCAAGATTCCACTGGGGTATGCTCGTCGCCTTTCCGCTCTTGAGTTCCACTAACCTCAACCGTTGATAGGCTGTCGGCTTGGGTGGAGCAAATGGTCACGATAACGGACCTGCAGTGACCAAGTGGGTTCAGCTGGCAGTCCAACCGGAGCTCCTCCGTTCCTTAATCACATGTAGGTGTGCGGACTTCTCGGCCTATCGAACGTACAGTTTTTGACTGCTTCAATCATTCAGTGTTGCACCCCCGAATAAGATCCAACAGCGGGTCCTTCCATTCTTATTGCGCGGCGCAGATATCATCGCCCAGGCACCACCTACCCAGGAACGGATTGCTGCATATGTTATCCCCACCATCCTAACGGTTTCAATAGGCCGCGTCTCACGAGGCCCCTTGGTCGTCATGATTTCAACGACCGTCGATCGAGCCACTCAAGCACAACGTATGATTCGTGACTTGGGTGGACCCATCGGAGTCAGGCCCGCCCTTGATGTCAGCTCCAGCGACGGAAATTGATTTGGACTCGTGTTGCGCCCTTCTACCCATTTTCCTGAGACAGGATGCCTGCAGACAACGCGATTCTGCCTCCGGTACCTCCTGGCCCAACAGGGGCTAGCTCTCCGACTGCCCCATCCGACAACCGTTCCCGCCCCTCTTCTCCTCCTCCTCGGCATGTCACGTGCACATCCCCAACCAGTGCCTCTCGTCGTCGATTATTGCTACGGCTTTGTTCCACTGAATGGTCAATATATCGTATCTTGCCCGTTGTTTGAGTACGCAACCCGCATGCTTCTGCCAGAAATTTGGCCACATGATGTCACCGTATTGATCAAACCTGTGTCGTTTGTCGCTAGTACCCTGCTTATAGGGGGGCCAACTGGCAATCCTGATCCTGTCTTTCCCCACCATCCGACCATGGATACCGCTCGCCCACAGAGGCTGCGAAACGCCCCGTTGTCCAGAGATGCTCTAACCATAGCAGAAAGAAACGATATATTACGTCAGCGGACTGAGGGATCACATGGGTCAGAATCTACAGAAGAACGTTCCTCCACGCCATCTGAAGCGGAAGAAACAACCATCCCTGAAACCAGAACCAGTGGCGTTGAAGATGCAACTCTGAACCTTGTCGAAACTCTGGAGTCGATTCCAGTTATTCAGAAGGTGGATCTTGGAGATGAATCTCCTGATGAGGATGTGCGTCCACCATGTGAGATGGCCCCTACGTTTACATACACCTGTTGCTAACGTTCTGAGTTCTCCTGTAGCAGAGGAACCTTTCCTAGCCACCACACCTGGTGATTCGATGCCCTCTCCCCGGCTCGGTTTGACAACTCCACAGGAAGAGTGTCTATTCTTGCCAGACGATGAGCTCATCCCCGAACCGCCTCCCACCTCCGATACTCCCCCGCCGACCCAGGTGCCCACACTGTCAGACGAAGCCCTTGGACAATGGCTCCGGACCCTCTGGCCGGAGGGTCTGGAGCTGCTGAGTTCGTTCGAGAACAAGAGCTGGGGGACCGCTTACAGGACCATTGCCGATGTCCAGGTCCTGCTGATGATTGGAAAGAGGCTAAAGATGGAGGTTAACCTTGCCACGCACTCCGTTTCTCCAGGAACATATATCGAGAGCGATGGTCAGCGGAGCACAATTCAGTTTGCTACCCTGGGTCGATACCTCAACAAGCAGGCAGAGGGTACCTGGACAAACAAACTCACTTTCTTCTTCGCTGTCTACCACTTTCTGTGTGAGACAGAGTTGGCCACTGAAGAGACATTGGGTAGTGAACTCTGGGAAGCTCGGGAGGCGATGCTCACCTGGGGAGTCTCACTTAAGGCACCGATTTCATTCCTGGATGCGGGAGACAACAATGCAATGCGCAGCAAGACAAAGTTACACAGCATGATCAGGGAGTACATGGTGAGCCGATGAACACCTCAGGAATGAGCTTCTGACCGATGGTGACCATCAGAAGGGCCGACGGGACTAGCACTTCAGATTACGGGTGCGGAACCAACCTAGCCACGTTCCTGTGGAATTGCTACATACTATTTAAATATACTCGTGCTCGGTGCAAAGCTTTGCATACAGCTCGAGGCTTGTGACCCAGACAAGCCTGCGGACTTCCATGTCCTTAGACCTGCAGTCGACGGTCTGGGCCAACTCCCCCTCTAACCAATCTATCTGACCCTCAGTCAGAGGGCAATCAGGTGGCTCGCATATGACTTCGTTTATCCATGCCGGGTGCTGATGCGAAGGGGTGTTGCCCTCTTCCTCTGGGTTGTTTTCACGGAGGTGATCCATGAGGTGTGGATCATCAATCGCCTCCCAGTCAACGCCATAGGTTGCATAGTCTTCTGGTTCTGTATCGTGGATCTGGTCGTCTTCCGGTTGTGCAGCGCTTGGTGGAAGCCCCCTTATCCCATCGGTCAAGCAGCTCCGGAGGTACAGCTGACATGGGCTCTTCCTCCTCTCTCCTTCCAGCTGAATCTTGTGTGAGTTCCAGGCGGTGGCCCAGGTTGTAGCGTCCTCATTGATAGCGGGGAGGAAGAGCCAATGGAGAAGCCAAATGTGGGAAGGATCCTCGACATCAAGGCCATGGTGAGTCTCCAGGCTATAGAAGAGGTCTTTCCACTGGCGGCCAAACCCTTCGGTCACGTCGTACCACAGCCTCTCGATCCTGGTGTTGTGGACACTCCTGCGGCGGGAGTGAGCAGCCGTAGAGAATGTGGTGGGGTTACTCACCGGCCCCAGATGTAGGATCCCCTGTTTTGGCCCATCGTCTCCTCCATGAATTCTGCAACACGCACATTCTCCACACCATGGTCACCTCGTAGCCGGCTGGGGCAGCCGTGCTCCTTGATGATCTCCAGAAAGAACAGTAGGACAGTATCTGCGCGGTTGTTGCTGTGGGCCCTAAGACCGACAATGAACCGGGTCTTGCCATCGATGAACCCATGGATGACGATCTTCCATCGGATCAAACCTGGGGGATGTTGGGACATAGTTTTGGGAAGGTTTAGATACATTTCCGCTTACTGTGCTGACCATCGTGGTGCCAAAGTGAGTTGACGGCGGGTACGTAGTACTTTCGCCGGTGTATACGACGGGAGCCAAAGAACCGGCTCGGTGCACCACGAACCCGTTCAATGGACGCCCGGACATCGTGCTCAGGTATGTTGTAGCCATTTGCATTGAGCCTCCCCATCACCATGGCACGTCCGAAGTTGGGGAATCTATGCAGGATCTCTCGGACAACCGTGTCTAGCTCGTTGTTGGTGATTTCGGTCTGTCGAGGGGTGAGGGGTGTGCCGGCCTCCTCCTCCAACTCCTTTTGACGCCTGCGAACAGTTCGGGTGGAGCAGCCGATCATATTGGCTAGGACAGTCTTCGGTTCAAGGGCCAGGCCAGCCTGCAGAACCTCTGGATCGATCCTGATACTCGGCCGACCGGGGCCAGCTGTCTGGCTCAGGTGCGAGAGGGGTGCTAGGGATGCAACTGGAGGATCGAGGGACTGGAATCGGGTGTTGTCTAGAGCTTGGACCATCGCCTTGAGGTTTTGTAGGATTTGGCTGATTTCGGCATCGGAAAAGAGCCCCTTGTGCTTCAGTGCAAACAGTGTCAATGCAAATCACGAATCTCTGAGCCTGATCGATGATGACGCACCGCTTCGACTGCACCTCTCAATGCAAGGACTTCATCCTGAGCAATGCCGAGCCTCTGACAATCACCAATCTGGGTGCGAAGGGCGGTGGTGACTCTGTCCTCAAGGCCCCGATATGCCGTACGGATGTTCAACAGCGTGTCCATAGGAGCCGGTTATATCAGGGGCGATCGCGACGTCTCACCTCCCCCCTAGCATCTCCGACTCATCCCCCTGCCTTCACTCCGTATCCCACTCTGTATCTCGGGTGTTGGCTGTCCTTTCTTGTCACTCTGCTGACTTTTGGCCTATCATGGATCTCTCTCGTGAACTCGCATCGCGACGACAATGCCTGGCGAAGGGTTGTGTCTGTTCCCATTTTGTTTGTAGCTATGGTCTCCCCGTACGTCCCCAGAGCCAGCTTTTCATTGTCCCAGCTAACCCAGTAAACCGTGGTGGATAGGAGCCGCTCAGACCTTGTATCTGTCTCCATGCAGCCTACATGCACGCCAAGGAATCTGGGGAGGGGACGTTTGTGGAGCACTTCTGTGGCGGTTTCATTGGGGATACGGTGCGTGGATACAACGCCAAACCCGTGTATCTTATTGAACATTCCCAGAAAAACCCTGGAAAGTGTGTCTGTATGGGAACGAGGGCTGACCACAATCGTGACCACACTCTACTGCAAGCACCTCCCCGGACCTCCAGCTTACAGGGGGGGTCGTTGGCCATATCCCACCTAGCAATCCCTGGGCCCAGCCGTCCAGTGGTCGACTCCACCCCAATCACGCACTCCTTCTCACTTCCCCAGCTTGGCAGGACCACCAATGAACAACGGGAAATCAGCGCCGCCAGGACAATGACTAGAAACATGGGTGGGATACCTGGGATTCCGCCCTCTCCATCTGTTTCAACACGTGGACCTCGTGGGGGTCGTGGGGGTCGAATGAGCTCATTACACACACGCCAGCAAGCAATGTCCAAATTGACCGTCTTTCTCCTCCCACTCCACGTGAGTAGATTTTCCCTGCCGTGCTTCGCTATCTGATGGAATGTTTAGATGAAGAAGCTGTATGTCGCCAATAGTGGAGATCTTCCCCGTGATTTTTTGGAGAAGTTCTGGTTTGAACCCGGTGACGACTTTGTCGCATTCTTATCAAGGCTGAAAGATGGGGGTCTATCGTTTTTGTTGGAGGCCCCCAATGACGCGACCAATGTATCGGACCTGATCAGTGAACAGGTCAGACAGATAAAGACAAGGGGTGGTCCCTCGGTTCCTGAGCCACGCGACACCGGGGAGGGGCAAGCCGCACTACACTGGGAGTTCTTGTCCTGCAAGTCTATAAAGGTCAAGGCAAAGGACCTACGGCAATCGGACTGTCCACATGCTTCAAAGAAGAAAGACTTCATAGGGATCGCAGCCTCATCGAAGATGCTGGCACCAGTGGACCACAAAGTGAAGACGATCGCAAAAGAGTTTGGCTTCAGGAACCCACTTAGAGAGCATGATGATGAACCCGAAAAGTTTGTGATCATTGGTTTGTGGATGTTACCGCTTTCCTTCACTCTGCTGAGTGATTCCCTTTACCAGGTGCCCGGTTTCTGGGATACTGCAGTGCAGGCATCACGAGTGTTTACAATCAGGACCTGAGTGACCACCCTGCCGAGATGTCCTGGCCACATGGCTGTTATCCATATCGCCTCCTCCACAATCTGAAGATCTGTGGAGAGAACACCAAAAAGACATTCTCTAAACTCCTGGAGCGGTGCTGCAGTGGCCGGAATACACCTATGTGTCACCCCAGGGAAGAACTCTCCGATGATGAGGTGACCACTTTGTGTCACAAATCACACGTGCTCTAACTCCCCTTAAGGACTTCCCTTCCATGATAGGGAGTACATCTCAGGCTCAGGGTCATGGGTCCCCTCAATCACAGGGAGAGACCGTCGTTAGCATAACCTCATCAGATACAGAGGTAAGTGGCAGGGTTTCTTGTCGTGATCCTGTCTGCTATTCTGACAACTTCCGTCACTCCCCCATCACTTCCTCAGCCAGAGCAGGAGATACCGAGGCGTCCACCTCCCCTCCAAGGCACCCGTAGGAGAGTGTCTTCACCATCAAGCGTAGGTGATGTGCTCCTCGCCTCAGACCTTTTTACTGAGGATTGCACTTAAGGAACAAGAATCAGAGCCCCCCACAAATCGGCGTCGGGTGTCTGTAACAAACGGGATCCAGGTATCTCAGCATATTGTTCATCCTCGATGTCTGACTAACTGGAAACAAGGCTGTCCACCCACCCGACCAGAGTCCTTTCGCCACACCACTCAGCCCACGAGTTCAGCCACCGGTGCTGGCAGAGCTTCCAGCCGACCCTGAAGATATGGTCACCGATATGATCAACCGTCTGGGGCTACCTATGCTGGCGGCGATTCAGGTCTCATGTAGGCTATGGCCAGGTCGTCTGGAAGGTTCACGGAATGTTACAGGGTATCTTGAGTGGCACGAAAAAGTTCGCCCAGGTGGAAGTTTGCACCGGAGTGATGGACTACAATCAAACAGCGATCTCTATGCTCGGGGAAGGTCGATTGAGGATATTTCCCAGGCATTGATCTTGATGATGGACCGGTTCCATTGCGTGAGGGAAGGCCTAGAACCGGACTCTGGCCTGGACTTCCAGCTACCTAGAGGGGCAGAGTGTGCCCACTTCGAATCTCTCGGACCCTTTTTCAGCCCAATACGATGCTATGGAATGTAAGCCCACCTCGTCTCTCACTCAGTTCTAGCTGACATTTTGCAGTGAATCACGGGAAAGCAGCGCCATCGTGAGCACTGGCGACGGCCCAGAGCGAGCAATACTCCAGCAGGTTATCCAAACACTGATCAGTGACACAGCGTCCTGGTCCCCTACGACGGATAGCTCGGGCTGGATACGACCGGTCTTTACTCCTGTTCTCTCGACAGAACGTCGAATCCGTTGGAAGACCATGGGGACATTCATCCTCCTGCATCTCCTCACATTGGGAAATGGACCGGAGCCGGTTTCACCCTTCCTTCTATACCTCCTTCTAACCTCAGCGCTACTCAACGAAAATCAGACTCCCCGCTCCCACACGCTACTAGGCCTTAAATCTCTCTACCGGTTAGATGCCGGAGCTGCTGATGCCCTACGTCCATGGATGGTCCTCAAGGAGACTGACCAGTTATCGGGGTTCATCAACGGACAGACACCCCCGCCACTCAGATCCATTCAGATCCTCTTGGCCCAATGTGGCGACTTCCAGGTATGCACCAGCAGGTGCCCTCCACCCGCTCCACGTTAACCCATTTAAATGCAGTTAAG
>Ga0307517_10008183_pt1 | contig 15040 bp, 11 predicted proteins | sample 23_EM_MG_FD_194515 | JGI IMG/M metagenome (GOLD analysis project Ga0307517, IMG submission 194515) | Populus trichocarpa ectomycorrhiza microbial communities from riparian zone in the Pacific Northwest, United States - 23_EM | ecosystem: Host-associated > Plants > Roots > Unclassified | place...
TCTGCTCAAATACACTCAAGTATGTAAATTTCAGATTGTGAGAATACTACTTCCTTTCCTGATGACTCAGACATTTCAATTGCTTTAAGAAAAGGTGTTAGATCATGCACAAGTCACCCCATCAGCAGAATTGTTTTATATGAAGGGTTGTCACCATTTTACCATGTATTTGTTTTAGCCTTTGACAATGTACAGGTTCCTAAGTTTATTGAAGAAGCTCTCAAAGATTCAGGATGGAGAAGGGCAGTCAGTGAAGAAATCAATACATTGAACAAGAATAACACTTGAGAAATGTCTGAACTTCCACTTGGCAAGAAACTAGTTGGGTGCAAGTGCATATTTACTATCAAACACAATGTTGATAGGAGTATTGAAAGATTAAAGGTCTGACTGGTTGTAAAAGGGTTTACTCAATCCTATAGGATAGATTACCAGGAAACATTTGCTCCAATGGCCAAACTCAACACTATCAGAATTCTTCTATCTTTAGCAACTAATCAAGACTGACCATTACATCAACTAGACATCAAAAATGCATTTCTTAATGGACATTTGGAAGAAGTTTACATGGAGATACCTCCAGGACTAGAAACTTCTTCTAACTACAACAAAGTGTGTAAATTGAAGAAATTACTATACGGACTTAAGCAATCACCACGAGCATGGTTTGACAAATTTACAAAGATAATAGTCCAGAATGGGTATTCTCAATGCTAAGCAGACCACACCTTGTTTATCAAATCTTCTCCAGAAAATAAAAAGGCAATACTAATTATATATGCTGATGATATCATCCTAACTAGTGACTATGGAAAAGAACTAGTGAAATTGAAGAAACTCTTAGCCAAGGAATTTGAGATTAAAGACCTTGGGTACCTCATATACTTTCTTGATATGGAAGTGGCACGATCAAGGAAAGGTATACATGTTTCTCAAAGAAAATATGTCCTATACCTATTAAAAGAAATAGAAATGCTTGGGTGAAAACCTGTAGAGACTCCAATGGATTCAACCAAGAAGATAGAAGCAGGACAGGACATAACACTAGTTGATAAGGGAAGATATCAAAGAATGGTAGGACGACTCATCTATCTCTCACACACCAGACCAGACATTGGCTTCTCTGTCAATGTTGTAATTCAATTCATGAACAATCCAACAGAAGAGCATATGGAAGCAGTTAATAGAATTCTGAGATATCTAAAAATGACCCTTGGAAGAGGCCTGCTATACAAGAAGGGTGGCAATAGAAATGTTGAAATCTACTCAGATACAGACTAGGCAGGAGATATTCTAGATAGAAGATCTACCTCTGGGTATTGCTCTTATGTTTGGGGAAATCTAGTTACTTGGAAAAGCAAGAAACAACAGGTTGTATCTAGAAGTAGTGCATAATCTAAGTTTAGAGCTTTAACCTTTGGCATCCGTGAAGGAATGTGGGTACAAAGATTATTCAAGGAATTTGAAGTGAAACTATTCAACCCTAGCAAGATGTTCTGTGATAATCAAGCTGCCATAAGTATAACTAAAAACCCAGTGCATCATGACATGACAAAGCACATTAAAATAAATGGACATTTCATCTTAGAAAAGATTGAAAAGAAAATTGTCCATATAATCTACACTCCTATTAAAGCTCAAATTGCAGACATACTTATCAAAGCACTTCCTGGAACTAATTTTAAAGAATTAAGTCATAAGCTAGGCATGTATAACATATACAACCTAGCTTGAGGGGGAGTGTGGAAATCTCCTTTAAAATTAGTTAGGAAATCTCAGAATATATGTTTTAATAAGGAGAATCTGGTACTAGCTAAACCAAATCCCATAGATTATTCCTTTCTAGTTTAATGTAGGTTTCTTTCCTATCTAGTAAGTATTTTCTATTTTGATAGACTGTAGGGTTAACACTTTTCTCCTATATATATATATATATTATACACTTCAGTTATAATGAGGTATAGAAAAACTTCTCTCAAACTTCTTCTAAGAAAAAAAAAAACAAGAATCAATACTAAAAGAAACCACACAAAGATATGAAAAGTAGACACAATTTAGAAACATCAAGATTGGAAAAAAAATGTGGACATATAATTAAAAGAATAATGGAAACCAAAAAAGCAACAAAAAATCATGAACACCAACAAAAAAGTCATGGCCAAACATCCAAAAGAATCTAGTCACAACAAACATATCAAAAAAACCACATGAACATAATCATAAGGCATCAATTCTAGAAGGCCAGACCTAACCTGAACCCAAGCTGCTAATAGACATTTAACAAGCTTAGTATGCACTTTCTCAAGCACTCTTGTAAGAAGGGGAACCAATAGATCAAAAGGAAAATAAAAAAATTATTGTTACAACAAGGTAACGAATATTAGCTAAGCCAAGAAAAGGATGAAAACAATGACGAAAGAAAACAAAAAGAAGAGGGAAAAGGAAAAGGATAACAAAAAAATCAAAAAAATAAAATGAGTCAAGAGGACAAAAAGAAGTCACTTGAGGAATGAAACACAACTTTGACAAAGATGAATCAAGGGCTCAATCAAGTATGAGCCTTCTGAAAAAGAAGGACCCAGCCTATCAAAGCTTATAACATGGAAAAGTAAAAGGAAAAAAAAGTAAATTTATAAGGAAAAGTAGAAAAAATAATGGAGTTTAAAAAATTCAAAGAAAACATTAAAATCACAAATGAAAAGGAGTTGGGTCAGTTGAGAATAAAAAAACTGATTCAAAGTTTTTAATAAACAAAGCAAGCTAGACAATATAATCAATCCCTATGGTAAAAAAGGTAGAAATAAAAAACTGGTTGTTCTAAAGCATAAAAGAATGTAACATGCATATTCGACTAGCACAGAACTGAGACAATAGGCTCAGAAATGCAAGAAAGTGTTTTCGTGGTTAATCCTTAATTGTATATATAAGCCATGACAATCAACCAAAACTAAACCACAAACAAATTGATTGAGGCTGTACGAGAACAAAGGAACAATCTAAAGACCACTGAATGTAAGGACAAAAGCAAACAAAATCATTTAAAATGAAATGTCTGCTTATGATATTAGCAACTCGAACCCCCTTCCTCAACTATCCAAGAAAAAGAAACAACCGAACACAAAGTAATAATTCATACTCCATTCAACAAATAAGAGATTAAATTAACATCAAAGTAATTAATTAGACAACTAAAAACCTTAACTGATAAAAAATGCCTCTTAAGGTTTCTAAGAGTACAACACAAAGCCAAAGTTACCAACAACAAAACAAACACAAAAAAACATGACTAACTAAATGGTAGCACAACCAGCAAAAACAAAACATATAATTAGGGAAGGAGTAATCACAGGAAAGTAGGTTGAATGCAAGTAAGATGAAAAAAAATATGTGCAAAACAACAAAGAATCTACATAAACAAAATACCAACCAAGAAGCATAAATAACATCAATAGAATCTCAAAGAAATAAAAAATTGAAAAAAATCAATATTTTTAGCAAATTAGCTTATAAAATTCAGAAAAACATCAATGCTCTACATCTTTTCAAGATAATAACATCGAAATTGCACCTCAACTTAATGTCACAATATAGAAAATCATATTAAAACCTAAAAAAAAAAAAGAATTCAAAACCCAAAATGAACCACAACCAAAACCCATTAAAACAAAAACATGCAGCTTCATAACCAAAGAGGTAATTGAAAAATAAAAGAAGAGAGCAAGGATCTTAGATGAAAAACCTTCTTTTCTTTTCTATTCGACATACCTAGCTCCATCGTGGAAGAATCACCACTAGCACAACCACCCTCATCATCAGTGATGCAAGAAAAGCCCTCTCTCAGTCTCTCTGCAGATCTTTTTTCTCCATCATGGTTTCCTCCTCGTCCACACACTCTCCTACACTATATTGGAATTCTAAAAGAAAAATTCAAAATCATTAATACAAACATAAATTCAATTATAAACCCCTAATTTGAAAAGGAAGAAACATAAAATCATCACTGATTTTTGTACGCAAAAGCCCAAGTTTTCTGCCTATCTTCTCATTCCCTTCATAAAGAAAGGAAAAGAAGGGTTATTAAGAGAAGGGAAGATAGAAATCAAAAGAGGGAAAAAGCTTTTTATCTCTAGTGAAAAAAACTAGATGACAAATAAAAATAAATTTGGCAAATATTGAGCCATGACAAAAAGAAGAAGAATAAAATAGAAAAAAAAACCCAAAACACCCTCTCTAAATCACCAAGTCATCTAACATATTCAAGGGCATAATTGTCATTGAACTATTATAATCCATAGTTAAGCATACACAGTACACAATACACAACGAATTGCTTTTAGTTTATTAGTTAAAACAAATGTGTATGTACATAGTGTTGTTTGCAATGTCATTCACAATGATTACACTCTATATCCTACATTGCACACAGTTCTTTTCCCACACAATTTAGTTAATAATAATAATAATAATAATAATAATAATAATAATAATAATTAACAAGCGAGCAAGATCACTACGAAACTCGTCATACTTGTTGAACTTAGAAATATCCAGTGATTGCCTATAATAACCCTAATTTATAAAATTAGAGGTTTTCATAATTTCAAAAAAGTTGAATAAAACAACACCATGTGATTTTTGGCTTTTGATACTAGTACGAAGATATTAAATATAAAAAACAAAGATTTTGCTTTTAATTTAGTGTTTTTGTATAGGTGTGTCGTTATTTTAAGAGAAAAAGAGAGATAATGAAGTGACAAATTACATTTGAAAGAGAGAGAAAATATTTATGAAAAAATTATGCAATTTTACATTTATCATATACTAGTATAAAAATATTTTTTGTCTAATTTAATTTTTTCCGTTAGCCACAAAGGCTAACCATAACTTTTTAAACCTTAGATTGAAAACGAAAAACATACCAAATTATAGAAGATTTTTTTTATAATTATCCCTAAAAAATATTGAATTAAAACCTCAAATTAGAGGTTTTTAACTTTGCGGTTGAATATGAGATTGCGTGTGTTTTAAAAATGTGTTTGGCTTGAAAAAATATTAAATTAGTTTTTTATTATTTCTTGATGGTTTTGAGGTGTTGATATTAAAAATTAAAAAAATAAATTGAAATTATATATATATATATTTTCAAACTAAAAATATTGTTTAAAAAATACTCTACAGTATGATACCTAAATAAAGTTTAAAAAACACATGGCTCCACATATGGAGCAATAAATAAAGTTTAGTTAGTTCACATGTCAATAGTCAGACTGATAGTTGAAATATCCAAGCAAAACATGAAGGGCCAATATCCATGCACGAAAAAGCAAAACAAGAGATTGATTGATCGAAGATAATTGATTTTTCAAGAATCACATGCAGCAATATATTCGTCCTTGATTGTACAAAACCTCGACGGATTGGCTTTTAAGAAAGCTGCTCATTTCTTTTCTTCTTCAAATTTAAATTTTAAATTTAATATTAAGATTTTTTATTTTTCTAAATATATTAAATTGATATAAAAAAATTCTCTTAGATCATTTAATAAAAATACTCAATCTCAATTAATTAGTATAAAAGCTATCGAATTTATTGTGGAATAAAAAAACCCCAAGGGTACAAAATACAAATCGTCCCTTTTTTTTTACACAAGGAAGGCTACAAGCTATTTTATTGTAGTTCTTTTTCAACAAGAGATAATTTTGTGGTGGGCGTGTACTATTCTACCAAGCATATATAATCGACCTCTTTTTTCAAATTATTTTTTTTTATTTATTAAAAAAATAATCTGGATTTAATATTGTAGTCTTTTACTTGTATATAAAAAACTAAAAGACGTATCTTATTATTAATTTAAATAATTGATGTTATCATCATCCATCAAACGAAGAAGTTCATGAACCACTGAACAATTCTATATTAAAGAATATGTTTTTTATTGCAAGATAATCCTATTTATAACAATGGAACACGAAAAAAAAGAGAAAAATAATTGACTCCCTTCTATGAATGCCGTTTATGAAAGCTAAGCCCATATACAAGAAACTGGATGGCGAGGCATTAACAACTTTACCTTACTGGCCAAATGGTACATTACATTGTTTATAAATAAATAATTCAATTCTTAATCCGATTATCTTAAGATATTCTATCATGATTTCACTTGCACATTATGCTAATTGATCATCTGCTCTTTTCTGCAACTTGGACATTAGAGTTTTTCTGCTACCATAAAATTAATAAATACAAATAAAAATATTGACAGAAAATTTTTTATTGATACATCGCGGTGAACTTTACCGACGAAATAGTTCATTGCTATGTCCGTTGGTAAACACCAACGTAAAATTTCCGTCGATATATACCGATAAAATTACAGTGGAAAATGAAGGAATAAAAAAAAACAAAAAGGTACAATGATGTGTTATTTTTACATACGAAAATACCGATGGAATAAACTCATCTATAATATTCGTCTGTGAATCCATTGGTAATATTTAAGTTATGACCTGACGAGCAATCCCCCCTTTCTTATTCGTCCTCCCCCTATTTCTTCTTCTTCCTCCATTTTCTCTGCAAAAAATAGCTTACCCCCTCCCTCCATTTTATCACAAATCAACCTCTCATTACTACAAATCTAGCCACCCTAATACTCAGTCTGTCATCATCACTGTTTTGATTCATTTTTTTAAGATTTTCCATATCAAGTAAGCAAAACTATCCATTTTTTGTTTGAACTCAATTTTAAAATGTTAATTCTTATTGTATATTTTTATAATATATGTAATTTGTTTGTGTGTTTGCTTATTTTGTAGTTTTTTTCACATAGAAAGTTATTGTGTGAATGTATGAGTTTTACATGTTAGGGTTTATTTGAGATTTTGAAAAATTATATTTGTTTGTAATTTAATGAAATTGATTTCGATTTTGTGACTTGAGTGTTTTGTAATGAAATAAAAAAATGGCTTATTTAATGGGTATATTTTATATTTTGTTAATTTTATTGTTGAATTGAAAATTTGGTAAATGTGTATAAATTTGAATTTATGTAGATAATTGATAATGATTTAAGAGTACTATTAAAATAGATTTAATAAGTTTGAGTTAAACCAATGTTAGCTAATTTATTTAGTTTACATAATTAATGAATACATGTTGTCATCAATATTCTATATAGGTTTGATATAAATAATGGATGATTGTTTATGGATGTATCAAGATTCACCTGAAAAATTACGTAAGATGGATTATTGTAATGAAGTTGAGGGTTTTATTAATTATGCACTATCTAATCGGAGAAATATTAGTGGAGGTGGTATTAGATATCCATGTAAAAGGTGTAAAAATAAAAAAGTTTATCAATCTAGATGTTTAATGATACATCTTCTTTAAAAAGAATTCATGGAGAAATATTTGTGTTGGTTTGCACACATAGAAACATATGTTCCTCACGAAACCATGATAAACAAAGATGGTTGGGTCAACTTATATTTCTAGCAACGTGTTTGGGGTTGTAGATGACAATAGTAATCCTTATAGAAATATCATTATGGATGCGATGAGAATCAATAAAGGTTATGCAGGTGAATGTTCAATCATAGATGAAGAACCAAATGATAATGCAATTGAGGTTTTTGATCTTTTGAAAGATTCTAACGAACCATTATGGGATGGGTACACAAATCACAATAAATTATCAGTTGTTGCACAAGTGTTCACCATCAAGTCAGATCATGAGCTGAGTAAGGTTGGTTACAACAAAATTATTGAATTGACAAGTATTTTACCTGAAAGGAATAAAGGACTTCTAAGTCTAGAATACCAGAAAATTGACACGTGTCCAAACTTCTACATGTTGTACTACCTTAGAAATACAACTTTGATTGAGTGCAGATTATGTGAGCATGCTCGTTATAAACCTAGAATTGCCAGATGAAGAAATCTTGCCACACATAAAAAAACTTAGATACTTCCTAATCACTCCTAGACTACAAAGGTTATTCATGTCTTCAAATACTGCTGAGCATATGATATGACATCATTCATATGATATGGTGGATGGAGTTATAGTGCACTCATTTGATGGTGAAGCCTGGAAATATTTTAATAGGTTACATCCTCATTTTTTAATGAAATCAAGGAACATACGTTTTAAGTTATATACAAACAGATTCAATCCATTCGTGTCATTTGCTGCTTCTTAATCTTGTTGGCTGGTGATACTCATAGTCTACAACTTGCCACATAAGATATGTGTGAGGCCATAATTCATGTTTCTATCTATGGTCACAACCGATCCTAATAGTCCAAGTCAGAATATAGATATTTATCTTTGACTATTGATTGATGAGTTGAAGCAGTTGTGGTCATCCATGACTTTGACTTATAATGTCTCGAGGAAACAAAATTTTCAGATGAAGGCAACTTTGATATGGACTATTAATGATTTTTCTGTGTATGGAATAATTTTTGGTTGGAGCACGCATGAAAAATTAGCATGTCCATACTATATGGAAAATAACAAAACCTTCACGTTAACAAATATTGGTAAAACATCTTTTTTTTATTGTCATTGACAGTTCTTGTCAACAGATCACAAGTATAGAAAAAAAAAAGACTTATTTGTTGGTAGAGTTGAAAGGGATGTTGCACTACCGGTACCGTCGGGTGAGGAATTGTTTGATGTGGTGTCACAGTTCGATGACATTATATTTGGATTTTAAAGTAGTTAGCAAAAGTTTTCTAGTTTTAGTGTGATCTACAATCGGTAAAGCGAAATATTTTCTGGAAGTTTTCTTATTGAAAAACTAACCTCCTCTGTCATGATCTTGGTGTCATACACATTGAAAATAATGTATTTGAAAATATTTTTAACACGGTTATGGACATGAAAAGGAAGGCAAAGGACAACATGAAGGCTATAATGAATATACCTTTGTTTTGTCACTGTAAAAATATGGAGTTGGTTTATGATGGTTCACGGGTTGCAAAGCCCAAAGCTAGCTTCGTCTTATATAAAAATGCATATTTATTTGTCTACCAATGGTTTAAAAGTCTGTAATTTTCTCGTAGACATGCTTCGAACATATCTAGATTAATTAATTTGGAGGAATACAAATTGTATAGAATAAAATGTTATGACTGCCACATGTTTATGCAAACACTCATTCCACTTGCTTACTGAGATTTATTGTCAAATGGGATATAGGATGCACTCATGGAAATCGGTTCCTTATTTAGAGACATATGCTCTAACAAGTTGCATACCCAACATATAGAGAGGCTTGAAATGAATATTGTCCAGAAAATCTACAAACTTCAAATGATATTCTCTTCATCATTCTTCGACTTAATAGAGCATCTACCCATATATTTACTATTTGAGTCAAAAGATGAAGGCCTTGTTTAGTATAGATAGATGTATTCATTCGAGAGGTTAGGGATGATTACACATGCATTGTAATTTAATTTATATTGTCTTTTTTGAAGAAAAAAAATCAAAACATTCATTTAATTCCATGCAAATACTTGTTAAATCTTAAAATAAAAGTAAAAAAACAAAGCACATATTGAGGCTTTGATATGCAAGACTTATATTGTTGAAGAAATCTCAATATTTATCTCGTGTTATTTCGAGTCTCATTTAAGAACAAAAATCAATCACATTTCAATGTATAATGATGACAGGGAAGTTCTTTTGAGTGGAAACTTGTCAATATTTTCTCATCTTGGATGACCTGTACCAAAAATATTGTGAGGAGAAGGTATTTGACAGAAATAGAATTCAGACATGTATATAATAATATGTTATTTAACTGCAACAAATTGAGACCTTTTATTCAGTAAGTGTAATAATTAACATGTCATTATTTCCAAACAATTTTTCTCTCGTACTATCATAAACTGGTAGATTAAATAATTCATTGTAGGCAACATTGTCAATTTTTACTATCTAAAAATTCACAGCTAACTAAATCTCATATCTTTCAATTAAAAGATGAACAATTTTTCACATAGTTAATAACACATATAATTATTCTTATCTCTTAGAGTACTTAAATTCATTACATATTTCTCATTAAATGTTTATGGTTGTAATTCATGTACCAAGTTTATCAATTGAGATAGAATGTTAGTGTTACTTTAAATTTACTATGACTAGGTCTTGAAAGAAAGGTGAAATGCTATAACGGTTATTTCATCAATGAACATGTTTTTTATACTGAAAAGTATGGTCATAGTAGAAAAACATATAATAATGAGGTTTATGTTAAGGGATCGACTTCTAATAAGTTTGAAGTTGACTATTATGAGAAGTTAGAAGAGGATATTGAATTGCAATATTATAGTGAGCAAGATAGAGTTTTTTTTTATTAAAATATTATTGGTATGATACCACCAACAAAGAAATCAAAGTAAATCCTCATCATGGTTTGGTTAAAATCAATACAAAGACTAGACATCACAATGTTAGTGATGTTATTGTTCTCTTTAAGCAATGCCAGCAAGTTTATTACACAAACACTTCTTTCTTTAAAAATAGATTGTTCTAGGGTTGATTGGTTGTCCATAGTTAAAACCAATCTTAAAGGTCATGTTCACGTTGTTCAGGATGGTAGTGCTGAAGTAACTGCAGGAGATGATGTTTCTCAACTTGATGAGCTAGTTGATCCATATTGAGTTGCTTCATCTATCAACATAGAGGAAAATTTAAGTTTTCACGTCGCTAAGAATACTTTTGTTGATGTTAACATTGAGGAGTTAAATGATGTTTTGAGAACCAACGAACATACAAAAGTCAATGAAGATGATGATAGCTATGAAATCAATATAGAAGATTATGATGGAGATGATAATGATGAAATTGAAGAAGAAGATGATGATGATAAAATCTGAAAGAGGTCTTCTAAGTTGGAGAGACATGACAATTTGAAGAGATTTCATAATGTGATGTCCAAACATTTTGTGTGGTGGTAGCAGTCTAGTGTGAAGAATTGGAACATGGATATTCATGATTCCATTATCATACACACTGGTGGATCCATTTTATTGTTTCACATGCGAAGTGGATGGTAAGATTCTTTTTTATTACATATATTTTTAATTTTTTTTGTTTTATATAAAAATATTTAACTAACAATAATTTTCTTTTACAGACTACAATTTTTGGACGCGAATCAAAATTGATGGAGCTTTTTGTGGAGCCTCATGCGAAATGCTAACCGTCGAAAAAGGGTGCAACATCTCGTGGATAATTGAGCTCAGAAGTTCATGGTATGTTGGATTTCAACAATTTCTTTTCTTAAGTTTCAATTTTTTTGAATGAGATGACTTTTTTTTCCTGAGAAAACATATAACACCCGATTGCAGGAGAGAAACGACGACGATCCTTCGACATATCTGAAACTCGATTCGGATTTGTGGTTGGAGGTAAGATCATCTGGTAGATTCAATAGAAATTGAGTTTAAGATATCTAAAACACTACGACCAAGGAGTTACAGACAACCTAAAGTTTTTCTACTATTGGATGCTCGTAATCGATTCCGAGCACTCAATCTCAAAAATTTCAGGCGATTTTAAACCAACAAGTTAAAGCTCAGATGACCCATATTGTTGCTGAGATAACAATTGTGTGTTGAGATGGTTGAACTCCAATGATTTTACATGGAGCTAAAATCACAAATAAATGGTACATGTGCTCCCCTTTATTGGCTCCATGGTCTCAACGATGATTGGCCTCTTCCTCTTCCTCTTTCAGCCCTTCTATTCTAGATGAATTGTATTTAAATTGATAAATTTTTAAATTTATAATATATATTTGATTTTAATTTATTTTATTTTTTTCTACTTTGTTTATTATATATATTTTAAAAAGAATTAAACAAGTTACTGGTGGGCTTACCAACAGAATAACTCCATCAGTATATTATAGAGAGTTGGAAAAGAATTACTTGAAATGCCGCTGATACTATTTAATCATCGACAGGTTCATTCCATCAATAATTTAGACATAAATCACCGATGAAATTACAAATGGTTTTTTTATCGGTGATATGCAATCTTCACCAATAGAAATACCGTTGGAACTATACGGGGAAGTTTTTTGTTTGGTGCACTTATTTCGTATGTAAATCCATTAGTGATTATATTATTAACATAACATGTATCACCAAGGAAAGATTTATTGATGAACAATAATCATCCATGATCCCGTCGGTAAAAGTTAGGCTGCCGAAATTAATGTCTAATTATTAACGGAATATTTCGTCGGTAAATTGTAAAATCCTGATAGCATTTTCTTTTCAAAAGATTTCAAGTTTTATCTTTTATATATAAAAAAAACAACTTGGACTCATATTGTAATCATCTAGTTATATATAAAAGGCATAACTTGTTATTCAAATAGTTGATAATGTTAATATTGTTAAAAGTAAAATAAATAAATAAAATGTTTAAAATCTTTTAGTTATTCATGTTGTCTTTTCTTTTTCAATTTTTTTTCTAGCTACCTTTTTATTTACTTATGATTGTAAATAATTTTAAAACATTCAATTGCTTTTGAAAAGTATGTGTGTGTGTGTGTGTATCTTTTGTTAATTTGTGTTTATCTATGATGGTTTTTTTAAAAGAATTCTAGCTATTTTGTTTTATTTTATTTTAAATATAAAAATAAAAAACTTAGAAAATATATAAATTTTAAATGAAAAATAAAACATCTCAAACATATAAAATCAAAACTTTCATGAAAATTAAATAAAAAATCATGTATATAAAAAATTATATTTTACCACCATCAAGTGTGTTACATCACATCATCATTACTTCATCATTTATTGAATGTTATTATACCATATTTTGATTTACAAAACTTAAATGGTCACTTCAATATTAATGGTTAGTTTTTTTATAAAGAAAATAATTAAATGATCACTTCATTTATTGAATATTATTATACTATATTTTGATTTACAAAACTTAAATGATCACTTCAATAAGTTTTTTATTATTAAAAATATGAATAAAAATTAATATATGTATATATAAGTCAGCAAAAATTTTAAACAATTTTTATTTTTTATTGAGTTTTTTAATCATTTGTTTTTCAAAATTTTAATTTAATTTTAATTATTTCTAATAAAAATCTAACACGTGTCCCTCCATTCTTTTAAAAATCAAAATTACCTTGATTTTTAACATGCCAAACCAATGATATCTAACTACTTAAATTGAAACCATTTGGATGTATTTATAAAAAATAAATCAATACATAAATGACCACTAATATCATTAAACCCCACGAGGTCTATATATATTTTGAAATTAGTTTTAAAATTGTGAAAATCATTTAATTTGAGTTAGTAAAACTAAATCATTTATCCAACTTCTTCATATTCCAAGTATATAGTTATTATTTTTTTATTGTTCTTATCTTTTTCTTAATTGAAATTGTTTTTTAATTTCATCCCTTATGATTTAGTTTTTTTTTTTGTCAAAATTGATTCTCTCTTCTTTTTTTTTCTTCAAATCTACAGTTTTTAAATCACTTTTTCTTTAATTTGATTTTTCAAGTTTATCCCTAATTATTTTGGTTGGTTTAAAATTTTATATTGCTATTTTTTCGGATTTGCCTTTTACTTTGTAATCCTGCTTCATAATCTATGTCATATATTCTGAAAGTTGGACCGCGTTGACTTTAGTTATTTTTAATTATTTTTAAAATTTTCATCCATCATTATCGAGTTCGTTAGAAATTAGTTTTCTTTGTTTTTATTTTTCAGATTCTTTTGTGAATTTAATTTTTCTTTTTGATTTTGCCTTTTAGTTCAATATTTTTTCATATTTAAGTTTTGTCTCTCAATGTTTTGATTTTTAATTTTAATTCTTAGCTATTTTGTCAAATTTTAATTTGTTTTGAACTTCATCTTTAGATCCATAATCTTGATTTTTTTTAGAAATTTGACCCTCATTCTTTTTATTTTTATTTTTTATTTTCGATTCATTTGTTAATTTGATTTTTTTTTTAATTTCGCTCTTCATTTCAAAATTTTAGTTTATCCTCTCAATTTGTTTTTTCAAATGAGGTTCTTAGTTTCTTATTTGCTATTTTTTATCCTTCAATTTTTTTTATTTCATCATTCGATATTTTATTTATTGGGATTTGGTCTCCTTGTTTTTTCCCATTGTTTCTAAGCCCTAACCCAAAAGTCAATCTGGGACAATTATCGGTCACAGGTCGAGTGGGTTGGCTCGAGTTAACTTAAGTCAACAAAATCTTTTTGTTTTATTAAAAATTCAAAATTATACCAATTTTTTCTAAAGAAGGAAAATAGTAAACGAGTTTGACCCTGTTTTGATTGGATTTTTCTCGGGTTAACCAAAACATTGGTCAACCCAGGTTTTTGACCATATTACTAGGGATCCTTATAAAAAATTCAAAATTATACCATTTGTTTTTCTAAACAAGGAAAATAGTAAACGAGTTTGACCCTGTTTTGACTGGATTTTTCCCGGGTTAACCGAAACATTGGTTAACCCAGGTTTTTGACAGTATTACTCTAGATCAATTCTCCCCTAATTTATTTTGAAAATCGGGCCAGTCAAAGCTAAGGATCACTTGGGACATGGGTCAACTCATTGGATCCAAGTTTTTAAATAGTTGCTTTCTAGATGTGGTGCTTCCAATTTAGTCACTAACTATGGTCATTAGTTTGAAAAGTTAACATGAGTTAATGTCATTTTCTTTCTCAGTTATATCCTTCGAAGTTGTTAGTTTTAAAAAATAAACTTTATTATTTTCTTTAGTTTTCTTTTCAATCAGGTTATCCCTATCTCATGATCTAGATGAGAGGTTTTTCCAAGTAGCCTAGGTTGTTTTTAGAAGTTGTTTTTTTTTAATCTTTTTTTTTTATTTTGTCCTTCAAAATTCAAATTCTTTTTAAAATTAAACTTTGTTTATATATATATATATATATATATATATATATGTTTTTACTTCTATTGGATTATCTTGTTTATATGTTATTATTTGCGGGTTTTGACAAC
>Ga0307517_10008184_pt1 | contig 15039 bp, 5 predicted proteins | sample 23_EM_MG_FD_194515 | JGI IMG/M metagenome (GOLD analysis project Ga0307517, IMG submission 194515) | Populus trichocarpa ectomycorrhiza microbial communities from riparian zone in the Pacific Northwest, United States - 23_EM | ecosystem: Host-associated > Plants > Roots > Unclassified | place...
ATTCAATCCAATTTCAATCAAGTCCACGCAAATGGTTGGAATCATTAAATTTAATTAAGCTATAGAAAAAATAATACACAAATTAAACCATCAACATTACATCTGTCATATCGACGGCTTCATTAGCGATACCTATAAACTCTAGCCGGATCAAAAGCTGCAAGATGTTGCTTATTTAAATTTCCAACAACTTTTAGCCCTTTGCTGAGCATGAACAATACTAGCACCAGATTAAGGAGCAGAAGTTGATTTTGAATGTGACATGTACTCGTGTTCTTGACGTGTCGACCCTGCAACTGGGATATGTTGCATGCACTTGGGACCTTAAAAGATCCAATAGTAGAAGCATGCAATAGTTGACACGTAGATTGTCAATGTGTCATGCAATTGTGTGTCTGTCTGTGCAGAGAAAGGGGGAGAGAGATGATGTTTTAAGCAAGCCAACCTATATGTGATAGTTGAGGTCGCTTTTCAAATGGCTATTGCTGTGAAAAAAGATGCCCTCATGGATGACACTAATGCTTTTATTTCACGATTAAATTAGTTAAGAATTCAGCAGAGGAGAACAAATAATTAAAAAGTTCGGAACATATAAAATCATTCAAGTTTGAACTTATTTTGTATTCGTAGATTATTAGAAATGAAATGTCATTCAAGTTTAGTGTAAGCGCACTAAAGTGTGATCTATATGCTTATTAATTTTGTTTTTCGCTGGACCTAAAATTAGGTATCTTCCTATATCTCCCTCCCTGTGTCTTCAAGTATATAATTGTGGGGTGTCACACTATGGATACTAGTCGATTTTGCTTCCAGCTTCTGTGATACGTGGCCTCAAAACTTTCTGACCGAAAATAAATAAATAAATAATGCCGGCCATAATTGCTATTTGCAAATTGCATAGATTGAATCAATTCAAAGGGAGTGTGTGTGTGTGTGTGTCTATATATATATATATATATATATATATATATATTGCAAAGCCAAACCAACTAATAATTTTAGCTTTTTTTTTTGTTGGATAAAAAAATCTCAACTTCTTTTATTACAAGTACATGTATAGTTATTGTAGAACTTCACTTGGTTTAATCAGCTAGGATGGGAATGATTCTGAAACCAAATTAATTATCAAGTTGTTCTAGGATAAATGACCCCATGCATTCGTAGACGAGCTAATCACAACACTTGATACTGCCAGAATATTGCTTAGCATTGATGGAATAATCTATCAGTATTTAAACATTGATTATATTGTAAAAAATATACCGACAGAATTACAAATAGCAAATTGTTGTCGGAAAATATTTAATCTGTAATATAATTATCGATGAATTTACAGATGAAAAAAAAGCATCAAACAAAAAAAAATATCGGCATTCATTCCGTTAGTAATTCCTTCGATTATTATGGCATATTACTGATAGGATAAACCGTTGGTAATTCCATCGATGATCATAAGCATATTATCGATGAAATTAAACCATTAGAGATTTGCATCTAATAGTGGCAAGTTCTGTAAATTTTTTTAACTCTCTAGAACTTTCTGAGGGACTTAGTCCATTGATAATTTCATCTGTAATTGTCAGTGGTAAAGTTTTGTAATTTTTTCCAACTCTTTAGAACTTTCTTAAGGACTTATGTCATTGATCATTCCATACGTGATTCAAAGTTTGTTAGTAATTCTGCCAGCATTGTATTTAAATTTTTTTAAAAATAAAATAAAATAAACAAAACAAGGAAAAATTAAAAAAAAAATAAGACTAAAATAGAAAACTAGATTTTTATTAGTAATTTAAAATATTATTGAATATAATTTATTTAATAGACGTAAACTTGAGAAAAAGGCGGAGGCAGAGACAGATCTTCATCACCAGAACCAGGAGGGCAACGAGGTAGACCACATGTACCGCTAAGGGTTGACAATAGTTGCTCAAGGACATTCACTTTATCCCTCAGGTTAGTTGTCTCGGAATTAAGTTAGGTCATCTCAACATTAACTCGAGTCGTTTAAGCTTTAACTTGTTCTCATACAATTGCTTACATAACCAAAGATTATTGGCTCAAACCTGATTGTGAGGAACCAATGGTCGATACACTATGAGTCATCCACATATCCTCATCCATAGTGTTGAAGATACCATAAACTTGATTTCTATCAAGTCTACCAGATGATCCAACCTCCAACCATAAATTCGGATCGAGTTCTGGATGGGTCAAAGAATCGCTCCAATATTTCTCCTGCAATCAGGTGTTATATGCTTTCTAATAAAAAAAAACAAGTCATCAAATTTAAACTTACCATAAACTTTTAAGCTCGTTTATCCATAAGTTGTTATACCCCTTTTCGATGGTCCTCATTTCACATGTGAGTTTCAACAAAAAGACAATACAAAAAAAGAAGTCTGGTGGCAATAAAAAAAAGATGTTTTACCACTATTTGTTAAGGTGAAGACCTTGTTATTTTCCATACAGTATGGACATGCTAATTTTTCATTCATATTCTAACCAGAAATCATCTCATACACAGGAAAATCATTGATAATCCATATCAAAACTGCTTTCATCTAAAAAATTTGTTCCCTCGAGACATCATACGTCAAAGTCCTAAATGACCACAACTAGTTAACTCATCAATCATTAGTCAAAGACAAACATCTATATTTCTACATTGACTATTAGGATCAAATATGATTATAGATAAAAATATGAACTTCCTACTCATATATATTCCTGGTGACAAGTTGTAAATCATGAGTATCACCGGCTAATAAAGAATATGGTGCAACAAATAACTCAAAACATACGTTTCATGATTCCATTAAAAATCAAAGATGCACCTTATTAAACTTCTTTCAGGTTTTATCATTGGAAGGGTGCACCATGACTCTATTTACTGCATCATGTAAATGATGTCATGTGTTCAACAATCTTTGAAGATATAAATAACATTTGCAGTCTAAGAGTGATTGTGAAGTATATTAGTTTTTTATGTGCAAAAGAAGTCATTCCCCTGCCAATTCTAGGTTTATACCGAGCATACCCACAAATTTTGCACTCGGTCAAATCTGCATTTTCAAATTAGTAAAACATGTAAAATTTTAGACACATGTCAGTTTTCTAGTATCATAGGACAAAGGGTTTCATCATGGATTCAACATCATAAAATTTCTCTTTCAGCCTATTCCTTTCAGGTAAAATGCTTTTCACATATTCGACGATTCTGTTGTAACCATCCTCAATCAGCTCATGATCTGACTTGATGATGAATACTTGCGCAATAACCAATAATTTACTGTGATTTGTGCACTCATCCCATAATGGTTCATCAAAATCTTTCAAAAGTTTATAAAACCTAGCTATGTTTGGATTTGGTTCTTCATCTACGATTAAACATTCACCTACATAACTCTGATTAATTCTCATTGCATCTATAATCATACTTCTATAATGATTACTATTATTATCTACAACTTCATCTACGTTGCTAGAACTAGAAGTTGACCCAATCATCTTTTTTACCATGGTATCGTAAGGAACATATGGTTCTCTGTGAGTAAACCAACACAATTATTTTTTCATAAACCTTTTTTGTAGAAGATGCATCGTAATAACATCTAGATTGAGAAACTTTTTATTTTTACACCTTTTATATAGACATTCAATATCGCCTCCACTAATATTTCTCAAATTAGATAGTACATAATTAATAAAACCCTCCACTTCATTACAATAATCCATCCAGCGTAACCTTTCAGGTGAAACTCGATACATCCAAGAACAGTCATCCATTACTTATATGAAATCTATACAAAATATTGTTGACAAGATGTTTTAATTAATAATGTTAACTAAAAAAATTATCGATACCCAAATAATTAGTTATCATTAGTTGAATTCAAAATTATTCAATCTATTTTAATAGTACCCTTTAATAATTATCAATTTTCAACAAAAAAATCAAATTCCTCCCAATTTACCTAAATCTTTAAATTAATAATAAAATTGATAAAATATGAAATTTGCCCATTAAATAACTCATTATTTATTTCATTATAAACTACGTAAGTTACAAATTATGAAATTATAAAACTCAATTTCATCAAATGAAAAACAAGTATAATTTTTCAAAATCTTAAACAAACTTTAACATGTACAAATCATACATTCATACAACAAATTTCTATAGGAAAAGGCTATAGAACAAGTAAACACATAATAAAACTACTTATACTACATAAAAATACCAAAAAATTAACAAAAAAATGGGTTACAACAAAAAACAGAAAACATGTAATTTTGTTTACTTGATATGGTGAATCTTAAAACAAAATTGAACCATAACGGGGATATTGATAAACTAAGTGTTGAGTGGTTGAATTTGTGATGATGAGAGCTTGATTTGTGACAAAATAAAAGAGGGAAGGGTGCTATTTTCTGAAAAAAAAAAAGAAGAAGAAGAATTAAGAAGAAGAAGAAGAAATGGAGGAAGGGGAAATGAGGGGTTGTCTAGCAAGTTATAACTTAAATATTACTGATGGATTCACCTATGGATATTAGCGACAATTTTATTTCATTTATAATCCCATCTATAATACTGACACGTATTTCTATTTTTTTTTCATTTATTGATTTTCAACTGTAATTCCCTCGGTATTTACTAATGAAAATGTTTTGTTTGCGAATACCATAAAAAACAACGATGTTATTTTTCATTGGTAAATATCACTGCAATTTACTAGTGGTATTTTTTTCATCCCACTTGATTACAAGTTAATGCTACTTGACTTGACCATGAAAGCAAATTAAACTATATTCAAGTTAATGTTAAACTAGTTAGGGTGGTGTTTGGCATTTCCTCGCTTTTGAAAAATTGAGTTTTTCTTTTTAGCTTTGATTTTTATTTTGTGTTTTGGGTCATTTTGATGTTCTAATATCAAAAAATAAATTCTAAAAAATAAAAAAAATATTATTTTAATATATTTTTCAAATAAAAAACACTTTAAAAAACAACTTTCAGTCTAGTCCCGAACACCATCCTAGTCATGTTAAATGACTAGTTGAGATCAGTAACGACAAGTGCAAAAATATCATCATCTAGGAATAAGGTTTCAAAACTACAGGTAGATGATAACTATATGGATGACAAGTATATATATATATATAAGCAATATCCTTTGGTAAATTGCTGTTTTTCAGACACAGAATTGCCAGGACTCTAAGATGATTCGATGTGCTTAATAAAAGAAACAAAATTCTTGAGTGCATTATAATGCATCTATGTTGTTTCCAACTTTGTTATCTCGAAGACGACATTGCCAGGACTCTAAGAGGATCTCTGTGCTTAATAAAACAGCCACTTGTGCAGAAGGATAGGAGCGCGAGGATATCACTACAATTTGTTAGGTATAGGCACAATGCGATGACGTTTACTGGCAAAAGCTGGACTAATTTTTTAAGGCCATGTCATGTTATCTCTTGTATATACGTGCTCTTTGTGCTCTTCTAAGAAAAGCATTGGCCCATAAAGAATTGCATATCTTTGGCCACTAACGTGTCAAACGTACCCTAGCTAGTTTTAATTTACCTACCAAGAACCACAGAAAGTTTCTTGTGCTAGAATCTACCTTTTTACAGATTTACGTTTTGAGGACCTAGCTAGCTAGGTACGGAGTAGAGGCTGGCATGTATATAAATGCTTTATTAGTGTTAGCTAAACTCAAGTCTAACCAACAACCGAGCTATAGGTTGCATGGAAAATAAGCCTATCAAAGCTTAGAACTTTCTGTTAGTGTTATTGAAGCTTCTCTAGCTAGCTATATACATCCCTTTTGCTAGAAGACGCTGATATAGCAAAAATTGATTCAAAAGAACAACCCACTTGGCTACATCTATCAGATTTGTCCTACCAATCTTATCTTAATTTGCCATTTTTGTGAAGTTTTCAAAATGGTGATGGGAAATAGAGCTCCAAACAAACTGGAATGGAGGATAAATGTACGTAATGGGACATCAGAGATACTACAGCCTAAGACTGGTTTAGTCCACAGAGTCTGGTCATGGTTGAAGGGTCTGCTGGGAGAATTCATGTTGAAAATTTGGAATTTTTTGGAGAAGGCTAGGAACATAGCGGTTGCTGAGCCTAAAAAGGTTATCCATTGTCTCAAAGTAGGGGTGACACTAACTATCGTGTCACTCTTCTACTATATGAGGCCTTTGTATGAAGGCGTTGGAGGGAATGCTATGTGGGCGATTATGACAGTTGTGGTAGTTTTTGAATACACTGTGGGTTAGTACTCCAAATTAAATCGCAGCTATTTGTGAGCTTTACTTTATTTTCTGTTTTTAAGTATAATATCTCCTTTATTAAGAACTACTCTAGGCTCGAAACAATAATTGCAACCTGTCTTGTCTTGCAGGGGCAACACTATATAAATGTATTAACAGAGCAATAGGCACTTTCCTTGCTGGTTCACTTGGCGTTGGCGTTCATTGGGCTGCAAGTCACTCTGGAGATAAACTCGAGCCCATAATTCTTGGAATCTCAGTTTTCCTTCTTGGTGAGTTAGAATCTGTTCCCAAAACAGATTTCCTCCCTTGCGATTCTTCCTTTTGTTTTCTGTCTTGTTCCATTTATGACTTTCGTCCACTCACACACCCTTGTCTAAGTTACAGCTTCAGCAGCAACCTTTTCGCGGTTTATACCATCCGTTAAAGCCCGATTTGATTATGGTGTTTTGATTTTCATCCTGACCTTTAGCTTAGTGTCCGTTTCTGGTTATCGCGTGGATAAATTGATTGATGTTGCACGTCAGAGGTTGTCCACAATTGCTATTGGGGCCTCCCTTTGCGTTCTCATGTGCATGTTATTCTACCCAATCTGGGCTGGCAAAGAGCTTCACAATTTGATTCATCGTAACCTGGAAAAGCTTGCTGATGCATTAGATGGTATGTGCACACAGCCAACCATGAAAATTGAATTCATCTATTTCAACAGAATGACAATATAACTGCTAACATGAATTGCAGGATGTACTGCTGAGTACTTTACAGACAGCAGTGCTGGAGATTCTTGGAAGAAAATTGGAGGCTATAAATGTGTTCTTAATTCAAAGGCAGCTGAAGATTCTATGGTAGGTTACTAACCAACCCAAGTCATTTGAGCAATAGATTTTAAGAAAACTTGTTGCAATGGTTGATAAACTTCCCCTTAAAATGCGTAGGCTGGCTTTGCAAGATGGGAGCCTGCACATGGTCGATTCAACTTCCGGCATCCATGGAAGCAGTACCTAAAGGTCGGGGCGTCGCTGCGAAGCTGCGCATATTGCATTGAAACTCTCGATGGTTGCCTAAACTCAGAAATTAAGGTAAAAGCCTGAAAATGGAACTCACTTCTATCCAAGTTTTCAGGTATTCTTGCCTCCGTACTCTCCAAGTACTTTCTCCAGACTTTTAATACTGGAAACATTAATGTTTGGCAACAGGCACCTGAGCTTCTAAGGAGGCATCTCAGTGATGCCTGCATCACATTGAGCTCCTCTGCTTCGTTTGTCTTGAAAGAATTGGCTACTACAGTTAAGACCATGAGAAAATCATCAGAAATAGACTTCTCAATTGGAGAGATGCAATTTGCAGTACTAAAACTTGAAAACGCCATGAAATCTCTTCCTAACCACCTTGTTGCCACACCATCCTCAACATCGGATGGAGATGCCAAAGCAGAGCCTATCAGAAAAACCACTACACCATCATCTGTCATGGACATTCTTCCACTAGCAACACTGGTATCTATGCTAACAGAAACGGCAGCAAGAATCAAAGAAATTGCTGATGAAGTCAATGAGCTTGCAAAGCTTGCAGCTTTCAAGCCTCCTAACACCAAAAAGGCTAGCCAAAGCCAATCCAGCAACCAAGTTGACGAGCCATCAAACAATGAAGAACGCACCAAAGGTCTGGGATAATCCTGATTGCACTATCCATTAACTCCTGTTGTTTCTGGTAGAAAACTAATGAAGCACACAGTACTCTACAGCAAAGCAGATCGTAATTGCCAAAACTTTTTAAGCTATGCTTAAAGAAACCTTATTTTCAGTTGCCATGCGTAAAAAGCAACTTCTGTCCTTACTCTCCCAGGATGTACTCGTGCTGGTCATTTAAGCACTTATCTCCTAATGGCATGTTAATTTAACTCACAGGTTGTTTTGAAAGACTCGTTTCATTGCTTCCTTAGGGCAATTGCCCGGCACCAACCAACTTAATTTATGGATTCCACCTGGGAAATCTTTTGTTATGCGTATTGCATCATCAAATCTTTCATGGCTATTCAAATATAGTATGTTGAAAATTATCACAAAAAAAAATGATTATGTTATCGAATTCTAGAACCCTGTATTGCAGTACACGTCGGGTGAATCATTTTGTAGGTCGGTGGTCCATTCAACTAGATTCTTCAGTTCGAAAGAAACGAATGACGAATCCACTAACTACGCAAAACATAGAATGCATAGGATCCCAGGAGTTTAAATTTTTTTTCTTACAAAAAAAAAAAAGAAGTCAAGTTAGATAGAATCCAAAACAATAGACAAAAATGCCAAAGAGAAAATTTACTCTCTGTGGTATTCCATTCCAAATAAAAATTGAGAAAATTTTAAAAGTTTTGTTTTTGTTTAAATTTATTTTAAAAAAAATTATTTTAATGTGTTGATATCAAAAATATTTTTTTAAAAAAATATATTATTTTAATATATTTTCGAATAAAAAAATGGTTGTTTTTACAAACTCGAACACTTCTTCCTAGCAACTGGCTACAGACAAGTAATGTGATTAAACCTGCGCTGAAACGAGAAAAATGCCTCCCACTACATTTCACCATCAAACGATGTTATTACCAAGACGTTTTCTGCACAAGATACTGACATGTTGAACATAAGTTTGTAAGATTATAATGATGCCAGGTTCATGCTTTAGATATTGTGTATAACCAAGTTTGTCACGCAATTTATTGGACAATGATCTTGCCACTTCAAGTAAAGGCAGCAGGAACCGCATCTGTTACACCTGATGTCCAAAAGCGGAGAAACACACTACCATGGCTTTGACAAACCACTAAAGTTGAAAGATCAAATTTCAAGGGTAGATAACTATAACAGACCAATACAGGCCTTCAGAGGGTGAACTTGATTTATTACACAGCCAACAGCAACCGATTTACCAAGAATGATGAAAACAACAAACTCCCATGTACATGCACTAACATCAGTGAATTCTTATAATGGAGACTACCAATGACATACATATACACGCATCTTGACGTACAGAGAGATGAAATTCACATCACCTGGCAATCATCGCACCAGAAGCATCATCATCTTCAGGTACTTCCTCCAAAGGGCCAGCCCAGCTCAGTTTCATAGCCAAGTCTTCCACAGCCACCTTGATTACATCACTACGGACACCTATATCAGTAGCATATCTGCTCATGCAGAACATTCCAGCTGTTACCGTAGCAACACCAACAGGGCTAGGTATTAACAAGTTTAAAGGAGATGAAAGAATTGCAGCCAATGGAGCACCAATAACAGTAGAAGCTTGACCACTTCTTCCAACCCCCAGCCTGTCCATTACCAGAAGACCTGTCTTGCAGTACATTGCAAAATCCTCGCAGTTGTTCTGAAACACGTCGTAATTGCCAAATCCATTTTGAAGAAGATACATTGCTCTGTGGATAACAGTTTCTGGGGGGTCAGATGCTGCAGTGGTGCACGTGCCTCCACGTACTTTTGCAAGAAAAACTGTAGGAGGCACCCCATACTCAAAGCAGTAAAGAGATCCTTTTTTGAGGAAGCAGTCCAGGCATGAGAGGACTACACCACTATCAAGTTGTCGGAATCCACAGTCAGGAAAGGTTTCACAGGATGATGGAATGCTTGACATTGAATTATAGAAGTCAGAAGATGTATCAGAGCTTGAATTTGCAATCTGCCTGGGAGTAAAATGGACCACCTTGCTTCCACCAACAAAGATGCCTGCACAATCAAATAAAAAATATAGCTTCTGCTATATGTCTACCCACGGAATGAAATGCTACAATCAAACAAGATTACCATTGGCCATTTAAAACCTGTCCAACTGCAGTTGTAACTCATTAACAGAACAAATGCAATATAAAAAGTTATTGATAAGGATAACAATTGTAATAGATCAAAAGGTGAGCTTGAGCATGCTTGTTAGGCGGTAAATGCTATTTAAAGTAATTATTTATTTAATATCATTCAGCATAAGAAAATGCAATTCCACGTCAATAACTGCTTGAATTTACTCCAAACCCTCACATGGAGTTTTATACATGAGAGAAGCCCAAGTTAGAGATAAGTACATAACAACATTAAGAGCTAAAACCCAAGAGAAAGCACAAAACAACTTTAAGAGCTAAACTCAAGTTAGAGAAAAACACAAAACAACTTTAAGGAAATACAAGTTACAGCTAAGTTTATAACTATTAGAGTTGATACATGAGATTAGTTGGTGAAAATTATATTGTGTGAATAGAAACTCTACAGAACAATTAGTTATGAACAGTTAGAAACGAATTGCAAATATATTGATTCAAGACCAAAATTAATGAATAATACCAGACGCAGATGACACGGATTAACACCCCTTTCTCATTTTGAGCTAAAGACGAGCTAGGCACATAGCCCATAGCTCTAAACTGCCCATGAAAAGCAGCTTCCAAGAACACTAATATAGGGATGTAATTGACAAGAATCAAATGGTGTTGTCATATGACACTGATGTAGCTGAACAGCCACTGACCACTGAACTTGTTCACGTCACTAGCCATGTAGCCCTAGACATCTTGAAAGGCTAATTTACTATTACCAAAGAAGCAAGGAGTCCAGATGTGCACAAGTAGCTCCCCACAATTTTCCACAAGGAGCTGTTGTAACAAAGGCACGTAGGCATTATGCAAAAATCTAAAAGCACAATTTAATCCTGATGGTAGGCATTCAGCTTCCAATTCCCTAAGGCAACACAGAGCAGTCACAACCAAGGAGATACAGACCAAGATTCAGCACTGGATAAGGGCTGAGGACCACTAACAAAGAGCACATTTGAACATTTTCCTATAATCAAAGGTACGGTCCATTTAATGCAAAACTACTGCTCAACACCAATCTTCATGATGATGGTGTTATTTCCATCAATCAACGCCCTAAAGTTATACCAAGATAATGTCATCACTCCTTAAGTATCTTCCTAATCTCCCCGCTACAAAGCATAACAAAACAATGTGAAAGAAGGAAAGGTAATTAAACAACCACCAAGAAATCAAAATCCTAGCAAAACGATGACATGAGAGCTAAATGAGCACCAAATGTTAAGACAGTGACGTCGCTAGTTTTACTCTTCACAAACGATAAACATGATGAAGCATAACCTTGCAATAAAAGAAACTTCAACTTGCGCCAATCTCTAAATTCTCAAAGAAGGATTTGATTTCTTATAAAAGTCCAAATGCAAATTATATGAGCACTTTTAGACATCATTCGTGAACCCAGTCCAACCTAATTAACATCCACAGCCCAGAAGCAAGAAAAAAATAAAAAAAAATAAAAAACTTCGAATGAGAATTACATAAGAAAGACCCACATTGCAAAACTCAGAAAGAAGCAAGAAGAAAAAAGAGATGAGATACCATGGTGAGAGTAAGTGAAAACAGCTCTGTAAGAATAGATATGATCTCCTGGTTTGATTTCACTTCTCTCCACTCTATGACTAAGGAAACCCATCTCTCCCTCCCTCCCCTTACTCTCTGTTACCCCCACTAGTAAATTTTACTCAAAATCAATAGATACAGCACGGTACCTGGTACTTCGGGTTTTACTGTGATTTCTCTGGTTTTTCAAAGTATTTTTTTTAAGTGTTAAAAAATATTTTTTTTTTATTTTTTATTTTTAATACCAATTTAAAAACACAAAAATAGTTTAAAATTAAAAATTTAAGAAGCGTGATGCAGCCGCACAAATAAATACTGCCTAAAGCTACAATACAAATAATTAAGCAAATTTTGAAAAGGTCCTATCACATGATTCATGCCGTGATATTAATGATGATGATTGATGATACATTCTTGCTACTTAAAGACTTTTACCCTTTTTTCTTCATGGCATTATATGTTCTTGGAGTCTTGACTTTGTACGTGAAGAGTAGTAATGGAATAATACGAAGCAGACGATTTTGAGGGAGAATTTACGAAAAATTGTAAAAAAAAAATATCCACTACTAAAGATTTATTTCTTTTACTTGTATTTTTTTTATTTTTTTTAAAGTTAATGCGAAAAATAACTAATAAAATATCACTAATTATTTTTATATATATATATATACTGTAAAATTACTTAGGTTTAAGGATGATGTGATGAACTATTAATATATAAAAAAAAAAACTAAAAGAAAAGAGTTGTCCTGTATCTTTTTTCACAAAATATAAAATTTGAGTTGATTTCGGTTATTTTTTTATTTTTTAATTATTATTTTTTCAATTTCATCCTTCAACATTAAATTTATTAGAAATTAGGTTTTGTAAATTATTTTAATTAACTTTTTAGGAGTTATTATAGTCTCATAACCCGACATGTAGATTAGCTGATAGACCAAAATCAATCCAATATATTACCGTGTTAGTATCTATAAAATAAATCTCATCTTGAATATTTATTTTAAATCAAACTATGTTTTTACCAGTTATTTAGGTTGTCTTTGAACCTATTAAATTGACGTGGTCACATTGGATCAGTGCCTACATGGTTTAAAACTTTTTTCTATTAGAAAAATATTAACAATGCTTAGATATTTTTTTATGTTAAACAAAAAACATAATCCAACTTACTGCGTAGCGCAAGCCAATGATATAATATTATAAGAAAAGTTAAATGAAGTGGGGAAAACACTATAGTTTTCATCACAAAACATTGTAGATTGCTATAGTGTTTCCCTACATTTTTTTTTATATATGGTTTTTTTTGTTATGATTTTTTTCAAAATTATTTTTGTCGATTTTATTTTTTAATTTTGAGATGGTTGAGAATTTAGTTTTGTAATTTTTTTTTATTTTATCTTTTTATGAGGTTAGCATAGTTTGCGGGTATCGAGGTAACTCAAGTCCCAATTTATGGATGTGCTGTGTTTTGTTTTTTAATGATATGGGGAAAGCATTGTACATTTCCTCACAAAACACTATGGATTGCTATAGTGTTTCACTATATTGTTTTACACATGGTTTTTTTTTGTTTTTTTTATGATTTTTTTTTCAAAATTATTTTTTTCGATTTTATTTTTTTAATATTGATATGGTTGAGAATTTAGATTTGTAATTTTTTTTTCTTTTTATTTTGTCTTTATATGAGGTTAACGTGGTTTGCGGTTTTGTCGAGGTAACCCAAGTTGCTCCAGTTTATGGATGTGGTGTGTTTTTTTTTTAATTGATTCTCATATTGTTAAAAAAAATAATTTAAAAAAAAATCATTTTATTAAACCTTATGAAGTAACAAAAATTAAAGGATGTGGGGGAAACCATTGTTCACCAACATCCATTGCACTGTGGATTACAATAGTAATCCACAATGTTTTGCTTTCTTTCTTTCTTTTTTAATTTTTGTTATGATTTTTTTTCAAATATATTTTTGTTGATTTCATCTTTTAAAATTGAGATTGTAGAGAATTTTGTTTCGTAATTTGCTTCTTTTTATTTTGCCTTTATATAAGGTTAGCATGGTTTATGAATTTATCAAGGTAACCCAGGTTGTCCCGGTTTACGAGTTTGGTAGGTTTTTTTTTTAATTGAACTTGACTTTTTTTATAGTCTATTTTTTTCTCATATAGTTAAAAACAAAATAGTTTTAGAGAAAAGTCATGTTGTTAAACTTTATAAAGTAACAAAAATTAAAGGATGTGAGGAAACCATTGTTCATTCACACATATTGCACTATGAATCACAATAGTAATCCATAGTGTTTTGCTTTCTTTCTTTTTTTCTTTATGTTTTTGAATTTTTTTTATGATTTTTTTTCAATTTTTTTTGTCGATTTCATATTTTAATATTGAGATGGTTAAGAATTTGGCTTCATAATTTGTTTCCTTTTATTTTACCTTTCTATAAGGTTAACATGGTTTGTGAGTTTGCGAGAGTAGCTCAGGTTGTCCTGGTTTACGAGTTTAGTGGGGTGTCTTTTTTTAATTAAACTTGAATTTTTTATCGTCTATTTTTTATATATAGTTTCAAAAATGGTTTCAAAAAAAATATTATGTTATTAAACTTTATAAAGTCCATTGGCATATTCACAAGTTTGATTGGTTAACTTGTTCGTGGGTCTGACAAGTTTAACTTTTTAAAATTATTATTTTTTCATCCTTAGATATTGGGTTAATTGGGAATTCAGTTTCATAATTAGTTTCGTTTCTCTTTTTATGAGGTTATCGTGATCTAAGAAAATATATTGATATTGAGTTGGTGTTTGATTTCACAATCATCTATTTTTGTTATCATATAGTTAAATGAAAAATAGATTTAAAAAAACAACTTATAATTTTAGTGGAGTCCATAATTCAATTCACAAGTTTAGCGTACTAACCCGACTTACCCGATTCACAGATTTGACGAGTTTACCCACCGATAGGATATGTTTTTTCTGTTTTTGATCTTTTAATTGTTTTAATTTACTCTTTTTTTATTTCATCATTTAATATTAGATAGGTTGAGAAATGGACTGCATTATTGATTTTTGTTTGCTTTCTATGGATAATTGTCTCAAATAAGTATATGTTTTTAGGTTAGTGCTCAATTTTATGAGCATATGTTTTATCATATATTTAAATAAAAAAGAAGGTTATTAAACTCAATAGAGTCTATGACCCAGGTCGCGGAGTGGCGAGTTCGGTCATTATCTCAATATTTTTTAAAAAAATTATCATCTTGAAGTTTTTTTAAAAGTTAAGTAATGTTTTTATCGATCATTAAGGTTGCATTTGAACTTATAAAATCGA
>Ga0307517_10008185_pt1 | contig 15038 bp, 11 predicted proteins | sample 23_EM_MG_FD_194515 | JGI IMG/M metagenome (GOLD analysis project Ga0307517, IMG submission 194515) | Populus trichocarpa ectomycorrhiza microbial communities from riparian zone in the Pacific Northwest, United States - 23_EM | ecosystem: Host-associated > Plants > Roots > Unclassified | place...
ACCTTCATCGGCAGGTTACCAACCGTTGGTAAAGTCGCTCGTTGGTAAAGAACTATCCAACAAACCCCGAGAAATTGGATCTTTACCAACAAACCCCGAACCTTTTACCTATTCTATCTACACAGTGAGGGCAGAATAGCGAAGTCGAGAAGCTGGTTCCGACTCTGAGGTTTAAGCTTGGGGGCTGGAACGAGGCGCTAACTGAGCTAGGGATCGTGTCCTCGAGGCTCGCACTGAAGTAGAAAAACAGTGTAATGTACACATCAACATTCGAAAGCGAAGCGAAGGTCGGAACACAGAATATCTCACTCGGTCACTCAAAATTGAAGCTCCCGACAACGCTAGTAGATCCCGTATAGTAGAACCTATGAGTCCACCTCTTTCGAGCCATGCCACCTGTGAGAGTTTTCCACTCTTCCGATGATACAGGACTTGAGCCGAGCCAGGCGTCGTTTGCGCATATCCGGCTATCTGCATGGCCTGAGTCCGGAAAAGGGATTAATGCGGAAGAATGAAGGACTCGTTGTCATCCGCCCCCACACGGTAACCGACTGCCCGTAATATCGGACCGCCAATCCTGTCTCCACGAATGATACATCCTTGTCGAAACCAAAAGTCGAACAACTGCTAGGAGGACGCTGATCCACGAGAATCAGCCGCAGCACAGAGGATACTGGTGAAGGCTCGAGAGAAGGCGGACCTGACATCTCCACCTTTTGCGACCCCACTCCGCCTGTCTCGACCGCGGGTCCATGCCTTCCTTTCACCACTCTTTAGCTTTGATTTCCCCACCCTGATCGGCCGTGTTTCCCGCCTCCTGTGCTAGTGTTGTCGTATGTGCCCAGTGGCGGGGACCTAGCAATAAAGCCACTCCCACTCAGTCCCCCGATGACTGACGCGGTTGAATCCTATGCTTCTCTCGAGCAGGGGTTCCACCACCCGTTCTCAAATACTTCAACTTGGCACAACTCAGCCCCCCCGTGCTTGTCTTCTATTCTGTCGTTGTCGAGCACGCTGCAAACCCAGGAGAAAGCGGCTTTCCAAAAAGGAGGTATGACTGTGACGTTGACGGCGGGGAGAGTAGGTCGGGTGAATAGATGAGTAAAGAAGAACGCGAGTAGCCCGAGGATGATAGCTGCGAGGGGCAATGAGATGAGATGAACGAGAGGCACAGGGTGACGATGGAGGTGGTGAGGAGGAGGGGCGCGTAAGGGGATTGGTAGGTTAGGTGGGGAGGAATGGGAGGATGGCGTCGTCTACGCCGGGACTACGAACGTATTTAGACATTGCGATTATTCAGGAGAAACGACGGAAACGCACGCGAAGCTCATGAGGTTCTGGATGCCTTGGAGGTTGGCTTGCCAGACCGCAGTTCCCTCGAATACCTGAGGAGAGGGTGGCGCGGAATTCTTGGAATCCTGGTCGCTATCGGGTGTCTGGGTTGGATATGTTCTGAGAAGAGTCGCGACGAGGAGGGTGTTGGGAACCAGAAGAGTCAGCCTCGGGAAGAAGCCCTGGGATTGTCACGCGGGCCGCGAAGCCGCCTCTGCGCAGAGACTCTGACGATTCTTCGACACCAATCTAGGAATTCTGTACAACCACGAAGATTCGCAGATCTCAATTTCGTCGCACGGGATACGTGGAGGAAGCTGTGGCCCGTAGCCGTGTTCTCCAATCACTTGCCTTCCACCTGCCGGGACTGTACGATATCACCAAGCGGATGCACTCGTCACCCTGCTCGGACTAGCGGGTGCATCACCCGAGGCATGCGCTGATCCTTCGGCCGTCGACCGCCGCTCCGAGCTCATCAAGAACCGCCACAGTGGTGGTTTGCCCGGGGGCCAATGAGTACAGGTGTGCATACCGCCCAGTGGAACGCGGCAATCGGGCTAACACAAACTTTCAGGAGGTAACTGCATCACGGGAGCCTTGTTGGGGCGTTCACGACCTGGAAACCAAAACCAACCGATGTGGAAAAGAATGATTCTGCTGCGACCCATTGTCCCGTCCCCGGGACCTCCGAACAGAGATCTCGAACCTCAGACTCCTTGGCCCCCTCCACCCGAACCTGCCGCGACCCCAGGGACAGCACGGTTTCCATCGCTCACTCTCCGCCCGCCAGTATCTCCACTCTGTCAGACTTCACAACTACGGATACATCCGACGACGAGTCCCCCCACGACTCCCCACATGACCGTAACTCCCCACGACGCCCTCTGCCTTGGTGACGGGAACGTTGAAGTCTTGTGTGGCAACACCGTGTTCCACATCCATCCCAGGTACGTACCTTGTCGTTCCACTCTACTGTGCTCAGTCGGATGCCCGCGAAATTGAACCTTGCGACTGCGGAACCACCCGATGGTTACCCCCGCATTCCGTTCTCGGACGCGGTCACGGACTTTGCCACGCTTTTCGGACATGTATCTCCCGTTGTGTGCCACCCCACCCCTGTGCCTATCAATTGTTTTGTTGACTAAGCACCTCTGTCGACAGATCCCCAGAACGAAATAAAGTGCCAGACTCCGCCGCATTCTCGTCCCCCCTCCGAATGAAGGAAAGTAAGAAGTGCTTGTCGTCCGATCTCACCTACTCGAAGTCGTCCGCGATCCATACATATCCAGAAACCTTTGAAGGCCTCGACCCTTCCGAGTCGCCTGGAGAGTGCGTTTACAGTAGTCCAACTCCTCACCTGAATACAGTCCTCAGCTTGTTTGTCTAACAGAACCTCAAGTTTGCGTTTCCAATGGCACACTACGTGGCTATTCGAAGGTGGGATCGCTGACGGGCAGACCTCTCCCGGTGGGCGCAAGATTACCCCCGGAACCCTTCAGATCACGATACAAAACCTGTTCGCATTCCGTGGGGTCGAGCTCAAGCGGGCCCATCGCTTGATCTTTGGATCGAGGGGTTCCCGGTCCTGTTCCTGGCCGAACTTCCCCTCACGCGACGCAACGGGTCCAGGAGTTTCTGAAGCACACCAGGAGATCGTTGGCCGAATCGCGGATTCCGTTCATTCTATGACGGAGCTATTGCAGGTTCTCCCTCTGAGGGAGGTTTGTGAAGGTGATTCTCTTCGCTTTTGCAACGGCCGTGTGGGAGGGCGGCAGTCTGGACCCACAGATAAGGGGAAGGAGACTTGGGCTGCTTTACGGGGTGTGTTTGGGTCGAAGACTTGCGTTCTTGTGAGGATTTTGGTGTCAGAAACATCCCATTCGCGATTGCATCGTTTGGGTGACCAACCGACCAACCCTTTCCAAATCAATGTCATTTGCAACGGTGCTCGCTACCATTTCACGGTGTACTTGGTTAGGGATGCAGACAGATCTTGATAAAAACCGCAGCATAGAGAATGGCTAATAACTCGTAGGCGGGCTAGGAGCTTTATGTACAGTTTGTGTTTCCCAACCGCTCAACGGACCGTGACATTCGCTTACACAACCACCGCTTCTCGCACCGCCGGAATCATAATGAAGAGTATCCAATCAACCTTGAGAATAGCGATCACTAGGTTGTCCGACCGGGGATATGAGAGCTCGCTCGACGGTTTTCGTTTTTAGTTCGGGATAGGACTTTGAAGTCATCGCACTCCCATTCGATCATCTCTATAGTCTCCCCCACACTCGTTCACATGAAAAATCTCAAATTCATGAGCTCAATCACCTCACCGACCTCATTCTGACTATGTTCCAACACCACTCCAGACGTGGCCCACAACAGGAGTCCAAAGTCGATCGAGACGACGTCAGATTCCAGAAAGCTAAACGTGTTGGACGGTATTGATCACATTGGGTGAGACAGGGTGACGGCGGAGGTCACCCAGAGAATGAGTCGTCGGATGGAGTCTCCCCCTCCCAGGTGGAACGTGTCTGAGGGCCGTGGGACAACACCCGGGAACAATACCGGCCCGAGCGTTGGCGTTGAGGCCCGAGGACGTTGATATTTTGTGAGTTGATGAAGGGGTGCAACAGGTCTCGGCTCACCTCTCGCGTTGGTTGAGAAGAAGGGAGAAGCCCGAAAGGTATGAGGCCAATAAATGCGAACGCTGAACCTTCACCGTCGAGACAAAAGCACCACTGTGTGACCCGGGGGCGGACGAGCGGTGGGAGAACGAACCGAGCTGCGGAACCTTCAAAGGAAGCTTTCCGGGACCGACTCCATGAACCAGGGCCCGCTCAAAACAACGGCATTTGCCTCGGTGTCCCTCTGTAGCATCTGTAACTTGTAAACATGGTAGATCTCGGGTCCGGTGCCTTCCTAGCTGTCCGGAGTCCAATGTAGAAAGCGACGTGCATCCTCTGCATCGAGAATCTCGACGCCTCCTGCGATCCGTACGCCATGTCGACGGAAGGGATAGCTAGAGGCGTGCCACCGAAGAAGGTGAGTGTGATAGTGGTGAGGGAGGCGCGTCTGAGTGGCGTATCTCAACTGAGAATTAATATCGAGGGATCGGTCGGAGGCGTCAGACATTGAGCTCAGCTGCGACTTCAAATCAAAGGAATGCAAGAAATTGACACGAAACTCGATGCGGGGAATAACTTGGCCTGGATGAAAAGGGTGGATCCTACTACGCAAAACTGTTCGTTCCAGGTATCTGTGTGGGAATGGACCTGTAGGACAACGCATTACATCCGCGCTGAGCGTCAAAGCCACGGGGCCAATCATCCGCTATCGCACCACCATCTACGCTCTTCTACACTGATCTAACACCGACATGGACGACATACGGCATTCACTCTCCAAAACGAAGAAGAAAATCAAGCACCTACTGACAGGGAGAAAACGCAAGCCGGACGGAACGGGGCCTAACCCCGGTGGGGAGGGGGCTGACTCAACGACCTCTCTTCCTCGACCAGGGCCTCACGCCGTGGCGGATGAAAGTCGCGGCCGAGAAGAGGATACAACCGACGCAGCCGGAGTGCGAGCTTCTTCGACGGATCGACCCCCTCAGCCAGATGGACCAGAATCTGTGCCGGCGCGCGGAAGTGATAACGGTCAAGAAGGAGGAAAGGCGGACGTCGACGGAGGGGAAACCAGCAAGAAGGATTCGCACCCTCACCCGGACGTCGAGGTTGCTGTGGGGGGCGTGCACAGCGGAGAGCTTGAGAGAGTCTATCCATCCCCATCCACTCCTTCGATCTCGCGTGGCGTGGAACCCGACAGTACGTGAACACGGCTGGCTGGGTCACTGCCTCTGATAATTCCTTCTGACAATATAGGCACCTCTGTCCTTCCCGATTGTGGACCAGAGGTTGTTCGCCCCGACGAGACCCTCGGACCGAGCGCCGCTGAGGATGAGAAGAAGTCGAACTCCAAGTCTACTGCGTCTGCCACAGCCGAATTACTCCGTGATATGAGCGGCTCCACAGTTGGCTTCGGTCCGCTCAAATCCGTCGCGAGATCACTCCGTTCTATTCTCGACAGTTGCGAGGTATGGCCCCCTTCTCGTACATTTGGTTCTCAATCCTTACGGTGGTTCTAGCGAACGGAGGTGAATCAACGTGCCATAGAATCATTGGCTCCAAGGATCAGAATGCTCTCTGAATCGCTCTCCGCACCCATCCCTCCGGATGACGTTAATGAGGAGGAGAGGACAAACAAACTGGAACGGTGAGCCAACATCCTCCGAGATGGAGAACCGAATCTGATTTATGGGAACTACCAGGAAATTGGAAGAGATTGGCCAGGCCATGGACCCGATTACGACCAAGAAGGATCTCGCGCTTTTCCTCAAAAAGCCCGAGAACGCACATAAACTTAACAATCTTGTACAAGATATTCGCTATGCCTTGATGGATTATCAGGTTTGCACTCATGAAAGACTTGCTCTGATTGTAACTGACGTCCTCCCCAGACTTCGTTCCAACGAGATATGTACGATGAAGGCTGTCAGTCGATCGTAAGCCTTACTCCCTTATGATCTCGCCTTTTGTAGTAACTTGGAAACAGGGAGATGCGGATCGCCTTCTTCTGGAAAACGTGCGTCACACCGATAGGGCCGGGTATAATTCCGGAAACAGCCAGGGATGCCTGAGGGGAACTAGAGTGGATATCCTCCTGCAACTTGAACACTGGTTGAAGGACAAAGGAGACCATCGCGTTTTCTGGCTGAATGGCCTTGCCGGGACCGGAAAGTCGACCATCGCCCGGACATTTGCCGAGATCGGCTTCGCGGACGGAAAGCTCGGTGCGAGCTTCTTCTGCTCGCGAGATTTCGAGGACAGAAGCAATCTCCAAGCAATATTCCCAACTCCTGCCTTCCAGCTTGCCTATCGCTACCTCCCATTTCGAGAGAAGCTGCTTCGAGTCCTGAGGGCCAATCCTGGTGTCGGACAGGAGTCTCTCTGTTCCCAGATGGAGAGGATCATTGTTGGTCCGCTGAAAGCCACCCGAATTCGGACACTTATCATCATTGATGCTCTTGATGAGTGCAAGGACGAGGAACCCGCCTCTGCCATTCTGTCAATACTCTCCCGCTACGTGGACGAGATCCCCTATGTCAAGTTCTTCATCACCGGTCGTCCAGAACCTCGGATCCGCTCAGGATTCCGGTTGGAGTCACTCACCCCGGTCACAGAAGTCCTCAAGCTCCATGAAGTCAAGCCAGAAGTGGTGGACAGTGATATCAAGCTGTTCTTTCGAACACAGCTGACCCACCTTGCCAGAACCCGGAGTGACTGTGATGTGACAGAAGTTTGGCCAAGCTCATCCGACATCGAGATCCTGTGCAAGAAGGCAGCTGGGTTCTTCATCTATGCCTCGACAGTTGTCAAGTTTGTTGCTTCAGAAGACAATCCACCTGTGAAGAGGCTGGCCCTAATCACCTCACTCCCAGAAAGTACAGCTGAAGAAGGAAAGTCTGGAATTGACCAACTCTACACCAAGATCCTTGAACATGCATTCCACAACATCCATACAGATGGTAGTCAACACCATTCCTGTTTTCAGGCTACAGTGGGGGCAGTTGTGCTCATCTTCAACCCCTCTCTATCAAGGGCCTTTCAGAACTCCTGGGATATGACACCTCAGACATCCGCAGCACCATCCGATCCCTCCACTCTGTCCTCCTTGTCCCAGATAGCACAGAAGATCCAATTCTCACCTTCCACAAGTCATTCCCTGACTTCCTCACAGACCCAGAGCGATGCATAGATAACAGGTTCCTTGTGGAGCCTGTAGTCCACCACACAGAAATCCTACTCTTGTATCTTAAGCTGATGAGGGAAAGGTTGAAGAAGAATATCTGTAACCTGGATGATCACTGTGTTCTCAGTGAGGTCAGGGATCTTTCTGCTCGCTGCAAGGACAAAATTGGAGATGCCCTGGAATATTCATGTTGCTTCTGGACAAGGCACCTTCTGAGGGTCCCTGGCAGTATATCCTGTATCAAGGAAGTAGAAGAAGGAATCAATGAATTCTTCACAACATGTTTACCATATTGGATTGAGGTGCTTGCACTGACAGGGAATCTTGGGGCTGGAGTTCATGCTATTAATGATGTTGAGCAATGGTGCACTTTAGTGAGTGCTGTGAAATTCTGTTTACTTATACCTTTGTTGACATGTGCTTAGGCAGGAATCATGTGCCAATGGACAGCTGATAGCCAGAGACTTATCCTGGAACACTTTGACATGATCTGTGACTCACCCTCCTACATCTATCACTTTGCCCTGCCAATTTCCCCTTCCTCATCCTGGCTTCATCAGTACTACAGTGCAGAATTCTCACAAGAGATCAGGGTGGTTAGGGGTGTGTCAGCTGGATGGGGAGCATGTTTTCGCACAGTTTGGTTTGGTGACCTATGGAGCCTTGCATGCTGGAAAGATACCATTGCAGTTGGTAGAAAGTCTGGCTCCATCTTCATTCTCAATGCCATCACAGGTGTCCAGGTGGCCATCCTTTCTGGACACACTAGTCAGGTGAAATGCCTTATTTTCTCATTAGATGGGGCATCACTTGTATCTGGTAGTGAGGACAAGACCATCAAGCTCTGGGATGTGCAGACTGGTGGGGTTGTCAAGACCTTCCAGGACCATACAGGAGATGTTACATCTATTTCCATCTCAGCAGACCACACCACAATTGCTTCAGGATCTTGGTACGAGGCAATTTGTTTGTGGGATGTTCAGACAGGGGAGTGCCATCACACCATAGAGCAACAGCATCGTGTGGAATATGTTTGCTTTTTTCCCTTGGATCCCAAACACTTCATGTCTGTGTCTGGCAGTAAAATCTGGAAGTGGGACACCAGTGGTCAGAAAATTGCATCTGGGTATGATGGTTATGGTATTGCTTTCTCTCCAGATGGTACCCAGTTTGTTGTGTACAAGGGAGCAGCTGTTGAAGTCTACAGCTCTGATTCTGGAGGGGTTTTAGCTAAATTCAATATGGGTGATGAACATGTTGGATGTTGCTGTATCTCCCCTGATAACAGAGTTGTTGCAGTGGGTGCTGGTCATGATATCTATATTTGGGGCATTACTGGCCCAGAGCCTCACCTCCTTGAGACCTTGAATGACCATGCTAGAGGCATTCTATCCCTTGTATTTTCCTCCTCCTCCCTCATCTCAGCATCACATGACTGCTCAGTCAAGTTCTGGCAGATTGGTACCCCATCCACAAAGCCAGTTCCAGCTGATCCAAAGTCTACACCCTCCACCTTGACTCTGATCAAATCCATCACTCTGCAGGCAGAAGATGGCATTGCCATTTCAAGTCATTCAGATGGGATGGTGAGGATCTGGGAAATCCCAACTGGCCTCATCAAGGAATCCTTCCAAACTCCAGCCAAAGGTTGTTACCAGATGGACACCCGCTTGATTGATGGTAGGGTGATCTCTGTTTGGTGTATAGATGAGAAAATGTATGTCTGGGATGCTGAGAAAGGAGAACTCCTCAGAACAGTAGATATCCCTGAGGGTAACATTATCGACCTCAGGATATCAGGGGATGGATCTCAAGTTTTCTGCCTACATTTTTTTTCCATCAGAGCATGGTCAATATGGACAGGGGATTGTGTGGGAGAAATGGGTTATAGCTCCTATAATGTACAGAATGACATCCTAACTATTGATGGCCTGAAAGTCTGGGTTGGCTCAAAGGGGTGGAACTTTGGGATCCTAGGTTCATCTCCTGTTGAACTACCAGGCATGTCCCAAAATTGGCCCCACCTGTATTTTGTTGGTGGTGTCAGGCAGCAGAGGTCATTTATACCTGGGATTCAGGATACAGCTACTAAAAAGGTAGTTTTCCAACTGCCTGGGAGACTTGCAAGGTGTTCAGATGCACAGTGGGATGGCCACTATCTGGTTGCTGGTTATGACTCTGGAGAAATGTTGATTCTGGAGTGCAATTATGTGCCCCATTAGGGATATATAGCTTATGTGTTATTTCCACTCATTCCTGTAATTCTATATATCAAAAATGTTATTGCCAGATGACTAAAATGGTCACAATTTATATCATACAACTAACCACCAAGGTATTTGTCTGACTGAATCCATCCAGTTCTGCCCCAGTCAGACTTTCCAAGGCATCCAAACTTCTCAAGTTCTTATGTTCTTTGGTTCCTCCTAACATTTGGGGCCAATGAGGATTAAGCCAATAATGAACATAGAGTCACAATGAGTTGTAATGAGTTATAAACCCTTGCCAGGGAGGTGCTTTGATCACCAGCACATACCAAACCTCTAATGACCTGCTAAAGTAGGTGGAAGAGATAGGAGCATGAGGGAGAGAGAAAACAGCATGAGAATGAGTGAATGGTTAGCAGTAGATTCTGTTCTTCCATCAACATTGATGGCTATGGAAAGGGGACAGGGACCTACATAAATAATAAACCCCACAAACAGACTGATTAGAAGGTTGATGCCTAAGTCTCTTATAGGTCAAAGTCAGATGTCCAGGAATGCTCCATCCATGGAAGCATCTGATAATCAAACTACTAGGCAGGACAATAAACACCTCACCACAGTCCAGAAAGTCACTCACCAGCAGCTCCCCCAGGGGTTCCCAGCCTCAATAAACATGCATCCATGAACTCCTTGTTGAGCAGGTGCGGTGGTATATTCTAAACTACCACAAGGTACTCTAAACCTTACCTTAGGAGAGTGTTGAGTGCGTTGCTGGTGAGGGAAGAGAGAAGAAGAGCGATTGTCTATTCTGGTCCATATCCTAGGGTATATATATCTAAGGGTATCTATTATGGTCACAGAGTGACAATGTGACTGATGTTCCGATGGAAGGCTTAAGGCCGCATCATCTCCTACATCATGGTGCACGGACCATCTACATCAAACGCACGGACCATGTAATATAGTCCGGCCTTCGGGTCGCTATAGAGCGTGATCCGGACATCGGGTCGCTTATTAGCGTTACCCGGTCATGTGACCTAAGGACCGTAGGGCTAAAGGAAGCCTCCGGTTCAACACACCCCCATGCTAAATATCGGGATGATATGTAAGCATGTTTTTATAGGAGGCTATGTTCTCAAAAGAATTCAAGACCGAGAAGGTCTCTAAATTTTCGGAACTTGGTGATGCCTAGGTTCTTTGTCAAAAGATCTGCAGGATTTTCTTCTCCTTCTATGAAATAGGTTTCCACGAGTTTTTGGATAATCTTCTCGCGGATAAAGTGATATCGAATGTCGATATGTTTAGACCTTTTTTCTGTGACAGGATTTGAGGCTATGAAGATCGCCCCTTGATTATCACCGCAGATAGGAATAGGCTTTAGACTATAGCCGAGCTCCCCTAGGAGGGTATGCATCCAGACTACTTGGCGGCTACAATCTGAAAGCGCCATATATTCAGCTTCAGTGGATGAAAGGGCAATGGTTTTTTGCGCACGTGACGTCCAGCTGATAAGTCCATTTGCCAGTTTGACAAAGTATCCTGTGGTTGATCGACGGGTTAGGTTATCTGAAGCCCAGTCTGAGTCCACACATGCACTTAGTCCAAGACCGGAACCTCCGTCATAAGTTAGTTGATAACTGGAAGTTCCCACAAGGTAGCGACAAATATATAGCGCTTTATCCAAGTGTTCCTTTGAGGGATTTGCTGCTTGTTGGGCCAGCTTAGTCACCGCAAAAGAGATATCTGGTCGAGTACCGAGCATGAGATACAACAGTGATCCAATTACTGTTTGGAATCTACTTCGTAACTCTGGGTATTTTTGTTGTTCCTCGATGGAGGGTCCTGGTCCAGGAATATACCCAGCCGGGAGAGGAGTGACCGCTGCTTTAGCGTTAACCATTCCGCATCGTTGCAGCACTGTTTTGAGGTAGTCGGTTTGATCCAGATGGATTTTACTACCAACTCTCGTTATGCGCATACGGAGGAATTCGGTTACATCTCCTAAATCCCTAACTTCCCATACTTTCATGAACTCTGCTTTAAGGCTTAGAACTAGCTCTTTAAGCGGTCCACAAAAGATGGCATCGTCAACGTATATGATAGCAATGACAAATGAATCTTTATTTCTAAAGATGAAGACTCCTGCATCTGAGCTCAAAGATTTGAATCCGAGCTTTTCCATGGACAGTTTCAGGGCTCGCCACCATTCGAGTCCGGCTTGTTTCAGTCCGTAGAGGGCACGCTTAAGGCGGAGAACGTAGTCTTCCTTTCCTGGGACTTTGAAACCTTCTGGTTGTTCCATGTATATCTCATGATCTAGTTTGCCGTAGAGGTAGGCATTTCTAACATCTAGACCAGACAGTGTCCAGTTTTCGAGGGCGGCCAATGCAATAATAAGGCGCACTGTCTCGAATCTTACCACTGGTGAGAATACTTGGTCAAAGTCCACCCCCTCAACCTGTGAGAAGCCCTTTGCTACTAATCGGGCTCTTTTTCGTCCGTCAGATTTGACGTCGAATACCCAGCGGTTCTTGATAGTTTTCTTACTACGAACTCGTGGTACCAAATCATACACATCTCTTCTGCGTAACGTTTCTAGTTCCGTTTCACAGGCTGTCCTCCATTCTCCGAGTTCTGCCTTTGGTAGACCGGCGATATCTCGGTATTTCCATTCTTTGATGGGTTTCTTTTCCTTAACAGGTGGTGTAACTGCTTTGGAAATGAGGAAATTCTGGAGCGCGACACCCCCTTCCCGGCATATCCTAGACAGATTTGCTTCCTCGCTCTCTGGTTCCTCAGCAGATGACTCCTCCTCAGTGGAGGGTTCGAGTGAATCTCGAATTTCATCTTCTGACTCGCCAGGGGGTACTTCACTGTCAGAGTGGTGTTCTACAACAGACTTCGGAGTTTCTCTTCGTGGAAGCTGTCGACGGCTAGGCCCGGGAATAGGGCGACTAGATGTTTCCTCAACTATTTTCTTCCAATCCTTGGTCTGTCGGATACCTTTCTCAATGTCTACAGGATGTTTATCACCATAGACATTTCCAGGTTTTACCGGTACTTTTTTCATACGTTGCGATCTCCTTGTAGGGATAGGCATGGGGGGTCGAGGTTGTATCGGTTCCGGTACTTCACTCCATTGTTCTATTGGATCTGGAGTGGGATTTCTCGGTGTTTCCGGGGAAGAATCTCGCTTTTTCTGCGGGGGATTCTTTGCAACCTGTTTCCCTTTTTGTATGTTGGGTTTTGGTGTCGTCCTTGGCTTTGAGTTCTGAGCATTAGCTTCCAGATCATCAAAACCTTCCTCGTTTGGAAGGGGACATTGGCATGGTCCGTTTTTCGGACATTGGCTGGGTTCCGGTGCATTTTGTTGCACTCTGGTATGGTATCGGTGTCCAGTAGTCGGACATTTTGGAAACATAGACTCGTCAAAGGTGGCTTGTGCAGCAGCAAATACCACATTATTTGGTCCGCGCATGAAGATCCATCCTTTTCCTCCTGGATGTGTTCCCAGGTAGGTCATGAGTTCGGATTTAGGTGCAAGTTTGTTTTGTCTAACTTCTGCAGGAATGAAAACATAGGCTGCACATCCGAAAACTCTGAGATTGTCTACAGTGGGACGTTCTCCATACAGTAGCTGGATAGGTGTCTGCCAATTTAGGCGACGTATGGGTGTCCTGTTGTAGACATGAGTCGCATGATCAAGGGCGAATTCCCACCAAGACTGAGGTAGGCATGCCTGCAATCTTATGGATTCTGCTTTTTCTGTAAGGGTTCTAATGATTCTCTCAGCTCGTCCGTTTTGTTGGTGAGCGTGAGGAACACTCTGAAGAATCCTAATCCCTTCATTTTTTAGCATCTCCTGGAAGGCTTTTGAAGTGTATTCACCTCCAGCGTCTGACATCCATCCTTGAATCTGTGTTTTGAACTGATTTTTAACCATAGCCAGGAATTGTTTGGTGGCATGGAGAGCAGCATCTTTAGTGCGCAAGTTCATAGTCCAAGCATGTGAAGTGTAATCGTCATAGAAAACGATACTATACTTGAACTTTCTGTACGATTCAATAGGGAAGGATTTCAAGTCCGAATGAATAAGCTCAAACGGTTTAGATGCTCTTAATCCGGATGGTGAGAAGGATTTTTGTGGCATTTTTCCTTGTGCACATCCGGGGCATATATGCTCTTTTGGGATTTGGATTTCAGGGAAATCCTTGATATGTTTCTTTGCTCGTCGCAATACTTCATCGGAAGGATGCGCCAAGCGTCGATGGACCGTCTGGTAATCGATACTGTAGATAGTTTTTGGCTGTATCTGGAGCCCGGCTATGGTGGAGACTGTGAAGATTGTGTCTCCTGCCGTACGAGGGTGGAATGATAGAAATTCTTTCTTATCATCGTATAGGATAATTTCGCGATCACTTCCCCTCATATGAAGTCCGCCTGTTAGGAACGTTCCTAACGAAAGTAGTCTGGAGTTTAAATCTGGCACATAGAAGACCGGGTATATCCTGACCCTTTTGTTTTCTATTTGTAAGAGAATTGTTCCTCTACCGATCATTTTTGTCTGACTGGTTGCTGTAGTCACGACAATAGGTTCGATTGCCTTATAATCGATGAAGTCATCTAGACAGCCGGTAAAGTGAACGGAAGCTCCTGAATCTAAGATCCATGTTGCTTCGTGGCTCTCACGTTCGGAAGGAGACAAGCGAGATATATTTGGAAGGACTATATTAGAGGTACAACTACTCTTAGTCACTGTGTGGAGAGTGTTAGCAACAACTTCCTTATCTTTGTTGTCTTCGTACCTTCCGAAGATGCCAGTTTGGTTTTCAGGCAGATCTGGCAAATCTGCGGACTCCGCCATGAACGCGTCAACTAGATCCGCGTCGTTCTCAGACCATCCTAAGGAGACCACCTCGTCATCGGGAGTTGTACTGCGCTGTTTTTTGCGCGGACGAGGGTCTTGGGTCCTTTCCTCAACCCGTTCAAGTCGTTTAAGAGTTTCGATGGTTGGGGTAACACCGATCCTCTTGGCGAGCGTGAAAGCTGCACCAAAGGTGGGATAGACCGACTTGTGGGGAGGGATGGTGGCCATGGACGCAAACTGGAACTGAGAGTCGAAGGCGGGGGCAGGGGAACTTGCTCTGGTGGAGGAGGGACCGGCCTCAGACTGGGCAGCCTGGTTAGCCTGTTGCTTCTGTCCTCCTCGTCGGCCGCGAGGGCGCTTTCCTCCTCGTCCTCCTCCTCGACCTCCTCTCCCGTTGTCTTGACCATCCTCTCGTTGTTGTTGTTGGAACTGAGGTTGATTCTGATGGCGCTGTACAGCGCTCATCTTGTTGGCCTGGTTGTTGTGGTTTCCAGGGCCTTTGAATCCTCGTTGTTCCCACGAGAGAACGATCGATCTCCTAATTTCGGCCATTTTTAGGTTGGTGATGACCGGGTTTTGGCATGCTGCTTGGGCTACCATGTTATAGGAGGGAGGGAGCTTCGACAGGACAATCATGACCTGGAAGTGTTCCGGGATCTGGCATTGTGCGGCGTGGAGTCGCGCGAAATGAGTCTCCAGTTTATCCAACGCTAAGGATGGATCCTGGTTGCCTGGGATGTAGGTCTCCATGGCACCCTTGAACTCTAGGTATGTTCCGGCTAGGCCGGGTTTCCCATAGAGGTTCTTGAGGGAGGCCCAAA
>Ga0307517_10008186_pt1 | contig 15037 bp, 7 predicted proteins | sample 23_EM_MG_FD_194515 | JGI IMG/M metagenome (GOLD analysis project Ga0307517, IMG submission 194515) | Populus trichocarpa ectomycorrhiza microbial communities from riparian zone in the Pacific Northwest, United States - 23_EM | ecosystem: Host-associated > Plants > Roots > Unclassified | place...
TAAAACTTGTTCAGTTAGACATTTTAGTTCTTCTGTTTTCTAAAAAAGCGATAGTTTTGGTTGGGTGCTCGAAATAATAGGACAAATACTTATGGTATCAAGAGTTGTAGTGTATGGTCCTATCTTTCATTTAACCTTGACTCGATTTGTGATCTTCACTCGGGATACCTTCAACCTAGTCTCTACCAGATTCTAAGTGCCCTAAATTTAACCTTGGGTGTCTAGACGTAATGTCATCTTGACCTTTAGTAGCCTCAAATGTAAGTTTGATACAGACTTGGCCTGATGCTTGGATACCCTAAACTTGGTCTAGGCTATCCCCTGGTAATCTTAAATAAGGTCCCTATACAAACACCTCAATGCCTTAATTCCAACCCTCCCCTAGTCCTTGGGAGCTCCAAATCTAGTTCCGGCATGACCTTGAAGCATTATAAAGAAAGCTAAAAGATGGGGAGTTTTAATGTAGCTCTACACAGACATTATTATGTACTGTTAAAGTGAAATTATCTTTTTACCTTTGAGCGGCTTAAATTTAAGCCTTTGATTTAGAAGTATTTTGGTCTTTTTCAATGGCTCAATGGTCATTAAAAAATTGTTTAGGGATATATGCGTCTTTTCAAATTTTTTAACATAGCAAAAATATTTTCTTACCCCTAAAGTCAATAAAATTTAGAACTGTTGACCAAGAGCTTTCTTGACTTTTCACAATATTCATAACAGTAAAAATACTTTTTTGCCCCCAAGATAAAAAAAAAAGGGCTGCTAGACAAGGGTATTTCGGGTTTTTTCAATTTTCATGTACAATAAAATAACGTTTTTACCCTTAAAAAAGACAGAAAAGAAGCTGTCTTTAGAGGTGTTTTGGTATTTTCATGTTTTATTTTTTATTTTTTAATCGAAAAGTTGTTGGCGCGTGTTCCACATGCACCAGTGAGGAGGCAACATCTGCACCATCCATCATCTCCCTGGATGCGCAGTCATGCCCTCTTCCATTTAATGGGGCGCGTGTAGGCTGATAATTTCTTAATTGCCACTGGTGATCAATTTTTTTTCTTTCTTTTCTCTCTCCTGACAACTAAAGTGCACAATTATCCTCTTTGTTTGTTATTTGTCAATTTTAGTCCTCATTCTTTGAATTTCTTATTTCGTTCTTATTCCTTTTATAGAAGTTTTGTTTTTTTTTTCAATTTTGTCCTTCAATTACAATTTCTTATGTGTTTGGTTTTTCATTTTAGTCCTCATTTATTAATTTCTTATTTTTTTTATTTCTTTTATAGTTTCAGTCCTCCTAAATCCTTCTCTGTTTTTTGTTGGTGTTTCAAAATCCATCATTTTTGTTTTCATTTTGGTCATTTTCTCTTTTGTTTGAGTTTTGTTTGTTTACAATTTAGTCCTTCAATTCTAATTTGTGTATATTATATTTTTCAATTTTGATCCTTCTACTTTTGATTTTTTTTCCTTGGCTCTTTTTTCAAAGTTCTTATAGTTTTTAATTTTACCCTTCAAATTAAATTTATAATTTTTCTTTCAAATTTATTAATAATTATATAAATAATATTAATGATGATGGTGGTGGTGGTGGTGGTGGTGGTGGTATAATTATTACTATTGTGATAATAATAATAATAATAATAATAATAATAATTTTACCATTCAACTCAAATTTATGATTTTTCTCAATAGTAATAAATGTTTTTTCAAATTTATTAATAATAGTAATAGTAATAGTTAATTGTGATTGTGATTGTGATTGTGATAATAATAATAGTAATAATTAATTGTAATTGTGATAATAATAATGATGATAATACTAATTGTGGTTATAATAGTAATAATAATAAAAATAATGATAATATCAGTTATAGTGGTGGTGATAATAATTATAACACTAGTATAAACAGTAATAATAATAGCAATGATAATAATGATAGTGATAGTAATCACGATAATAATACTAATAACAATTATAATATTACTTATTGATAATAATATTAATGATGGTAGCTGTAATGAAAATGACAATATTAGTAATGATAATAATAATGATGATAATTCATCATTCGATATTATATTTGCTAGGAATTGAATTTCGCTGCTGTTTCATAAATGATATTTTTTATCTAATATCCAGAATTACTAGTTTGAAAAGTTTGCTTGATATTCACTTTTATTTTTTGTTATATATTTTTTTAATTTTATCGTTTAATATTAATTTTTTAAAAAATATCATTAAAGTTTTCTTTAAACATGTTAAATAAACTGATTCACATCAAGTTAGCACTTAAAGATTTATCATCTTGTACGAGTTTATAACATTAAAAAAAATTTGCACTCTTAATAACTTTTTTATATAGTTTTAAAAACATGATTCGACTAACTGAAACAAGGAAAAATCCTCACTTGACTGCTCAACGCTCGAATCAAATCTCAGCTTGACCCAGAGGCACCTCAATGCAGTCCGAACACGACCGTAGAGCACTTTGAATCATGTCCTAGCTAGATCCTAGCATCTTGGACCCATTCTCAAGCTCGCAGTATGATCATGACCCAACTCCTAAAACAATGGCTATTTAGCGTGGAAAAATAAAAGTTTCCAGAACTTTTTTAAGTCTTTTTTATTTTCAAAAGATTTGAAAATTTATTGCCAATTTTTGTCCATTGAAAATAAAAAATAAAATCAAACAAATTTCATAGAATCTTCATTTTTTTTAACAAAAAACAAAAACAATACAACACCATGCTTTAGGCACCGTGTTTCATAATTTTTTTGTTAAAAATTAATTTTTTATATGATTTAGATCGTTTTAATGCGCTGATTTTAAAAATAATTTAAAAAAAATAAAAAAACATCATTTCAATACATTTCAGCATGAAAAGTACTTTGAAAGGCAACCACAACCACAACCACACTTTCAAACAGGCCTAATTAAATTAATGAAAAGTCAAAACCTAATAATAAGTGATGCCAAATTCTCCAACTTAAGAAAACATTGTAAAGAAATCACCTATTATTTAATCCTTCTGTCATTCATTATTTTTAAATACAATCCAAACGACAGACATGCTTATTTTCTACGGTAGTTTATAAGTTTATTTCACAAGTTTATAATAAAAGCTAGAATAATCACAAACAAGGAAAGACCCGGATTAAAAAAATAGTCCATATAAAATTTAAATTGTTGACGAGCTGCCCCCCCCCGAATAGAATTATCAATACCAAACTCTTACCTCATCAATTTCCAGTATCAAAATCAGATAAGTTCTTCTCACGCGAAAAAGAAAAGAAACCCTTTCACGCGTCGTTGAGTTATTTTATTCAAATAACTTTGCAAATATAATAGATTCCATGCATGGAAGTGCACAAAAGAAAAGGAAAAACTTTGCAATTGAGCTAATAAATTCTAGAAGACTATAACGTAATCTTAGAAAATAATTTTCTTCACAAATAATTCTTCTGCAGATCCGAGAGGTGGTGGTGTTGGTCTCTGCAAATATCACTTTAAGAAATCTATGATACACTGTAACCCAAAAAAAAAAGGAGAAAAATCATGGTCTACCGTCCTTATCAATGGCATGTGGTGTATCCAAGTCGTTGGGTACACTTTGACCGTGTCTCAAATTTAGGGTTTGCTTGTTTTATGAAAAATATTGCTTAGAAAAATATTTTCCTCGTTTTCAATGTGAAAGAAACATTAGAAAATAAGTTATTAAAAAAATATTTTTTAATCAAGTTCTAAATTTATGATATTGACCAACATCATTATTATTCATTACCATTGCTATAATTCCATCGCCACCACAATCACAACTCACACCACTATATTTTTATTATTCATATAACAACTATTTTATCATTATCTTATAGTAACCTTAAAAAAATATTATTACTATTATCGATCCACAACCACCAAATATTATTTTATTAATAATATAACAAATATCTTGTCATCATTACACTATAATATTATAACATTGTAACCTCATCACCACCACTATTATTATAAATATTTTTTTTTTGTTATCATCGTTACCACTACCATAACAATCATCATTTCATGATTATTATAATTACTATCATCTTTATTTGTTTGTATTACTATTCTTCTCATTTTATTATAATAGTTCAAAAATCATGAATAAAAAATAATTTATTCTATATAAAAATATTTTCTTGATGCATCTAAATAATAGAAAATAACCTAATTTTCATGAAAATGAAAATGAAACATTTTCTAGAAAAATAATTCCTAAAAAAACAAGTTTTTTTTTTTCACTAAAAGAAACTTTAGGTTTGGTTGTTCAAATAAGAACATTTCTTATAGCGGGGAAATAGCAGATACGAAAGAGAGGGGAATTTTATTTGCTTGCAATCAGTATTGCGGTTAGGCATTCCAGCAATTGCTCCGTATATATTAATATAATATCAGTGATATACTAATTTATTCTCTACCCTCCAATTTTGACGAGTACAGCTCATACATGTTTTGACTATGGTTAGGCTAACTGAACTCAGGTTATTTTCACAATTCACATTTTTTTCTTCATGTTGTTAATTCCATTCCTATACTCTTAGTCCATTCAGAATTCAGTCCCTACATCACTAATATTTTTATTTTCTGTTAATTCATTCCCATTCTTTTGTTGTTTTGGACTTTTATTCACGGCGGGGTTATTTCGGGTTTTTTTATTTTTTATTTCATATATAAAATATTTTTTATTTTTAAGAATCAAAATATCTCAAATAAATACAAAAGAAAATCTACTAATTAAAATATTTATGAAATGAATTAATGTGATTTAGATTGTATAAGAGAAAGTTTTCGATTTATATTTAGCCAAGATTTGTAGAATAAACTGAGATTAGAAATAATATAAAATAATTAATATGATATGAAGTTTACCAACTATTCTGATTGAACGGGAAATTGAGAACCTTGCTTCTATTTAAGAAAAAATAAAACAGTCTTAAATTATATTAAAAAGAAAGTTGTTAATGATGGAAGTGGGCATAATAAAAATAGAAGGATGGACATAATAAAAATATAAATAAAAGGACTATCTAAAGAAAATGTTAGCCGTAGAGGGACTCCATAAAAGAACTAACCCTCGGGAGGAACAAGTTTTCTTTATCTCTGCCTCGTCGACTTTCAAAAAGGTTCCTTTTTTTTTCAGATAATATTTTAAATTGTTCTCCAAAGAGAGACTATTTCCCAAATAATAATAATAATAATAATAATAATAAACACCAAGTTAAGTGTTCCTATGGAGTGGGAACCATCAATATTAGCACAATCAAATCAAATACATCAAGGTGTTTGCTCTCGTATGATTTTAAATTCGAGTTATGTGATTAATAATACGATTATTACTGGAAATTTACATGGTTATTAAATTTAGAGCCCGTGAGATTAGTCAAAGTATACGCAAGCTAATCCAGACACCCACATTAATAAAAAATAATAATTTGAAGACCGTAAATTTTTTATAATAAAGCCATGTGACAAAACCATGAATAAATTTAAATTAATTACGAATAGAAGTTAGCTAGTGGAATTGGTAATGTTCTGTGTGATGTTATCTAAATAGCATTTGAATACTGTCTTAGTGTGTGTGTGTGTGTATATATATATATATAATTGAAATAACAGAGATATAAATAACTTGTTTTCATATAATTCTAGTTTAAAAAATACAAAAAATTATTTTAAAATACAATCAAATTTCTTTTTTATTTCAAAATAAGAAGTTATAAACCTAAACTTTCCCATCTAATGCTCGAAGATATTTCAATTGATGACCTAATACAATTCAAAATCAAACAGAGATAGCTCAAAGAAATGAGAACACGACAAATCTGATAAATAAAAAATAAAAAGTATTCCATGCAAGTCTTCCATTCCAGAGTAAAAAGAAAATAACCCGTCAAAACGAAAAGCTAAGAATAGTATAAAGGAGGGGAGAGAGAGAAAGCAACGCGTCCCTTCTTGTGAGAAGCCACACTTCAACGCCACGAGGCAGCTTCGAGGTCACTTTCTTGAACGAGTCAATAAGATGAGCCGCCGAGCCAGTCAAATAATCCCCTAATGATATTTTTTTTCTTCGTATGGATTCGATTTTCTCTTGTCTTCGACGAAATAGTGCAGCCTCCGCGTTTCTTAATTGCCTCGAAGTTTCTTTCCTAACGTTCATATAAATCCCTCGCAAACCTCTTTATGCGTCTCATATCTTCTCGTCTTCTCGCTTTGTCACATATCCCCTCTGAGTTCCCTCCCCCAGCTCCGTTTTTGTTTGTTCTTCTTCTTTTATACTAGTGTGAGATCATTATCAGTTCTGAAGATGAGTTCCATGAGATTGCATGCTCTTCCCATCATTGGCTTCATGTTCTTGGCACTCTTGGAGTTTGGTTTCGGTCAAGGCACGGCTCCTTCCCCTGCAGAAGGCCCAACTAATGATGGTAGGCAACTGTCTTGATTTTTTCATTTCTTCATTTCTGGGTACCTAAATGTACTGTGCACTGAGTTATGCCTTGGCTTAATTGGAATTATCCTAATGTTGTTAAATGTTGGTTTTTGCTGCAGGCAAGACGATTGATCAAGGAATTGCTTACATCCTTCTCATGCTGGCTCTTGCAATCACATATCTCTTCCATTGATGTATTTTCTCTTAGACCAGTTTAATGTATTCAAATTCTTTATGTACTCTCTCCTCATATTCCTCTGGAGAAATTGCAGCGATTGTTTTATCTATTCATCTCCTTGTAATATATGCTATGCTGCTTGAGCACTGATCAGAGAAGATAATTTTGGGGAAATTTGATTTGCCTCCCTCGAGTTTATCGACTGTTTCGACTCATCTCAAAAGTTTTCTTCTTCTTTTTTACACTAATTATTTCCCTCTATTAGTCAAATTTCATTGCATTTTCAATTTCTCACAAGCCCATTTACTTTGATAAAAGACGGGCATTTAAATCGTAGGGATGGCGAGTTATGGATAGGCATGAGCTTGTTTCAGTATATATTAATTGAAATGGGTTTAAAAACCAACATTTACTCTTAATGGTCGTATATATAATTACATCCATCGAGTCCAAACTCGCTTGCAACATTAATGAATATATTCCAAACATAGAAAAAAAAAAAACTAACAACATAAACATGTATTTGTTAATTCAAATAGTCAATATCCAAGATAGGAACATAAAATGGGTCATCTATTAGAGTTCTCCAAATAGATTATTGCTTACACATCAAAACAAAAACTAATATAAAAATACAAAAAAAAAACATGTATTTTCCAATTTAAATATACTCGATTGTCCTAAAACCAATGTTGGCCCTTAATTGTTCCATAGAGATCTCAGTCTTCTAGCTTCTATGTTGCTAGTTGTCCTTGTATTGTGTTTGCACCTAGTTTTGTGTTCTATTTTAGCTTAATTTTTGTATCAACAAATATGGAGCAGGGACTGGTTTTATAGTGGCTGAATGTACAAAGTTACAGTAAAAATCACGGCTTAAAAGGATTTTTTTTTTTATGGGGAATGTAAATCCGAGGAAAAAAAATAAAGGTTGTTTAAATTGCAAACTAATTACATGAAAAATAAAAGTAAAGAAATTCATGTATATGGTTAAATAAAAATAGAAATTCAAAAATTTTTGAATATAAGTTTTTGAACGAAATATTTCGAAATATTATAAATCAACCCGAAAATATTGAAAGTTGGATTAAATTAAAGAAAATAAACTAAACTAAAAGTTGTAGGGTGAAATTATAAGAAATGAAAAGAGATATAACTTAATTATAAAAAGAAAAAAAGATGTGGGGGCCTAACTACAAATAAGAAAAATTATAGAGCATAAATACTCCTATTCTCACCAAAAATCTGAAGAGAGGTCGGACAGTAACAGTTCAATATCTAGAAAGTAACAATTCAAGACAGTAACAATTCAATACCTAGACAGTACCAGTTCAAGACAGTAATAGTCCAAATGTTTGTTGATGAGCAATTTTGATTGTCTTAGAGGCAGAACTAGGTTCTCCTTTCTTCAGAGAACTTGTAGCCTCATGTCTTAGCTTTCCAAAGAGACTAATCTTGCTTGAAACGGAGTTCTATAACTCTAGATATAGTTAAAAATTTGAGGAGAGGTCAGACAGTAACGGTTCAAAAACAAGACAGTAACAGTTCATATGTTTGTTGATGAGCGATTTTGATTGTCTTAGAGGCAGAACTAGGTTCTCCTTTCTTCAGAGAACTTGTAGCCTCATGTCTTAGCTTTCCAAAGAGACCAATCTTGCTTGAAATGGAGTTCTATAACTCTAGATATAGTTAAAAATCTGAGGAGAGGTCAGACAGTAACGGTTCAAAAACAAGACAGTAACAATTGGACAGTAACAGTTTAAATGTTTGTTGATGAGTGATTTTGATTGTCTTGGAGGCAGAGTGGGTTCTCCTTCCTTCAGAGAACTTGTAGCCTCATGTCTTAGCTTTCCAAAAAGACCAATCTTGCTTGAAACAGAGTTCTATAACTCTAGATATAGTTAAAAATCTGAGGAGAGATCAGACAGTAACAATTGGACAGTAATAGTCTAAATGTTTGTTGATGAGCGATTTTGACTGTCTTAGAGGCAGAACTGGGTTCTTCTTCCTTCAGAGAACTTGTAGCCTCATGTATTAGCTTTTCAAAAAGACCAATCTTGCTTGAAACAGAGTTCTACAACTCTAAATATAGTTAAAAATTTGAGGAGAGGTCAGACAATAACGGTTCAAAAACAAGATAGTAACAGTTGGACAGTAACAGTCCAAATGTTTGTTGATGAGCGATTTTGACGTTTTAGAGGCAGAACTGGGTTCTCCTTTCTTTAGAGAACTTGTAGCCTCGTGTCTTAGTTTTCCAAAGAGACCAATCTTGCTTGAAATGGAGTTCTATAACTCTAGCTATAGTTAACAATCTGAGGAGAGGTCAGACAATAATGATTAAAAAACAAGACAATAACAGCGGACAGTAACAATCCAAATGTTTGTTGATGAGCGATTTTGATTGTCTTAGAGGCAGAACTAGGTTCTCATTTCTTCAAAGAGCTTGTAGCCTCGTGTCTTAGCTTTCCAACGAGACCAATATCTCTTGAAACGGAGCTCTATAACTCTAGATATAGTTAAATATCGGAGGAGAGGTCGGACAATAACAGTTCAATATCTAGACAGTAATAGTTGGACAACAACAATTCAAATGTTTGTTGATGAGCAATTTTGACTGTCTTAGAGGCAGAACTGGGTTCTTCTTCTTTTAGAGAACTTGTAGCCTCGTGTCTTTGCTTTCCAACGAGACTAATCTCGCTTGAAACGGAGTTCTATAACTCTAGATATAGTTAAAAATCTGAGAAGAGGTCGGACAATAACAGTTCGAGGTATAAACAGTAACAAATTAAATATAGAGAAAAGAGTGGTAACCATGGTTGGAAAAAGAATGATGATTTAAATTGATGAAATGAGAGAACATAAAATATAAAGAAAGGAATAATTGAAAGAAATACTTGTATTGGTTGTTAATATGGTTAGTATGAAATATATCCTTGAATAAGGATCACTTATGAGATTATGCCTGTGATTACCAGGAGGGACCACAGGTGTTGTGTAGTGGCAACAGCAAGGGAGCACGAGTAGAGCTTCTGCTACAGGTAGGTGATCCGCACATATACTTTCTAGTTAAATTCTATGATTTAATATGTTATTGATGTGAGATGTGAATTACCGAACGTTGGATATTAAGAGAAAGGAGGAAAGTTTGCGTAATGATGCCAACATTTTGGATAGTATTCTGAATGTATGTGTATTCAAGGTGAACAATTGTTGTTTGAATTGCCAAGTGATGAAATTATCGTTGACAAAGGAAATATGAAAAGTGTGATTTAGAGCGTGAACTAGTATACATTTAATGTATGTTAGGATCCCGGGTAAAGGGATCACCATGTTTGGATTAGCATACATTTAGTGTATGTTAAGATTCCGGATAAGGGGATTAACCATGTATTGGCTAGCATACATTATGTGTGTATTAGGATCCCGGGTAAGGGATCACCATGTATTGACTAGCATACATTTAGTGTATGTTAGGATCCCGGGTAAGGGGATCACCTTGCATTGACTCCTACGGGGTGATGATGATAACAGTAAAATTGGTATCGGTAATGTGTTAAGCAAAAATAATCATGGGTGGTCTTATGAGATATTGAATGGAGGTTGATAATGAAAGAGGAAATGGTTTTTAGTAGTTGAAGGAGAAAGAGTTTCCAAAAGGGAGAAGTGAATAAAATATGAATGCATGTTTGCCTTTTTAAATTGCTGGATATTTGTATTGCTATATTATTGTGATATTCATATTTCAATAATATGTATTTTTATTTTCAGGACCATCGCATGCACGACAGGAGTAGATTCTAGCTTAGATTCACTTTTTGTAATTTAGGTTTTGGGGAGTATACCCTTGTATTTGGTAATATTACAGCTTTTATATAACTCAATTTGTATAATTGATGTTTAAACTTGAATAGATGAATTTAATTATGTAGTTTGTATAACCATGTTTCATGTATGCATGTTTATATCTTTATCCATCCATAATGATAATTGTTGTACAATGTATATCATAAACATTGTGGTTGATATGAATGATGATGTTTGTGAGACTTAGACCCAGGATGATTGGGTTGAATTGAGTTAGGAGATGCGGTACATTAAAAGTGTAAACAGGTCGTATGTCGATAACTTGGGAGTTGGGACCTCCAAGTATAGGGGAGACTCCATCAAAATTTTGATAGACTTTAATACAAACACCATGAATAGATATAGAAAAAAAAATTAATCACTCTATTTATTAGTTAACATGAGATCGTTACTTTATCCCGAATATGGGGATGTTACATTTGGTATCAGAGCTCAGGTTGCTATTCTAGGGATAAGAATGAGTATAATGTTTTAAAATGTGGTTCAGAATGGTGAGAACAAGGCAGGGAGCCAGGACTGATCCATTCCCAGTTCGGGGAAATGATCAGAGTCTTCATTATGAAAGTGATCCAGATTGGGATCCCTTGACAGACACTTCCTCTCATGTACCTACAACATCAGTATACTCTGAAAGGGGCAAGTCAGTGAGACTGTGAGATGATTTGTTGTCCCGTCAGGCTGGGGTAACAATGCTTGATGTATCAGACATACGGGGGGGGGGGAGATAATATACCCCCATCAGTGGCACCGGTAGCTGGGTCAAACCCATTTTTGGATCCTGCTTCTATGGATCATATAGTGAGAGCTGTAGCAGCAGGAATGGCAGCGGGAGCCTCCAATTCAGCTCCTAAATCAGAGGGAGTAGTCACCATAGTGCAGTGGGTGAAGTGTATGAGAGGGATAGGTTGTATGACTTACCGTGGTGAAGAGGATGTTGAGGTTGCTGGGCTTTGGCTGGAAAAAAGAGAGGAGAAAGAGTTATAAATCAGATGTAGGTGCCAGAGATTTGACAGTTTTTATAGAGGGGTAAAACTATATATTGGAGGGTCAGAATTGAGGGTAAATCTTTTATCGTTAGAGTTATATGATTTTGACTTGAATCTGGGCATGACTTGGCTAAGTAAACATAAGGCATAAGTGGATTGTTTCACTAAGACGGTGGCAATCCAAGGAATAAGTGATAAAAGAGTAGTGGTTAAAGGGGAACAAAAAGATATTGCAAGTTGTGTAATCTCAGTCTTGGTGGCTAGAAAGTTACTGAGGAAGGGTTGTTTTGCTTGGTTAGCCCATGTAAGAGAGCTGGAAAAGGGTAGTATAGATTTGGCTACTATTCCCGTTGTGAGGGAGTTCCGAGATGTATTCCTAGAATAGTTGCTTGGATTACCTCCCGTAGAGAAATTGAAGTTCCCATAGAAACTATTCCAGGAATTTCTCCTATAGCCCAGTCTCCTTATAGGATGGCACCTATAAAATTGACTGAACTGAAGGTTCAGCTTTAGGAATTGTTAGATAAAGGCTTCATTTGGCCTAGTAACTTGCCCTGGGGAGCTTCAGTATTGTTTGTAAAAAAAAAAATGAAAAATTATCTATTGAAAGGCTCACATGACAATCATGTAAGTGATTCTTAGACTTAAGATCACTAAGTTGTCTTCTATAAATATTGTTATATTTTAATCATGTTACATGTTATCCTAATCGAGGTAACGAATGAGCAGAAATTATGTATAACATGAATTATATGAGGCATTTGAGTGATCAAGAGAGTATTCACCACCCATGTTATAATGTCTAAATTAGAATATTGTTGATCAAAGGATAATAATTACACTAAGAAACTTGTTACTGAAAAGTTGAGTCAAACCACTTATAACTTTTCTAATATTTGAGAGATAATGACAGGTTGCTAGATATTTTATTTGATCTTCAAATATATAAAAAATCAATTGTATAATTGATAATAAATTATTTTGTTTAATTTATTTAATCTTATTTTTATTTAGGATTATGACTTATATTTGGGTCAACTTATTAGGGAACCTATAGGTCACACATATAAGAACCGTTGGTTAAGAATTAAAATAGGATGATTAATCAAGTGTGACTTGATTGTAAATAAATTTTAAAAATAAGAACTATAATGTAATTAATATAAACTATATGTAATTAATATAAATGATTATAATTCTAGACCTATAAACAATAACGTAAGGAGTTAATTGAATAAATTTCTAAAATTAGCCTAAAATGATATATATGATATTATTTAAGGGAAAATTGATATTTTATCATTTATAGGATATTTTTGGTTTCCCTATAAATAGAAAGCTATGCCTTTTATTTCTTAAGGTGAGAAAAATACAGTACTTAAACACATGAAACACAAGAAAAAAGTCTAGCATTTTAACGTATATCAATCTATCTCTTCTAAAAGTGTTTAGGAGATTTCTCACTAATGATTCGTGTGGATTACTGTTAGAGGTCGAACACTTGAACGACTTGTGGTTTGCAACAACTTAAAGTTGAAGCAAATATTCAAAGTAAAAAAGAATATCTCATTTTCAAGTCACATAAACCCTAAACAACTCTAGATCTGTCTAACGAGATCCTTAAGAATCCCAAAAAGTTTTAAATTTACATTTTCTATTGCAAGTATGTGTTTCGAAAAACCCAATAACATCACCATATATCAAAATTTCTAAATAAAGCAAAGTCCAAAGTATATATGATCCCATAAAAAATATATATTTATAATTTGTTTTTTTATAAAAAATAATGAAAATATCAGATTGGATACAAGGAAGTGAATTCTATATTTGGTCCAAGTGAAATTTGATGAAATTTTATCTATAGTAAGTCAAAATTGAATATTACATTACGTGAGTGATATTAGGCACCTAATTGGATAAAGTTGTCATCCCAATTTGCATTTGAGCTTGTCATTTAGTTTTGAAAGTAAAAAAGTAATCAAGAAAATAATTGTAAGGGTAACATTTATTATTTTAAACAATGGATTGAGGGAAAACATTAATAGATATATTAAAAATATATGTATTTTATTCTTCAATTTCTTTAGTAATGCATCATACATGTTTATATATCTAATTTGGTTTAATTCTAAGAATAATGTGAAAAACATTACCATTGAGCGGTGATGAATATAATAAAAAAAAGTAGGATACTCTTAAAATTATTAAATTAAAATTGTATGTGGTTATGCGATAAAATTATTAAAAATATATATTTTTTAATTAAAAACTTTATTTTAATTAAAAAATCATTAATTTAATACATTTCCTATCGCACAAACAAATGCATTACAAACGCAAAGGGAAAATACGGAACCAGTCATCCTCAGTGCATAAATCCTTTCCTTTTCCCTCAACCAACATTTTAGGGTTTAGGGTTTTGAAACCCCTCGATCGATCATTCATTCCTTAAAGAATCAGCATCGTTTCACAATCTTCATCGTCTTCAATCAATGGCGACCGAATTAGCAATCGAAACAGAGAGAACGCAGAAATTCTTCAACGACCTCGACGCGCGAAAGACCATTCTATCCTCCTGTACCCAACTATTCACAACCTTGACCACTCACTTCAAATCCCTTCAAAACTCCCTCTCCCAGAAATCTCTATCCCTGGAATCCAAATTCCAATCTTTAGAATCCAATTCCCAGCTAACCCTCGAATCCCTTAGTTGCAGAGAAAAATCCATACCGGAACGCGAGTCAGCTGCTGCTGCCAAAGTCGAGGAGCAAAGAGAGACCGCGTTATCGGAGTTCCGAAATTCCCACTCTTTCGATAATTTATCGGATTCGTTGAAGTCTTTATGTAGGAGAATGGATTCATCTGGGTTGTTAAGATTTGTAGTTTCGAAACGGAAGGAATCAGTGTTTCTTAGAGCGGAGATTTCACGTGCGATAATGGAAGCTGTGGATCCTGCGAGACTGACTTTGGATGCAGTGGATGAGTTAGTAAGAGATAAAGTTGGGAAAGTTGGGGTTACAGATAAGAGGTGGGCATGTGGAATACTGGTGCAGGCGCTTTTCCCGGAAGGTTGTTGTTTTGGAAGGAAGGATAAAGGGCCGGAATTTGCACGTAGTGTGGTGGAGAGGGCTGCTGGGATTTTGGAGAACTGGAAGGAGGAGGACGAGGTAGAGGAGAAGGCTGATGGGGAGGGTGGCGGTGGTGGTGGCGGTGGCGGTGGCGGTGGAGTCGTGGGACCTGCGGAGGCGGTAATGTTTTTGCAAATGGTGTTGGGATTTGGGCTGAAGTCGAGGTTTGATGAGGAGTTCTTGAGGAAGCTTGTGGCAGAGAATGCATCAAGGAGGGATATGGCGAAGCTTGCAGCTGCTATTGGTTTTGGAGAGAAAATGGGAGGTATGTAGGATATTAATTTGATCAGTGGGTTATTTGTTCTTCAGTGGTAATTGCTGTTCTGTGTGGTCAGTTCATAAGAATGTCAGTGACATTTGTTGCAAGGTTTTTCTGTTCAACTCGCTACTATTTTGTACTTTTGGGTGTTGCCTTTTGTTCTATA
>Ga0307517_10008187_pt1 | contig 15034 bp, 11 predicted proteins | sample 23_EM_MG_FD_194515 | JGI IMG/M metagenome (GOLD analysis project Ga0307517, IMG submission 194515) | Populus trichocarpa ectomycorrhiza microbial communities from riparian zone in the Pacific Northwest, United States - 23_EM | ecosystem: Host-associated > Plants > Roots > Unclassified | place...
TTTCATGTGTTGATTTAAAATATAATATATATATATAATATTTTAATATATTTTTAAGTAAAAATTACTTTTTAAAATTACCATACATTACAATATCTTCCTCAAAAAAAGTTATTTTTTAAAGAAAGTTTTCTAATATTTTCTTATTTTTAAATATAATTATCTCTTAGTTTTGTATCCATTTCTCTAATGCACTAAATAAAATTTCTTCCACCTTCAGAGCTATAATAACAAAATTAAACCAATAAGAATCTAAGCGGAACATATCTCAATTTACAGGGACCAAAATGAATTTCACCAAAATATTTAAAAGCCAAGTCTAGATCCAACAGCTCCAAAGCATCGTTTCTTTCAAAAAACTAGTTGACCCTCCCCTCCCCTTTTTACAATATAACACCAACACCCCAATTCCTTCCTCTATCACAAATTTCCACAACAAAATCACTCCTCTAGATCTTCCTCCTCCTCCATGGCGCCTCGCGCGAGATCGAGATCTCTGCTGTTGCCGATATGTACAATTCTCACAATCCTTATTCATGGCGCTCACTCCTTCTACCTCCCTGGCGTCGCTCCTCAGGATTTCATTAACGTCAGCTCCACTTCTCTCTCTCTCTCTCTCTCTCTCTCTCTCTCTTACTCTCACTGCATGATCTACAAATTTTCATTTCAGATCTCATTTTGCGGTTTTTTTTATTTGATTTATAGAGATCTTGTTGATTTATGCAAGGGATATGTGTGATTTGTTAGTTATTTTGTATTGTAAGTATGACATTTGATTTCAAATTAAGTTAGTTATTGTCAGTGATATTTGTCGAGTTTTGTTCGGATCGGTTTTGTTTTAATTTGTGCGAGGAGGATATGAGATTTGTTAGGTTTTGTTTAGTTAGTGAAAATGATTGATTTTATTGCAGAAGGATTTTTTTAGGTTAATGAAGGTGGTTTAGGGATTTGATCAGGCTGTTATCTAGTGAAGTATGACATTTGATTTCAAATTAAGTTCGTTACTGATACGAATTGCTGCTTATGGATTTTGATTATTATGAGTTATATTTGTCTGAGTTTTATTCAGATCGGTTTTGTTTGATTCTAGTGCGAGGAGAATGTGAGATTTGATAGATTTTTGTTTTGTTAGTGAAAATGATTGATTTGATTGTAGAAGGATTTTTTAGGTTAATGGAGGTGGTTTAGGGATTTGATTAGCTGTTATTTGTGTTAATCTAGATCAGCATTGTCAGTTACGAGGAGGATCCGCTGTTTAGTTTTACTAATTTTGTTATTTATGTTTAATCTTGACAGTCATTATGGTTTTTGCTAGCTTTATAAAAATAATTACTTTGAAGTTATCGTGTGAATTTGTTATTGCATTATGGTGTATTGTAGTCACTGTGTTGTGTTTCGTTTCCAGTTGCATTAAATAGTTGAAGATGCTGTAGTTAATTAGTGAATGTAATTGAGATGAAGTGTTAATTAGTGGCGGTATGGCTTAATATGAAAAAATTAATATTGATTATCCCAAGTGTTTTTAGAGTAAGAAATTATTTCTGACTTTTGTTTTTTGGGGAGGTTGTATAATTAGGAGCTTTATCAATACTGTTTTTCGGATCGTGTTTGTTGTGATTGTTTGAGATAAAGATAGAGGCTGCATTTTGATTGTGTGGTTTTTCTATTTGTTTATTTGTTTTTTTTTTCTTCTGGTTGCAGGGTGCTGAGTTGATGGTGAAAGTGAACAAATTGACCTCTATAAAAACACAACTTCCTTACTCATACTATACTCTTCCTTTCTGTACCCCATCCAAAATTGTAGACAGTGCAGAGAATCTTGGGGAAGTACTTCGTGGTGATCGCATTGAAAACTCCCCCTATGCGGTCAGTTTCGTTAGGCTGGATGAGTGTGGATTAACTTCTTCACATGCATGCACTATTATTTCCCTGACCTTTTGATTGGAATTATTGCAGTTTAACATGGGGGATGCAAAGATGTGCAATGTTCTTTGCCGGAAAACACTTGATTCCAAAACTGCAAAGGCATTCAAAGAGAAGATTGATGACGAGTATCGGGTTAACATGTATGAAACACTGTTTTTAGGCGTGGAGTCTATCTACTAAATTTCATGATGAGAGATGTGAAATTTGTTTTTCTAATTATTCTATCACTCATTTGACAGGATCCTTGATAACCTTCCTCTTGTTGTTCCCATCCAAAGGCTGGACCAGGAATCTCCTCCTGTTTATCAGCTTGGATATCATGTTGGGCTCAAAGGCCAATACAGTGGGGTATGTGCATTATTGCACTTAAATTTCCCCTTCTTAATGTGTTGGTTTTTTCTTGTGCTTACATTGTCTGGTTATATGCAGAGCAAAGAGGAAAAATATTTTATCCACAATCACCTGTCATTCATTGTTAAGTATCATAAAGATCCTCAATCTAATTCTGCAAGAATTGTTGGATTTGAAGTAAAACCATTCAGGTCAGTTATTTAATGATCATATCGTTTTTGTAAAATGGTTGCTTCTTACCTGATTCCATGATTATGATATTTGTTTTTTCAAATACCAGTGTTAAACATGCATATGAAGGGAAGTGGAATGATGAGAAGCCTCGATTAACAACATGTGACCCCCACACAAGACATACTGTTGTTAATTCTAACACTCCTCAAGAAGTTGAAGACAAAGCGGAAATCATTTTCACATACGATGTTGAATTCCAGGTGAGATCTTGCACATGACTACACAGTTTACATTTATTTTTCCTTTTTCTTTCTTTCTTTTTTCTTTTCCTTCAGATAGTTAAAACTTACGTTGTAGTCATCTGTTACTATTTCAACTTCACGATAAGCTGTTGTATTGTCATCAGTTATTGTCCCTATATGCCAGTGGTTTGGACATGTATTTTGTTGAGCACCTTGGCAAGCTATAATACAGCAAGCCACCTTACCATTTTATTCATTTATCACATGGGCAGATAACAGTGAAATACTTTGCTTACACGGATTGAGTTTGCTTTCTCATATTTTCTCTTGATTTACCTCTCAGGATAGTGATGTGAAGTGGGCTTCCAGATGGGATGCCTATCTCTTAATGACTGATGACCAAATTCACTGGTTCTCAATTGTAAATTCTTTGATGATTGTTCTCTTCCTCTCTGGCATGGTGGCTATGATCATGCTACGAACCCTTTACCGTGATATATCGAAGTACAATGAACTTGAGACCCAGGAGGAAGCTCAAGAAGAGACTGGATGGAAGCTTGTTCATGGAGATGTTTTCAGGCCTCCATCTAATTCAGATCTGCTGTGTGTCTATGTTGGAACTGGCGTTCAGTTTTTTGGAATGATCCTTGTTACCATGATCTTTGCCATTCTCGGATTCCTTTCCCCTTCAAACAGAGGTGGTCTTATGACAGCCATGCTCTTACTTTGGGTTTTCATGGGCATTTTTGCTGGCTATGCCTCGACCCGGTTATATAAAATGTTCAAAGGATCAGAATGGAAGAAAATAGCACTCAGGACTGCAGTCATGTTCCCAGGGGTCGTCTCTGCCATTTTCTTTGTCTTGAACGCTCTCATTTGGGGCCAGAAATCTTCTGGGGCTGTGCCATTTGGGACAATGTTTGCTCTTATATTCTTATGGTTTGGAATTTCAGTTCCCCTAGTGTTTGTTGGAAGCTATATTGGGTTCAAGAAGCCAGCAATTGAGGACCCTGTGAAGACAAACAAAATTCCGAGACAGATCCCAGAGCAGGCTTGGTACATGAACCCAGCCTTCTCAATCCTAATCGGAGGAATTCTTCCATTTGGAGCTGTTTTCATCGAGCTTTTCTTCATTCTCACCTCGATCTGGCTGAATCAATTCTACTACATCTTTGGTTTTCTGTTCCTCGTTTTCGCAATACTCTTGGTCACCTGTGCTGAAATAACAATTGTCCTCTGCTACTTCCAGTTATGCAGCGAGGACTACCTCTGGTGGTGGAGGTCATACCTCACATCCGGTTCCTCAGCACTGTACCTCTTCCTCTATGCAACATTCTACTTCTTCACAAAGCTTGAGATAACCAAACTTGTTTCAGGGGCCTTGTACTTCGGATACATGCTAATTGCATCGTATGCATTTTTCGTGCTAACGGGGACAATCGGATTCTATGCATGCTTATGGTTCACAAGGCTCATCTATTCGTCAGTGAAAATTGATTAACTCTAGCAGATCCCTTTCTTCCTCCACCTCGACGTCCAAAACAGGGTAAGATTCACAGCTAGTAGATAATTATTATGTTTTCAAATGTAAACCAATTTGCACATTTTTGGATTGAGACAGACATGTCATGATTTTGATGTTATAGTTCTTTTATTCAACTTTTGTTTAAGAATCACTCTCTTCTTTAATTATATAGATTGTTGACCGATCTTGTGATGCTCCCATTTGATCTCTTATCTTCTTGTGGTCTTAGACCCTCAAATTTTGATTATATTTTTATGTTTTTGAAGTTTTGAAATGTTGATGTTAAAAATGATTTTTTAAAAATAAAAAAAATATTTTGATGTATTTCCAAATAAAAAATATTTTAAATCATAATTATTACCACATTTCTAAACATTCTTAGTGTGGCTGTGGTGCAAGCTGCCTTTTCAAAAACTCACAGTAGGAGACATGTATTGCACCACAGCCTGTATCTTTGCACCACAGCCTGCATATTCTAGATCAGAATCTTAAACAGGTTTAGATCCGGAAACAACTAATTACCCAAAAAAAAAAAGTAACTAATCATGATATAGATTATAAACTACTTCCCTTCCCTGTTACAAACAAAAGAACAAAAGATTTTACAGCCATCTATGTACTTCCTAGGATGAGTGTCTCTAGGATCAGCAGTACCAGTAGCCGCCTTGGCGACGTCACGAGCAGTGGCTTCAGGTTATTTCTTGGCATGCAACACATATCCAATAGCAGCAGTGATCACACGAACCCGGTAACTGCCATTGTAGTGGTGGTGAAGGGTCGTTTACACATTGATGGATTCATCTACCCCTGTTCCTTTTAACTTCTTCAGGACTCGACATCTTGTGGGTGTGCGTTTTACCTCCAGCTCCCGTTCCCTGGCTTTGATCTCCCAACCTTAAATAGCAAGACTTAAGGGTTAAAGAAAGCAATTTACAGTGTTGCCCCGTTTGACGTGAACGTTTGGTTCTTGAACACGTAGCAATTGCATCATTGCAGTCCAGACATGTGAAGCCCGGATTGGAGATTTTGCCCTTCGCATCATATTTATTGTGTGTTGTTAACGCGGAAGATATTTTTTTAATTGAAATTATATTAAAATAATTTTTTTTTTATATTAGTTTAATGAAATCATTCTAAAAAGCATTGCAGGTGAAAAATACTTGGAAAAGTGGGTTAAACTGTAAAAATAAACAAACTTTAAATTATAATTGAGGGGTTGACTTGAAAAATTGTTATCCAAAGTCTAATTCTTGTCAGATTTTAAGTTATTAGAAAAAGAACCATTGATGTGGTGAGATTTAGTTAATTTAATTGAGTTTTTAATGATTTAGTTAACCTAATTTAAATTGATCTAAATTTAACTAGAATAGTTCTAAAGAATATTTTTTTTTTTGAGAGATGCAGACTAATTTAGGTAATTTTATTAACTTTAATATGAGCGGGTTGATACCAAGCCCAACCCAATTAAGTGACAACTTGGGTTGGGGAGTTGAAACCAAGAGATGGGCTTTAATGATATTGAGCTGTGTATAGATATAATTACATTTTTTGTTTTCTTGTTTTTATATATAAATTGAGTTAAAAAAGGAATAAAAAATCCAATATTCAAATATTAGTCGATTATATTAATTAAATATACTAATTGACTTCGCATTTTATAATAATTCAGTATAAAATAAGAAAATATAATTAATATAGAAAATAAACATGTTAGCTCTTCATTTTTAGTTTAATAACATAAAAATCTAATTGATTTGTATTTTTTTTGTGCATTGGATATTATTTTTCTTAGAAAAAATAGCACTAAAAAAAAATTACACCAAATTTATGTATACTTTTGATATACAAGAAAAAAAAATTTGTATAGATTTATGTGGATTTCCACTTCTTTTGACCGTTAATATTGTATCACCTTGTCACATCTTTTGAAAAACGTACAAAACGGCCTTGACCCACAATATCCCAGGAACCCTACATCAACGTGTTTTTCAATAACGGCTAGTTTTCATTTTCTCTTATAAATTCAGCAAATTGTGAGTTACTTTCTCTCCAGAACCATCAACCACCGTCCGGTCTCTTTCTCCATCGTTCTAAGCTCTCAATATCAATGGCTTGCTTTCAAAGAGCTGTGGCATGTGCTTTGGTGCTGATGTCTTTTTTTGTGGGTTTATCACAAGCTAAAGATTTGTTAGTCGGGGGCAAAACAGATGCATGGAAAATCCCATCTTCAGAGTCTGATTCGCTTAACAAATGGGCCGAAAAAGCTCGTTTTCTTGTTGGCGATTCTCTTGGTAAATCTCATTTTTTTAATCAAAATGTGCTGAAACATCATCTGGGTTTCAATTACTTAAATTTTCTAACTCTACTTTTTTGGCAGCGTGGAAGTATGATGGCCAGAAAGATTCAGTCTTGCAAGTGACCAAGGAGGCTTATGCTAGCTGCAACACTACAAGCCCTATTGAGGAATACAAGGATGGGAATACCAAGGTGAAGCTTGATAGATCAGGGCCATTCTACTTCATCAGTGGAGCTGAGGGGTCATTGTGAGAAGGGACAGAAATTTGTTGTGGTGGTTCTGTCTCAAAAGCACAGACACACTGGAATCTCTCCAGCTCCTTCTCCAGCTGAGTTCGAGGGTGGCCCTGCTGTTGCTCCAACAAGCAGTGCTTATACCTTGAGAGGTGGCTTTTTGGTGGCCTTTGGGGTTTTGGTTTTGGGGTTAATTTTGATGTGAAAGATGATGTTCTTGGGTTTGGAGGGTTTTGATTTGTTCATTCATTTAATCATTTAATTATATGATAAAAGTCTTTACAACCACATCACCTCTCTCCCTAAATTTAAAAGCTGTCCTTCCCAATCCAAATTACAATGCGCGAGAAAAGTTGGCTATGCGCACTTACAGTATTGTGCTTTTTCCTCACCACGGAGGATAAGGGAACAAAAGTGTTAATGCTCTGGGAGGGTCTAGTGATGCTCTAGAATACCCCATCGTCATGATACACTGTTGACAATACCAGATTCATTCACAAAAATACGCCAGTTGATGCAAACACTGGCAGATCTCGTCTATGAAATCCTGTGAGGTAAGAAAGGGGGGATATGAGATTCAACAGTACAAGAACTGGGAATTCATGAAGTTCAAAAGCTTACTAAAAGGAAAGTTGATTTCGGTATATTAAACTGCAGGTTTAAAGGGGTTAAGAAGAAGGAAGACTAACAGAAATATTGGGATGCATGCATCTTTGTGCAACTTCATTCAGCATTCACATCTATAGCTCTTTGCAATTATCTTAATTAGATTTTAGATACTTCAACCAGAGTTACAAAGCTTTTCCTTCATTGGCTGCACATGCCAAACAACTGTACATCCCACAGCCAACTTGTCCATTGCTTTTCATATAAACCCTATAAGTTAATAAGTTTTGAAAGACTTCAAAATAGCATATTAGCATGTTAAGATTTTATCTCGATACTCAAAATTCACTCTCTGTTTCCTTTTCTACTGTTACAGATTATGCAGCATGTTTCCAAATTTAAGATAATAAATATTCGACATTGTTGGAGACAAAAGTATTTGTATTTCAACATACTCAAATGTCCTCGGGTACTATTTTGTTAGTTAAACCAAACAAGGTTATCTGGTTATATCAAGCAAAACGGTGGCCTAAAAAGATTCAAAGGAAAATTAAGACGACCATAGAATTGAGTTCAAATAAGATACCCCACATATACCAGCATCAACAACTAGAAAGTGAAAGAATTCCATACTTTTTCCACAACAGTAAGATCAAACAATAGAATAAGCAAAAAACAAACGAAACTTTTAGATAAAAAGGAACTATTTTATGGATATACATGATCTTATGATGTACCAGGATATATTAGAAAATCAGTCCACAGGCAGGTTATCTTCAGATGATGAATCAGATTTTATAAGAGGTCCCTTGAAACCATCTGTGTTGCCCCCAAAAAGCTCGCGTGCAGCTTTTTCAAGAAACTCTTGGGCAGCAGCTTGTACTGATTGTTTTTCAGATGAATCGCATTTTCTCTTCTTGCGGGTGCTCCTCTCTGTATACTTAATCTTGGGCCCTTCTCCTTTACTGATATTCCTCATGCTTTTCCGCTGTTCTGCAAACAGCAATATTTATTTTAAGAAAATATGAGATCACAAAGGAAAGAAAAATGCCAATGACAAAAAAAGTGATTGACGACTTACCGGGGGTAAGGTCAGGCAGTGAATGCTCAATGAAACGGGTTGCAGCCTGGTAATTTAAAGTAGTAGAACGGTGCAATGGTTCTTCAAGAACAAATTCAAATTTGATTAATCAATAAGATATGTGAAATGACTAGCATAAGCAAGCTCATTGCAGAATACAATTTTAAACAAGGCAACGGCTTTCCATCTAACTAAGCTTGCTGTAGTTTAGGAATTTAGACATGGCAACAACTTTCCATATAACCAAGCTTGTCGCCGTTTAAAAACTTGAACACGGCAACAACTTTCCATATATGTCAAGTGTATTTTCCTAGTCCTTCCCTAGCAATGACAGTTTGAGATTTGCATGCATCAACACCAGAAGGCAAAAGAAGTACCTTTACTTATATCTACAAACTGCTCTAGTTTGTCTTGATACAAGCTCAATCTCTCCTACAAATTACAAACCACCAAATTGCAGATGTAAGGTAAAGCTCATGAACATTATCTTCAAGACATACATTAATAAACCAACACATTGAAGGAGAAAAAACAAAAAACTTCATAAAACATTAACAATAAAAACCGTTGATTTTAACCTCATAATCCAGACGCGAGAATCAAAAAAATTCAGACGCATCATACAGTACCCCTACCCTAATCAAAACCAAGTAAAATACACAGTACACATCAAACTAAACATCAAAACCAAACCACCCAGATGCCCAAATTAAAAAATCTAAGGAAAAATAATAGGGTGCAAGAACACATACAAGCTCTGTCTTGATAGGATGTTCATCTGGGTGAATTCCAGTAGTTCTCAATCTCACTGAAAAAAATCACAAAATTAAACAAAAACCAAATAAAAATCACCAAAAAAACATCAATAAGACTAAATTATTGGTAAAAAACTGGTCTTGATATACTGCTTATACATACATGCAAAGAGAGTAGAAGTGGCCTTAGCAAGCATAAAGAGAGATTGAGCCCTTTGAAGAGGTGGCATTTCATCAAGGACATCAGGGTTAGCAAGAGACAAGAATTCAAGCAAATGGGTCTCTACTTGTTTTACATTTGCTAAGGTTCTTTCCACTGCTTCCATGGCTGATTCTGGCACTACATCGCTATTGCTGCTGCTGCTTTCCATTTTAGCTTCTCTTAGACAAGAAAGACAGCAACTTTTCTTACAAAGATTCCTCTATGTCACTGTTTGGTAAGGATTTTGAGAGGATTTTTGAGGCTAATGCTGTGTTGGTGTTTTTGGTGAGTTGGTGTCTAGGGCTTCTGAGGTGCACAGGGAGCGGTTTATGGCGGCAGTTAAGGTTAAAGTGATGATTCTGTTCGCGTTTGGTAATTCACACGTCACTGCCTTTTTACAGGATAGTTTTACTTTTGTCAAGGTTTTGGGAGTAAACTATCCATTTAGTCCCTATAGTGTAATACAATTAACTCACTAACCCTTATAGTTCTAGCAATTATATATTTAATGCACAAAGCTTTAACCCTTGAGTTAAAAAAGAAGCAAATGGATGCACCACAAATTCCAAAAGAATATCTCAAAGAACAGAATCAATGACCACAGATATCTTACTCTGCAATCATGTAGTCTCTGTTCACCACATAACCCCTCAAATTCAAATATCCAAACAAGCCAAGCCAATCTCCACCATAGCCAATATCATCATCTAGGACTAGACCTGCCTGGTGAGTCTTAAGCTTCATTTTTGTATCTCTCTAAACTTGTTTCTTTTTTACTTTCTCACTATCAATTCCACAAGAAACTATCATGCAAAACTGAACCCATTTTTTTTTATTTTTATCACTTGAGATTGTCACTCTTATGCTTAGTCTTTTGTCTCTTATAGCTTACTTCCATGGCTGTGTTAATACTTAGCTCTTCGAGTATGTGTTGTAGTTGTATCGATTATAGTATTGCTTTTAGTGAGCAGAATAGGTTGTCTGATTTCAGACATAAAAATGGGTCATTAGGAGGTGAAAAGTTTGGAACTTTGAGGGTTTTCCCGTTTGGGTCTAATGTAAATTGGAAGAAAAATAACAAAAAACAAGTGGCTTTTTGTGGGTTTGCATTGAAAAGCCAGAATGAGGAGCTGGTGGTGAATGGGAAGCCAAGAAAGGGGTCATCTTCTGATGAAGTTTTGGGAGTTCTTCACTCAATTTCAGACCCAATTCATGCTCTTTTTTACTTTAAATCAGTTGGTGAGTTGCCAAATGTTGTTCACACCACTGAAACCTGTAATCATATGCTTGAAATATTGAGGGTTCATAGGATGGTGGAGGATATGGCTTTTGTGTTTGACTTGATGCAAAGGCAAATAATTAGGAGGAATGTGGATACTTATTTGATTATATTTAAGAGTCTTTTTATCAGGGGTGGCCTGAGGCAAGCACCGTCTGCCCTTGAAAAGATGAGGGAGGCAGGGTTTGTTTTGAATGCTTATTCATATAATGGGTTGATCCATTTTCTACTTCAGTCTGGATTTTGTAAGGAGGCGTTGGAGGTGTATAGAAGAATGGTCTCGGAAGGTCTTAAACCTAGTCTTAAGACGTTCTCTGCACTTATGGTAGCATCAGGGAAGAGAAGGAATATTAAAACTGTGATGGGTTTGCTGGAAGAGATGGAGAGTATGGGGTTGAGGCCTAATATTTACACATATACCATTTGCATTAGAGTACTTGGGAGAGATGGGAAAATTGACGAAGCATATAGGATTATGAAGAGAATGGATGATGATGGATGCGGTCCTGATGTCGTCACTTACACAGTTCTCATTGATGCTCTTTGTACTGCCAGAAAGCTTGACGACGCTATGTGTTTGTTCACAAAAATGAAATCAAGCAGTCATAAACCTGATAAGGTAACCTATGTAACCTTGTTGGACAAGTTCAGCGACTGTGGACACTTGGACAAAGTGGAAAAAATTTGGACTGAAATGGAAGCTGATGGTTATGCTCCTGATGTGGTTACGTTTACCATACTTGTTAATGCCTTATGCAAAGCTGGTAGAATTAATGAAGCCTTTGATCTGTTGGATACCATGAGAAAGCAAGGGGTCTTACCAAATCTCCATACTTACAACACATTGATTTCTGGACTTTTGAGGGCAAACAGGTTAGATGATGCATTGGATCTTTTCAGTAATATGGAATCTCTGGGTGTTGAACCCACTGCTTATACATATATCCTTTTAATTGACTACCATGGAAAGTCTGGTCACCCTGGAAAAGCTCTCGAGACCTTTGAGAAGATGAAAGCTAGAGGAATTGCTCCTAACATTGTTGCTTGCAATGCATCTTTGTATAGTCTTGCTGAAATGGGAAGGCTTGGTGAAGCAAAAGCTATGTTTAACGAGCTTAAAAGTAGTGGGCTTGCTCCAGATTCAGTGACCTATAACATGATGATGAAATGCTATAGTAAGGTAGGGCAAGTGGATGAAGCCATCAAGTTACTATCTGAGATGTCAAAAGTTCAGTGTGAACCCGATGTAATCGTCATTAATTCTTTGATTGACACACTTTACAAGGCTGGCCGAGTGGAAGAGGCATGGCAAATGTTTTGCAGAATGGAGGAGATGAACCTTGCTCCTACAGTTGTGACCTACAACATATTACTAGCTGGATTAGGGAAAGAGGGTCAAATCCAAAAAGCTGTTCAGCTATTTGAGAGTATGAATGGGCATGGGTGTTCACCAAACACAATTACTTTCAATACACTCTTGGATTGCCTTTGCAAGAATGATGAGGTTGATTTGGCCCTGAAAATGTTCTACAAAATGACAACAATGAATTGCAGACCTGATGTTCTAACTTTCAACACAATCATTCATGGTTTTATTAAACAAAACCAAATTAAAAATGCAATCTGGCTCTTCCATCAGATGAAGAAATTGCTCAGACCTGATCATGTGACTTTGTGCACGCTCCTTCCTGGTGTTATAAAGAGTGGGCAGATAGAGGATGCTTTCAGGATCACTGAGGACTTTTTTTATCAGGTTGGATCTAACATAGACAGGCCATTTTGGGAAGATGTTATGGGAGGCATTTTGACTGAGGCTGGAACAGAAAAGGCCATTTTATTTGGTGAAAGATTGGTATGCCGTGCAATTTGCAAGGATGACTCTGTATTAATACCTATAATTAAGGTTTTGTGTAAGCATAAGAAAACCTCTGTTGCTCGAAATGTATTCGTGAAGTTCACAAAGGAACTGGGAGTGAAACCAACACTCAAAGTATACAACTTGTTGATTGATGGGTTTCTAGAAGTTCATAATGTTGAAGTGGCCTGGAATCTTTTTGAGGAGATGAAGAGTGCTGGCTGTGCTCCAGATACATTCACCTACAATTCTTTAATTGATGCTCATGGGAAGTCTGGGAAGATCAATGAACTTTTTGATCTGTATGATGAAATGCTAACTAGGGGATGCAAGCCCAACACTATAACTTACAACATGGTCATCTCCAATCTAGTGAAATCTAATAGATTGGACAAGGCTATGGATTTGTATTACAATCTTGTTAGTGGTGATTTCTCTCCCACTCCTTGTACCTTTGGCCCCCTTATAGATGGACTTCTGAAGTCAGGGAGACTTGATGATGCACATGAAATGTTTGACGGGATGGTACACTATGGATGCAGGCCTAACAGTGCTATTTACAATATTCTTGTAAATGGTTATGGGAAATTGGGTCATGTGGATACTGCTTGCGAGTTCTTTAAAAGGATGGTCAAAGAAGGAATAAGACCAGACTTGAAGTCTTACACCATTCTTGTTGATATCCTATGCATCGCAGGGAGAGTGGATGATGCGTTGCACTACTTTGAGAAACTAAAGCAGGCTGGCCTAGATCCAGACTTGGTAGCTTATAACCTCATGATTAATGGGCTTGGACGATCACAAAGGACAGAAGAAGCTCTATCTCTTTTTCATGAAATGCAGAATAGAGGGATCGTGCCTGATCTTTACACTTACAATTCCTTGATACTCAATCTTGGGATTGTTGGAATGATAGAGGAAGCAGGGAAGATATATGAAGAACTACAATTTATAGGCCTTAAACCTAATGTGTTCACCTATAATGCTCTTATTCGTGGATACACCCTCTCTGGAAATTCTGAACTTGCCTATGGCATCTACAAGAAGATGATGGTTGGTGGTTGCGACCCCAATACTGGAACTTTTGCTCAGCTTCCTAATCAATCCTGACCCTTCAAAGATGCTCAACTGGTCATTCGTTCACTTGGCTGTTTATCTTTCCACTCAAGTTTTACTGGGTATTACTTCCATCTAAACTAATTCATGAATATCCCAAATCTAAAAGGTTTGGTTCTTTTCTGAAGCATCTCTACAATTTTGACCCCAAAACTCATCGTTGAAGTGTTAACGAATGCTTCCTTTATACTAAACAAGTTCCAACTTTGTTATCTGCAGGGAACTTTACCCTGACTTGATGGTTTTGTTGATGGTTATAAGCGCTTAAATTTTTCTCAAGATTTTGTGCATGCTGAGTAGCATATGTGCAAGCCTGGGCATTCCAAATTTACCTTAGCCATCCTTCATTGCAGATTCAGTGAAGTTTTCTTTTTGTAGAGAGATCAAGAGTACACGATTATATATTCAGGTTGCAACCCAGGTGCGTTCAAGGCCATCTAATCTGTTGTCCATGAAAACTGTGAATATTTAACCCCTACAACGATGCATTATGTAAAATCTTCAAATACATAGTACAGTGATTTTATTTGGTAAATGGCATAGTATTCTTGTATCAAGTTGAGCTGTTTGTACTCGCCATTCAGCATACAAGAAATTTTTGTAAGCTTTTCTGTATCTTGACATGCCTTATTTCGAATGAAAATTATGCATAAATAGGCAATGTACTTCATGATATTTCTTTTCTGGATCAACTACTCGACAATACAAACTAGAAAGACTCTTTCTTGAATATAAAGGAAGAGATTACTCGCTCATGGTTGGTGAAGATTATTATCTATCCCTCATGTTTAGCTATTGCAGGATGTCTTATTGTGCTTGTACAAGTCAAATAGAACAATTATAGGAGTTGAAGAGAAGAGACTACTTAACAACAATGCCGAAAATAAATAAAATTATTTAGTCTACTGATGATTTAACATGTAAAGGAGAAAATCGAAAGAGGGTATTGCTTGGTGTTGACATATTTGAAGCAGAGTGCTGCACCAGCGACAGTCACCGACGGAAATGCTCTTGAATATTTCAGGGTAGAGGGTTAACAAGGATCTCAGAGCTGAATTTACCACAGCTGAGATGGACACTTGTACATTTGTGCTTGTGATTTCCACCAAAAATGTTGTTTATTAGACCGTCTGGGAGTCATTAACTCGAGACTTTTTTTTGGGTTGAATTTTAAATTAAATTAGGTAAGAATTGACTTCATCAAACTTAGTTGTTTTAATTCAAATTTGGTTTGGTTGTTTTTTTAAAAAAAAAATTGTTTTTTTTTTAAATAAAATAATATGTTTTTAATTAGATTAATTTAATAATGAGTCATACTAGGTACAATAACCTGGCTATATAAAGCAACTCATTCATTTAAACCAAAACCTACAAAGAGAAAATCATTATTAAA
>Ga0307517_10008188_pt1 | contig 15033 bp, 4 predicted proteins | sample 23_EM_MG_FD_194515 | JGI IMG/M metagenome (GOLD analysis project Ga0307517, IMG submission 194515) | Populus trichocarpa ectomycorrhiza microbial communities from riparian zone in the Pacific Northwest, United States - 23_EM | ecosystem: Host-associated > Plants > Roots > Unclassified | place...
CTGCCTTTATTTTTATTTTTATTTTTTTTCTATATATGACGTGATGAAGGTGTTTTTAGGAATTTTCTTTTTTCTCTCTTTTCCCTGTACAAACGAACATGAGGACGGGACAGAACTCGATGATTTTTACGTGGAGAACCGACTTGTCGTCGCTGCAGTAAAATTGTTGGTAACTTAAAGCATTTTATGTTGAGAGTGTGATATTGGTTGTGTTTTAAAGTATTTTTATTTTAAAATAAATTTAAATAATATTTTTTTATTTTAAAAAAATTATTTTTGATATTAGCATATTAAAATAATATTAAAATATCAAAAAAAATATTAATTTAAAATAAAAAAAATCAATTTTTTTAAAAACACTTTTAAAACACAATTTCAAACACACAGTATTGTAGTGTGATTGTATTTTAAAAAACATCAAACACATAGATTGATATTAAAAATAAAATTTAAAATATAAAAAATATTTTTTTAATATATTTTAAAATAAAAAATACTTTAAAAAAAACCATTAACAAAAACTCAATCACTTTAACAACTTCTTTTCTTATAGTAAAATGGAGATGTATTTTTAAATATATTTATAATTAGGAGAAATCTCAATTTAATATGTCATGATATTCCGCACCCGTTACAAGTAGAGAGGGGGGAATTATTAATCCTTTATGTTTTTTGTCCTGTAATGAAAGATGCATGGATAATATTTGGTTCATATTCCAATTATCTTTCTCTTCTATCCTAGGATAGGAACATGTTGGATAACGCTAGAAAAATGAGATAATTTCTAATTCCGCACCCGCAATAAATCGAGCATCTGTTTTTTTTTTATGATATTAAATAAAATATTATTCTAGAAAAAAAATAATTATTAAGGATTAAATTTTATAATTTATTTTATTTTATTTTTAATAAAATTATCATAGTCGAAAAAACAATTTGGTATTAAGTCAGTTTTCCAAGCATTTATATTTTTATTATATAACTAAATAAAAAAATTTAAAAAAAAATTATTAACTTCGATAGAGTTTATTACTCAAGTCGCGAGGCAGGTGAGTTTATCTGGGTTGACCAGGTTTTATCCAATACATCGCATCTTAAAAAAAATTAAGAAAATATGTTATCTATAAAATATTTTTAAAGTTAAACCTTACTTTTACTTGTCATCCGAGTTTCTTTTAACCCGTCAAATCGATCAAAACAACTCATATATATTTTAATTTAAAACTCGAGTTAGATAAGAAGTATGGTTAAGAGATTTTAATTTTGATTTGTCGAGCTGAGTTTAATAAGATTGTCAAATAATTTTTTATGAAATGAGCATTAGTCATTTACATGTTAAAAAGTTTAATAAGCATTAGTCATATAAATAAAAATTTATATATAAAAAAAACACCATACTCTCAGCATAACATGTACAATGATCCAATACAACATTAGAGGTTTTAAGATCATCAACTAACTATTAATATTAAAGGTTAATTTAACAAGGGATGATTACTAATTAACATTTAATAAGATCGTTAAACGAGGGAAGAATGAAATTAGCATTAAAGGTTAATTTAGCTAACATGAATGGCTAATAAGTTGAATTATTTAAATTTAATTTAATTAAGAAGTTTTAATAAAATCTTGTATTTTGAACTATTTTAAGTGTCCATAAATAAATTTCAAGTGAAATTTAAACTTTGCAAAGAAATAAATAAGATATCAACTGCTCTGATTTACTACATTAAACACGAGAAATTATTGTTAAAATTAATTTTAAAATATTCATCTATTTATTTTTTTCTAGAATCATTTGATGGAAAAAAATAAAAATGATAATAATAATATATGAAATAAGATGAATTGAATTATATTATTTGTAAATATATAATTAAATTTATTTATTAATTAAATTTAAATTAAATATTATAATTAAATTTAATCATGGTAGAGAATTACTTACAAATCGAATACAAAAAGTTTCGAGATCACTGAATAATAATGAAAGGTACGAAGAGATCAAAGCTTGCTTGGACTCTTGGGTAAAAGGGTAAGATGAATTGATTTTTTTTTTGTCGAGTAAAAATAACACACGTAAGTAAAAAAAAAAGAAGAAGAAGAAGGAAAGGAGAGAAGCTTTGAGATATGCCTTCGGATGCATGATCCACCATCCCAGGTTTTGTATCCTCGCTACCAAAATCACATCAAACGTGACCCACTACCTGCAAATCGCATCGGGTCTGATGAGATAAAAAAGGCACGTAAAGAATAATAATAATAAAAATAAAATAAAATTTAATATAATCATTTTGATTATTTTTTAAATTATTTTTCACTTAAAAATATATTAAAATAATATTTTTTTATTTTTTAAAAATCATTTTTTATTGCGGTTGTTTTTCAAAATGCTTTTCACTTAGAAATGTATTAAAATAATATTTTTTTATTTTTTAAAAATTATTTTTGACATCAGCGTATTAAAATAATCTAAAAACACTAAAAAATATTAATTTAAAACAATAAAAAAAATAAAATAAACTTTAATTTTTTTAAAAACACTTTTAAAACGCAAAAACAAACAGTGCTATTAATACTTTACAATATAGTTTTAAAATCCGGCTCGGTAAATCAACTCGGGGTTCGATCCTATAAAGCTAAGGTCGGTGAATGATATAATGAAACATAAAAAATTTTCATGCAAAAAAATTTCGAGGTTAGTTTTAAAAGTATATTTAATTTTAAAAAATATAAATTGATAACTTTTTAAATATTTTTTTAATGATTTTGATGTATTAAAGTAAAAAATAAAAAATTATTTTAATATATTTCTAAATATATTTTTTAAAATATTATATATTATAATATCAAACACGTGATTGTTAAAAAAATATATTTAATAAAACATATTAAAATATCTCATCTTAAATAAGTTTAAGAAGTTTTTGGAATTTTACCAGATAAGTTTAGCTACATATTTTCAAGTTTTTTTAGCTGTTAAAAGCCTTTTTTTTTAAAAAAAAAAACTAGAATCATCCTAAATACCTCTGCTACTAGAGAAAAAAAAACTAAAAAGCTTATGCTATATATTTTATTAAATTAAATGCACAGAATTTTTTTTTTCATGTCATTGGTGTTCTAATCATCTATCCAAACAAAACAAGCTTCGAGTGAAGTATAATTTAGTATCTATATTTAAAAAACTAACAAGTGAGTCTTTCATCTGTTATATATTTTTTTCAATATTTATATCTAAATTTTTTTTCTATACTTCAACACATTACTTTTAAATATATACATTTTTTTTTATTTCAAATTATTTTTTAATGTTTTTATATTGTTTTGATATACTAATATTATAAATAATTTTTTTTATTTCAATGCACTTCATAAAATAATTGTTATTATAATATTAAACAGATTTAAATAAACTAGCAGTTGGATTAAAATGTATTAATTTTTTCGTAGAATGTTTAAAAGTGTGATAAAAGTTGTTTTTTAAAGTGTTTTTCTTTTAAAAATATATTAAAAAAATTTTTAAATTTTTTTTTTTAATATCAGCATATTAAAACAATTAAAAAATTAAAAAAATTAATTTAAAATAAAAAAATTAAATTTTAATAAAAAACAGGTTTATTCAATATTGAATGTTTGATCAAATTTTTTATACTCAAGGGATTAATTTAATATTTTCTGAAAAAAGGACTAGGTCTAATTTACTCAAGAGTGCCCAGGGCCCGCGGCGTCCATATTTTTACTGGTCCATCAGAGACGGAGCGTCACTGTCGAAAGCCCCTCTTCGTAACGGAGAAATACGTTCATTTTCCAACCGATTAAAATCGATTTTCAAGCCGCCTCCTCCTACTCATAACAATACACACAGCGATTTTGAGCTCCTGCTCCGTCCTCTCGCCTAAAACAACGATGGCAACAAGGCCGGTAGCCGATTCGCATAGCAACAGAGCAGCAGTTCAAGCCACAAACGATGACGCTTCCGCCAGTAAACTGTACGCATCAATCTTACTCTTCTATCTTAGTTATATTTCTCGCTGTTTGGTTGCCGAGAAAACGAAAAAACTAAAAATCAAGGAAAACATTACTCGTCACTTATCATCACTTTTTTCATCACAGTTCTTGTGTTAAGAAGGGATACATGAAAGACGATTATATCCATTTATTTGCTAGAAGACCTGTGAGGCGATCTCCTATAATCAACCGCGGTAATTGCTAAATTTTTTCTTAAAAAAATTTCTATATAATACTAATTGTATTTAATTGATTTCTGCGTGTTGTTTCTGTTAAGGCTATTTTGCGCGCTGGGCTGCTCTTCGAAAGCTTCTCTTCCAGTTTCTTGATTGTGAATCGAATATTGATGGAAAATGCGATTCAAAAAAGCAGATATTATCATTCGGAGCAGGATTTGATACCATGTATTTTCAACTACAGGTGCCTGGTAGTTTGTTTGGGTGTTATGATTATTTTTTTTTTGGCATGTTCTGTTTCAATGTAACCATATAACCATATAACCTTATGATCTGACATAATTTGCGTAGAGGCACATCCTTTGTTTTAGTAGGTTTTTTAATATATGCTTAAAATGAAGCAATTTTTATGTTTTTTACTATCAATTTATTAACTTTTTGCTGCGGCAGTTCATTCATTAATTGTGTTAATAAGAACCTGATACCACTATAGGTTTGATTGCAATATTTGTGTTTTTGATGGCAGGATGAAGGAAAAGCGCCATTTTTATATGTAGAGCTGGATTTTAAGGAGGTGAGAGTTTGAAGTTGAGTGTTGCCATAGAAGTTTAGTTTAGTTATCAATGCGCTTATGATATAAAAGTAATGATGATAGAAGTTACCAATGTACTAAATTATTTTCTGTTTCACTAGATTTCGGCTTACCGAGCTAGGTTAATTATTCATCTATACATGCTTGCTGGACCAATGATTGACTATTGATTTCCAAGTTAGATGAAATTAATGCTTTTAAATTTTAGGTAACTAGTAAAAAGGCAGCAATTATTGAAACCAGCAGTCAGTTGAGAGAAAAGCTTGGTGCTACGGCTTCAATCTTACCAGGTAAGTGACTTTGGTTGCAAGGCCATGAACTCTGGAGGTATTCTTACAAAAAAAAAAAAAAAAAACGAGTAGCATCTGTTTCCATTCCTGACAGATTTCTTTTATGGGGTGTGCATGAATTGCAATATTGATATGATTTCAAAAGCTTGGCTTCATTTCTGGTTTGCACTATTTGGCTTCCTTGACCTGCAGAGAAGGGAGAAGTGCTCAGTGATCATTACAAGCTGCTCTCGGTTGATTTGCGTGATATACAAAAACTAGATGATATCATAGCATTGGCTGGTATGAATCCCAGGTATACGTGCAGTCCCAATCCTCTTTTTCTTTAACCAAATTAATCTCATTAACTTACCTGGTTTGGAACTTGTAATTGGGTCTTGTCTGCTTCTAAGTTTGTTTAGAACCCTATTATTCTAAGTAGTCATTATGATGGTTTTAGCTATTTTATGCACCTGAACTTTTTAAGGGCATTATGTTCATATCTCTAGGCATGTGGCTTTTGAGGTTCCTTCTGCTTTTCTCAAAGCATTTTGCTTTGGATTTTTGTCAATTATGTATTTTGTTGCACGCATGATGTTCTGGAAACTTGGCAAGTTTACATCATCAAATAGCTTCTTGAGAAAAAAATTTATCCTCATACTCAGTTTTTTCCTATCATTTTTCTTATGGATTTTTGTTCTTTGTCTTCATTCTGATACTGGCATCAGCTTGCCAACGTTTATAATTGCAGAATGCGTTTTAATATACTTGGATCCTGAGTCAACTCGTGGTATAGTCGGTTGGGCTTCAAAAACGTTTTCAACAGCAGCATTTTTCTTATATGAGCAGGTTTTAAACTTTCTCAAGGCTAATTGACTTATTTTTTCCCCTACATGTTAGTCACTTTTTCTTTATTCATATTCATGTCCTGGCTTGTCTGGTCTGTTTGCTTACAATTTGTTATATTTACATTTTATGGTGGTTGTTCAATAGATACATCCGGATGATGCTTTTGGGCAGCAAATGATCAGAAACTTGGAGGTTGAGTTTTCCTTTTTAATGTATATGTTGATGAATTGGCTTAATTCATTTTATCCTTGACATCTTTTAATGGTTGAAGTGCACAAATAGAACCAAGTAAATTGTCCTTCAGTCAAAATTCCTACCTTCAAATCCAGGAAATTGACTTCCATCACTACCAACTGAAATACACATCTTTTATTTCTTAATGACCATCCCTAACCTAGGTGCAAGGGAAAGGTAGGAGTTTCATGAGTTAACTTATTGAATCCCTAAAGAAGTTCAGTTATTAAGTCCGGGAACACTTTGTTATATGCTAGGTAATGTGTCCTCCTTTCCAGGCACCAGGCAATTTAGAGTTCTTAATGCTGAATGAGCAATACATGAACCACAGAACTCTCTGGTCCCTTGAGCAATTAAAAATTTATTGCTCTAGTACTGGGTACACCAGGTTGTGCACAGGGCACCGGTTACATAAATAATTCCCTAAATGTCTTGACTACACAACGAACAATACCAGACCTATCTGTTTGTGTTGTAAATGTATTTGTTAAACTAAAGTGTCCTTTTGTTATGTTTGCTTTCAGAGTCGAGGTTGTGCACTATTGGGTATCTATGACACACCAACTTTACTTGCGAAGGAAAAACTTTTTCTTGATCAAGGATGGCAGGTATGTCTTCTGATGAGTTCCTCTTGAGAATCAAACTTGAGATTCTTACAAATAAAGAAAATACAGTGTTGATTCAATCAATCTTGTTCAACAATGTGTTATCTGAGGGCAATGGATTTTCTAGATGTGGCAGTCACTTGATAAGTGGATCCAATTTATGAGAATAGTTCAATAACTAATAATATATATCTAATCATAGTACATTTTGAAGCAGAGGCAGTGCAGTTACCAATTATTTTCTCAGGTGTTCCAATTAATTGACTTTTGGTGCATGGATTTTTGTCTGGAAGAGCATCTTACATGGTCAATTAAATATCAGTTCTATTTAGTGCTGGAACCAAAAACTTCAAATTTGTATGGTTTTAGACATTGGCATTGAAGTCGATATTTGGGGGTTTTCTCTTGAAGTTGGTTTAGAATGTGTCTGGCAAGCCTTTATTACCTTCATTTTCTGTTGTTTCTTTTCTCATATTTTAAAATATTTTCTTGTTACAAAATATGTGAGGTATCAGAGAGCTGTTGCCTGGGACATGCTGAAAGTTTATACTGATTTTATTGAAGCTAAAGAAAGGCGCAGGTATTTGCTTTATAATCCTTGGACATTTCACAAATACTTCATTGCTTTCATCTTTTCTGTTATATTGCCGATGTGCCCAGTGGCCTATTATTGATATACTAGATAGGTGCTGGGAAATATTTCTTATACTTTATCAGAACTTTCTAATCAGTTTCCTAATTATATAGGAGTAATGGGTTCTGTATATGTGCTATGCTCTACTTCTGTGTATTTTTTGGCTGAGTGTAATATGTGTACATACTTTGGGATGACATAGTAAATTAGTGGGTAATTATGCTTTTCTAGAGCTCATGGTTTTGGAAACAGGATCAGTCATCATCTGATTACCATGATTAAAAACATGCAAACATATAAGGACACGAGGGCACATTTGCAGAATGCATTTTGGGAGAGGTCAGCAGACCCATTGGTTGTGAAACTAATTGTGGTTAGATGCCTGCTTTTGCAATTTAAGAAATTTGGAAAAAGGGCAGCGTCTTTCTTATAACCCTCCTTGGAATATGCAATTTTGAACGGTGGCAAAATGATATCTTTCTGGCTGTTTGAGAGCATGTCTGGGAGTAGAAACCTCAAAATGTTGTTCGCCTATTAGCCAACAAAAAATAAAAATAGAGAAAAGGAAATATATCAGGAGTGGTTAAAGAGACCACGAGTACCTGGTTGTAGGTGAGTCTTTCAGATTTTTTCCTTTGCAAAAGAATAAATACTGTTGTCTTTTTTGTGAAGATTTTGGTTCGGTTGCAGTTGTGAAAAAAACCAGCCGATTTAATTCTTTCATTGTCTTGTAAATGATGCTTCTAGGATGATACAAAGGGAATCTCTTTTCCTGTTTGGCTTTTCATCCTTCACGTCTCCTTTTTTGTTTAACTAGTTTGTTTTCTGATTTGCTTAACTGTACAACCTTTGTTTTCTTTCCCTTTTTTACCCTGGCATGCTCCTGAGAAGTTTCTCATCCACTATATTCTGGTGATCAGGATTGAACGATTGGAATTGTTCGATGAGTTTGAAGAGTGGTACATGATGCAGGCAAGTCAAATCATTCCTGTTGAAAAAGAAAGTGGAAAGTGCCACAGATTCTTAATAAATGACAATGCGTGGTATTCTATGTGCATGGGGTTCAACCTAATTAGAACTAAGCTGTGTCTGCTTGAGAGTATCTGGGGAGTTGTGATTTATGTTCTGTTTGTCATAAATTCTGGTCTGGTTCTCTGTCATCATTGTTGATTTTGTCTGTCCTAATTTTTCTCCCTAACTCCTTTTTCTCAGGAGCACTACTGTGTGGCTTATGCAATCAACGATGCCATGGTATGTCTATACATGAAACTATTCCCAAACCCTCTTATCCCCAATCTGTTCTTCTATCCCTTGCAATGCCATTTTCCCTCATAACTCCAGATTTCGTTTTTCATGTTTTAAAATCTGAACGTGAAATGCTAGTGTATTTTAGTAGTAAAAGTTAACAATACATTCACTATTCCTTGGCATTCCAAATGAGTGGTATTGGTAAATCCGAGTAAATTTGAACCATGTTTCTTTTTCATGTGAAGTTAAGGCTTCTTTTCTTTTCCTTTTTTGAATTTGGAACACACACTGCTGCTCAAAACTTAAGTGATTTTGGACATGAAAAGGTTCAGTGTAAGAACAACCAATTAAGTGGAAAAGTATAGTCACACAGTAATCTCCTCCTCTCATTTGAATATGCCTGGATGTGGATATTAAAACTCAATTCGCTTTTTCTGGTGATGCATATGCTTGGTATTTGATGCCCTGGGAAGGATAAGTCTTGATATTCACATGATGGCTTACATTTGATGATGCAGGGATTCTTTGGGGATTTTGGTTTTACTAAGACCCAGCCGCACGTGATCAACTCTCCCTCAACAGTAGCATTGCCATGAACACACGAGGCCACAAGCCGGTAATTAGTGTCTAGATAAAAAGTCTCATAAGGTATCTGATGGCCTTTTGAGAATATGCCTCTATGCATATTATTTGTTTGGATTCCACAAGACAGATCCTTTTTTTTATTTGTGCTAGCTGTTTGGCAAAAAGAAATTGTGGTGGGACCTCACCTTACAGCACCAAAATGTGTCATATCAATCTATGGTGGGGTCTGTATCATGTGGAAAAATATATGCCCAGTTGTGTATGGTTGGTTGCTTTTTAATGTATTTTTCCTCGACTTCCCCTTTTCTTTTCCCTTCTCCTTATCCACTTGCTTGCCTTTATGTGTTTTATGTTTCTTTGGTGGATGATCAAGATAATAGTGGGTGCATCATCTTTTGAGAAAAAGAATGGACGACTTATAGATTGGTGGCGAGAAGCATAGAGGCTGAGTAGGTTTGAGGTAGAGATAATAATTAAAGTTATAGCACTTTTATTTATGGGAATTTGCCTCCCTTCTTGGTTTGGAGTTCCTTCACTACGAATGAATGGTGATGTTAGTTTTCTTGCACTAGGGAACAAAGGATGCCTAGTGATAAAATCAAACATGGTGATACAAGGATATATTATATCAAATCTGATTTTATACAAAGTGTTGCAATCTAAACATTGAACACCTGGTTGTAAGACTTGATCTGGCTTTACAGGTTATCTCGAGTTGAATTGATGGAAAATAAAATAGTTTTGTTAATTTAGGTCAACTTATTTAACTCGTGATTTAGGTTTAGGAATCCATCCACATACCTCAAGACTTATTTGAGCCTCCCAATTGAGAAACACTTCAAAAACTCTATATAACGCCTCTCTCTTTTTTTATTGGTTAACAAACTCGATTTTGCTAGGTGATGGAAAAGAAGATTAACTAAAAAAAAGACTGTAGGATTTATTATATAGATTGCCTTTTGACTAACAGACAAATCAAGGCTCACCCTTATCCCTCCCAAGGATGGGAAACTTCGATGGCAAGTTTGTATCTTAAAATTTTATTTCCTGATTACTTGTTAAAGCCCCTGTTTTTCTCTTTTTTGCAGATCTAGTCCTTGTATTTTTTTTAATCACGAGTATCCTTTTTGGGGCATGGAGCACGAAGGTATAGCCTTTCTACACTTCTGAACAATCAAATTTGTATTCTCAACTTTGACGGAATAGAGAGAGTGATTCAGGTATGATAGTGATATTTTTAAAATATTTTTTATTTAAAAATATATTAGAGTAATTTTTTTTATTTTTAAAAATATTATTTGGAACGCAAATGAGGTCGTAAACTACCTAGTACTTGTATTTAAATGTACATACTGAAATAAAAGGGTTGCCCAATGCACCGACTGTATAGATAGATGGATGTAAAGGCCTTACTAAAATACTATATAACCTTCTCGAGCCGGGTCTGAAAAAATGTTCCACGTTGGTTTGCTTTTTGAATGAAAACAGTACTATCATTTTCTTTGGATTGCTGCCAACCCTAAATCTGTTTGTTTTCGACTTTTTGTAGTCATCCTGGACGCTGTTAATTACACCGCAGGGAAAATTATTTACTTGCTGCAGCTTTTACACTTCTCTGTTTGCAATTTGGAGCAGCAAATGTGGGCTGTGGGCTGTTTTTACCGTTAAAAAAATATATTAGAAAAGTACTTGAACCTGGCCGTCTTACAGGGTATTATTTTCAAGGAAAGAACAGTACTAATCTTCTGCTTTGAAATATGTGCACTGTGAACTTCCTACCTCGACAAAGCTCAGTCATGGCATCTTGGTTTGGATTCAATAACAAATTTAGGAGACAGAGAAAGGGTTTGGACAATTCGGTCTCTAGCCTTGATTATCGCAGCCCACACCAATTAAGCAGAGCGAAAAGGTGGAAAAACCTTGGGAGAGAAGCTGCCTGAAGAAAAGAATAAAAAGGGAATATCTTGAAAGAAACATTTAAGCTCTTGCAGAATCAGATGCTGACCTAAATAGAATTGGGGTCTGAAAAGGATTGGGAAAAGCCCAGAATACAAACCCTAAGAGAGCAACTTTCAAACCGTCAATTCTTCCATGTAGTGCTTGCAAACCCTAGGCAAGTGCGCAGGACACTGTGTAAAGATGAGGTCCAACTCCAAGGATGACAAATCGAAAGCAAAAAACTTTCCTTTGAAAGAAGATAAATAATAAAAAGAAGGGAAAAGATGGTTGGGTCCAGCAAGGCTACTAAGACCATGGGGATAGAAAAAACACAATCCTTTCACCGTTTTCAATCTCTGCCTTTCCCTCACACAACAGGTATCCTTTTCACCCCCTACTTTTTTTTCCCGACTCTCTCTACCTTTCCATGCTTTGCATTTGCTTTTAAATAATTATTTTATAACAATCAACCCTGGTTAGATCACTATTCAAAGCAGTGATTTAACTACATTGTATAACACCGTAAGTAATAATTTTTATTACTTTGATCCAGTTTTGAGTTTTTATATTTCAATATTAATTATCTGATTCCGGTTTAATCGGCCTTTTAAAAAGTATTTTTTGTATGAAAAAAAATTAAATTAATGTTTTAAAATGTTTTTTTTAATGATTATGATGTGATGATAATGAAATTAAAAAAATATCATTTTAATTGAAATTTCTTCAAATAAAAACATTATGCACTATATTATCAAACACATTAAGGTATTGTTTGGTTACTGTCAGAAGAGATAGAGATAATGGAGATAAAAACGTGTTTGGTTGAAGAGATAGAGACATGAACATAAAAATAAATCCGTCTTTGAGATAATTTTAGAATGAATTTCTGTATATCTAAAATATAAGATGCAAAATAGGCATATCTCCAAAGATAATATATTTTTTTATTTTTTATTCCTAAAATATCTTTGTAAAAAACTATAAATTCCAAAATTATCTAACTAGGTCATACAAGGATAAAAATAGTTATTATCAAAGTTTTAAAACCAAACTCAATGGTTGATCCGGAGCAAAGCTCATGTCACCGGTCGAGGTTTGGGTCATGGGTCGGGTTGACCCGTGCCAGCGTAAGAATAAAAATAATTATTATTATAGTTTTAAAACCCAATTTGGGGGTCAAACCGGGGCAATGTGTGGGTCACGAGTGGGTTGACCATTTACCCGGGTCAACATAAGGACAAAAATAGTTATTATCATAGTTTTAAAATCCGATTCTGGGGTCGACCGGGATAAGGCTTGGGTCAAGTGTTAGGAGGGTCAACTCGGGTTGATGTAAAATAAAAATAGTTATTATCATAGTTTTTAAACTTGATTTGGAGGTCAACTAAGGGCAAGGGTTGGGTCACGAACTAGGAGAGCTGACTTGGGTTAATGTGAGAATAAAAGTTGTTATTATCACAGTTTTAAGACCTGGTTTTGAGTTTGATTAGAGCAAGGCCCAGGTCAAGAGTCGATAGGGTTAGCAGGTGGATAAAAATAGTTTTTATTATAGTTTTAAAATTCAACTCAAGAGTCGATATGAGGTAAGGTTCGGGTCACGGGTTGGGAGGGCCGACTGAGCAAATCCAATTTTTTTCTAAAAAAAATCAAAGTAACCTTTTTTTGACCATTTATTTTTCAAAAAAGTCAATGAGTTTTTGACCCGTATTTTATTCCAGGTTGACTTGGATTTTTTATCGGGTCAGGTCGAGTTAATCATTCCTCTATTTTTCTTAAACCGGACCAGTCCAGGCTATGTGTCAACTCATTAAGTCACTCCTGATTTTATATTTAAGGTTGCTATAATATTATTAATCTCAACACTCAATATAAACTAAAGTAAAAATAATAATTTATAATTACTTTCTTAAATATGTAAGTTTGATAACAATATATATTAAATGTAAAATAGACTTTTATTTTATTTTATTCTATCTTATCCACCATAACCAAACAAAATATAAAGACATTTACTTTGTCTTGTATTTCAGTAACAAACATAATTATGTTATTGTCTTCTTTTTTGTCCTGTCTCTATTGTTTTTGTCTTTTTTATCTCGGGATAGTAACCAAATGCTACCTAAGTGTTTGTGGAGATGTCCATTGTGAAAAAGATTTTTTTAGTTAGATCTTAAACGAGTTTTCACATTATAAAGATTTGTGTTAGGGAGAAATTGCTTTTTTAGCATATTGTTTTGAATCCAAAATTAAAATGGTAAGGTTGAAAAAACTCGTGTATAGTATGTATGTAAATCGTAACTAACACTGTATGTATTCATTCGAAGTAATAATAAATTCATAATAAAAAGGAAATTACAAAAAAAAAAAAAAAACTAAAAGGATCAACCTTTTCTTGTAACATGGTAGGAGAAACATTATGGATTCAAGTAGTGTATTGACTATTTTATCCTTCAATGCATTGAAAACTTGGTCTTTTAATTCAATATTTAACGGTATTTTAGGTTTTGATTCTAAGTGTTTTGGTTTTAAATTTTTATTATTGGCACATTTATTAAATTTTAACTTGTTTTTTATTTTATTATTAGATTTATAATTTTGATTTTTTTTAATTTCATTACTCGAGTTTGCTGGTATTTTTTTTGTTTATTGATTTTATCTTTATCGTTTGGATTTTTGAGAATTGACGCTCTCTTTTTATGATATGAAGCCGTTAATATTTTTTCTTTTTAAAATATAGTTATAACGTTTTATCATTGCTTTTTTACGTTTTAAGAAAATCAGGCTCACCCAATCGCCAGCAAGCTGTCTAGTTGATACTATATTCATTTTTCTTGCCGTAACAATTAATATTCTGGCTATATCGATTGCTTGTGAAGAAAATGAGAGTGTGCTTGAGACGTTGCTTGTAAGAAATTTTGTATTGTTCGGATTATATTTCAAGCTTTTAAAAATCTTTTTCTCCGTTGGAGATGTTTGTAATAATCAAAATTACCAATAAAAGAAAGAACATAATCATGGTTTTGTGAGAAACTTTCTCATTAATGGTTGGCCCATTCTACTAAATACCTAATAATTCAATTTCACGACCCCCCTCCCTCCCCTTTGATAGAGTTAATACTTAATTGACCAATCATGGAAATTTATCAAAATATTATGTAAAATAATGACACGTTAGAAAAAAAATCAAATTAATAATTCAAGAAAGATCCAAGAAATAAAAAAAGGATATGATTTCCAAGATGAATAGGGAAAATTAAAACAAGTTTTTTTCTCAAAATAAATGTGCAAGGATTGAGTATCAGAATTTAGAATTTTTATTTTTATTTTTATTTTTATATTTAGTGTTATTAGGGGTTTTTATTTTATTTTCTTATTCAATATTATAATAATTTTTTAGTTTTTTTATACAGGACGGAGATAAATAAAAATCTAATATTTCAAGCGTCTTTTTGTAATTATGATGATCTTATTTTTTTAAGATTTTAATTTATAATAAACCATGTTGATTTTTTAAAAATTTAACATGTAACAAACTCATTTAATTTTTATAATCTTGACTTGTAATAAACTTGTTATAATTTTCTTTTCATCACATAAATTAACCATCTAAATATAAATAATAATAATAATAATTAATAACTATAATAATTGCTTAATAATAAATTAACAAGGCCCACACAATTTGACAAAAGATCCCCACCCCCAAACCCCCATGCCCTCTGCCTTAGCTAGCAAAAAACAAAAAAAACAAAACAAAAAACACCCCTTCCCTTTTCCTACACTATTCCTTATTATATTACCAACATTAATAAACAATCACTTACCACTAATCTAACATTATTAATTTATTATATCACTAATTACTTCTCCTTTCTAGCATTGGATTTAATGATTA
>Ga0307517_10008189_pt1 | contig 15033 bp, 14 predicted proteins | sample 23_EM_MG_FD_194515 | JGI IMG/M metagenome (GOLD analysis project Ga0307517, IMG submission 194515) | Populus trichocarpa ectomycorrhiza microbial communities from riparian zone in the Pacific Northwest, United States - 23_EM | ecosystem: Host-associated > Plants > Roots > Unclassified | place...
ACACCGATTCTGCAGAATGGGAGAACCTAGACAATATTTTGTCAAGACGTGATGGATTTCCTTGCCTTCGGAGGGTTGAGATAGTGGTTAACCTGCGTGACGATCCGGTTCAACAAGAGCTGGAGAGAGACCTCTTGGATATAGGGAGGAACCATTTCCCGTCTCTCAGGGCCTGCGACGGCTTGACCTTTCGATTTGAAGTTCGAAATCATCTATTCGGGAGTTGGTCGGAAAATTAAGTATTCAATCTTGAAAGCAGATACCCGCCATGTTAGATGTGCATAGCGTTAATCGTATAAAATGGGAGAAACTAGACAATATTTTGTCCAAGAGTGGCGCACTTCCTTTCCTTCGGAGGGACAAGATAGTTGTTGTCCGGTCCGATTCCGAGTCACGATGAGCTGGAGGAAGATATGTACAGCCCTGAAAGCAGGCATCATTACATTCCACCATTAAGAACGATATTAACGCATTACACTTTTCATCGCGACAGAGCTTACAACGATGCTATCTACAATGCGGCGTTCTCATAGTGGATCACTAGCGGCTTTTTTGACTGCCACCTCGTTGTTCACTTTATGGTACCTAAGGAAAGAAAAAGGGATGATGATCTTAGAGAAATAGAGATAGCATACCTTCTTCACCGATACCCAATCTGTTACAGATTCCAACTCAGTAATTAGTACGATATTTCCCGAGACCGCCAACTCCATCTTCTCCTCAAGGATCTCCGATGAGAGCTTAGGAGAATCGACCCGCACAACGAAAAAATCTGTGTACATCTCAGAAACACCGTATCTTCGAATAGCCTCCGTAATCTAGAAAACAAAACACAGATTAGCAAAGCGCACTTGACGACGACAGAAACACATGACTCGCATTATGCATCGGGTTCAAATTATACAAAATCTCGGAATGGACCGTCCTCGTCCTCAACCTACCCTACGGATCAGCGATGATTGCCTGATGAATTCTACCGTCACGTACACGACAATTTCAGAAAAAGAGTTACACGCATCGGTCATCCCATGGGGCTTTGAAATATTAAGATTAATGAACGGACAAGGGGGGCGTCGATGAAGGCGAAATTGACCGCCTCGCGTTCCTTTCCGCCGCAAGAACCTTTGGCGGTTGAAGCTGCTATGATGCGCGATTTAAATGCGGCGATGTTGGTTACGTCGCGGAATAGGGCGATGTAGACTTGGGAGTGCTTTGAGGAGAAGTGAGGGAAGTTTAAGGACTCCATTGGGATACTCAGGAGACGAGGTGACTCCGAGATGAAGGTAAAGCAAGTCAGGGCAAGACGAGCCTCCGTCACGGTTTCAAGCGCGACCAAATATCAAGATCGCAGGTCGCACTTCAACGAACGACGCGTCCAAGGGCGCGTCAGCATCCTCACCACTGCTCTGAACTCCCCATCCCTCCTCTGCATCTCCTCCAATTCTCAGTTGATATCCCCCAAGGGTAACGGTTGGTCATGAACCAAACAATAGTGGAAAATGTGGTGTGTATTGGGGCCTGAAAGGATGAGTATTGATCCAAAATCTTGAAAAAAGCGCCCGAGGCCAGAGAATTTGGAAAGTTTCCGGAAGTGCTTAGTGCGGCGTATTTGTAGTACATCGGCAGATCCCGCACAAGGGCACGTGATGCAGGTCGCGTCAGGTCGCGTCAACGAGCTCACCCCCATGGGCTCGACTAGAGAATTATGTATTTTACGATCCCCACCGTATAGTAGTATAATATAGATAGAATATACCTTGTATCTCGCTGTTCAGATATTGAAAAAAAGGGCGGTGGCACTGCGCCACCCAGGGTACATAATCTCTAGAGGTCGAAAGAGTAATTTTACCATAATAAATACCAACCCTATGGAGTCAAAATTACCTTCAAGTTCTTTGAGAAGTATCCTTAACATCCCACCCGAATTTTCAAGGTATTAACAGTAAGAGGGGCTCGGAGGCGGACCCTGGAGATATAGATACAATACTGAGGGGTCTACGGCGTACGCACACCTGACGAAGGCGAAGAAGACACGTGCAAGTGCGCCGGCGATTGCCGCCGTACAAAGTGCGGCGCACTTTCCAATACATAGTCGATTGACCTCCCCGAGGCGCCCGAAATGGACCCTTAATTTCCTATTGAGGGTGCCGCGAACAACTTGTAAAATGAACAATATATGTAACGTGTAACACGGAATAGTACAGTATCCGAGGCGAGAGGGGGAGCCGTTCGGAGCCGTGTCAACTCATGTCAACCTGGAGGAATTATTCTCACGCACATGTTGAGGTTCGTTGGCATCCTTAGATTGCGAAGGGTGCCAACGTTCAACTGTGAACTGCAATTTTTCCCCCACCAGTCCCGAAACTTGTTCAGACCTTGTGAGTATCTGCGAGTGCTAGTGAATACTCAGGCTCCTTGGCAAATATTTTGCTGACACAATTTCTTTAATCCCTCACAGATCTGGAAGCCGCCGTTCATTCACGCCCTTAATTATCATGGCGCAAATCTCCTCTGGCGATATCCAGCTTCCCTTCGATGTCATCGATTTAATCATTTCAGAACTTGCAAGCGATAAGGATACCGTTTCTCTCAGGGCATGTTCGCTCACATGCAAAGCGATTGTTCCACTTGCTCGCAAACATATTTTTGCCAAGGTCGAAATCGGTAATACGAAAGAATCGGAAGGCTGCGGGAAATCACTAGCAAATCGATCCACGTGTTTATTGCGGTTGTTGGAAAGTGATCCCTCGATAGCGGACTCCGTCCGGAGCTTCAAAGACATCGAGGTTTTCGGGCACAATCATCTTCGCTGGCCGGTCTTTCGAAATGCAACCTCACTCGAATTTGGATTCGGTAGTTATTACGGCTTGGGTCTACATGAACAACCCTGGAAGGATATTCCCGAGTCCTTGAAGGCATCATTTTGTAATTTCATATCTTCAAATTCCTTCAAGGAACTATCACTTTGCAACATGTCTTTCCCCGTGTCACTTTTCCACGAGATGCCCCACCTCACCAGCCTCACATTTAATAGTCTTACTTTTGTGGATGTGGCCGATCGAGGCCGTTTGCCGAAGGCGAAACTAACTCGGCTTTCGTTTATCTGCAAGACACAATTTCAGGCCAGAGATTTGAGGACCCTTGTTGGAACTTTTGATCTATCACAGCTCCAGGAACTCTCCATGGAGTTGGCCTTTGATCCTTCCTATGAATTTGCGGATGTTGTGGGGGGTTTTATTTTCGCCTCTGAGCAGCTCCGAAGTGTGAGTTTCGAAGGCGAGTCTTGACATTTGCAGCTTTAATATTAGCCATTCACATACTAAATTCACTGAATAGGACAAGATCTGCTAGAGCTGGCTAAATATCTACGTCCCAGCTCTTTGGAGACCCTCACAGCACTCGACATTATCCCACGTTTACACATGTGGGACAATCATTTCCTATCTTTGGCACCTCAATTCGAGGAATTTTCAGGAAAGAACGTCCTCGAGAGCTTGAAATTTTCCATCTGGCCGGGGTTTCTCACTCTAGACGAGACTGATCCTACAGAATAGGAGATACTGGACAATATTTTGTCAAAAAGTGGTGGATTTCCTTTCCTTCGGAGGGTTGAGATAGTGGTTAACCTTTGCGACGATCCGGTTGACCGAGAGCTGGAGCAAGACCTCTTGTACATAGGAAAGAACCATTTCCCGTCTCTCAGGGCCTGCGACGGCTTGACATTTCGATTTGAAATTCGACATCGTTTATTCAGGGGTTGGTCGGAAAAGGAAGTACAGCCTTGAAAGCAGACGTTCGAAATGTTAGATGTATGTAACGTTAATCGTATAGAATGGGAGACACTAGGCAATATTTTGTCAACGAGTGGTGCACTTCCTTTCCTTCTTCAGAGGGTCAAGCTAATTGTTGTCCAGGACTTGTGCGAGGACAACCCGATTCACAATGAGTTGGAGGAAGACCTCTGGGATATATGTATATGTACAGCCCTGACAGAAAGCTAAATGCAAAAACATACACAGGTTGTAAAATTTCCTGCCTATGCCAATGTTTGACGATAAACACCTTTTTTTTTTGTCTCAGCTTGACAGTGCTGCTCCACTGCGCCGAGGGTTAAAAGAGGGATTTTCAAGCCTTGATGACGCAGGATTTTCACAACCCGTGTACGTTTTTGCATTTTGCTGGAAAGCAGACACCATTACATTCCAGCATCAAGAATGATATTAACCCATTACGCTTTTCATCGCAACAGAGCTCACAACGATGTTATCTACAATGCGGCGCCTCAGCGGCTCGGCTTTGAATCCGAGTACTGTTTGAAACCGGCTTGTATACACAGGGAAAGGTCGAGTGACGAGTCCATTGACACCCGTCTCTTCCTTCATTGAACCACAATCCTCGGTTGACTGCTTGGACCGAGTCCATCGCTCGCAGGAACATCGAGGAAAATAAGCTGTGAGTAGAAATAAGTTGCCATAGATATTTATAGTCCGGACAGGAATCAAGAATTTCGAAATAAACAAAGGAATAGAACACCACGCAATTGTTCTCCGGGTTTTTTGTTGGTACAAGTGTTGAGGTACTCATCCCCAGGCGGCCTTTCCTTCCGCGATGGGAGGTGGGGGAAGTTTGGCTTCGTCGAAGGGGGGAAAGTGTGCATTGTGGTCTGGAAGGACCCGCTGAGCATCGTTGAATCTGCGCCGTTTTCCGCCCAGATAACCTTCGAAGTTCAAGTTCCCAATGATTCAGGATTCGATGTCAGCAATCATGGTCGTCTAAAAATATTTATTGCATCGTTCGTATGGTAGACACGCCAAGGGACCAGATATGAAAAGGGGCATGGATACACCGCTTTATTTCTATCAAGTTCCGAATTAACAGCCCCCCGAAAAAATCATGCAATGGAGTTGAGCTCACACCTTCAAAAACTCCTCAACGGCCTGCGCTGCCTTAACCTTCTCGAACTCGAGTGGATCATTTTTGATCAAATAAAAGGCTGGGTGACTTCGAAGTAAAACTGTAACTTCGTCCACCTGTGACCCTCCTAGTGCTTTAATCCGTGAAAGCAAAATCGGAAGAAGAATGAATGTCAGCTTCCCAACCCCGTAATAGGTCGTGCCATCTGCTGGCAGAATCTGGGCGTGGATATCAACAATAACTGTGAAGCGTCTGGAATAAATTCAAGCATTCATATGAGCACATGCGAGAGTGTAAGGGTTATAAACTTACTTATCACGCAGAAACTCCAAAACCCACCCTGCCAGGTCTGCATATTTCTGGGAATTGACCCAGAACAGCCCAGCTCGCTCTCGATCCATCAAAAATTTGGACACTATCCGACAGAATTCTATGTTTGCTTTCATCCGGCCAAATAGATTAGACAAATTGCTGGGGATGAGTGGTAACCTGCCTAGTAGAATCACCGAAACCTGCTGCCAGTTATACTCTTTTGGGTCGAGCTGATCCAAAAGTGTGACAACTGCAAGATAGTAATGGGACCGTGATATGGCAGAAAAAGACACGAGCTCTGCTTGAAGCCATCCATCGAATGCCGCTAAGTGATGATCTAGCAAGGTTTCCGTGCCATCTGGACTCAGCCGCTGTAAATGTTATACATCAAATGAGGCAAGCCATTTACTGAACGAAATGGGCATACCTGCCTTCCGAACCAACACATTAATTCTTGAATATCCTCAGAAACCCCTGATAAAACTAGTAAGTCAGCTGCAAGGTTTAGCCCGCACAAGTCCTCGATGAGCTTTGGGGATGGATCAGCTTTCAAGTTGAGACAACACCATCGAAATGTGGTTAGAACTAAGACTTCATTTTGATTGAATCAATGAAGTCACAACAAGAAGGAAAAGACATACATTGATTATTCCACAACGGAGATTCACTTGGATTATTAATGTGCTTCACGGCCAGTCCAATGAGTTTCGAACACGCAGTGCCTTCATCAAGAAAGAGGTCCATTGAACGAGATCGATCCAGTAGGAAATCGGGGAGCGAAGCATGAAAGAACCGGGGTTCGCTAGACTTATCCCCTGGGGACGGGACATGGATGAGAGAATGAAGGTCGCTCAAAATCATATCTATCTCGCCAGGTCTGTAAAACATAAACATTTCGAACGAGGTTGTTGGTTGTGTCAACACAAACGACGGAATGAATTTCGAGAAAGGCCGAAGGACTAGGAACATCAAGACATCCTGCACCTTCTCGATATCAGCGACAGACGAGAAGATGAGGTGGTACAGGCTATCCAACTCAGCGAAGGGTGTCTCCTGGCCCGGCGCAGATCGTCCGAAAATAATTTTCAATCTATCAGGAGGCCAGTGGCGATGAGAATTGACATATTTTGCGACTGTGGATGCGAAGATAAACTGGCCCGAGGATTTCTTTACCAGCTGTCGGATATCTTCTGAACTTGGCCACAATGGGGGGAGGTGAGCCCTTGAAGGGTGTTTTCGTTTGATTTCGTCGAATGTTGACTGAAGGAAGACCCGAATGTCGTGATCAGGTTGGTAGGTGTCGTCTAACGCAATGCTGAATGCAAGGTTGCCTAGACCGTCGTGGTCATTGAACGCTTCGCGGATATCTTGCTCTGGTCGACTCGCGACGAGGAAGCAGAGCGGGATGTGGAGATGTTTTACGGCTGTGGAAAGGGCGTTCAAAATCTGGGTTTGCGCTGAGGTGGTGCGGCATTCATCCAGCCCATCCAGGATGATGAATCTTGGACGAGAATGGAGGGTCGGCGCAAGTGTTTCGTCGGTCGCCGTGGCGTTCAATGGTTTGACGATGAGCGCATGAATCTGTGCTTTAGTCGAGCGTGAAAAGAGGGCGGGGTCCCGCTTCACTGCCTCCAGAACGTGAGCAGCGATTTCGGGTATAGATATGACGAGTTGGTAAACAAGAGTTGCCACCAGTGGAGTCTTGTCGTTGCGTTCGGCCGCATTCCTGGAGAAAAAGAATGCAGCGGCGAGAAAACCTGCCTCCTCAAGAAGCTCTGCGATGGTTTGCGCGATCGCTGACTTGCCAGCTCCTGCAGGGCCGTATAACCAAAGAAACAGAGCAACCTTATTTGGATCCTTCACCCAGTCCATGATCTTCTTCAAAACCGCCCTCCGTGTACGTGGATGACACTTGGGTGGATCATAACGTTCATCGGAGTTGTGAAATGCACCTGGAGCAATATGTCGGTGTAGGAGCCTCATGACTATGAATTGCTATCAGTATTTTTACGGTTGAGATGGCTCACATCTCCTACCATCGTCTATGACGTGTGAATGAAAATTTCCCTGCGTCGTGAATGTCCCCCCATTGATAACTAGATTTTTCGCGTTTGTAAACATGATGGCCACTCTCAGCAGTTCTGACTGCCGTTGCGGACCAGTTGGCAGATCAATGGGTCAATGGGATCGTTCAGAGATTGCTAGTGATAGGGTTATGGATAAGAGCGAGGGTTCTAACACGGCTGTGTTATAAATAGGATGCAGGAACACCGCCACGAGCACGGCTGGTCATACAGCTTAAATTGAATAAGATATTTCCTTGAGCTGCAACTGGCTGAATCCTCAAGTATAATATACTGAGCGACTACAAGGTTTCGGGAAAACAAAGAGCGACGGTATAAATAGGAAATTCGTGACGATCAGGGCACTCACAATCCGTAGCAAGTACGGAACAGTCCCTGATGGCATTAAGTGACGGTGAGTCTGACGTAGCCCATTCGAGCTGTAATCATGAATCAGTGAGTAAGAATGATATTTAGACAATTAAAAAGCGCGCGTACGATCTGTATTAAGAACGCGGCCATTCGCGGGACAAAAGGTTCAACGTGGTCGGTACAGGTGATGCTTCCGAGCGATGGATCGACGTCCAGGACAGACCTCGCGACAATCCTCCAAATCAGAGGAGGCCAGAAGAGTGTCATTATTGAGGGGTTCGTCGGAGCCCTGACTCTTTTTCGAATTCGTGGGTACAGGTGACGGTGGACGCCAGGTCGGCCAGTGAAATAAAGATTTCTAAAAGGACCCGCCATCCGTAGTCGGCACCCGGGGTTGTAGTTTGTGCTGTAAGTCGATATGGATGAGATAGCGCCAAGTCTGTGGCCTGACTCTGATTCCCGGGAAGGACCTCGTTGCGGTCGAAGAAGGGCGCTTCGATGCCGATGGCAAAACAGGTGCAGTAGGAGCGAGGACTAAGAAATGTTAAATAAAAGAGCCGGGGAGAACGTTCGTGTCATGTGGGAGTAGAGTTGATCCACAGGCACATGGACTGGTCGAAAAGACACCAATGTTGTGGAACATCGAGGCGAGCGGCGGTCGACGCTGGGAGGGTATGCGGTTGGAGGACGTTGTTAGATGTACAGCGGTTGCCCCGATGTCGATGGGGTGCCCCCTTTTGTACTCGGGCGCTGACCACACCAATTCAAGACTCATGCTTGATATGTTCGCGCGTCGTGTGTTGAGGATTCGAGGCGGTAAATTGGGATAACGTCGCATAAATTCTACTCTTGCTGCCAGATAAGGTTCGGTGCTGAGGCCTAAGAGAGATCGCGGGTGAGAGGAAAGGAGAGGGTGGTGGATATATTCCGAAGCATCAACAGCGGTAGTAGTAGTCGTAACGTTCTGCTAGTTGTCAGTGGTTGATGTTGTACCGGAAGGTCGACGGTCTCCAGGAATTATCAATGTTGTCGGCAGCTGGTGGTGCATGGGGCTAGTTTTGGATCCTCCACGTCTTTCCCTTGGGATTGGAGAAGAACCTGGGCGGAATCATTGTGGGCGTAGAAGAGGAATCGAGAGAGGGTCAATGGTCGGCGATTGTGAATGAATACGCGATTCGACGATAGCTTTACCGCCGTACGAGTGCCTGCTACTTTTTTGCCGTAAATCCTTGAGTTCTGCATAACGAATTCACGTTTTGATTATTTAAATAAAGCTTTTAAAGAAAAAGTACTGACGATCTCAAATTCCCGCACTATGCCAAAATCCATGCGTAGCCCAACCTCCTCACTGGTGAAGGGATCATGAGCTCCTCTCGTGAGGTTCATCAGGGTGCACTTTCACTTTCGCCCGCTTGTACCCACCGTTCACAGAGACCGCTTGAAGTCCCATCTACGACCCAGCGGCTGTAGCACGCCCCAACGAGGCACTGGTTTCGGGGGAAATGGCCCAACATGCCGCCTGAGAGCTTGCTAGGTGATGAGTGCAGGTATGGAGGCCCTGTGCAGTTGAGGAGGAGAAAATTGGTGAAGTGCGCTGGGTTCTTGCTTATGCCAAGGCCGAGGCTATTAGAAGTGCTGAGGATAAGGACGACGAGGATGGCTATCAATATACGTCGAACGACGCAAATTGGAGAATGGTTGCCGCAGCTGATGGTGTTGCTCCCCAAGGTCACAATGCAGGAACACTGGCGGAGAAGAGTGGTAGGCCATAACGGATTTGCGAAGCAGCATGGGTCACGTACCACTCAATGATTTGATTGTGGGCGATGTGTAGGAACTTGAATATATGAATGATCGGCAAAAAAAAAAAGGCACTTCATTTAACCGTCTCGATGACGGCCAGAGAAGTGCCCTCTGATTTTCAGCAAGTTGCAAGCTAACTAACTACGTAATCAGGCACAATCCTAAAATGGTAGTATGATGTCATTTCTGCACCTGCGTCCACTTCGTTGGAGCTTGTTCAAGCACTATGCACTGAAGGTAATATGTGAGTGACATTTACAACCTAATTTGTGAGTACGATAGAACATACCCATTGAGTTTCATACCCACTGCAGCTCCTGACACTCGATTGCCCTGCCCTCACCCCAAAAATTGGCAACTTTTTGAAAATTTATGCTATTTCACCCATATTTGGGTGCTTTAGTTATAATTTGATGATGATATGTTGATTATACATGTCCAAAATGAGCTCCAGATGTCAAATTTTGTCCAAATTTTGTGGGTTCCATTTTTTTTTTGTGGCCAGAGGCTGGACTAACTAACCGGGTCCACGTCCGGCATTCTGATTCCTGAGTACCCTTGTCTCCGAAACACAGTATCTCCAAATGGCCTCTGTAATCTAGAAAACAGTACACAAATTAGTAAGGTGCACTTGACGACGACAGAAAGACACAACTCGCATTATGTGTCGGATTCAAATTATACAAAATCTCGGAATGCACCGTCCTCGTCCTCAACCCACCCTGCGATTCAGCGATGATAGCCTGATGAATGGCCGTCTCCAAAAGCAACTTGCTCGTGATCTACCGTCACACAATAATTTCAGACGTTCGGTCATCCCATTGGGGTTTGAAATATTAAGATTAATGGATGGACAAGATGGGCGTCGATGAAGGCGAAATTGACCGCCTCGTGTTTCTTTTCGCCGTAAGAGCCTTCAGCGGTTGAAGCTGCTATGATGCGTGATTTGAGTGCGGCTGCGTTGGCTACGTCGCGGAATAGTGCTATGTGGACTTGGGAGTGTTTTGAGGAGAAGTGAGGGAAGTTTAAGGATTCCATTGGGATACTTAGAAGGAGAGGAGATGGAGGTAAAGAGTCAGGGGAACGAGTCTGAGAGCGCGATAACCCCGTTTCAACCACGACCAAACATCAAGATCGCAGGTCTCGCTTCAAGTTGTCAACGAACAACGCGCCAGCATCTCCTCACTCCTCTTCACTCCCCTCCCACCCTCTACATATCTCCCCAGTTATCATCTGATATCCCCCAAAGGACCTCACAAACTCCACACTAAATCTGCTCGGCACAAGTCTTATCCGAGTCATTCACCTCAAAGAAAGAATCCCGATAAATACCTGCTCAAGATGCCGTTGGCGTTGGAAGCAACGATGTTGGTCATCGACAATTTAATGAGGATTATTAACCTGCTCGGTTCGAAGCGCAGTCGGATGCAATGAATGTGGTGTTCCAGACGAAGATTGATTCGAATCCGGAGAATAGGTTTGACATAATTTGAGAGTTTGAAATTTTACATTTCGCTGGAGCGCCATGCTAGATGTAAATTTAGTCGTGCCGATTAGGGAATACTGGACAATATATTTTGTCAAAGGACGGTGGATTTCCTTTCCTTCGATGGGTCGAGATAACGGTCGTCCTGGGCAAGGACGATGCGATTCACGACGAACTGGAGGAAGACCTCCGGCATATTGGAACCAACTTTACCGTTACTCAGGGACTGTAACGGCTTGAATTTTTTATTTGAAGTCGTCCGAGGAACAGAAGGGGAACAGAAGATTACATATCAAACGTTGCTCTTACTTAATCCATTACGATTTTCATCGCGACAGAGCTTACAACAATATTGTCAACAACACGGCGTCCTCTTACAGTGGCCCACCGTAGCATAGTGAGGGGAAAGCTATCAATATATATATCATAGTGCAACGTCCTCCTGCACATCCCATTCCGAATGCAACTTAGGTATCCTGATGGATGGCTCTCTCCATGGATCTGGATGTACTTTCCAGATACTATAATGTTTCGACCGATCGTTCATGTAACGGGTAACGGTTGTTCATGAACCGAACAATAGTATCAAATGTAACGTGTAACGGGGCCTGAAAGGGTGAGTATTTGATTCAAAATCTCCAAAAGAGCGCCCAAGCTCCGAGGCGCCCGAAATGGACCCTTAATTTCCTATTTAGGGTGGTGTGAACAATGAACAATACATGTGTAACATGGCGTGAATAATTGGTCGGAATAGTACAGTATCCGAGCCGGCTGCGAGATGATTGGGAGCTATTGGGAAACGTGCCAACTCATGTCAACCTGCAGTAATTGTTCTCACGCACTTGTTGAGATTCGTTGACATCCTCCAAGGTGTGCGCAACTTGAACGTTCAACTGTGAACTGCAATTTCTCCCTCACTAGTTCCGAAACTTGTTCAGAACCTCGTGAGTATCTGCGAGTGCCAGTCAATACTCAGGCTCCTTGCCAAAAATTTTGCTGACACAATTTCTTTAATCACCCACAGATCTGGAAGCCACCGTTCATTCACGCCCTTAATTATCATGGCGCAAAGCTCCTCTGGGGATATCCACCTTCCCTTCGACGTCATCGATTTAATCATCTCAGAACTTGCAAGCGATAAGGACACCGTTTCTCTCAGGGCATGTTCGCTCACATGCAAAGCGATTGTTCCACTTGCTCGAAAACATATTTTTGCCAAGGTCGAAATCGGTAATACGAAAGAAACGGAAGGCTGCGGGAAACCACTAGCAAATCGATCCACGTGTTTATTGCGGTTGTTGGAAAGCGATTCCTCGCTAGCGGACTCCGTCCGGAGCTTCAAATACATCGAGGTTTTTGGGCACAATGATCTTCGCTGGCCAGTCCTTCGCAATGCAACCTCACTCGAATTTGGATTCGGTAGTTATTACGGCCCGGGTCTACATGAACAACCCTGGAGGGATATTCCGGAATCCTTGAGGGCATCGTTTTGCAATTTCATATCTTCAAATTCCTTCAAGGAACTATCACTTTGCAACATGTCTTTCCCCGTGTCACTTTTCCACGAAATGCCCCACCTCACCAGCCTCACATTTAATAGTCTTACTTTTGTGGATGTGGCCGATCGACAACGTTTGGCGAAGGCGAAACTAACTCGGCTTTCGTTTATTTGCAAGACACAATATCAGGCCAGGGATTTGAGGACCCTTCTTGGTGGAGCATTTGATCTATCACAGCTCCAGGAACTCTCCATGGAGTTGGTCTTTTATCCTTCCTATGACTTTGCGGATGTTGTTGGGGGTTTTATTTCCGCCTCTGAGCAGCTCCGAAGTTTGAGCTTCGAAGGCGAGTCTTGACATTCGTAGCTTTAATATTAGCAGTTCACATACTAAATTCACTGAATAGGACAAGATCTGCTAGAGTTGGCTAAATATCTACGTCCCAGCTCTTTGGGGACTCTCACAGCACTCGACATTACCCCACGCTTATACCACTTCAGCGACAATCATTTTCTATCTTTGGCACCTCAATTCGAGCAATTTTCAGGAAAGAACGTCCTCGAGAGCTTGAAATTTTCCATCTGGCCGGAATTTCTCACTCTGGACGAGACTGATCCTGCAGAATGGGAGATACTGGACAATATTTTGTCAAAAAGTGGTGGATTTCCTTTCCTTCGGAGGGTTGAGATAGTGGTTAACCTTTGCGACGATCCGGTTGACCGAGAGCTGGAGCAAGACCTCTTGGATATAGGAAAGAACCATTTCCCGTCTCTCAGGGCCTGCGACAGCTTGACCTTTCGATTTGCAGTTCGAAATCATTTATTGAGGAGTTGGTCTGAAAAAGAAGCACAGTCCTGAAAGCAGACGTTCGCCATGTTAGATATATGTAACGTTAATCGTACAGAATGGGAGAAACTAGACAATATTTTGTCAACGAGTTCCACCGCGCTAGTCAGTTCCGAGGTCGACGGTCGGTGATGGTTCCAGAGCTAGAAGAGGGATTTTCAATTCTTGATGACGCGAGATTGAGCTAGAATTGGATGTTTGGCGCAACATTGGCGCAAGCAGGAATTTTTACAACCTGTTTACGGTTTGCTGAAAAGCAGACACCATTACATTCCAGCATCAAGAATGATATTAACCCATTACACTTTTCATCGCAACAGAGCTTACAACGATGTTATCTACAATGCGGCGTTCTCGCAGTGGGTCACTAGCAGCTTCTTTTATTGCCGCCTCGTTGTTCAGTTTATGGTACTAAAGGGAATCAAACAAAAAGATGATTATCATAAAAAAGGGAGAGAAACCGATATAACGTACCTTTTTCACCGATGCCCAATCTGTTACTGATTCCAATTCAGTAATTGGTACGATATTTCCCGAAACCGCCAGCATCATCTTCTCCTCCACGATCTCCGAAGAGAGCTCGGGAGAATCAACCCGCACAACGAAAACATCTGTGTTCGTCTCCGAAACACCGTATCTTCGAATAGCCTCCGTAATCTAGAACAAAACAAAAAAAACAAATCAGTAAAGCGCACTCGACAGAAGCACACGGCTCACATTATGCGTCGGATTCAAATTATATAAAATCTCGGAATTCACCGTCCTCGTCCTCAACCCACCCTGCGAATCAGCGATGATAGCCTGATGAATGGCCGTCTCCAAAAGCAACTTGCTCGTGATCTACCACCACACAACGATTTCAGAAAGAGTTACACGCATCGGTCATCCTATGTGGGGTTGAAATATTAAGATTAATGACGGACAAGACGGGCGTCGATGAAGGCGAAATTGACCGCCTCGCGTTCCTTTTCGCCGTAAGAGCCTTTGGCTGTTGATGCTGCTATGATGCGCGATTTGAGTGCGGCTGCGTTGGTTACGTCGCGGAATAGGGCTATGTGGACCTGAGAGTGTTTTGAAGAAAAATGAGGGAAGTTTAAGTACTCCATTGGGTACTTGGAAGAAGATGGAAGTAAGAGTCAGGGGGAACGAGAGCGCGATAACCTCCGTTTCAAGCACGACCAAACATCAAGATCGCAGGTCGCGCTCACGAACGACGCGTCAGCTCCTCTCCACTCGTCTGAACTCCCCGCCCCTCCTCTGCATCTCCTCCAAATTCTCATTTGATATTTCCCAAAGGACCTCGAAAACTCGAAACTACAGCTGCTTGGCACAAGTCTCATCATTTCCCTTAAAGAAAGAAACCCGACAGATCCCTGCCCAGGATGCCGTTGGAAGCAACGATGCTGATCATCGACAATTCAGAGTACATGCGTAATGGGGATTATCAACCTACCCGGTTCGAAGCGCAATCGGATGCGGTGAATGTGGTGTTCCAGACGAAGATTGATTCGAATCCGGAGAATACGGTTGGTATAATGACTATGGCGGGTAAAGGGTACGTTTCGAATATCTCGGACCCACGAGAAATGTTTCGACTGATTGTTCAATCCTCACCCCCACTTTTTTGAAATCCCAACCCACATCCGTTCTCAGACCAGAAGTCCTCGTAACACATACAAAAGATCTCGGGCAAGTAATCGGCGGTGTCCACACCGCCACTCGCAAAATAGGTGGGGAG
>Ga0307517_10008190_pt1 | contig 15032 bp, 24 predicted proteins | sample 23_EM_MG_FD_194515 | JGI IMG/M metagenome (GOLD analysis project Ga0307517, IMG submission 194515) | Populus trichocarpa ectomycorrhiza microbial communities from riparian zone in the Pacific Northwest, United States - 23_EM | ecosystem: Host-associated > Plants > Roots > Unclassified | place...
CTTTCGACCAGCACTTGAGTGACTGTCTCCCTGACGACGACCCGAAGGATCTCGACTTCGCTCAAGTCAGGAGCGAGTTCGTAATTGGGCACAATCCAACCCTTGGAACGCAAGAGCGTCTGGATCCACTTCTGTTGGACGTCTGGATATTTGGTGCGGTAGGCCTCCGAGAACCTGAAAGAAACAACGGGAAGACCTGGTACGTAGCTCTTGAAAATGGTCAGCACCATGCAGAACTTCCTAGACTAAACCCAAACCTCGACGTCTTCTTGGTCAATTTTTAGCGTTGACTTGATATCCCCCACGACGGATGATGATCTCGGTCGATGAATGTCACTCAAGACTTCGTAGTATCCGCTATTCTCGAGTGCTCGGCTTAACGTACGAGCGTTCTTCAGATCTTGGAGGGCGATTGACCTGTACCCAGCAAACCCAAGGTGAAGGAGCATGAAGTACTGAGCGATTATCGGAGCTGCGGGGCGACTGAAGTTGAGAGAGAACGAATATTCGACGGAGCCGAGATAATGGAGTTCGAAGATGAGATCCTTCGGGAGGAATTTCTTCGAACGCCAGACGACCCAACCGACGCCAACCTGAGACAGACCAAACTTATCTGTGGGCCGCAACATTGACCATCAACTTTTTCTGATTAAAAGAAAACCTACGCCCGGAGGTGTTGATGGACACGACTCTGGGGACCTTGAAATCCCATTTTAACTTGGGCGTTGCAAACGGGGCGACGAAACCACCAGAGGCCGCATCCACGTGAATCCTGGGTTAAGTAAGCGATAGGAGTTACGCTAAAGATAGAGATCGGGGAGAACTTACGGGACGGATATTCCCGTCTGTTTCTCGTACTCGTCCAAAAGTTGAGCCATCTCTTCCACAGGCTCATAGTGGCCTGTGTAAGTGCTCCCGAGAATGACGAACACGCCAATTGTGTTCTCGTTAATGTATTCCATGGCCTTCTTGGGGTCTAGTCGATAGTTACTTTCCTTGCTGATAGGTACTAGGCGGCACTCGACATCGAAGTATCGGGCAAACTTCTCGAGAGCGACCTGGGCGTTCGCACCCATGACGATGTTAGGACCAGGCTCGTGGATCGAAAGACCCTTCTCCTTGCGTTTCTGTTGCCACAAACGTTTCATTGCAAGACCTCCGAGCTGGATAGCCTCGGAGGAACCAGTCGTGGCCGTACCGATAGCTCCTTGAGTGGAGGGGGCGTGCCACAAGTCCGCAAGTATCGAAACACAACGAGTATGAATAATCTCTGGGACAGACCCGATTAGAATCGAGGGAGTGGAGGACTTTATATAGCCTACGCGTCATAGGGTATTCATCCTGGTCGATGAGATTCTTATAAGCGTTCTCTTGAACCAACTTCTCAGCCCTATCAGGGAGGTACGTCTGGACAAACGAAGCGAGGCTAGATACTTGGATTAGAAAATGAGACCCATGCTGTATAGAGACTTTACTTGAGGAGGGGCGAGCCATCTAGAGATAATTCATCGTGGATGGTCCTGTAGACACACTCCTGATCTGTCCCCTGCGTCGTGTGTTAGCCAATGACAATGACACCCAACAAGGGCATTGCAAACGTACGGTAGACGGAATCTTGTACTTGGGGATAGAGGAGATGCCGTATCTTCCACCGTACGCGTGAGAGAAGTTTCCCGGATCGGTTCCGGTGAGAGTATGAACAGCGTGACCGGCATGCTTATCCTTTGCATCCTGGATAAGTTTGTCCGGGTGAACGTGTTTCGAGAGAGGCATGGTGGGGGTGAAAGGCAGAGGGGCATTTTGGACTACCTGGCTGTATTTATAGGGATCCTCTCCACTGGTGATGTCATTGTCAAGGTCGCGGCCAGGGGGAGGATATGGACCACGTGATTCGCAGTTGCGATGGCTGGACCTAACCTTGAGGTCTTCAAGTTCGGGCTCTATGTCTTTTTCCCTGTCCTCATGCTCCTGAGGTATGGCGACTCGGAGTGGTACCAGAACAACGTCATCCCGGTCAGCGCAGTCGTTACCCTTGAGAAATCCCAGCCTGACCGTCCCGAACCACAGTACAGAAATAAAGTGTTCCCACCAGAGGAAAAGACCGTCCGAGTGCGTCCGCGAAAGTCCATATCCCCGAACGTTTAGTCCATTCAACCTTGCGAAATCTATAGGTGTTGCCAGCTGATCACTCTAAGCTCAAAGAAGAGTTAGACCGGATCAAGGCCAACAAGTTGCAGCGCAAACTGGAACGTGAACAGCAGCAGGCCGCCACGGGCTCCACAGATTAAAATACACCCCCTCCCCCTCATCATCTTTCACTGAATGTGGCCTTCGGGACCTTCCACTTCTCCCCGTTGCACGCGCACTCCCAGTCATTCTTTCCCGCTTCCAGCTCCTGCTGTACTATCGTCCGGTACTGCTCCATCTCTTTCAAACTAGTTTTGAACCCCCCGCACAAAATGAACACAACAGCCTTTGGTCCATCGTTTGCTTCTGACAAACGTTCCATCAACCCTGGTTCGTGCGCTAGAGTCAGTGTGGCGGCGCAAGCCAGCTCTGTCAACATTTTGTGTTCTTCTGTTCTCGACCGGTCGAGACATCTTTAGTCAGGCGGTTGTGGGTCATGTGCGATGATAACATTACCTGCGAAGGAGCGCGCTGTACTCATCGTCATCTCATCCGGGACACTCAAACACCTGACACCACCCCCCCAGGCTAACGCCATTCTGACAACACCTGATGATGGGGACGTCGCCGCTAGTGACGTCGCTTTGGAAGTGAGTTTTTTAAGATGCGCTATCTTTAAACCATCTTCCGTTACGACGTCAATTTCATCTGGGACGCCAAAGGAACCCGCCCAGTCGCTGTTCAGTGCCATTGAGGAGTAGAAACAATTGGCCCCGGAGGTCTCGACAGTGACGATGGGAACTTCGATTGACGTCAGTTCACGCCGACAGAGTTTGACGCTGTTCTATACTTACCATCTTCCCATCCTACGGCCTTACACCCGGTCATTACCCCACCCAACAAGCCGCCGCCGCCAACGCTGCAGACGACCATGTCTGGTTTTCGTTCCAGTTGCTGTGAGACTTCGACGATCATAGATCCATGTCCTTCCCACAGTGTTGGGTGATCATAAGCTGGGACCAAGACGCTAAGCAATAGCAGTTACTACGAGTCCAGTTGCCACCGGCATACTCACGCATGAGGGTTGGTAGCAACGGCGTTCTCGGCGCTCCTTAAAGCCTGAAGATAGTAATCGCCTCCTATGATGATCTCTGATCCCTCCCGTCTGAGGAAATTGACCGTTTCTGGGCTTGCGCCGTTGGGGATAAAAACTGTGCATTTGATACCGAGTTCATTGGCAACGCAGGCAACAGCGATTCCTGCATTTCCTCCAGATGCTGCTATTACATGAAGGCCATCTCCATGCTTCGTTTTACACCGTTGGATGAAGAGAGAGATCCCGCGATACTTGAACGACTGAGAAGGCTGGAGGTTCTAGAGCCGTCGGGAATCAGCAGACGAGTCTATCACAGGTAACAGTAAATACCTCGAGTTTTAGATATGCGTCGATGCCTAGGCGGCGAGAGATGTGCGACGAGTACAAAAGCGGTGTTTCCAGACGTTTATCGGTGGAATCCATTACTGCTGGCAACTTGTCGGTTGGTCAGTAGGATAATTACTGTGATCACTGTAATCCATCGATATCAAAATTCCCTGGTTGCTGCGCGTGACGTCACGCGTCTTGATTGTTCTCTGTCACCACGATGGACAGGCAAGTGTATGCGCGCACTTCTTGTGTTTTCCGATGCAATGACCCGAATACAGCACGCACCCGACATACGAACGGCCCTCTACTCATGTGGTGGAACTGCAGGAGGGCATTCCATCTTACGAGATCGATGATGCTAAGAAAACATACAAGCATCAGTATTCAAACATCTACTATATGAGGCTTCAGTTATTGCGGTCATTCGTGCAGACGAGGGCCAAGGCCAAATGGAAGGACGTTGCAGGTTCGTCATTTCCTTCCCTAACCATTGCGATCTTGTGATTGACACGTAGTATGGTCAGGAAACCCGCCTTATATCGAACGGGTGTTGGAGGTCAATAGAGGGGAACTGTGTTATATCGTCGGGACGATTTACATGGAGATGCCGTTGAAACCCAATGTCATGGATGACATTGCGAGCGATGTGAGCACCCTCGATTCCGATCCATGACGTTGTACCCAACCTCACCCCCGATAGCTAGCTATCCCAGGGCCACCGCCACTGACGAAATTCCATTCACCTGAAGACGCCGTTATGATCGAGGACGAGTCCGGACGAATACAACTTGTTGGTGACCGCTTGAAGAGGGCAAATCTTGTGACCGGGGTCATTGTCGGTGCGTTGGGGATGGAAACAAATGACGGCGGTTTCGAAGTCGCCGACTTGTGTTATGCTGGGATGCCATCACAAGAATCGGACCCCGACGTAGCCCCGCCGAGCAAATCGGAAGACAAGATGGATGTAGATGGTACGTCGTCCACCCCTCCATAGAACAACGTAGTATTGACCCATGTCATAGATGGTGACGAACCACATGAGTTGGTGGCATTTATATCCGGACTTTCGCTGGATGACGAAAATTGCAATGACGTGAATATGGCCATGTTGGTTGAATTCCTCGTTGGGGAGCTGGACACCAAGACTTCATCGCGTATATCACGCCTGGTTATCGCAGGCAACTCTCTCGCACCTGTAGTGCTCCTCCCGCCGGAAGATGAAGTAATAGATGACACCAAGCCTGTGAGCCGCTACAAGTTGCTAGGATCGATGCCGCTGAATATTCTAAAGCGTCACACATAGTGGAAGAACCAAGAAGTAATCAATTACTCAACCGCGCCCACACTACAGCTGGGAGCCTTCATGCTTGATGTCGCTAGGACGATGCCAATTCACCTTGTCCCGGGACCTGCTGACCCATCTGGGGCGATTCTTCCACAACAACGAGTCCCACGTGGTATGTTTGGGAAAGTGCACGAATACAGTTCGTTCGTGTGCGAGACAAACCCTGTGTTCCTGCGCTTCGCCACCGGTGAGGAGCCGGAGAGCGAATCGGAGACAGAAGTGGATACGGAAACTGAAGGTGACATGGATAGAGCAAGGTGGAAAGCACCTCGACCTCCTCCGTCGTTTAGCCGAACGTTCCTAGTGAACTCGGGGCAACCGCTAGACGATATGTACAAGTATGTTGTATCCCCGCCAACCACCCGGATACAGCTGGCCGAGAACAGCTTGAGATGGAGGCATATGGCTCCGACAGCTCCGGATACCCTGTGGTGTCACCCGTACTTTGATCTGGAACCGTTTATTCTTCCAGTGACACCGGACTTCTACGTGATCGGAAATCAACCCGAGTTCTCAACGGAGCTGGTGGAGGAGGAGGATGAATTCGAGGGTAAACGGAGGTGCAGGGTTGTCCTAGTGCCGGAGTTTTCGAAGACGGGGGAGTTGGTGTTGGTAAACTTGAGGACTCTGGAGGCGACTTGCACAAGTATTGGCACCAAGGGCTTTGTGGTGAAGGAAAAGAAGGTACAGCAGTTGGCAGAACAGCGAAGGAGAGAGAAGGAGCAGGAGGCGAGGGACCAGACTGAACCGAGGGAGCCACTGAGGAAGTCTACACAGATACCGGAGGCGTTGTTAGATGATGAGATGGACTGATCCGAATGTTTACCCATCCCGACTTGATCGAGTCCCGTCCTGGGTCTACTACCAACGCCGACGATGATACCGGTCCGAGTTGCGACCAGAAACCCCTTGCGACCACTCGCCCAGGTTAGGTACACGTCTCTATCCTCGCATCTGCGGCCGCAGCCTTCAGCAGCGTACTTCGATCCATCCAAAGCCACAGATCCATCCGTTACCCAAACACCTGAGGACCTGACCGAGACGCAGCGTGAAGAGCTCCAGAGCGCCTTGAGGGTGGACCAAGCGGGTGAAGTAGCGGCCAATTACATCTACAAAGGACAGCTCGCGATATTCCAGAGGGATCCGAAGTACGGTCCGCTGATACAGGTGCGACCGTCTCGTCTAACATTAATCTGTCGACCGACTCAGCGGTAGTAGGAAATGTGGGACCAAGAGAAGAAACATCTCAGTGTAATGAACAAGATGCAACTACAACACCGTGTGCGTCCGACTATTTTGTGGGAGGTTGCCCAGGTTGCGGGATATGGATTGGGTGTTGTCACCGCTCTTATGGGGAAGGAAGCCGCCATGGCATGCACAGAAGCTGTGGAGACGGTTATTGGGGAACACTATCAGGAGTACGTCCCCCTTCAAAACGCCCATCGTTAATGATCCTGACTATTTGTCTACAGCCAACTCAAAGCCTTGGAGGAGTTTCCCGATCACCCAAGCCTGCCTCTGCTGAGAGAAGTAATAAAGGAGTTCAGGGACGATGAATTGGAGCATTTGGACACAGCATTGGTTCACAACTCGCAGAGGGCTCCTGCTCACGCGTTGCTGAGCACTGTAATCGGTGGAGGGTGCAAGATAGCAATCGAATTGTGCAAGAGATTCTAGTCGCCACTAATTTACTCGGCTTCGGGTGTAGGTTCTGAGGGTTTGATGGCGAAGGGCTGTCCTTTCCTTGTCCCTCCCCACTTCCACCGTAGCTGTATTGTTCAAGTGAGAAACATCGCTTATACACGGTTTTCGCGGAACGCACATCGGTGCTGGAAGCAACCCAGTAGACGGATGCGGGGAAAACGAAAAGCCCAACAATAGAAATCACTGCTGCCCTCGGAGTGAATCTGAAGTGTTTGTACACGTCCTCTCGCTGTAAGGCAGTCGGAAAAAGTCAAAGGGGTTCTGAGGGCGAGTGCTGACCATGATATTCCACCGCTCGATTGCCGGGTCATGCTACAAGTTTCCGGGGGTTGACCGGGTGAGTCAAGTGGCCAGTTGCAACGAGTACAGACGTACTTTGACGTATCCTGCGCGAGTTCTGTCAGCTGAGCTTCAGGGCTTAAAAAGCTGTGGAACTTACCGTGTCCACCCATGTTGGTTTAGGTCAAGTGCAAGTCGCGAGTTTCGGAATCTGCCACCCACTCAGACGCCCTCACTCACCTCCTGACAATCACCATGTCTTACCACAACCGAGACAGAGAATGGGACAGAGGGAAGGATTACTGGCAGCAAGACGATTACCCATCGTGGAACGACGGTCCTAGGGGAAGCACCCGCGGTCGGGACGACGACTACTACGCAGAGGGGAAACGAAGGAAATACAATAACGGAGTCCGTCTCTTTGCGAAATGTCTTTTACCGCGTCTTTTGAGCTGATATCTTCCAGGGCTACGACGGCCAGAAGTCGTACGACGACTATGGCAACGGATACTCAAAGCGCAACGACCAGGGAAACGGGTGTGGGGACGGCTACAACAAGAAGAGGCTGGTTCCCAGTGAAGCCAGTCCACATGTAATCTTCTTGGGCCTGGATCCAGACTTTACCGAATCAGATGTGAGCCTGATATTATCGCTGTATCCACCGCTTTTAACGACTGGGTCTCCTTGTAGCTTCAAGCCTACCTCGTCAGCAACAACTGCAGCATCGAATCGGTCACGATAATCCGAGACAAATCAACAGGCACTTGCCCCATTCGTCTCCTGCTCCCTTCGCTTTGATTGACGTATTCTTCTTCCTGGGATTTTCTACAAGGTGCATCAAAGGGATTCGGTTTTGCACAGTTCACGAGTACAGAACACGCGAAAGCGTTCGTGGATCCCTTGTTCCCATTCATACAGATCCCGCCTCCTGCGTCGCACGGTGCATCTGCCACGGCCGCGTTCTACAAAGCCTTGGAGACGGGCGCCCAGCATAACGGGAGGAGGGTGAAGATTGATTATTCCCAGAGTGCAACTCCCCACGACAAGGGCCGTGGGGGTAGATTGCAATCCCTTAATGATGGGACGAGAGATATCGGCAACTCTCAATCTCCAGTTCTTCTCTTCCGTGGTCTTGACCTGTTATCTGGCCCTCAAGCCATTTCTCAGGCCATGAAGACCTCATCGGGAGTTGGAAAGGAGGGTGCTAAAGGGATGAAGCGGATCATTCTCATCAAGGACAAGGTGACCCTGGCCAGCTGGGGATTCGCTTTCGTCGAGTTCGTCGACCAGCAGGTATTGTCTTCCTTCCCTTCATGTTGGTCAACCGTTCGCCCACCGTTCTTAGTCCGCGTCAGCTACGCTTGCCGCGACAATGGCGCCACAAATCCACCCGAACGGGTTCCGTATTTCTGACAGACCTGTGGCAGCGTCTTTCGCTCACCCATACTCGTTCCAACCCATACCCGATTACTCCCTTAAGGACGATTCGTGCATCCCTTCTTCGATGGCTCTTGGGGGCTTAGAAGGTGCATACGTGAAGTACTGGGACGAGGGTTCGATGATCGCCGTCATCGAGTTCGAAGTTGAACAATCTACAAAGTCCGGCCAGGAACAGGGTAACAAAGAGAAGAAAGAGAAGAAAAAGAAAGGTCAGCCATCAGTCTGATGAGCTTTCGTCTTCTGGTATTGACGACAACAGCAGCGACGACCCAAGAAGCACCAAAAGAAGCTACGACCCTGCCCTTCTCGGACAAGCCTGTGACCCTGAGCTTCAATAAGGGCGGCTTGTCTACTAACAAACCGGCGCTCACAGGTGCAAAAACTGGCGATGGACAAATGGGTGTATCGGCTGACCAATTTCTAGTCTCTTCAGCGTCGAAGGTTGCACCTGTCTCTCTGGGCTTCTCGCTCGCAGAGGAGGGGGATGGACATGATTCTGATGCGAATACGGGAGATTCCAAGGGTCTGTCTCATGCCTCGAGATGCGCAAGAATAGTATTCTGGATGTGTGAATTGACGATGCGTCACACGCAGCTGTTGTCCCTAAGAAAGTTGCTCCCCTAATTGCTAGTAAGAAGGTCAAGTCTTCAAGTTTTTATTGGAACTCGAAGTACTTATTTTTGTGCCATTTAGACAACAAGCAACATCAATAAATGGAACTACGTCCAAGAGATCAACCAGAACAAGCCACTGGCCGTGCTTTCATTGGACTCAGTGGGCTGCCCTTCCAGAAATCTGGATCACGCTTGATTCACCACTTTGTGTTACAGACCGTAAAGATTCAGCCCATAGAGCCTCCGAAGGTCTCGCAGCCCGAGGAGCTCCCGCCCGAAACCGAATTTGAATTCTCGAATACCACAACTATGGCGTGCCTTCTCTGTGCCCGACAGTTCAAGTCACTCGAGCAACTCAAGCGACACAATAATGAATCCGACCTCCACAAGGTACTGTTTGTTTCCATTGCAATGCGCCCCGCGTGTATTTGACCTGGAAGTAGAAAAACTACAAGGACGCAAACCTGAGAGATATCGCCAGGGAGAAAGTTAAAGCCGCGCGGTCAAAGAGTGTGAACACTGATGACAAGGACGAGCAAAAAACTGACGACCAGACACCGAAGTATCGTGATCGAGCTTCAGAGCGACGGGTAATGCACAATCAACCCGATGCACCTGTACCATCTGGCTCGGGGGGTGGGGTCTCTAGCAGCGGTCGACGTAGTGCACCTGGCCCACCCAAGCCTCCGAGCCCGCCGCCTCCCCCCCTCAACCCAGGGCAAGATGATAGTAACGTTGGAAACAAGTTACTGAAGATGATGGGTTGGACAGAGGGTTCGGGATTGGGCACCAATGGGGAAGGGAGGGTCGATCCAATGTATGCTGGATCCTGTTTCCCTCTCCCTTCTGTCGCTCACTCTGTTCTTTGCAGACAAACGGCAATCTATGCCCAAGGGGTGGGGCTTGGTGCATCCAAGGGTAAGGACATCGAGTCCCTGTCCAACGGTGGCTACTCTTCGTACAACAACACCCACGAAGTGGCACGAGAACGGTACAACGATGCCAGCTGAAGTAGGAAAAGTGGTCTTGTTGGGTTTTAGCCATTGACCTGCTAAGCTTATTCACGTAATGCATTTTCACCACTTCACTTCGGTCCTGGTTGTCCCGTGGTATGAGCGTGTATTAACGATCGACACATGCGGAGTCAAGGAATGTAAATAATTGCAAGACGATACTGAGATACCTATTGTAATGTCCGTTGCGACCGCGCGAAGATTTAAGTTACAAAAGTGTGTACCCCAAGGCAAGGGTGAAGGCCAAGAGGGAGCCGCTAACGACTTTGCCCATCGCACTGCCGGAGTTGTTATTGGTGCTCGTGTTAGTGGGCCTGGGTCCACTACTGGTACCGGAGGAGAGTCCGGAGGTGGAGAGATGGGCGGCCGGGAGGGTAGAAGAAACAACAGAAGAGGTAGCAGGGATGGAAACGGTGGCTGTCCCTTCCTCAACCTGATAATAGATCCCAGCGACAAGCGGTCCCAAGTTGGTGCTCTCCACATAGTCGGGGAAGACGAATTCGGCAACCCCTGGGACAGGACCGGAGAGGTCCTCAGGGGGGGTGAAGTTTTCGCCCTGAGTGTATACGACGATGGTGTACCTGCGAACGTGTCAAATGACGAGACAAAATAGACTGTTCATGCACTGACCTGTGTGGCCCAGAACCAGCAGGAGGAGCGGGTCCAGCGTATTCAGTGATCGCGGTGGCACTTTCAAAGGTGAGTCTGCCATCTGACAGGAAGGGGTCACTTGGGGATGTCAGATGAGCGCGACGGGGGCACTTACCAGTAACCGTAGCACCATTGACGAGCCAGTGACGGTTCTGTCCATTGCTCTGGTCGCTGCCAACGGCGCCGGGGTCGATCATAGCGACCGTGTAGTTTCCATTGAAGGTGACGGTTGAGTTAACGGGGGTCAATGTAAGCTCGGGAGCATTCGTAACTTCTGTGGAATTATTTAGTCTCGAGCAGACAGAGAATCAGCTTTGAAGATTCTGACGATCTCTCGACACGAGTTGACCAGGAGTGATGCTTCCAAGACCCTGGAAGTTAGCGGTGAGGATTGCCGTCGGCTCAAACACCGGGATGGGGACGGGAACGAGTTGAGCGTTTTCGAAATGGGCCTCAATGCCCTCAAGCTGGAGTTGGGTGGACTGAGAACGCGCGACAGAGAAGAGGGCGCAAGCGACGAAGAGAGTACGAAAAGCCATGGGGAAGGAGAGTGGAAGTAACAAAGCAAGCAGAGCCGAACGTACTTCCCACCATCTTTCAGGTTATAACCACGCCTCCCTCCCCTCTCAACATCACTGGCGACGGCGGCGACGGTGTCGGAAGGACTACGACCGCTACCCTCTGGCCTCGAGCATGAACGCCTTCCTCACCCGCAAAAAGAATCGACCTCGCCAATCCTCTGTGTCGTCAGCCTCTGAACTTGGTGCCTCTAAGCCATATGAAGAACTGGGCCCTTCTCCTCGTTCACCCATTCATGTTGGGACAACCTCGCAGGGCCTTCGCGGCTCTGTGCCCAGCGTGATTTCTGCACCAATCACTAATCCAACCCTCACGACCGACGGCACTGAGCTCAACCTCTTCAGTATGCACCGCTCGAGGCAGGAACGAGATCAGCTATACAACTCGCACCCTGCTAACAGACCGGCTTCGCCCATGAATTCGCCATCGACCGCAGAATCGTTCGCTAATTACAGTGAATCCGATAAGACCTATTCCCACCACCGGTCAACTACGAGCGCTAGCGAAACCTCGGTATCGTCGGGAAGGAGTCCTTCCGTCTCAGACTTTGGAGGTTACCACTCACAGCGCAAGGGCTCCAACCAACAGACCGCTCGACCGACATCCCATGCAACAACCCGGTCCGATCGCATGTCAATGAACACCCGTTCCATTATCTTCGATTCGCCCTCCCAACACCACCATTCGACCCATATTGGCAATGCCCTCCATGCCGCCCGGTACGGCCCAGCGGAAGAGTTTCACTTTCCCAGACCAGACAACGACGAGGAGATCGAGGTGTTGTTTCAAGAGATCAAGCGTTCTTTAGACCTTGGCGATAACATGCCCAATATGACTATTGACCAGAAGTGGCAGATGGTGTATAATGCAGAGCATCTCCGGTGGTCCGAGGAGCGTAGGCGTGAACAGCAGACCAAGAGACAAGCAGAGACAGGTCAATCCGCCCCTTTTGTTGAAGGATCGCCCGAGTGGTACATCCAAAGATTCATGGACCGAACTATCACCCCGAAACAAGCATCAAGTCTAGAGGTTTCTTTGCGTAGCAATCAGCTGAGGTCAAACTTGTCAAAACGTCCTCCTCCTTTCACTGAAGACTTTTCAGCTGGTTTAAGCACTTCGTTTCAATACAAGGCACTTCTGTCCTTGCACAAGCCCTTGCACAGATATCAAGAAAGGGCGACAAGAGGTGATTGGGCACTTTGCCTTAATTTTGTCGCCACGCTGAACCCAGCTTTCAGGCGGAACGAGGATGTTCAATTAGAGTTTGGTATCGCAAAGTGTATAAAGACGATCCTCAACAATCAAGTGAGCCGAAGACGTCGTCCGTTTCATTTACTCAACCTAAGGTGGCTTTTAGTTCGGAGCGCAGGAAGCATATACCCACCCAGCAATCGTCAGCCAAGTCGCTGCGTCGTTGAATACCCCACACCTGCAGACAAGGAAGGCGATAACGGATGTTTTAATCTTCTTCATCTACGAACGGGACTTCCAGGGGTTTCCCCTGGTCATCAATGGTCTCGAAACTCTCAGCACTACGAATAATGAAGCTGCGACGCCGTACGCATACTGGTTTAAATTGATGGAGCAATCCCTCTCCGGGCGTGGCGTCATGGGAAGTTTGGTCGGAGCCAGCGACGAAGTCCGGCGAGCTGGTGGTGCAGATAGCTCGATGAATGATTATGCCGTTTGTGCCCCTGTTATCGCAGTCCCAGTCCCATAATTCACGCCCTTCTAGGTTGGCTGCATGATCATGATGAATGGTATCCTAGTCGCGTGCAATGACCTGGATTTACGTATACATCACCGCTCCCAGATGGAGGCGGCTGGGTTGCACCGGATTCTGGAACTTCTGGAATCCTTTGGCCACACGCCACTCGACAAGCTCCTGAAGATTTTCCAACAAACCCTTGACGAAGATGAGAAGAAGCTTCGAGAGCGCCTTGATCAGGAGTTCCTGAAGGACCTTCGAAGCCCAGAAGACGTGTTTAAGGCTATCCAGGCAAAGACTGAGAACCTGAAGGCCAAGGACTACCTCTTATCTACTTTGCAACACCTACTGCTCATCCGAGAAGATGGCCCCGCTTTGACGCACTACTACCAGCTGATCGATTCCATCGTGGCGGATGTTGTGTTGGACAAGAAATTGGCGGGGGCAGAACATAGGCTTGGGCAGTCCGTCGAGCGGATCATCGCCCAGTTCAATGAGGCGGATCGATTACAGGCCACCGAGGACGAGGCTGCTGAGGCCAGAGCTTACGCACTACAACTCAAACTTGAGAAGGATGCCCTTGACGCCGAGATCTCTCAGGGGGTCGACGGGTTGGTTGGTAGGCTTAAGGAACAGATCGTTCAATTGGAGGAGAAACTCCAAGTTTCCCGTGCCAATACCGCTCGTCTCCAAGGGAAGCTCGAGACACAGAGGGCCGGGTACGAGGAACAGATTGCGCAGCTCGAGGCTCAGATCATGGAGCTGTTTAGGATGCTCAAGGAGGTCGGGACGGGTGTCGAAAAGGTTTTCGAAAACTCCGGTGGTATGGATAGGAAGACCTTGATCGACAGCCTTGAGAAACACCTCCAGCGTCACAAGACGATCGACATCCTCGAAGGCCGAGACAAACGAAGGCGGAAGCGTGAGGGTGACACGAGTGGCTTCGACGAATCTGACACCGAGGACGATTCCACCGGTGGTTCCAGAAACAGCAGTCTGCGGAGGCGACCTGCGAACTCTTCCGTGAAGAAACGTACCAAGTCTACGAGGTTGTCAGAAGCGCAGAATGGACGTTTGTCCCAGTTCATGGACGCCGATGACGCCGAAGCACAAGAGCAGCTGGAACAGCAATTCGCTGCTGGTGCAAACATTGTATGTGCTATCGCTCGCAGCGAAATCTCATTCATTCCTCATTCGTCTCTATATTCAGGTCCCACCATCCTCAGGAGCCCGAAGTCTCAGGGGATCACCGAGACGACCAGGTGGCGCCCGTGCCCTCGTGGATTTCTCTTCACCCCTTGCAACATCAGATGTTATCACGGGTCATGACGACAATGAGTATGAAACTGAGCCTCGTCAGAGTGGTTCTTCAGGTCTTACAGAGGACACCCAACCGACGTCTGTTAGTGAGGCTGACGGTGTACTCGGTGGGGGTATGACGTTTGCAGAGCAGCTGCGTAGGAAGCTGGCTGCCAGGGGGCAACAACCTCCAATCAACCCCAGCCCTGTGACACCCTCCACAACACTACCGGAGACTGGGTCGGATCCCCCGCCCTCCCCACCGCTCCCACCCCTTCCACCACCTGGGATTTCTGATGCCATAGTGGGGGATACTCCCTCTCCACCGCCACCCCCTCCGCCTCCACCTCCACCCCCGCCTGGCACACCTGGTGTCTTTGGAATGGGTGACCCTCCCCCGCCGCCACCGCCGCCACCACCACCCCCTCCTGGATTTATGTCTCCCATCCCTGGGTCTACGGGCTTTCCCCCGCCACCTCCTCCGCCACCTCCTCCTCCCGGGCGGTTTGGAAGCCGACTCTCTATGGCTACTTTTTCTTCAAATGCCAAAATCCTTGCTCCAATGCCGAACTCCGCTCCGAATTCCGCTAGAGGGTCAATGTTACTTGGCGCTAATATTAATAATATCCTCTCTGCTCGCAAGGACCTATCAATAACACCAAGCACGAAGATGAAGCAGCTGCAGTGGGACAAGATTCCTCTACAGCAGGCGCAGAAGACCGTATTCAGCGATGATCCAACGCAAGAGGAAGAATGGCTCAGGAAGCTGCAGCTTGACGGCGTTTGGGTTGAAATGGAGGAAGATTTCAAGGCCAAACAACTGGTTGTCAATCTTATGGGTTGGTTG
>Ga0307517_10008192_pt1 | contig 15028 bp, 14 predicted proteins | sample 23_EM_MG_FD_194515 | JGI IMG/M metagenome (GOLD analysis project Ga0307517, IMG submission 194515) | Populus trichocarpa ectomycorrhiza microbial communities from riparian zone in the Pacific Northwest, United States - 23_EM | ecosystem: Host-associated > Plants > Roots > Unclassified | place...
AAGAAGCAGGGTCTTATTCAGCGTATGAGTTATTAACTCAGAGGCTATCTCATAGTTTACCCTGCTTCTTCTCAATCTAATAATTCACTAAATTTAATTATGCTAATCTAAAGGAGGTTCTCGAAGTATAGTGCGTGAAGGCCTCACCCGCCAATGCTTCGGGTGCCTCAGCATGACAGCGCTCTTATCCTCACAATAACATAATGTTTCGTATTTGGGATAAGGGGACGGACGGAACAGTACACCCCATTATCCTATTTCAATATCACCTTAGTAGCACCATAACCAAACTTTTCTTTATGCGCATCCATAAAGGTTTGTATGCGGTTATTCCGGCTCAGTGCCTTGTGTATCTCGTGCTTTAGTATGCCATTCCCTACCCCATGGATAAATACGATATCGGGATATTGGTGCACAATGGCTGCATCCAATGCCGTGCGGAAATGCTCCATCTGGATAGTTAACATTTCGCTGCTGCTCAAAAACTGGTGGTCATCTCTTAGCCTCTCAATATGCAGGTCCACCTCTTTTTGAGGCTTTGCAACCTCCACTTTTTCTTCGGTCGGTTTAAAAAAGCTTTCCTTCAGCTTTTGGGCATCTATTATTAATTCAGGCTCATCCAGTTGTATCAGCCAGCCATTTTGATCTAAAAGGGGTATCGCCTTTTTAGCACCTGAAAAATCTTTGGCTTTAAATTTTTCATCTATCATCAAAGGCTCTGGCACAGCAGGCACATTTGCTTTGGTATAAAACAATACCTGGAATTTAAACTTGGGCCAAAGTTGCAGGTCGGCCATTTGCGCCGAATATATTTTTACCTGGGTTTTTGGGGCAATAATACCGGCATATTCGCCATGAAATTCCTGTTGCTTCTCTGTGGTTAAGGTTGTTAACAGCTGGAAAGAGGTATCATTAACCAGGTGAAAATGCACTACAGAATTAGCCTTGGCATCAGCAACAACCCCCAAATAAACACCTTTGGTTTGAAAAGGGATATTAGCCGGCTGCTTGCTGTTTGCCGCCTGCTCTGTGCCCGGCTGCGCCGCTTCAAAGCCATGTACGGTGGTAACTTTACTGGCCGGTACAGGTATCTCAAAATCATCATCCCCGGTTACACCAATCATCTGGTCGTCTATGATACGGGTAACATAACCTTCCATTTTTTCATCCACAAACCGCACAAAATCGCCTAATTTGTATTTCATATCCCTTTATTTTTCGCAAAGATACCCTATTAGACGCCATAACAGGTTATTTGAAGCATTTGAGAAAACAAAGCACCTTTTAACTCCCTGATTAAATGAACTTTAATTTAGGTTAGTAGCTTGCCCGCAATCGGGAGCCTCCCCGAAGGAGCGCTTTGGACAGTGGGACAGCGACGGGAACGCCCAAATCCTGGTAGTTGTACTAAGGATCAATCTACCCAAAACATGGATTCAATTTCGTGCACTATATCAGGTGGCAGAGCATCATTGGTCATTTGAATGGTGACGTAGTTAATACCCTTGATTTTTACAAAGTCCATAATACTGCGGTTTGCCGATGCAAAATATTGCCTATGCTTTTTCTCTACCGCCGCTAAATAAGCAATTGCGTATTCGTGATGGGACATAATAGTCAATTTAATTAGTAATTATTAATATGAAAAGTTAATTAAATAACAGGTATAAAACAATGATTTTCATAATATTATTAAACTATTTATTAAATTAACATTTCCCACTTCCGGGGAAATTTTATTACGTGCGCCTCACATTATTATCCCGGACGGACAAACGCAAAGCAACATTCACCTGAACAAACACATTCTCAATATTTTATTGTTAAGCTACTTGATACATAAACTCAAAATATATGAAAACCGCCATACAGACTTCATCGGGACTCGACCTGAAATTGCTTTTTGTCCACCAGTTGAACAGGGTAAACTGCACCAAGGGCTACCTGGTAAGGAATTTGCCGATACTGCAAGACTTAGCTTCGTTCAACACCATGAAATTAGCCATCAGGGAAGACCTTGATGATGTAAAAAAACAACAGAAACGGATTGATGAGATGTACAGCATACTCCACTCCAAGCCGTCAGACGAAGGCTGCGAGGTGATCAAATCCGTATTAGAGGAGGCCTTTAACTTGAACAACACCTCGGGCAAAATCACCATCATTAATGATATGGATATCATACTGTACATGCAGTTGATAGAGAATATCGAGTTGACCTCGTTCAGGATGTTAAAGATGATTGCCGAATTTATGGGCGATGAGCAGATCACCCAGATGGTTAGAGAATGCTGCGATGAAAACGTCGACAACGACAAACTTTTCTCGCTGATAACAGAAGAATACCTGGAAAAGAAAACCGACAGCGTAATAAAATAAGCATAAGTGCTCCCTGCCACAAAAAAAGAGAAGCCGACCCTTGCGGACCGGCTTCAGAAAAGTTATTTAATACCCCTATTAAAATAACTATTTCAAAGTACGTGAATTAATGTGTTTTATGCAAATATTGTAACCACTTATTTACAAAGTTTTTTAGTTGTCAGCTAAACATGTAACCTGCAAATAGTTGATTTTGGCACATAGGCATCGTATGATTAATGCGTAATTTGCTCAAAATTATTTGTAAAATGCTAAAAACCTCACTGTTAACAGTCGTGCTTGCAGCTATTTTATTGCAAGCCAATGCGCAGGAACTATACATGCCCCGCGATATTAAATTAGCCTATAAAAAGGGCAGCCGGTCGCCGGACGGACAACCCGGTAAAAACTACTGGCAAAACTTTGGCCGCTATACCATCAGTATCACCGCTGCTCCTCCGGGACGTGAGGTAAAAGGTACCGAGCAAATCATCTATATCAATAACAGCCCCGATACGCTGAACCGGCTGAACATGAAACTGATCATGAACATACACAGGCCCGGTGCAGCAAGGTTTGGCAGCACATCTGCTGATTACTTAACCGATGGCATACAAGTGGACACCTTTAAAGTGGACGGACAGAAGAAAAACTGGAACAATGTAAACGCCAGGGCCACCAACCAGGGCGTAGGCTTAAATAAACCTTTGATGCCGCATGATTCTGTTAAGCTGGATATTGTATGGCATTACCAGCTTGCCAAAGGGCCGGGACGTGAGGGTGTGATCGACTCTACCTCTTTTTACCTGGCTTACTTTTATCCCCGCGTATCGGTTTATGACGACTACAACGGCTGGGACAGGCTCGAATTCTTAGACGCACAGGAATTTTATAACGACTTTAACGATTATACCCTGAATGTAACCGTACCTAAAAACTTCATAGTATGGGCCACAGGAACACTGCAAAACCCTAAAAAGGTACTGCAACCTGAATATGCAGAACGACTGGAAAAATCCTTTACCAGCGATTCAACCATTCATATCGCAACAGCACAGGAACTGGCTAAAAAAGGCGTCACCACACAAAACGACTGGAACACCTGGACGTGGAAATCAACCGATATCAGCGACGTAGCCGTTGGTATCAGCGATCATTATGTATGGGATGCTGCCAGTGTGCTGGTGGATGATAAAGCAAACCGCCGTGCAAGTATGCAGGCCGCCTATTTGGATAAGTCGGAAGATTTCCATCATTCTGTTCAATTCGGGTGCAATGCCTTGGGTTGGTTTTCACATCACTGGCCGGGAGTACCCTACCCTTTCCCCAAGATGACCGCCTTCCAGGGATTTGCAGATATGGAGTACCCGATGATGGTAAACGACAGTCACACTGGTGACCTGAAATTTGCTCAATTAGTGCAGGATCATGAAATAGCGCATACCTATTTCCCTTTCTACATGGGTATTAACGAAAGCCGTTACGCTTACATGGATGAAGGCTGGGCCACTACGTATGAACTCCTGATCGGACGGACGGAAGTTGGGAATACCAAAGCTGAGGAATTTTATAAGCAATTCCGTGTTACCGGCTGGATAAATGACCGCTCAACAACGGAGGATCTCCCGGTAATAACCCCTTCGAGCGAGCAACGCGGCGGTTATGGTAATAATGCTTATGGCAAACCGTCATTAAGTTACCTGGCTTTAAAAGATATGCTGGGTGATGAATTATTTAAGAAAGCCCTGCATACTTACATGGACCGCTGGCATGGCAAACATCCTATTCCATGGGATTATTTTAATTCGATGAACAGCGGATCGGGCAGAAACCTCAACTGGTTTTTCAACAACTGGTTTTTCACCAATTATTATGACGATTTGGCATTAGAGAATGTAACCAAAACAGCCGGTGGTTATAAAGCTGAAGTTAAAAATGTGGGTGGATTTGTGATCCCATTCGACGTTAAGGTGACTTATGCTGACGGTACTGCCGAAAGCTTCCACCAGACTCCTGCAGTTTGGGAAAAGAATCAAAAAGTGATATCGATCGCGATCAAAACAACCAAATCGGTAAAATCTGTTGAACTGGATAACGGAATATTTATGGATGCTGACGAAAGCAATAATAAATGGACCGCTAAATAAAATAATACAACTAAACTGCTCTCTTCTCTCAAAAGAAAAATGCCCGCGTGTTGCGGGCATTTTTCATAAATGGAACTATCGATAATTCTTATGCATCCTGAACGGAATCGTTTAAATCGTCGGCACCACTTTGTACTCTTGATTTTACATGGTTTACAGCTTCACGACCTGCATCTGCCAAGTTATTGGCTTTTGACTTTACGTTGCCAACCACGCCATCTTTATACTCAGACAGATCGTCTACAGCACTCCTGAACTTTGATTTCGCAGTATTACCGTATTCGCGCAGGTTGTTGGCGGTTGCCTCTGCCTTGTTGCGTGCAGAGCTGATGACATCGTCAACATACTCGCCTATATCTTCTCTTAATTGGGAGCCACTGCTTGGAGCCAGCAACAAACCAATTGCCGCGCCTACGGCTGCACCTGCTAAAAGTGCAATTATTATTTTTCCCTGGTCTTTCATATTCTTTTGTTTTACAGATTAATCGTTACATAAAGCTAACAACAATTTATAGGATTGTGTTTTTTTATTAAAACAAAAAAGTCCTGGCGAAATGCCGGGACTAATACGATTCTGGTGATTATTTATAATTAAATAACTTTTACATTTACCGCATTTACACCTTTACGTCCGTTTTCTACTTCGAACTCAACTTGATCATTTTCGCGGATCTCGTCGATAAGGCCTGAAGAATGAACAAATACATCTGAGCTACCATCAGAAGGTACGATGAAGCCAAAGCCTTTTGTTTCATTAAAAAATTTTACTGTTCCTTGTTTTTGCATTATATTATTTATTAAAGGTGCGCAAGGTAGGTATAAAATTCCGTATTAAACAATATTTAGTATTTATTCGAGTTAAGAATGGGCATGATATGGCAAATTATGAGCCCATTAAGCTACTATTCTAATACCCGGACAGCGTGTCTTATCCTTAAACGGACGGACAACGATCAGACCAATGTATCAAAAAACTCATCAGTAAAATCATTAGCAAAGTGAAGTACATTTTGCAGCTGATCAAATTCATCAGGCTGATGGGTTGTTGTTAATATTACAGTATTCATCCCGGCATTCTGGGCAGCTTCTGCACCTTTTGGCACATCTTCAAACACCAGGCAATCTGTTGGTTCAACATTCAATAGTCGAGCAGCTTTCAAAAAAGTTTCAGGATGTGGTTTACTGAATACTACATCATCGGCACTGACAATCGCTTTAAAGTAATGCCTGATATGAAGGTTATCCAGCACAAAATCTATATTGAAAGGAATAGCTGCCGAGCCGATTGCCATTGGTATACCTTGCTGATACGCCTTTTCTAAAAATTCTGCCAAACCCGGCAATAAGGCCAGGTGGGGCAGAAATTCCTGTTGATACCGCTTCTCTTTTTCGAGCGACAAACGGGTCATCTCCTCATCGGTGAACTTCCCGGCACCAAACATCCTGACAAGCACATCCTGATTTTTGCCATACATCTGCGGCTTTACCTCATCCCAGGTGAAATTGCCGCCGAGGATATCGTTCAGTGTATACAACCAGCCACGGGTGTGGTATTCCATATCGTTGATCATGGTGCCGTTAAGATCGAAAATGAAGGCGTGCTTTTTGTGAGTAGTCATTAGTCAATGGTCATTTGCAGCGGCGAATTTATAGAATTGATTTATCAATTAAATTCTGTCCGCTGTAAAATTCTGCAAGTTATATCCCGGACGGACGGACTATCTATAATACACTTCGCTCCATTTCAATTCATTCTTCAACTGGCGCAGGTTGGTTTCTTTACCGATATGCACACATTCGATGCCTGCCATCTCTGCAAAATCTTCCAGATGCTGCGAAGTCAAATTCTGGCTATAACAGGTATGGTGTGCACCACCAGCCAGTATCCATGCAGCGCAACCGGTCTTCATATCCGGGTAGGGCTTCCATAATACCCTTGCCACAGGTAATTTAGGCAGATCATGTTGTGGTGCAACGGCCTCTACCTCGTTAACCAGCAAACGAAAACGATTGCCCATATCAATCACAGATGCATTCAAAGCCGGACCAGCAGCAACATTAAACACCAAACGGACAGGATCAGCCTTGCCGCCTATTCCCAAAGGATGTATTTCGCATTTAGCTTTTCCATCAGCAATAGATTCGCAAATCTCCAGCATGTGTGAGCCTAAAACCATAGGATTTGCCGGGTCGAAATGGTAGGTATAATCTTCCATAAAAGCATTGCCCCCTTTCAGGCCACTGCCCATTACCTTCATTGCACGTACTAATGCTGCGGTTTTCCAATCTCCTTCACCCGCAAAACCATAACCCTGCCCCATTAAGCGCTGTGCGGCGATGCCGGGTAATTGTACCATGCCGTGCAGATCCTCAAACGTGTCAGTAAAGCCTTTGAAGTTATTTTCTTTTAAAAAAGTGCCAATACCCAATTCAATTTTAGCCGCTTCGCGCAGCGAGTTATATTGATCACCGCCTTTACGCAAAGCAGCAACTACCGCATAGCGCTCTTCATATTCTGCTGTTAAAGTATCTACTTCTTTATCGCTTATCGCGTTGATCACTTTAACCAGGTCGCCTACCCCGTATGTATTGACTGAATAACCAAATTTCAATTCAGCCTCAACCTTATCGCCTTCGGTAACTGCTACGTAACGCATGTTATCCCCGAAACGAACGAAACGCGCACCCTGCCAGTCGTGCCAGCCGGCTGCGGCCCTGCTCCAGGTATTGATCTGCTCCAGTACTTCAGTATCCTGCCAATGACCCACCACCACCTTTCTTTCCAAACGCATTCTCGACATAATGAAGCCAAATTCACGGTCGCCATGAGCACTTTGGTTCAGGTTCATAAAATCCATATCGATGCTATCCCATGGAATATCCTGATTAAACTGGGTATGCAGGTGCAGCAAGGGTTTCTGCAATATCTTTAACCCACCTATCCACATTTTGGCAGGGGAGAATGTGTGCATCCAGGCAATGATGCCGATACAATTCTTCGCGTTATTGGCTTCCTGGCAAATGCTGTAAATTTCTTCAGGCGATTTTACCGTCGGCTTAAAAATCAATTTAACAGGTATCTGCTTTGCCGAATCCAGCCCTTTTGCGATTTGCTGTGAATGCGCCGCAACCTGCTTTAAGGTCTCTTCACCATATAAATGCTGGCTGCCGGTAACAAACCAGACTTCAAATTCCTTTAGGTCGATCATTGGATAATTATTGGTTTATGTAATTATTGTTAGTTGAATAATACTTTATTTTAAGGGATTCATTTGCTCATGATAAAAGGAGCCACTCCCTTTGGACTAATTTTTAGTATGTTATTATTGACATCAAAATTTAAACTATCTATACACAACTGCCTCAGCACGTATGATTTCTTTTGCGGATAAATGCGGTGATACAAAATGTAGTATTGCCCATTTTCTTTAAAAACAGTATGGTGCCCGGGTCCGTAAGTTGTACTATCGGCCGATGTGGAAAGTATTGGATCATTAGGTCCCTCGGTCCACGGGCCAAACGGGGTCTTGCTTACGGAGTAACGCACCTGGTAAGTAGCATCAATTGCTTTACCGCAAGAGTACATCAAGTAATACAAGCTATTTCTTTTGACCATGTGGGGAGCCTCGAAGTAATGAGGTGGGGTAATATCTTGAGGAACGCCGTCAAAAGTCACCATATCTTTTTTGAACTTTACGGCCATACAATGACCGTTAACCCAGTTAAAACCCGAGCCCCAGTATAAATAGGCCTGCCCGTCATCATCAATAAAACAATCCGGGTCGATGTTATGGACTGCGGTGAAATCTTTGGCAGCTACCAAAGGCGTATTGTCAGCTTTAGCATTTTTCCACGGCCCGAGGGGGTGGTCACTTACACCCGCCCAAACTTCACTGCCTACTGCAACATACATGTAGAATTTACCATTGGGGGCTTTCCTGACTGATGGCGCCCAAACCATTGAGCCATTTGATGTCGGACTGGTACAAGCCTTTTTTGTGGGCCAGTTTAAATGCCTTTGGGTAAAGGTCTTAAAATCCCTGGTTTCCAACACTCCAAGTTCATCAGCTCCCCATGGGTCGATAGTAGCGTAGATATAGTATACCCCTTTATCTTTTATAATGGTTGGATCAGCAAAATAGCCGTCAACAATTGGATTTTTTATAGTGCTTTGCTGCCCAAAAGAAAATAGCGACCCACAGGTTACGACCAGTATGGTAACAATAATTCTTGAAGCAGCTTTTTCGAGGTTCATTTTTATAAAGCGGTTAAATAATCATTCGGACGGAGTCAATTTTAATAAGACCGAGCCGTGCGGATTGATCTTTTGCTTGTAACTCCCATTGAAAGTGCTCAGGTCGCGCTTTTGCCACAGGTCTCTGACTACGATATGCCCCTTTAAGCCTGCGCTGCTAAAATCAATTGCCACATCATTCGCATCGTCATTCAAATTAAACAGGGCTGCATATATGCTTTTACTGCCGGGGATACGCGAATACCAAACCATTGCACCATCCTTTTTATACAACTGGCGTGGATCTGAACCATTTTGGTTTACTGCTAATACTTCAGCATTTGAGAACAGCTTCAAATCCAAAGGTCGGTTTTCGGGTAGATTACCTCCCAACATCAGCGGTGAACGATAGATACACCAGAAATTCATGTGGGTATATAATTCGTCAGTAGTAAAACGGCTATACCTTTCGGGACCAACAGGTCCGCGTTTTGACAGCTTACCGATCTGTATCATGTCGCAATCCGGCCAATGACCGGGACCACCTACGCCCTCCCATTGCTTGGCATAATCAAACATCTTTAATAACTGCTGCCAGTTATCCCAAAAATCATCGGCCATGCGCCACATATTGGCATATTGTTTTACATGATCAGTTTGCTGAACAGGCGTTTCTCCCGGCGAAATACTTAATACGATTGGTCGCCCGCATTGTGCAATGGCCTTATGATAACCTTCAATTTCAGACACGCTATAAGGCCTGGAGATATCATCTACTTTAATAAAATCAACACCCCACGAAGCATATAATTTCAATATTGAATTAAGATAGGCCTGTGCACCGGGCTTAGACATATTGAGCCCATACATATGGTTCATCCATGTGCATTTGGAACCGGTATCGGCTATCATATCTGCGGTGATGCCCTTCGTTCCCAGTACCGGCGATTTTGCCCATACGGCCTGCCGTGGGATACCCCGCATCACATGGATGCCAAATTTCAGCCCTAATGAATGTACATAGTTTGCTAAAGGCGTAAATCCCTTGCCGCCAAATGCTGAGGGGAATTTAGTTGGCTGTGGCGTTAATCTCCCCCATTTATCCATCGTAAGCCATGGCACAAAAGAGCCGTCTTCAAGATTTTTCTGGTAAGGGTTGCCTATTTTGCTTCCCGGAGGATTATCATATGACCACAAAAAATCCACCACTACATATTGCCAGCCATATTGCTTTAAATTATGCGCAACATATTTGGCATTGGCCTTTACCTCGCTTTCGTGAACCGCCGAGCCAAAACAGTTATAGCTGTTCCAGCCCATTGGTGGCGTACCTGCAATTTTGGAAATACTTTGCGCCAATGCCGTCGTGACGCCAAATGATAAAATTAGGATTAGTCTTAAAAGCTTCATGATCCTGGTAATTATTGGCCGTAATAGGAATCAGGCCCGTGTTTACGCTCAAAATGTTTCTTTATAAGCGATTCTTTCATGCGTTTACATTCCGGGTTAATCTGCTCGGTTAATAAAGCCATATGGGCAATAGACTCCAATACTGCACTGTTATAAACTGCTTTATCAGCGTCTTTTCCCCAGGTAAACGGGGCATGGTTACCTACCAGGATCATCTCTACTTCATGATAGTCAAACTCTCTTTCGTTCAGGCAATCCATGATCTGGAAACCTGTTTGATATTCATAATCACCTTTAATCATTTCATCATGCATGGGCTGCGCACATGGGATGTCAACAGTTTTATGATCGGCATGCGTAGTGCCATAAATAGGTATATCTCTCAACGCCTGTGCCCATGAAGTTGCATAAGTAGAATGCGTATGGCAAATGCCCCCGATTTCCCAATTCTTGTATAAAACCGCATGTGTCTTGGTATCAGACGATGGTCTCAGGTCACCTTCAACCACATTTCCATCAAAATCCACGATCACCATATTTGCGGGTGAAAGCACCTCGTAAGGTATGCCACTCGGTTTAATGGCAAATACACCCAAATTTCTGTCGGCTTCGCTTACGTTACCAAAAGTGAAGATCACCAGGTTCAATTTAGGCAACTTCATGTTAGCCAGGTAAGCAGCCTCACGTATATGCTGATACTTACTCATATCTATTTTGTTTTTTGTTCAATAAATTTACCCAGGTCAGCGTATTGTTTGTACCGGTTTTGATATAAAGCTGCTTTTGATTTATCTGGGAAATATTCCTTGTCAAAACCGCCGCCCATGGCAGCCATAGCTTCTTCTACATTAGGATATATACCGGCGGCGGTTGCCGCAAACATGGCCGCACCCAGGGCACAGGTATGCTCAAACTGGTGTATGCGGATAGGCATCTGCATCACATCGGCCATCATCTGCATAATATAAGGCGACTTTTTAGCCACACCACCAATCCCGATCAAGCCTTTTACAGCCACACCTTCGCTGTTAAAGCGGTCAACAATACTTTTCGCGCCAAAACAGGTAGCCTCTGCCAGTGCGCGGAAAACCCTCGGGGCATCACTACCTAAACTCAAACCGCCGATCGCTCCCTTTAATAATTGATTAGCATCCGGGGTACGACGACCATTCAGCCAATCGATGGCTAATTCTGCATGCTCCTCCAGCGGTAATGCTGCTGCCTGCAGGCTTAGTTCGGATATAATTTTGTCTGAAATACTTTCCTGTAATTGTTTATCATCTATAAATTGCAATGGCCACTCCAATAACTTGCGGAACCATGCGTAGGTATCTCCAAAGGCTGATTGCCCCGCTTCAAGGCCTATCATGCCCGGTATAACTGAACCATCCACCTGTCCGCAAATACCTTTTATCAGTTTGCCTTCCAGGTCGGTTTTAGGTGCAACCAACATATCGCAGGTGGATGTTCCCATCACCTTACTTAAATGATAAGGTTTTATCTGTCCGCCTACTGCACCCATATGTGCATCAAAAGCACCCACCCCAACAATAACATCAGTAGATAAACCCAATCGCTCCGCCCACTCGGCACTCAAAGTACCGGCAGACTGATCGGATGTATAGGTATCTTTTAAAAGTGTTGCCGCATAGCCCTTCAACAAAGGATCCAATGATGAAAAGAAATCATCCGGTGGGTAACCCCCAAACTCTGCCGACCATAAAGCTTTATGCCCCGCTGAACAGCGTCCGCGTTTCATACTATTGATATGATTAGCTCCTGTCAACAAGAAAGGTATCCAGTCGCAATGCTCTACCCATGAATAACAGGCATTTCTCACTTGCTCATCAGCCCTTAAAACATGCAGCAGTTTTGCCCAAAACCATTCAGAAGAATAAATTCCTCCGACATATTGCAAGTAATTGGTATCAAACTTTGTTGCATGATCATTGATCTCTCCGGCTTCTTTTACCCCGGTGTGGTCTTTCCACAACACAAACATCGCATTTGGATTATTTTCAAAACCGGATGTCAATGCTAATGGAATGCCAAACTCATTAACAGCCACCGGACTAGAACCCGTTGTATCGACAGATATAGCTTTTATAGCTGATGCAACTGATGGCCCGCCTGCAAGCCTGATACAGTTTTTAATGGTCTGCTCCAGCCCTTCCACATAGTCCAGCGGGTGCTGGCGGAACTGGTTTTGAGCAGCGTTACAAAATAATCCCCGCTGCCATCGCGGATAGTAAAAAACTGAAGAAGCCAGTTCTTTTCCATCTACGGCATCCACAATTACCGAACGCACAGAATCAGTGCCGTAATCAACACCGATAACAAATTGGTCCATGCTCATTTATAAATTGGTTTATAGTTTTGGTACGACAAGCGAATAACTGTTAAATATACACTTGTTTTTCGTGGCGTAAACATAAACAATTTAGATGTTAAATAAAAAGTTAATAAACCAATTGTTATATATTGCGTTACTAAAGCGTAATACCTACGATGAGATCAAAACTTTTACTTCCTTTATGTTCTCTTTTATCGATTTTGAGTGCGTGTTCGCATGTATATGCACCTGCGCTTTATCACCAGGATATCGCCTACCAGCCAAAGCCGACCTCGTTTGACAAATCGGCAACAGCTACGTATGCTTCAGTAGGCTTAAACAATTACGCCGGGGTTAATTACACTGATTTTCTTACTTCCGGGCAGGTTAATTTAAGCCAGGGCATCAGGTTTGACAATTTCAACATAGCGTACGGTGCATTTGGTGTATTTGGGGATTATCAATACTCAGGCAGTAAAACGGATGCCAATTACTTTAGCGATAAATTTTTTGGAGCAGTTGGAGGCAGATTTTCAGCTAACGCATTTGTTACCGACGGAAATGTAGATTTCAGGTTTATTGGTGTTGAAATGGCCTATAGCCATGAGTTTGGAGATTATGCCAATTACAGGCAGGAATTATTAAACCGTGGAGGATATTTTGTCGATCCGCGCACTAACTTATATACCATAGGATTGACAACCGAAGTGATATTTCATAGCATGCGGAATACCAGTATTCAGCACGGCATACGTGGCTTTATGGGCACTACTATAGGGTATAATGACCTGACTGATAGTTATTATCATGATGAAACGCTTGGAGAAGAATTTTTTCACAAGTTTTTCCCAAAGATCAGCTACTTCATCACTTTTAAAAATTATTTTGCTACAGCTGAAGCCGGGAATAATTTATTTATCCGCTTTGGATATAAATTTTAGTTATTCGGAGTAAACGCTCCGTACTCTATCTCTCAGATTATAGCCAGATGCCATTACTTCGCCATATGCACCCGCTGTGCGTATAGCAAACAAGTCGCCGCGGAATGATTCGGGCAATTCTACATCTTTCTGAAAACAGTCGGTACTTTCGCAGATAGGACCAACAACGTCGTATTTTAGTGGTGAGTGGTGAGTGGTGAGTGGTGAGTCTGATTTCTGATCTCCGAGATCTGACTTCTGACTTCCGACTTCCGACTTCCGACTCAGATTCTCAATCTTCTGATAAGCCTGGTAAAGCATGGGGCGGATCAACTCTGTCATACCGGCATCAAGCACCAGGAAATTCTTCTTCTGGCCTATTTTCACATATAATACTCTAGAAATTAGTGCTGCTGACTGTGCTACCATTGCACGGCCAAGCTCAAAATGCACTTCCTGGCCGGGTTTTACTTTCAAAAAGTCTTTAAATACTTTAAAATAACCTTCAAAATCCGCTATGGTATTGGTATCCGGATTATGATAATCAACCCCTAGTCCCCCACCTGTATTTAAAACTTTCACCTGGAAACCATGATCTTCAAACCAGTCCTGCATCTCGTTGATACGGGTGCAGAGGTTTTTATAAACTTCCAGATCAGTTATTTGCGAACCGATATGAAAATGGATGCCTACAAATTGCAAATTGGCGCATTTTCTCAAAGTTTCAGCAACATCATGCAACTGCCAGCTATTGATACCAAATTTATTCTCATCAAGGCCGGTAGTAATAAAATGATGGGTATGCGCATCTACATTGGGGTTGATGCGTATAGCGACTTTCGCTTTTTTGTTTTTTGCTCCTGCGAGTTCATTAATAATATCCAGCTCTTGTATCGATTCCACATTGAAGCAGAAAATATCAGCGTCCAATGCGGCATTGATCTCCTTGTCAGACTTTCCTACCCCGGCAAAAACTACTTTATTTTTATCAAAACCAGTGGCAATAGCTTTGGTAACCTCGTTGCCGCTTACACAATCGGCACCAAAACCATATGATTGTATGGTTTGCAGCACCTTAGGATTAAAGTTGGCCTTCATTGCGTAATGCACATGAAATCCATATTTATCTGACGCCGTTTTGCATGCCTCTAAAGTTTGGCGAAGCAAGCCCAGGTCGTAATAATAAAACGGCGTTTCTAAATACTTAAGGCGAGATATGGTATCTGAAGTAAACATTAAATTTCAAAAATATATTATAGACTTTGTGTTAAATCGTTGAAGTAACCTCCATGTATAAGTTCATTAAACTTGATCAAACAATTGCCATTAAAATGTTTAACGGCCGCTATCTGAGTTACGGCATAATCCGTCAAAACTTCCAAAATATTTATTATCATCATGTTTATGAGCTCTTGGTCCTTTTCAAATTCATTAACGATATCATTGATAAAGTTCAAACATTTAATAGCATAAGATTCATTGTTAACAACTGCATCCCTGGTAAACAACCCAAAATCACCTAAAAAACTGTTGTAATAATTTTCATCCAAATCTTCTTTATAAAAGGACTGGAACTCTGGTACAGATTGAAAAACCAATTGTGCTATTTTCTCAAATTTCATCAGAA
>Ga0307517_10008193_pt1 | contig 15027 bp, 8 predicted proteins | sample 23_EM_MG_FD_194515 | JGI IMG/M metagenome (GOLD analysis project Ga0307517, IMG submission 194515) | Populus trichocarpa ectomycorrhiza microbial communities from riparian zone in the Pacific Northwest, United States - 23_EM | ecosystem: Host-associated > Plants > Roots > Unclassified | place...
TGGCTTTTTTAGGAGATACATAGAATCTTATAGATAGTATTTTTGAAAAGAAAAAACCATTTTGACATTTTATGTAGGATTGCTCTTGGAGCGTATAAAATAAACAAAGCTAAAATAATATTTTTTTTATTTTTCACTTTCAGCATACCCGTTAAACGGTTAAAGTTGCTCTAAAACCTGACCAGGAATCACTTGGATTGTGGGACCAAGCTTTATTTGTTAAAAAAAAAAACAGGAAAAGATTATTTTAAAGCATAACATTTGACAAAAAAAATCAGATTTTTTCACCCATCAAGCCTCGAGTTCACCTGCTAGATCAGGCCCGAGTCTTGTAAAATTGCTTTTTTGAGGCGCGTTTTAATTCAATCTGTTATAAACCGAGAGAGCGAGGGGGGAAACCATGTATAAGTGCGCTCTTTTGGTTGACGGTCCAGGGTCTTCAATATTCTTTAGGATCACGACTCCCCTGACTGATTGGATTCGATCTCAATTAAGTAACATAAACTCACCTATGATCTAACCCAACAGCATGACGGTGCCTTCATACATTAACATCCACTATATTTTTCGCCACAAGTATGCTCCATCAGTGAGGGTTTACATGGATTACCAGGCGATGTGACAGCTCAAAATTGCATGTACAAGAACTTAAAAATCGAAAACGAGGACTTGAAAGAAAAAATAGAACCACCCATATAAAACCAACAAAAGAAGCAAATTGTCTTCCACGGCAGCAATTACATAGTGGCAATCAGCAAGCAGCCATAAAAGAATGGATGCTGAACACATTTCCAGAGCTTGAACCCCTGCGCCATAGTAACAATATACATAAATGACAGAAACACAAAATGTAGAAATCTTGAAAAATCAGTAGCTTACCAGGCTTACTATGACCTCTCGTGCTAAAAGACAACTTCTATGATAGGAAGGGAAATCAAGAATGACTGAAATTTCAAATCCTTTGCCATTCTATTTATCAACAAATACAATGAATATGTTGGGGTTAATGTACAAAAAAATCTATTTCCAACTGACCCACCTCCGAAACACCAAGTAAACCTCATGAAAGATTTACATCTTTGTTCTAAAAAGGATCGATACCCTAAAATTATCTATCAAACCACCACCACCACCTTCTGCACACCTTTGATAACCCCCTAAGCATAGTGCGCTATCTTAATTTCCAGTATCATCCCCCTTGAAACCTTTTTAGAGAGGGAGGCAGGGCCTGTACAAAAAAATTTTATACTCCACCTTCGTAGCAGATACTTGGTTATACAAGATATTTGCTTCACATGGTTTGGACAACAAAGTCTAAGTACTGCAGAGGTAACATCTCTTGTCAATAAGCAACAAAACCACTCGTTTCTGTGTACAACTGTGTATGAAGTATGTGCATGGAAATTCTTCCAATGAAAATCTTCTGCAGACGTAATTCAGTTCCCAAAGCAGAGCAGCAACAAGCAAGAGATCAGAACTATTTGACACGAAATTCATGCCTGAAAACCGTCAGATTCTGAGTAAATTTATCCCTGTTCTTCGAATCCAAGCTTCGAGTAACATCTGCCATCAGTTTGTCAAAACAAAGGGCAAGCCGCTGATGTTGATCCACTGGCTGCAAGATGACGCAAAGAAAGTGTAAGCATAGGGATCACATTTTGGAAACAGGAGGCGGTATAATGGGTGCTAGAAAAGCGCCATTAATTTACAGTAGTTTCAACTGTTCAAGCTCAAACCCCACAACAAAATGTAACCTCCAAATTACTCATGATAGACAACTCTGGGGTTGCATGAGTTCTATGAAACTAAAACACATCGTGTAAACCATTATTTTTGTTCTTTTGTTCTTTTCAGTTATGTTTACAATATGAAACGAAACGAGTTCAATAATTCATCAACACCTGATCACCAGAAACTATGAAGAGTTGTGGCTGACAGGTAATCATTTGTCAAAAACATTAATCAAAACTGCACAGAAGTAATAAGAGGGGTTTTACCAGCTTCTAAGCCCTGTCAAACATAAATTTGAATGTTCAATTAACAGAACATGCACCAAAGCAAATTACTAACTGAAGTGCCAAGAGAAAATCTTCTTCATTGCTTCTACATCAGGTGACAATTTTCAGTATAAATTTGACCTGTAACAAATTACATTTACATAACAGCAATGCTATTTGGAATCTATCTCCCTGTCAACTTGTTTACCTGCCCAGAAATTTTTCTATATTGTATGGGGTTTCCTTGAGCAATTTTATCTGTCTGACAAATGCAAATCAAAGAGCAGGACTCTGCAGAAACACTAGGGTCCATGAAAAATTTAGAGAAACTAGTTCCTTAAGTCATGAACTACTTTGACAGAACAGCAGGTGTTGCAATTTATGTATTGCCTAACTTGCACTTCGCACAATCAAAATCCAGTACAGCTATTGAATGAATAACCCAACTTCCAAAATGATGCGAGTAAAACAGCAAATTGACTCTTCAAAGTTCAATCTGCTTTATCTCTCGATTTCCAGAAAAAGTAAGAATAAAATTCACGTTCAGAACAAATGCTATATAACTCAGTCTCAGGAGGCTACAATTTGTGGCACCCATCGGCAGTTTTTACCTCAAATGGAAATTTTACAAGGATATTCATCAAGCAGTGTACCAAATGCTATTATGTCAGCCAATTTTGTATTAGCACAAAGGAAATGACATAAAGGGGAAGAAAATGTTTTAAGACCATATCCTATAATTGTGTCCAAGTAAAATGTCTCTTTGACGCATGACCTCAGAGGTAGACAACACTAATAGAATAACATTAAGAACCAACATCAAACTAAGAAACACCAACTTTTGCTTGTGGAGTGCATATATGAACATTTGTCAACTAGTCAGCTCAAACACGCCCCATTTCATTCAAGTTCAGCAAATCACACACAAAAAAAGTGCCACTAACCATTTTTTCTCCAATTTATTTCATTCAGACTGTGTAAACACAAAACAAGAATCAAGAACAAACAGACAATACATCACAAGTATCCAACATATATACCAAAAATTGCATTCTATTTCATTCTATCTGAATGTTAACAGATTAATGTCAGCAGAAAGGAAAGAAACAAAAAGAAGAGTCTGTAATTTTCCAAACAAACCACGCACAAAGATGCTCACACAATGAGAAAAATATTAGGAGCCCCAGCGATTGCTTCAGATTGATACGGTCAAGATCTGGCCGAATCAAGAATAGAGTTGGGAAATGTAAAATAATTGGTTCAATGCTATATGACTTCTGTACTTGCTGATATCCTAGCCTGAAAGGTATATTCACCCTTCATAAACGATATATTGAGGCCCTCACGGTATCAAATTAGTAATTAACTGTCGCCGCAAGGGATACATATTCCAATTTTAGAAACATGAAAAAGAAAATCCAAGTCCTCTTCTTTTCAATCTTAGAAACCTATTTAACAGTAATCCTAAATTCGAGTTTCATTCAGAAAGAATGGCCCTTGTAACTACTGACTAGAAAACCAAGTTCCTTATGCAATTGCTTGAATATCCATAAAAAGGACGCTTAACTAAGTATCTCAACAAACACGCAACTCTTTGGCTCTAAAATAACATCATTAAAAAAAAGATTTGAGTTTGAGACCGATGAAAAATCATAGAAAAACAGAAATAAAATTGTTCAACATTGATTCATATAGATGACAACAAATATTACACTAGTACTAGAACTAAAAGACTTGGCTTATATACCTAGTGCTTGTGAGTAAATAAAAGTAGCTGCGCATGATAGTCAAATGTATCATCTATCTCATGGGCTCATTAGCATACCAAAATAACTCGGAAAGTAGCATTTCTTCTTATTATGTGTATTTCTTCGGTGAGGGGGCTCGGAGACTGGTCTATTGGGGAGGGCAGGTATTAGCTGTGTGCGATGAATCACTGTCTAGCTTTGATGCATTATTTTAGTTCTACCCAAATGGAGTTGAACAAGCTTTAAATAAAACACAGTATAACTGTAACAAATACAAAATAAAAACAAAATATCCCCTCTTTAAAATAGAGACGTGATATTTGACAAGAAATAAGATTCAGAATAAGCTTCAAGAAAATTGTGAGTCATTGGATCATGATCTTAATTTGGGACCCAATGGTGAAAACTACAAATCAAATAACTGTGTATTCTTGAAACTTGTACAATTTTCTTAATAAATAGCATCACTCTTTAAATAAATAGTTATATAACCAGGTAGACACTAACTGCATTTTGTTTAAAAATTAAAAGGAAAATGATGGTTATGACAATGAATAAAGTAAATATTTTACCTGTGAAGCCAAAATTTGAGCTTTCAAATCAGAGAATATCTGCAAGTGAACAGTGCTTATCTTAGACAAATATTAAAAATAAAAGGACAATAAAAACACAATTACTAAATAAGCAACTAAAAGGAAGATCCAAAGTGATCCAAATCAAACATATGAACTGCCACAGCCATGTTAACTTACTATTCTCAAATAATAAGCAAACATAAAATTAAAGTTGTTACTCAAAGAAATTGAGTACACAGAAGACAACTGCCATAGACTCTTACCTGCTCACTGATAATAGCTAAGCTCAACATGGGTCTGCTAAGACTCCACTGGTTGCCACAGTCCTCAAATAAAAGAATCTCAAACAAAGTCTTCAGTATCTGTAAATGCAGGGAAATGATTCAAGTTACCAAGTATTCAACACAACAAAAATGACAGCATGGAAATAAAATCTAAAATGGTAAAAAAAAAAATCAAAAGAAAGCTCTACAAGACAGTGCATGTTAAGAAAATTCTAAAAACTGGTGTCAGAGAACATGGTCAACGATTAAAAAAAGTGCTTTGATTCACATGCTCACAGGATAACTCATCATAACAATGCATTGAACCAATTTAGGCACCAAGATGTAGGTGCTAACTTATTTCCAGTAAGACCATGGGATACATCCTGGAGATTGAGTTCACAAGAAACTGACACATATTTGATCTAGGTGATGATGTGATGCAAGGCCTGAAGGCACGTGACCTGCAAAATCGATTTAATTTTGCAAGTTTAAAATTGCTGAGTTGGTGTTCTGAGTATGAGAGCAAATTTGGAATGCAAAGCAGGCAAATTTTGATGAATCACCCCATCTAGTTGCTCATTCTTTAAACCTAAGAAAAAGCTAATTATTCAAACCCCTTCGCCTATCCACAAATTTGAAATAAGTGAGCCCCGCCACAGTCATCTATAATGTCTCTTTGTTCATGGGGAACAGCTTTTAAGGGAACATATTTTCCCCTGGTTTCATGTAACACAGGAGACTAAGCCAAATAAGAATTCCTTCTTTCCAAGTTTGCAGAGATGGCTAAAGCCTTCTATTGCCACAGACAAATCCTCTACTACGCTAATCACCGTCATCTAGCCATCCTATGTTCACCAGCAACCACAATGGCCTCAAAACTAAAAAGATGTCCAAGACATGCAAAAGGAGTTTTCACTGAAAAGTCATTGAAACAGAACAGATGCTTCAGCTTAGGAAAGATGTCAGATATTGGATGTTTATCGCTTGGATATGCAATTGAGTAAGAACAAAAGGTAGCAAATAATACAAATTCTTTAATCAACGCATATATCAGTTGCTATGGTCAAAACAACAGCACAACAATAACCAAGCAAGAGCAGTAAGAGTCTCAACAACCCACAAGTCATGCAAACCTGGGTAATTAGTAAAAATTACTCTGGAAGTTGTGTAAGAAAGCAATAAGGAAAAAAAGAGCCTAAAACCTCAAAATAGAAAACAAACTATTTATTCCGTAGAATTAATGAAAAGGAACAAAAGAAAGTGGCTTTCTGAAACTAACAAAAAAATACAAGATAAACATCTCAGAGAAAGATATCCCATGATCCATTTGAAATTAAAAGCAATATAAGGTAATAATTCAGAAAGCCATTTTCTCTGCCACGTCCACCTTATTTTTCAAAGGAAAACAAAAAAGGTTCTTGAAGGAATCTCTTATTGTTTGTTTTCCGCTCTTCCTTGCATCCAAAAGAGTTAATAGCTAATCATCCACCCTCTTTCCATCCTTATACATCCATATAAGCACAAACTCTTATAACAGCAGGAAAAGGAAAACCGTTGCTTCTATGCTCTTGCACAATCAACATCTAAAATATTTCTTAACGAAAAAGGAAAACTCAGAAATCAACATCTAAAATTCACCAAATAGAGATACCTGAAGGGAGGGTATTATACCATCAAGAACACTTCAGAAGACGAAACTTTATGGAAGCCATTTTTAGCCACACAAGACTTGCAAATAATATTAGGGAGGTGTACTATAATATAGAATAGTCTGACTAACCTCGGGAAACAAATTGGGGCAATCTGCAATATGACGAGCAAGATTAATTACAGCAGGTGAAGTGGGTGGCTCCCCCATTGTAATGTTGTTGAAATAGAAAGCAGCCAAATTGTCGACAGCAGATGCACACTGAAAAGTTCATCTTTCTATTTTAAATGCAGGGAATCAGCAAAACAAATCAAATATACATGGCATCACATTCAGATATGCCAGGTGAGCTTGGCATGACAAATCACCATGCATAAATGACAAGGGAAGTTAGTGAGAAGAGTGATGCGATCTGCAGTATTGGCATGACATACCTGTGATGAGATATTTGTATCCAGACCTTTAAGACCTGATTCCAGGGAACCAACAATATGCATGAAGGTGTTTGTATCCAGATTGAATATGAACACAATGTGGCTGCTGAATAGAACCTCCAAGAATGCAAAGTAAGCCCTTGTAAGCTGCAAAGAAACATACAAAGACACAAACTTACCATTATTAGTGGAAAAACATAGCAGTAGCCAAATTGACATGAGAATCAACCAACACCAAATGAAAAGCTACACATCATGCATCAGCCAAAATTGGTACATAAAGCATAAAATTTAGATGACAAATAATAAAATACGAAGAGTTTTGGAAAAAGAAGGAAAAATGAAAGCACATGCAAACATGTCCATATGGGCACAATAGAGTCACGCTAGCATGGTTTCTAGGAACCACACCCTGGAAGGACAGCATCAAGCCTAGGGTTCTTAGGGGTCACGCCTAAAATAAAGCATAATTCCTGGAAAATTAATTAAACTCTTTCTAAAAACAAAGCACTACAAACAAATGTATTCATAGACTCGATGTACTCATCTTAAAGCTATGCCGTAGTTGCATACCTATTCTAACAAGGATTCAAGACTCTGAAACAAAAAAACATAACCACTCCTATTTAGGATAGGAAGACCCAAATAACTCCAATATTTAAAATAAGACCTAAACTCATGAAATTCCAGTCAATCAGGAAATTACTGTCTTTAAAATCACATAAAAATACAGGAACTTTGCTTGATTTGTTGTCTGCATCAACCACAGAGGTGCCTGACAATCACCAAGTACAATAGGTACACATAAAATAATGTATCACGTCACTCCATGTCATCTAAATTTGCAAATATTTTTGTGTGCAAGAAATGCTGTCTGATCATCAAACAATGACAACATTGAGGAGGAGGGTGATCCCAGGCTAAATTAGTGCAAAAATAATATACTATTCCAATCCAATAAAATTTAAAATATTTGAGCCAGAAATGTTCAGCGGTTTAATTCTATATAACAGATATTCCTGCTGCAAACACACTGACCTCACAAAGTCTAAAACAACCAAAATGACAACACAACTCTGCCAGCTTCCACAAATATATTCAAGAACAAAGCAACAAACAAGTTCAACTGCAAATTGCATGAATAAAATGGATTAACCTTTTCTACTTATCAACAGTCACAATTTAACCAAGCAGCATCAATAAAATGGATTCACCTACACGGAAAAAAACTTGAAAGAAAATTACTTCCATTATTCCCCAGTTCATCTTAGTGGGATCTTTCATCCCCATTTTTCTCCATCAATAACATTTTGTAAGACTATTGGTCTCCTAAACAAGTATGCATCTAAATACCCCTTCCAACAAGTTAAACCAGCACTATGAATCTCTATTCATGCATTAAGCATATCAGAAAAGGTCTACAAACTCAACTCCCAAACTATCCTGCTTATCTAGAGCCGCCCCATCCCTACTTGACAAAGAGAGATCCAGGAAATGCACCTTTGATGGTAATTTGACACAGAATCATACCAAAAAAGAGTAAAAAAGCATTACCCATAAGAAAGCCCACATTAAACATAAAGTCTCCACTACTTCCTAACAAATTTCCACACCCCCACATCAGAAGGTTTCCCATTAATTCCAAAATATGCTCAATAAACATTTCTTCAAATATGATCTCTCTCCAATATAAATCTCCAAATCCTTTTTCACAGTAGACTCTCATCAAATGCATGTGAATTTTATTCCCAACCCTCTTGTACTAATAGAAAAATTAACGGCTCCATTTTACCAAATGAAACTGAAAAATGGAAATTTTGATTTTGAGACTGCAAATGGAAATACTGTATGAATTTAAAATGAAGAAATAATTAGTTCTTTTTTATATATATAGTATTTTTGGGAGTGGAGATGATTGGGTAGGTACAATGAATTTTGTTGCCTGCTTGCTGCTTATTTATTTAAGTTTGGATTGGTTTGGTTTGGAAGCGGGGAAGTTTGGGTCATTGTTAGGGTGGGTTACTTCCAGTTTACTATTTATAAAAAACAAGACATTTAGCAGCTTGTAATATTAATATATGCAAATAATTTTTTTAGGTTAATCCGGACAACCAGGGTTGACCCGAGCCTTGTCCCAAGTCGGGTTTTAAAACTATACCCCTATATCCTTAACAGAAAAGGACATGCAAACACACAAAATATAGTGTATACTAAACTAAACCTTGAAGAGTAAAAGAAAACAAACACAAATCAATAAACAATAGGGAACATAGAGGCATACATGAGGCAGGAAAATATTGATGGAATGTGAGTGAAAGCCAAGAAGTCCTACACACCTTTCGAAATGCCAAAATATCAGCCAGAGGAATTGACAGTGTCATCTTTAGAGCAATATCAAGTACATCAGAGAGTGCTCTATCACCATACAGTTCAAACACGCCAAAGTTGACATAGTTTCCCGCAAGAGCTGCCAATAAGTGGCAAATACAAGAACATCAACACATAAGATATATACTTATTATAAAGTTCATATTCAGTGACCATTGGAACAGTAGGGAAACAAATTAACAGTATATGGCTCAACTTGCTGCCATCCCTACTATTCAAATATAAAAAATACACATTTGCAACAAAGAATATAAGTTATATATGCCACAAAACAATAAGCAAATGAACCAAAGTACGATTACTTGTACAAATTCACCCAAATTCATTAGACAACTACATTAAACTGATATAACGCAGTTTGATGGTTAGAAGAGTTATTTTCAAGCAAATTGATAAAGGGCTAGATGAGAATCCTTTGTCTTGTTTCAATAAACATGGTTTTAGGCGTGTGCATGTATGATTCTTCAGCCCAACGGACCTTGAAAACTTCTCCAAGAATGGTTTGTATATTAATATTCATCAGGTAAAATACAAATGACCAGCAACAAACTTATGGTAAAAGGCAAGTAAATCCAAGCAACTTTCAACAATCTCAGCATACAAATTCTTCAATTAACAAAAATAAAGGGGTCTTATATTAACCTCTTGACAGAATAGTTAGGCAAATCCATATTCCCTTGTATTTGTAGCCATATATGTCAGCAACATTTGGAAGAGATAATATCCTTGTTCCATAGGCTACAATTAATTTGCTGACTTCCCGGAAAAGAAGAATGCCATTAGGAGACGACGAATCAAAAGTTAAACGTTGGGCCTTGTTCAACACAAATTCAGCAGTGAATTTTAATAGAGGGGTGGTGACCTGCAGCACCAAATCAAATAATGATGTCTCTATATTGGGAACCAGAGAAATTAGACCAATGATCTATAATACATGGATAAGATTGGTAAAGTCACATTTCATTTGCTCTCTTTCAGCACGTTATTGCATAAGATAAAGTAGCCAGTGGCTCAGAAAACATATTACAATTTTGACTAAAATTTGAATAGAAGACAGCGCAAAAGGTTCCATTATAAGGTTCTAAACAACGCTCTTTTAGTTGAAAATAAAATAAATCATGATAAAACATGGCTCCTAAGATTTTGAATCTCTCTCGTATGTTCATACCTCTGGTGTGTCTGTCCAATGTGAAATGCCTTTCAAGAGAAGCGGCATGTGAGCAGGATACAGCCAATCAAATAAAAGCCCATATGTTCTTCGACTGAAAAATGGTTAAAAAATGGGCATGAAACCTAACAGTTCATAAATAAACAACCTCGTACCCAAAACCTATACTAACCTGTTTGTGGCCATAGCAATTCCTCTAAGATCCCTCATTAACCCAATTAGCGCATACTTCACCACATCAGTCCGAAACATCGAATCAGGAGTTGATTCCAACCTTATAAACACCTAAGACACCATAAATATTATTTAGGTAATCAATGAAATTCTACGAAAAAGCTTTTCTTTCCTTTTGAGTGAGTGCGGGAAAGTACTTGTAAAAGCGGTTCCATCGAAGACTTGAATCTCACAGGACTGTCCTCCATGAATATTAACCAGCCAATAGTATAATAGAAGGTTGTTCTGCTACGAGAGCTTCTATATTCTTCTAAGAAAGGAAAGCGGTCCCTCTAAAAATTCAAAAAGAATACTTAATATTAATAACACATCATTATTTCAAAGAACAAACTAAAAGAAGAACGGGTAAGCAAAAAATTTATGCCAGAATTGTAATTACAGTATGGTTGGCAACTATAAATTTGACAGCATCCAGCTTCAAAAGCAGCTTTCCAGTCATATATCTAAACAAAAAAAAAGTAACCAAATAAATAAATGAAAAATGATCAGTCAAACAAGCAATCATTGTGGATGAAATTAAACTTCGTGAAAACATAACAATATGCTATACTACTTTTAGCCAAAAAAGGAAGCAGTATACTAACCCAGATGCCAGCTCCAAGAACAAGCTTAATGTATGATTAATGACCTCCTCACTCTAAACCAAGCACAAATGAAGGTATAACAAAAACTTTCTGAAAAACATACTGAACAGGAATCAAAGAACAATCCAGAATGAAGCATTCACCTCTGTATAACACTTTAAATTTGCAGCGATTTTTGATACAATCACATTCAATAATAGTAGATGATCACCGAGTCCAAGAAGTTCAGACAAACGAGCATATAGCTGCTGCAGCACAAAAAGAAAGACTTAAGAATATTGACACTTGCAAAGCTTAGAATGAAGACAAAAAAAACCTCATTACCTTCGATGAGTGCACAGCCTGATCACCAACATAAGACTTACGGAAATGCTGAAAGAAGGTAAGAATTGCTCGATCAAGTCTTTGCTTGCTTAATTCACCATACCTCTGTTAAATACAAGGGCAATGAGTTTACTAATAAAATCAGTGCCAAAGTTGTTATTGAGAAATTGGTGGAACCTAGTTCAGATATAATGGAACAAAAAAAGCATGACCACAGAGAGGGAAAGGATTTTTTGGAGCAACAATTACATAAGCATGTTTTCAAAGCCTTTGAGGAAAAAAATACAAAGACCCTTCTTCTCTTAAAAGAACAAAAGCAAATGACAAGGCAGATATGAAGCTATGCAAATTATTTGAGTGTTAGTAACAAGAGTTACAAAGAAAACCTTCAGCATATCAAGTGTTAGTAAGCAAATGATAACCCAAATGGATAAACATAACAGTATATTTAACATCTAATGGATTCCCGCTACATTAACCTAGAGTGACAAAACAAAGCCATTCAGTATTAACTTTAAGCTCGGGAATGAACATAAACGCAATATTGTTGCCAAGGTTCATGAAATAAATGGTGAACCATGTTATCCAGATTCCATAGCCTCTTTGAGAACATGTGCAAAAGAATTCTTCCAATTTCCCTAATGTTAAAGATGCCAGGGTAATTCTATAATGATACTACAATAACCCATCTCCCCATATGCCCAAACTACATGACAGCAAACAAATAACAAATTGAAATGCCAGCATAGCCAATACTGACGCATTTTAACCTCCAATAAGCTATAGCATCAATTTGTAACATGAGATCTCTGATATGAAGAAATGCGAAAATTTCAGGCCCTGAGACAAAGTTCCCAAGGCAAAGTTTTGACAATAAACAAACATAAAAGAACATTATCTATGCCAAAGCACTTGTCTGGGCATTAAACTTAAATGCAATGAATATAATGTCATGAGCACATTAAAATGAAAAAGGGAAAAAAGTGACAGATTCAAGTCAAATCGAAAATGGTGCCAGGCAAGGTTTAAAGAAGTCAAGGAAGAGACTATCAGCTGCTTGTAAGAGGAGTTAATAATTGTCAGTATATTAGCAGTTTTATCATCAATAAATTGGTCTTTGATGTAAATCTCTTCTAAGAATGTGCCTCTATAAAATTTTATAGAAGCAAAAGTGTCAAGACTTTTTTTTTTAAGAAAAAAAGGTTAAAACAAGTCAACATCCAATGATGCTATTTTTCCCAGAATCTATCCTACCAATGTGGCCTTCTGCTAGTTTGTAAGATGTTATGCCCAGAAGACCTATGCTGAAGAACCTAACATGTCAGCGTCCATGAAGCTACCCAGTTCTGATTCAGCAATAATTCTCAAAAACTAGAAGATAAGATGTGGGTCACATTGCTTCTAGCATATATGAGACTTCAAATCAACTCAATTAATAATAACAAAGTAGAATTCCCTTGCATCTCGAAAACAAAGCTCCAACCAACTTAGTTCTAGCATACATGACATTTCAAATCACCTCAATTAACAATAACTAAATAGAATTCTCTTGCATCTCAGAAACATAGCTCCAACCAACTTAATCAATTTTTTTATGTGCACAAACCATAAAAGAACAAACAAGATGGATAATCGAAATTATATTTGCAAATTGATAAACATAAATTCAAATGATTTAAACAAAAAGATGGTTACACGGACAAGGAAATAAACTGATATTCAAATTGATGGCATTATGCAGAAATAATTAAAGATCACATATCAATGCTGTATGAATGCAGAAAAGACTCAGCATATCTCATATACTGTTTAAAAGGAAAATGAGAGAAAAGATAAGCAATTTGACACTATTCCATTTCACATTACAGGCCATTATTGTTGGTATACCTGGCTATGTATCCCACTGTCAGTAACATTTATTAATTGCAAAACACGAGCTGAAAGTTCTGCATCAAGCACTTCTTGAGACTCCACGCTGCATGAGATAAACATAACAAATACATTGATAATTGCAAGTACATATGCATGTTATTCCTATCACAAAATGCACAAAACAAAAATGAAAAAAAAAATTACCTACAGCCAGTGGATTGTTTTATTTTAAGAATAGCAGCAATGATATGAACAATCCAAGAAAGTTTTGCCTCAATAACAGCAAGCTCACTGTTATCAGCACTCTGTCGTAGTGCTATTTCCTGTGTATTCCATTCAAAAATAATTCAACATCCAAAGAATACATCCAAAGAATACATCATCCAATACACTTATCGTACCGTGTATGCTTGCAGAATAGGCTCCATTGTGGTTATTATATATAAACTACTTGTTTGGTACTGCAAAAAAAAGAAATAAGAATAATCATAACAGACTCTAAGCCTTAATGGGCTGGTACAATCACGAGTTTGGCACACGTGTAATTCAGGAAACTAAAATTAGTATCGTCAGGGACTTCTAAATCTAGAAAACTCCAGGCGGGATAAGTAACAGGGAGGCTATCACATATTATATTATATATAGAAACTAGACCTGGAATCTGCAAAGATAAGGAAAGCAATCTAGCTGATCTTGAAGAAGCTCAACATTATCCAATGGATCGTCGTCGTCAGCAAATCCAGCCTACATGAAAAAGGAGTGCCAAATAGGAATTCAACATTTTATGTATAATTTAAAGAGAAATATCAATCATGAAGACAAAGCAGACCTGCACAGAATTAAATCTTGATGTTATAAAGCCTTCAGTAATTTTAGGCACAAATTCATCAAGCAAACTTGGTGCCTCTCCCTTCAAATATGGTACAGATGTCACCAATCTGGACCACAACCCTAGAAGATAGTATACACTGCTGCTGGCCCACTGGTAAGACATGAACTTAATCAGCAGATAAGTTGCGAAAATGCAGTATGGATCCAAAGCATGTTGTTTCGGGCACTTAAGCATGATATACTTATTGTTGCAAGGAAGAGGCATTCCATTATTAAACATAGATGCAGTTATTTATCACGAAGGCTAGATATGACTAATTTTTAAATCACAATAGGAAAATAAACACCAACCCACCTGCCAGGACTGCAAAGACTTTAAAGTGAACTCTGCCACCAACTGTATCCAATCACTGTAGCCTTCCACATTCACAAGCTCTGACAACTGCAGAAAATTTTGTGTATCAAATGGAGTCAGGTTTGTAGTTGTATGTAATTAAAAAGCATCATGCAATGCTATGAATACATGTCACCAACAGATTTTTTTCAGTGAAAGAAAAGCATTTTAATAAAGAGGAATTAAAATGGGGTTACAAAGAGTAAAATTAATTAAAATAATTAAAAGCAGCAGAAACTCTACCCATGCACATGCACAAATTTGCGGTTATATAACATCAAGTGGCAGTCCCTACAGACATGTGAATATGCCCATGCAAATGAAGCTATAAACCAATAGCATGGGAAAATGTAACAAGAAAACAAAACATAGAAGTAAAAGATCAGTGTCAAAAATGTGACTATACAATAAATTACCTGATAATTCACTCTGAAGCGTCCAAGAAGGCGACAATACTCATGGTAATTGTCATGATCAGCAAGACCTAATAATGACCATGTCCCACTAAAATCAGTAAATGAGAAGCAAACTGGGGGGGGGGGGGGGGGGCAAAAAATTTAAAAG
>Ga0307517_10008194_pt1 | contig 15027 bp, 9 predicted proteins | sample 23_EM_MG_FD_194515 | JGI IMG/M metagenome (GOLD analysis project Ga0307517, IMG submission 194515) | Populus trichocarpa ectomycorrhiza microbial communities from riparian zone in the Pacific Northwest, United States - 23_EM | ecosystem: Host-associated > Plants > Roots > Unclassified | place...
AGTCCCGCACCGAGGACGGGCCTGCCAGCTCGCCGCCGTGCGGTGCCGACAGCAGGCCGCCCTCCTGGGCGATCGCGAAGGCCCGGTCGAAGTCCCGTGCCATGCCCCGGCGTTCGTCGTTCGAGAGGCCGAAGCCGACCACGCCCTGGTCCGCGTACCGCACGGCCAGCCGGGCCAGCGTGCGCGCGTCCAGCGGGTGCTTCATCCGGTTCGCGGCCACCAGCACCCGCATCCCGAGCCCGGTCTCACGGGAGGTGGTCTCCACCGCGTCAAGGATGACCTCAAGGGCCGGGATCAGCCCGCCCAGGCGCGGTGCGTACGACGTCGGGTCCACCTGGATCTCCAGCCAGCCCGAGCCGTCCCTGACGTCCTCCTCGGCGGCCTCGCGGACCAGCCGCTGAATGTCCTCGGGCTCCCGCAGGCACGACCGCGCCGCGTCGTACAGCCGCTGGAAACGGAACCAGCCCCGCTCATCGGTCGCCCGCAGCTTCGGCGGCTCCCCACTGGTCAGCGCCTCGGTCAGGGCGTCGGGCAACCGCACCCCGTACTTGTCGGCGAGCTCCAGCACGGTGGTGGGCCGCATGGACCCGGTGAAGTGCAGGTGCAGATGGGCTTTCGGCAGTTCAGAGACATCACGTACGTGCTCCATCCGGGAATCCTGCCGTACGTTCCTGTCGTCCCGGTACCGCTTTCCCCGATCGTGGTCTTGCTCGCACAAAGCAGCGGGCCGCCTCCCCGGAGGGAAACGGCCCGCACACGCGCGTGGAGCACGAAAAACGTCAGCCCTTGGCCTCCGCCAGCAGCTTCTGGATACGGCTGACGCCCTCGACGAGGTCCTCGTCACCCAGGGCGTACGACAGCCGCAGGTAACCGGGGGTCCCGAAGGCCTCGCCCGGGACGACCGCGACCTCGGCCTCCTCCAGGATCAGCGCGGCCAGCTCGACCGAGTCCTGCGGGCGCTTGCCGCGGATCTCCTTGCCGAGCAGCTCCTTGACCGACGGGTAGACGTAGAACGCGCCCTCGGGCTCCGGGCAGAGCACGCCGTCGATCTCGTTGAGCATCCGCACGATCGTCTTGCGGCGGCGGTCGAAGGCCTCGCCCATCTTCGCGACGGCGTCCAGGTTGCCGGAGACGGCGGCCAGCGCGGCGACCTGGGCCACGTTCGAGACGTTCGAGGTGGCGTGCGACTGGAGGTTGGTCGCGGCCTTGACGACGTCCTTCGGGCCGATGATCCAGCCCACCCGCCAGCCGGTCATGGCGTACGTCTTGGCGACGCCGTTGACCACGATGCACTTGTCGCGCAGCTCGGGGAGGATCGCGGGCAGCGAGGTGAACTTCGCGTCGCCGTAGACGAGGTGCTCGTAGATCTCGTCCGTCATGACCCACAGGCCGTGCTCGACGGCCCAGCGGCCGATCGCCTCGGCCTCGGCCTCGCTGTAGACGGCGCCGGTCGGGTTGGACGGCGAGACGAAGAGGACGACCTTGGTGTTCTCGGTGCGGGCCGCCTCCAACTGCTCGACGGAGACGCGGTACCCGGTCGTCTCGTCGGCGACGACGTCCACCGGGACACCGCCCGCGAGCCGGATCGACTCCGGGTACGTCGTCCAGTACGGCGCCGGGACGATGACCTCGTCGCCCGGGTCGAGGATCGCGGCGAAGGCCTCGTAGATGGCCTGCTTGCCGCCGTTGGTGACCAGGATCTGCGAGGCGTCCACCTCGTAGCCCGAGTCGCGCAGCGTCTTCGCGGCGATCGCGGCCTTCAGCTCCGGCAGACCGCCGGCCGGGGTGTAGCGGTGGTACTTGGGGTTCGAGCAGGCCTCGATGGCGGCCTGGACGACATAGTCCGGAGTCGGGAAGTCCGGTTCACCGGCGCCGAAGCCGATCACCGGACGTCCGGCGGCCTTGAGGGCCTTGGCCTTGGCGTCCACGGCGAGGGTGGCGGACTCGGAGATCGCGCCGACTCGGGCGGAGACCCGGCGCTCGGTGGGAGGGGTTGAGGCGCTCATGGGGCCCATCGTTTCAGACCGGAAACGCGCCCGGCACACCGGTTTCACAGACTGAACAGGATCGGGCAAGCGTGGAACAACCGTCCGGATTCCCGCCCCGGCCTGGGCGATCTTCCTCCGGCAATCCCCGTACAGGCACTTTCTGTTCGACGACCGGCCCCGGAACACGTACACTCCTAGCTCGTTGGCCTTCAGCAGCCGCGCCCTATCTGGTGCACACCGAGCACCCGGGCGGATGCGGTACGTTGGGGACGTCACAAAGGGTCGTAGCTCAATTGGTAGAGCACCGGTCTCCAAAACCGGCGGTTGGGGGTTCAAGTCCCTCCGGCCCTGCTACACACACCTTCACGCAGGATGTGTGCGCAGCGCATGTACGTACAGCAATGCATCGCCGTGCGGCTCAGACCGGGCGCGGCACGGCCACGACCCGGGAACAGGTGAGGATGAATGGCGGACGCCGTGGGCTCCATCGACATGCCTGATGCCCAGGACGAGGTGTCGGAGTCCAAGAAGAAGGCTCGCAAGGGCGGCAAGCGCGCCAAGAAGGGCCCGCTGAAGCGCCTCGGCATCTTCTACCGCCAGATCGTCGCGGAGCTCCGCAAGGTCGTCTGGCCGACGCGCAACCAGCTGACGACGTACACGACGGTGGTCATCGTCTTCGTCGTCATCATGATCGGTCTTGTGACCGTGATTGACTATGGACTCAATCACGCCGCGAAGTACGTCTTCGGCTGAGGCCGGAAGCGAAGGGCGCCCTGACCGGCGCCCCTTTCGCGTGTTCCACCCCCATGTATCCAGGAAGAAGCAGCCACGTGTCTGACCCGAACCTGAACGAGGCCGTCGAGCCGGACGAGTCCGTGGAAGACGAACTCGACATCGTCGAGGGCGCGGACGAGGACCTTGACGAGGTCGAGGCTGCAGACGCCGACGCGGGCGAGCCCGCCGAGGAAGCCGCCGTACACGTCGAGGACGAGGACGCGGAAGCGACCGAGGACCTCGACGACGAGGCCACGGCCGAGGACGACGAGGAAGAGGCCGAGCCGGCCGAACCCGTCGACCCCGTCGTCGCCCTGCGCGAGGAACTGCGTCTCCTGCCCGGCGAGTGGTACGTCATCCACACGTACGCCGGTTACGAGAACCGCGTGAAGACCAACCTGGAGCAGCGCGCCGTCTCGCTGAACGTCGAGGACTACATCTTCGCGGCCGAGGTGCCGCAAGAAGAGGTCGTCCAGATCAAGAACGGCGACCGCAAGACCATCAAGCAGAACAAGCTCCCGGGCTACGTCCTGGTCCGCATGGACCTGACGAACGAGTCCTGGGGCGTCGTCCGCAACACCCCCGGCGTCACCGGCTTCGTGGGCAACGCCTACGACCCGTACCCGCTGACCCTGGACGAGATCGTCAAGATGCTCGCCCCGGAGGCCGAGGAGAAGGCCGCGCGTGAGGCCGCCGAGGCCGAGGGCAAGCCGATGCCGCAGCGCAAGGTCGAGGTCCAGGTGCTGGACTTCGAGGTGGGCGACTCGGTCACCGTCACGGACGGGCCGTTCGCGACGCTGCAGGCGACCATCAACGAGATCAACGCCGACTCGAAGAAGGTCAAGGGTCTCGTCGAGATCTTCGGCCGTGAGACGCCCGTTGAGCTTTCGTTCGATCAGATTCAGAAGAACTAGTCGGCGATTCGTCGGCTGCGGGTGCGTTGGGGCTGGTCGCGCCCACGCGACGGAAGTCGCATATCGGCACAGCCCCGCGCCCCTAGGTGGGTCAGGTCAGGTAGGCCTCCAAGCGGGCCTCCTGACCTGCTTCGTTTTTGACCGCGCATCTATACCCGCTATCGTTGTGCGGTATGCCTGCGTTCGGGTGGTCCCTTGACGCAGGCAGGACCCGAATCGAAAGGACCCGGAGAGCAATGCCTCCCAAGAAGAAGAAGGTCACGGGGCTCATCAAGCTCCAGATCAACGCCGGTGCGGCGAACCCGGCCCCGCCGGTCGGCCCCGCGCTGGGTCAGCACGGCGTCAACATCATGGAGTTCTGCAAGGCCTACAACGCGGCGACCGAGTCGCAGCGTGGCTGGGTGATCCCGGTGGAGATCACGGTCTACGAAGACCGCTCCTTCACCTTCATCACCAAGACGCCGCCGGCCGCGAAGATGATCCTCAAGGCCGCGGGTGTCGAGAAGGGCTCGGGCGAGCCGCACAAGACCAAGGTCGCCAAGATCACCCAGGCGCAGGTCCGTGAGATCGCCACGACCAAGCTTCCCGACCTGAACGCCAACGACCTTGACGCCGCGTCGAAGATCATCGCCGGCACCGCCCGTTCCATGGGCATCACGGTCGAGGGCTGACCTTCATCCCGTAGAAGTACCGTGGCGGGGCCTGCTCGGCCCGTACCACGACTCCTCAGACACACACAGGAGCAGTAGTGAGCAAGCGCAGCAAGTCTCTCCGCGCTGCGGACGCCAAGATCGACCGGGAGAAGCTCTACGCCCCGCTCGAGGCCGTCCGTCTCGCCAAGGAGACCTCCACCTCCAAGTTCGACGGCACCGTCGAGGTCGCCTTCCGTCTGGGTGTCGACCCGCGCAAGGCCGACCAGATGGTCCGTGGCACCGTGAACCTCCCGCACGGCACCGGCAAGACCGCCCGGGTCCTGGTCTTCGCGACCGGTGACCGTGCCGAGGCCGCGACCGCCGCCGGCGCCGACATCGTCGGTTCCGACGAACTCATCGACGAGGTGGCGAAGGGCCGGCTGGACTTCGACGCCGTCGTCGCCACCCCGGACCTCATGGGCAAGGTCGGCCGCCTGGGCCGCGTGCTCGGTCCCCGTGGTCTCATGCCGAACCCCAAGACCGGCACCGTGACGCCGGACGTGGTCAAGGCCGTCAACGAGATCAAGGGCGGCAAGATCGAGTTCCGCGTCGACAAGCACTCGAACCTGCACTTCATCATCGGCAAGTCGTCCTTCGACGACACCCAGCTGGTGGAGAACTACGGCGCGGCCCTGGACGAGATCCTCCGTCTGAAGCCGTCCGCCGCCAAGGGTCGCTACATCAAGAAGGCCGCGATCAGCACCACGATCGGCCCCGGCATTCCGCTCGACCCGAACCGCACCCGCAACCTCCTCGTCGAGGAGGACCCGGCCTCCGTCTGAGCCTCGCGCTCACTCCGGTAGCCGCGTCGCGTACGCGTCAGCACTTGGGCGAGCCCCGCAACCTTCGGGTTGCGGGGCTCGCCCCTTTTCGTACGGGGTGTCAGTGGGCTGCGCTAGCGTTCCTGGCAGGCACAGCAATGGCATAGGGGTGGGGACGGATGAAGAGCACGACCGTGCGCCGGGTGGGCCTCTCGATCGCGGTGGCGACCGCGCTGGCCTCGGTGGCCGCCTGTGACTCCATGGGGTCCTCCGAGGGTTCCGGCAAGGACGACAAGGCCGCGGGCAGGGGCGCGACCCTGGTGAGCTCCATAGCGGCCCTGCGCAGCGCCGAGCAGTCCACCGACAGGGCGGACTCCGCCAAGGTCGAGTCCTCCACCGTCCTGGGCTCGGTGATGTCCATGGACGCCAAGGGCAACCTCGCCTGGGACGACGGCATCACCGGCACCCTCACGATGACGTACACCGGCGGCACGGTGGCCCGGACGATGCGCGCGGCCGGCAGCACATCGATGGAGGCCCGCTATCTGCCGGACGCCTACTACGCGAAGATGGGCGAGAAGTTCGCCGCGCAGGCGGGCGGCAGGCACTGGCTCAAGTACGACTACGACGACCTGGCCAAGCTCGGCGGCAGCTCCGGTGCGTACCTCACGGACCAGATGCAGAACTCCACGCCGAACCAGTCGGTGAAGCTCCTGCTCGCCTCCGGGGACGTCGAGAAGGTCGGTACGGAGTCGGTGCGCGGCCGGCGGACCACGCACTACTCGGGCACGGTGAACGTCGCCGACCTCGCCACCAAGAACTCCAACCTCACCGCGAGCCAGCTCGCCGGCCTGAAGAAGCAGCTCACTGCGGCCGGCGTCGCCACGGAGCAGGTCGACATCTGGGTCGACGCCCAGAATCTGCTGGTCAAGAAGGTGGAGAAGGGCGCTATGTCGTCCGGCCGGTACAGCCAGACCGCCTACTACAGCGACTACGGCGTGAAGGTCGACGCGACCGTGCCCCCGGCGGACGACACCGAGGACTTCACGGCACTGCTGAAGAAGCAGGGCCTGACACCGGGCAGTGGCGACACGGCGACGGGGTCCGGCACGAGCTCCTGAGGCGGGCTCAACTTCGGTTCGGGGGACGGGGGTTGGGAGGGGCGCCTGTCGCTCTGCTGCTCACCGGTGGAGCCGTTGAGACGGTGGTGCCGCTGAGCCGTACGGGCGGATTTGCTTGGGAGTATGGGGGTCCCGTACTCTTCGGGAGAAGCCAAAGACCGCTGGTCGTTGCCGTGCCTGTCACAGGGTGTGGTGACCGAAGGATCCGCTGAACAGTGGACGACCCGCGCAGGTGAACTGGATGTGTTCCCGGGAACGTTGTTTCCGGTCGAGCTACGCCCCGTGCGCCTGCGCCGGGGCGTTTTTTCTGTCCCAGCCCCTTCTGAGCGGTCCTCATCACCCGGAAGGAGGCCGACGCTCTATGGCAAGGCCCGACAAGGCTGCCGCGGTAGCCGAGCTCGCGGACCAGTTCCGCGACTCGAACGCCGCCGTGCTGACCGAGTACCGGGGTCTCACCGTGGCGCAGCTCAAGACGCTGCGTCGTTCGCTCGGTGAGAACGCCCAGTACGCCGTGGTGAAGAACACGCTGACCAAGATTGCGGCCAACGAGGCCGGGATCTCTACGCTCGACGACCTGTTCAACGGTCCGACGGCGGTCGCCTTCATCACCGGTGACCCGGTGGAGTCGGCGAAGGGTCTTCGTGACTTCGCCAAGGACAACCCGAACCTCGTCATCAAGGGCGGTGTCCTTGACGGCAAGGCGCTGTCCGCCGACGAGATCAAGAAGCTCGCGGACCTCGAGTCCCGCGAGGTTCTGCTCTCCAAGCTGGCGGGTGCCTTCAAGGGCAAGCAGACTCAGGCTGCGCAGCTCTTCCAGGCGCTTCCGTCGAAGCTCGTCCGCACGGTGGACGCCCTTCGCGCCAAGCAAGAAGAGCAGGGCGGTGCCGAGTAATTCGGCTCGCAGCATGACCGCCGCCTGAGGCTCCGCGCCCAGGGCAACGGTCGTAGCGGGCCGAACGTACGCCCGCCAGACATGTACACACCGGCACCAGCCGAAATTAGTGGAAGGAAGCCATCGTGGCTCTCACCCAGGACGAACTGCTCGCCGAGTTCGAGACCATGACCCTCATCCAGCTTTCCGAGTTCGTGAAGGCGTTCGAGGAGAAGTTCGACGTCACCGCCGCCGCCGCGGTTGCCGCCGCCCCCGCGGGCCCGGCCGCTGCCGTCGAGGCCGAGGCCGAGCAGGACGAGTTCGACGTCATCCTCACGGGTGCCGGCGAGAAGAAGATCCAGGTCATCAAGGTCGTGCGTGAGCTGACCTCGCTGGGCCTGAAGGAGGCCAAGGACCTCGTGGACGGCGCCCCGAAGCCCGTCGTCGAGAAGGTCGCCAAGGACGTCGCCGAGAAGGCCGCCGAGTCCCTCAAGGCCGCCGGCGCCTCGGTCGAGGTCAAGTAACTCCGTCCAGGTCGTGAACGAGGTCCCAAGGACCTTGTAACGCCTGAGCACTGAAGAGCGATCATCCATCTGGGTGGTCGCTCTTCGGCGTTCCTGGGTCGGGTGAGCGGCAGCCTTGCGATCAGGGGTTCGCGGAGTATGGTGATCTTCTTCGTGCCTCCGAGCATCCCTGGTGGTATGTGGTGTGGGCCATGGAGGCCTTGACGAACCGCACGCAGCGCGCAATTCTCAGGACGCGTCGTCACAACGATCCGAATCCGAGGCATGGATCGGCGGCGAAGAGGGCAGTATCAACGCGTTGAGGACGTGAGCTTGCCGAGGGTGTTGAGCACGACGAGGGTCTCAAAAAAGCGGGGCTGGACATCAGTGCGCCAAGTGGCTACACTGACCCTTTGCGCTGCCTGTTAGCTGCTCCCTGCCCGTCACCAGGGGCATGCCCTCACTTGAGCATCGATGACCGGACCAACTCTGACCTGGCCTTTCCGGGCCGTCTCAGGAAGTCCATGTCTCTTTGCCCCTGAGAGGGGCCGGTACGCGCGTAGTGAGTCCGAGCCCTCGGAAGGACCCCCTCTTGGCCGCCTCGCGCACTGCCTCGACCGCGAATATGAACAACGGCGCCAGCACCGCCCCGCTGCGCATCTCCTTTGCAAAGATCAAGGAGCCCCTCGAGGTTCCCAACCTGCTCGCGTTGCAGACCGAGAGCTTCGACTGGCTGCTCGGCAACTCCGCCTGGCAGAGTCGGGTCGAGGCGGCTCTGGAGTCGGGTCAGGACGTCCCCACGAAGTCCGGTCTGGAGGAGATCTTCGAGGAGATCTCTCCGATCGAGGACTTCTCCGGGTCGATGTCGCTGACCTTCCGCGACCACCGTTTCGAACCTCCCAAGAACAGCATCGACGAGTGCAAGGAGCGCGACTTCACGTACGCCGCCCCGCTCTTCGTAACCGCTGAGTTCACCAACAACGAGACCGGCGAGATCAAGTCCCAGACGGTCTTCATGGGCGACTTCCCGCTCATGACCAACAAGGGCACCTTCGTCATCAACGGCACCGAGCGTGTCGTCGTGTCGCAGCTGGTCCGCTCGCCGGGCGTCTACTTCGACTCCTCGATCGACAAGACGTCCGACAAGGACATTTTCTCCACCAAGGTCATCCCGTCCCGGGGTGCCTGGCTGGAGATGGAGATCGACAAGCGCGACATGGTCGGTGTCCGCATCGACCGCAAGCGCAAGCAGTCCGTCACCGTCCTGCTCAAGGCTCTCGGTTGGACGACCGAGCAGATCCTGGAGGAGTTCGGCGAGTACGAGTCCATGCGCGCCACCCTGGAGAAGGACCACACCCAGGGCCAGGACGACGCGCTCCTCGACATCTACCGCAAGCTGCGTCCGGGCGAGCCCCCGACCCGCGAGGCCGCGCAGACGCTTCTTGAGAACCTCTACTTCAACCCGAAGCGCTACGACCTCGCCAAGGTCGGCCGCTACAAGGTGAACAAGAAGCTGGGCAGCGAGGCCCCGCTGGACGCCGGTGTGCTGACCGTCGAGGACATCATCTCGTCGATCAAGTACCTGGTGAAGCTGCACGCCGGTGAGACCGAGACGGTTGGTGACAACGGCACGACGATCGTCGTCGAGACCGACGACATCGACCACTTCGGCAACCGTCGTCTGCGCAACGTCGGCGAGCTCATCCAGAACCAGGTCCGTACGGGCCTGGCGCGTATGGAGCGAGTCGTCCGCGAGCGGATGACGACCCAGGACGTCGAGGCGATCACGCCGCAGACCCTGATCAACATCCGGCCGGTCGTCGCCTCCATCAAGGAGTTCTTCGGCACCAGCCAGCTGTCGCAGTTCATGGACCAGAACAACCCGCTGTCGGGTCTCACCCACAAGCGCCGTCTGTCGGCTCTTGGCCCGGGTGGTCTCTCCCGTGAGCGGGCCGGCTTCGAGGTCCGTGACGTGCACCCCTCGCACTACGGCCGCATGTGCCCGATCGAGACCCCTGAAGGCCCGAACATCGGCCTGATCGGCTCGCTCGCCTCCTACGGCCGGGTCAACGCGTTCGGTTTCGTCGAGACGCCGTACCGCCGGGTCACCGACGGTGTCGTCACCGACGAGGTCGACTACCTGACCGCCGACGAAGAGGACCGATTCGTCATCGCGCAGGCCAACGCGCCGCTCGGGGACGACTTCCGGTTCGAGGAGTCTCGCGTCCTGGTCCGCCGTCGTGGCGGAGAGGTCGACTACGTCCCCGGTGACGACGTCGACTACATGGACGTCTCCCCGCGCCAGATGGTGTCCGTCGCGACCGCGATGATCCCCTTCCTGGAGCACGACGACGCCAACCGTGCCCTCATGGGCGCGAACATGATGCGTCAGGCCGTGCCGCTGATCAAGTCCGAGGCGCCGCTGGTCGGCACCGGCATGGAGTACCGCTGTGCGGTCGACGCCGGTGACGTCCTGAAGTCGGAGAAGGACGGTGTGGTCCAGGAGGTCTCCGCGGACTACATCACCACCGCCAACGACGACGGCACGTACACGACGTACCGCCTCGCGAAGTTCTCCCGCTCCAACCAGGGCACGTCCGTCAACCAGAAGGTTGTCGTGGACGAGGGTTCCCGGATCGTCGCCAACCAGGTGTTGGCGGACGGCCCGGCGACCGAGAACGGCGAGATGGCGCTCGGCAAGAACCTGCTCGTGGCGTTCATGCCGTGGGAGGGTCACAACTACGAGGACGCGATCATCCTGTCGCAGCGCCTCGTACAGGACGACGTCCTCTCCTCGATCCACATCGAGGAGCACGAGGTCGACGCCCGTGACACCAAGCTCGGCCCCGAGGAGATCACCCGGGACATCCCGAACGTCTCCGAGGAGGTCCTCGCCGACCTCGACGAGCGCGGCATCATCCGTATCGGTGCCGAGGTCGTCGCCGGTGACATCCTCGTCGGCAAGGTCACGCCCAAGGGTGAGACCGAGCTGACCCCCGAGGAGCGCCTGCTCCGCGCGATCTTCGGTGAGAAGGCGCGCGAGGTGCGCGACACCTCGCTGAAGGTGCCGCACGGCGAGATCGGCAAGGTCATCGGCGTCCGCGTCTTCGACCGCGAGGAGGGCGACGAACTGCCGCCCGGCGTCAACCAGTTGGTCCGGGTGTATGTTGCGCAGAAGCGCAAGATCACCGACGGTGACAAGCTGGCCGGCCGGCACGGCAACAAGGGTGTTATTTCGAAGATCCTGCCCATCGAGGACATGCCGTTCCTCGAGGACGGGACTCCGGTCGACATCATCCTGAACCCGCTGGGTGTCCCGTCCCGAATGAACCCGGGACAGGTCCTGGAGATCCACCTCGGCTGGCTCGCCAGTCGCGGCTGGGACGTCTCCGGCTTCAGCGAGGACTGGGCGAAGCGCCTCCAGGTCATCGGCGCCGACCAGGTCGCTCCGGGTACCAACGTCGCGACCCCGGTCTTCGACGGTGCCCGCGAGGACGAGATCTCCGGTCTCTTCGAGGCCACGATCCCGAACCGCGACGGCGACCGCCTGGTCCAGGCCTCCGGAAAGGCCAACCTGTTCGACGGCCGCTCCGGCGAGCCGTTCCCGGAGCCGGTCTCGATCGGCTACATGTACATCCTGAAGCTGCACCACCTGGTCGACGACAAGCTGCACGCCCGTTCGACCGGTCCGTACTCGATGATCACCCAGCAGCCGCTGGGTGGTAAGGCGCAGTTCGGTGGTCAGCGCTTCGGCGAGATGGAGGTGTGGGCGCTTGAGGCTTATGGCGCCGCTTACGCCCTCCAGGAGCTGCTGACGATCAAGTCCGACGACGTGACCGGCCGCGTGAAGGTCTACGAGGCCATCGTCAAGGGCGAGAACATCCCCGAGCCCGGCATCCCCGAGTCCTTCAAGGTGCTCATCAAGGAGATGCAGTCGCTCTGCCTGAACGTGGAGGTGCTGTCCAGTGACGGTATGTCCATCGAGATGCGCGACACCGACGAGGATGTCTTCCGCGCGGCGGAAGAGCTCGGCATCGACCTGTCCCGGCGCGAGCCGAGCAGCGTCGAAGAGGTCTGACGGGAGTCCGGAGACCTGCGCCACGCAGGTCTCCGGCCCCAGGACCCCCGTATCAGACCCCAAGACTTACAACCCTGAGAGGGATTGACGCATAGTGCTCGACGTCAACTTCTTCGATGAGCTCCGGATCGGTCTGGCCACCGCTGACGACATCCGTCAGTGGAGCCACGGCGAGGTCAAGAAGCCTGAGACCATCAACTACCGCACGCTCAAGCCCGAAAAGGACGGACTCTTCTGCGAGAAGATCTTCGGTCCGACCCGGGACTGGGAGTGCTACTGCGGCAAGTACAAGCGCGTTCGCTTCAAGGGCATCATCTGTGAGCGCTGCGGCGTCGAGGTGACCCGCGCCAAGGTGCGCCGTGAGCGGATGGGCCACATCGAACTGGCCGCTCCTGTCACCCACATCTGGTACTTCAAGGGTGTCCCGTCGCGTCTGGGATACCTGCTCGACCTCGCCCCGAAGGACCTCGAGAAGGTCATCTACTTCGCGGCGTACATGATCACGTTCGTCGACGAAGAGCGCCGTACGCGTGACCTGCCCTCGCTGGAGGCGCATGTCTCCGTGGAGCGTCAGCAGGTCGAGAACCGGCGTGACTCCGACCTCGAGGCCCGCGCCAAGAAGCTCGAGACCGACCTGGCCGAGCTTGAGGCCGAGGGTGCCAAGGCCGACGTGCGCCGCAAGGTGCGCGAAGGTGCCGAGCGCGAGATGAAGCAGCTGCGCGACCGTGCGCAGCGCGAGATCGACCGCCTGGACGAGGTGTGGACCCGGTTCAAGAACCTCAAGGTCCAGGACCTCGAAGGTGACGAGCTCCTCTACCGCGAGCTGCGTGACCGCTTCGGCACGTACTTCGACGGTTCGATGGGTGCCGCGGCGCTGCAGAAGCGCCTGGAGTCCTTCGACCTGGACGAAGAGGCCGAGCGGCTTCGCGAGATCATCCGTACCGGCAAGGGCCAGAAGAAGACCCGTGCGCTGAAGCGGCTGAAGGTCGTGTCTGCGTTCCTGCAGACCTCCAACAGCCCCAAGGGCATGGTCCTCGACTGCGTCCCGGTCATCCCGCCGGACCTTCGCCCGATGGTGCAGCTGGACGGTGGCCGCTTCGCGACCTCCGACCTGAACGACCTGTACCGCCGTGTGATCAACCGCAACAACCGCCTGAAGCGACTCCTCGACCTCGGTGCCCCCGAGATCATCGTGAACAACGAGAAGCGCATGCTTCAGGAGGCCGTCGACGCGCTCTTCGACAACGGCCGTCGTGGCCGCCCGGTGACGGGCCCCGGCAACCGTCCGCTGAAGTCGCTGTCCGACATGCTCAAGGGCAAGCAGGGTCGATTCCGTCAGAACCTGCTCGGCAAGCGTGTGGACTACTCCGCGCGTTCCGTGATCGTCGTCGGCCCGCAGCTGAAGCTGCACCAGTGCGGTCTGCCGAAGGCCATGGCGCTGGAGCTCTTCAAGCCGTTCGTGATGAAGCGCCTGGTGGACCTGAACCACGCGCAGAACATCAAGAGCGCCAAGCGGATGGTCGAGCGCGGCCGCACGGTCGTCTACGACGTCCTCGAAGAGGTCATCGCCGAGCACCCGGTTCTGCTGAACCGTGCGCCCACGCTGCACCGCCTCGGCATCCAGGCCTTCGAGCCGCAGCTGGTCGAGGGCAAGGCCATCCAGATCCACCCGCTCGTCTGCACCGCGTTCAACGCGGACTTCGACGGTGACCAGATGGCCGTACACCTGCCGCTCTCCGCGGAGGCGCAGGCCGAGGCCCGCATCCTGATGCTGTCCTCGAACAACATCCTGAAGCCGGCCGACGGTCGTCCCGTCACCATGCCGACCCAGGACATGGTGCTGGGTCTGTTCTTCCTCACCACCGACGGTGAACTCCGCGACGTCAAGGGCGAGGGCCGCGCGTTCGGCTCCTCGGCCGAGGCGACCATGGCGTTCGACAACGGTGAGCTGGCGCTCCAGTCGGCCGTCGACATCCGCTTCCCGGTGGGCACCATCCCGCCGCGTGGCTGGGTGCCGCCGGTCCGCGAGGAGGGCGAGCCCGAGTGGCAGCAGGGTGACACCTTCCGCCTGAAGACGACCCTGGGCCGCGCGCTCTTCAACGAGCTGCTGCCCGAGGACTACCCGTTCGTCGACTACTCGGTGGGCAAGAAGCAGCTCTCCGAGATCGTCAACGACCTGGCCGAGCGCTACCCCAAGGTCATCGTGGCGGCGACGCTCGACAACCTGAAGGCGGCCGGCTTCTTCTGGGCGACCCGTTCCGGTGTCACCGTGGCCGTCTCCGACATCGTCGTTCCCGAGGCGAAGAAGGAGATCGTCAAGGGCTACGAGGCGCAGGACGAGAAGGTCCAGAAGCAGTACGAGCGCGGTCTGATCACCAAGGAAGAGCGCACGCAGGAGCTCATCGCGATCTGGACCAAGGCGACCAACGAGGTTGCCGAGGCGATGAACGCGAACTTCCCGAAGACCAACCCCATCTTCATGATGGTCGACTCGGGTGCCCGAGGAAACATGATGCAGATGCGTCAGATCGCGGGTATGCGTGGTCTGGTGTCGAACGCCAAGAACGAGACGATCCCGCGTCCGATCAAGGCCTCCTTCCGTGAGGGCCTGTCGGTGCTGGAGTACTTCATCTCGACTCACGGTGCTCGAAAGGGTCTGGCGGACACGGCCCTCCGTACCGCCGACTCGGGTTACCTCACCCGTCGTCTGGTCGACGTCTCCCAGGACGTCATCATCCGCGAGGAGGACTGCGGCACCGACCGCGGCCTCAAGCTGCACATCGCGGAGCGCGGCGCGGACGGTGTCCTGCGCAAGGCCGACAACGTCGAGACCAGCGTGTACGCCCGTGCGCTGGCCGAGGACATCACCGTCGACGGCAAGGTGCTGGCCCCGGCCAACACCGACCTCGGCGACGTCCTCATCGACGAGCTGGTCAAGCACGGCATCGAGACGGTCAAGACCCGCTCGGTCCTGACCTGCGAGTCCGCCGTCGGCACCTGCGCCATGTGCTACGGCCGCTCGCTGGCCACCGGCAAGCTGGTCGACATCGGTGAGGCGGTCGGCATCATCGCCGCCCAGTCCATCGGTGAGCCCGGCACGCAGCTGACGATGCGTACCTTCCACACCGGTGGTGTGGCCGGTGACGACATCACCCAGGGTCTGCCCCGTGTCGTCGAGCTCTTCGAGGCTCGTACGCCGAAGGGTGTCGCCCCGATCTCCGAGGCCTCCGGCCGCGTGCGGATCGAGGAGACCGAGAAGACCAAGAAGCTCGTCGTCACTCCGGACGACGGCAGCGACGAGACGGCGTTCCCGATCTCGAAGCGT
>Ga0307517_10008195_pt1 | contig 15026 bp, 12 predicted proteins | sample 23_EM_MG_FD_194515 | JGI IMG/M metagenome (GOLD analysis project Ga0307517, IMG submission 194515) | Populus trichocarpa ectomycorrhiza microbial communities from riparian zone in the Pacific Northwest, United States - 23_EM | ecosystem: Host-associated > Plants > Roots > Unclassified | place...
TAGAGAGAAACACTAGAGAGAAAGAGAAAGGGCGTGTATTAAGCTTTTTGTGTTAATTAATTGTAAGCTTTTGTTCTTGAAATAAAACAGTGTGTTTTATCCCCTCTGAGTGTTTCAAAGCCACCACCAGTGGTTTCTCCCACCAACACGGTGAGGACTCTTTTAATGAACAAAATAGCTGGCCTTTCAGCTTTGATCCTCCCAGACGTGTACACAAGGTGTACCAAATACTGCAGGGAGTGGACTGGTGGTATTAGGTTTGGGCACTATCTCGTTCTTTAGAGGAGTAAATGGAAATGTTGGCTGCGTAGAAGGGGGAGCCAAACTGAGAAAAACCCAGGAAATCATTCTTTGCAACTACTACTGCTCTCTTGTGCTCAAACCATGTAATTTCACTATCTTGCCGGGAAAAAAATTCTCTCCACCAAAGAATTATTATGCAACCGAATATTATATACAGACAGCATTTTATAGCAAACTTAGCTACATTGATTTTTTAATGATTCATGTACTATAACCCAAGATATGATCATCATCACAAACTATAGAATAGTTTCAAAGAAAAGAAAGCACTCATATTGATGTCCAGACGTTACCAGATTTTGAATTTAGAGCTCTGCATAACGTTCAATAAAGAAATCATGAAAAGTAGGGAAGAATGCGATAGTGAAATTATACCTCCTGGCCAGCACTTCGGAGTGCCTGGAGTGGCTCCACACAATCTTGAACAGTAACCACCAATTTCTTTTTTTTGTTATCTCCCAAATCTAAATTTTGGCTGCTAATTCTCCAAACTGATGCTGCAGGAGATGTGAAGTTCTAGCCTGTGGGAAAAGTTGCAGTCAGTAGTTAAAATCCTTACACTTGAAAATTCATTTTATTTACTGTAGGATACCATGACACAGCATGGGGGGTGATCTATTCAAGCATAATCTGAAATATGGATACCAGCCAAACTAGATTGCCAGTTGCCGCTAATGCTCCTGCTGCCCCCTAAGAGTTGCATGTCACATACAAAGCACCCATGCACTATCAATAGCCAACATCAAAATTATTACAACCTGCAGCTGAATAAATCAGTCATTCAGGTTTTATTCAACCGACCGAGATTCTAACACTACACAGAATTTAGCATAAGCTGCGAACTCCTAGTAAATACTGCAGCAAAGCTCTGGTAGCATGTGTATCAACAATTACCAGGCAGACTTCATCATTCAAACATGTATTAATAGGGAATATAAAAACAAAAATGTCAGTATATAGGTTACTTATTTTATTACCAGGCAGAGTGTTAAGCTCCCGCAAGTTAAATCCAAAAGAAATTACTGTAATTGCCTGTTCAATGAAAAAGGAATGGCCAAACTCTCAAATTTCACAGAACAAAACGAGAATAAGAAACCTTTCATAGTAAACAAAACCTGTTGTAAATTTTTCAATTGCATGGAGTTTCACTCTTTCCTTCTCACTGTCATCATTCTCCACCATTAACTCAACTGAGTCTGCATTTCGCTCAAACCAGGTTTTATTTGCCTTCTCCTAGAAAAGCACATGCACACGCACCAGTTACAGAATGAAGCAGAAGTAGTGTTTTAGTGAACTGAAATTTTAATTTCCATTACAAATTATGTAGACAAAAATAAGGAGATTCCCTGATTCACATTGTCCAAGCAAACGATTTATATACCTGGGAATCCTTTCTTGTAATCTTGTCTATTTGACGTGCAAGAGCCAGCCGTCTCATCACCTCTGGCAAGTACGATTCTTCAAAAGGAAATCTCTGAAAACTTTCCTGCATAAACAGAGGAGATAATCCAAAAATTATTTGAGGCAATCCTTAAATACTGACCCTTTGTTAATAAAAACAAAGAGAGACAACCCTTCGGGCAATAATTCAATACTACAATCTAGGGCTTGCCGTGAAAAAAAGCAAGAATACTGAGTGCTGCCTTGATATAATTGATGCCAAATGGAAAAAATCTAATGTTTAACTTTCCAAAACCCTCAATCATAACTCTAAACCTTTCTATAAAGAATAGTTCAATATAAACTAAAGCATAATCTCTTACAATAATGTACTCAGAGTTGAAAAGATTGAAACTTTGCAAGAGCCACTACCCTTGAAAATGATTTGCACAAAGAAGCAAATTTTGATGTATCATTTGACGAGATAAGGGCAATGGTGCATCCATCAGTAAAAGCTCTCGCAGTCCTTCCACTTCGGTGAACATAAACCTAACAAAAAGATAAAATGAAATTTTAAACTGAGAAAGAAAAGAAAACAACAACTTTTTAAAAATGTAAATTAAAGCATCCCATTTTTTTTATTTTTTATTTTTTTAAAGCATCCCAATTTTTACCTCTGCTGAATGTGGAAGCTGATAGTGAACAACAGTTCGGACACCAGGAATGTCGAGGCCACTTGCAGCAACATCCGTGGCAACAAGAATAGCATGTTCATTTGAACGAAAATGGTCACCTGCCTGCATTAAACACAAGGGAGAAAGTGGTTGGTGTTGAAGAAAACACAAAACAATGCATGCTCCTGCCATACAAAATCACATATTTACTTATTCAATTATTTAGTTGACAACTGCACTCGTGCATAGCTATAAGCTCAGCACCAGATGCAAAATTCAAATCACAAAATGAATTATCACATTTTGAATAAAATAATTAAAAGGAAAAAAAATAAATCACTAACCTTCAAACGAGCTCGCTGCTGCATCTGAACATGAAGTTTCCACACATGGATGCTTAGAATTCGCAAAAGGGCAGAAATATGGCGCAAAGCTGCAATCGATGTGCAGACAACAATTGTGCGACCTTGTCCATGAACAGTCAATATATAATAGGTAAGCATCTTTATCTTCTTCCCTACATCTGCAGTCATTATACTAACATTTAGAAAGCAACTGCTGAAAAATGATAAAATTAAATTTTGGTAAAAACAAAAACATGAACATAACATATAATGTGAAAAACCAAAGGCAAAAGGTGCAATTGATACTTTCATTGACAGCTCTTGAAAGAATTACACAAGTTAATCAAGGTGAAGATCTACAGGTCAGAGTGAGCAAGAAGAGATCCAAACAATCTTATATAAAATCTGTTCCGTGTGCGCAATAAGGAAAAAAAGAATGCAAACAAATAAAGGATGCAGCCATTGAACTACAGCCCATGCTATTTCTCAGGACAAGCCAGATGACCGTGGAATAACATTTTGGCCATGCAAACCAGTCTACAGACATGAATTTGCAGACGTGCATGTATGTATGTTGGGAAGTTAGAGCATATATATCTATCAACATGGCCCACTCAATTGTAAAATATTTAGCGGTAAAATACATTTAGAAATCCGGAGAACAACCCCCCAAGTACATTGTCAGCTACTTAGGAATGATTCCTCGAGCTTATTTGCGACAATCGACACATTTGTCAGATCAATGATGGCAGAGTTAACACTCATTCCTGCTCGTTCAGAGAGCATTTCTATAGAATTCAGTCCATCAGCAGTTGATTGCTTTGATTTTAGTGAGCCACGCTTTAGCTTCTTGCGAAAATCAGCAGATAATGCTTTAGTTGCAGAAAAAACAGAAGTCTGTCTTTTCTTTCTTTGCATGTAGAAAGTGTCTCACAATTTTCTAAACTTTTAGACTGTCCTCCAATTGAATCACCGGCCTCGGGCAACATGTTAATAATAGACTGCAACTCACGAAAATGTTCATTTTTAATCATTCGATCCGCCTCATCTAGCACAAAGAAAGATAATGAAGGCAACTGCAAGAAGCAAAGAAAAGAGTCCAATAATGCTTTGAACAAGACAGTATGTCATATGAATGGGGTGCTCAAATGGAGGATTTGAGCTAGAGTACTTTTTGATGAAGTCACAAATACACATTGATAAGAAATGGATTAGGAATCTTGTATGTTCAGGTAAAAAAATTAATAAATTTACTTCATGAACATCATGCTGCTTTCTGGGGAATTAGCTGAGACAGGAGTCGGCACATTTAATTAACTTCATTAACAGAACTTCCTAAAATTCAATCCTGAGCAGAGCTAACTGGTGAATAAGATGGTGCTAGATATGGTGGTAGGCAATGGTGGCTGCAGTGGCAACAGTTTTTTAAGGTAGTTACAGAAGTGGCAAGCTGGAGGATGTCTTCAATATATATGCATGCCATTATGAGGCAATGGTGTCAGCATGAATATCAAGAGCAACGACAACGACAGTTGGGAAGCAATAGAGTTACAATGCTAGAAAGTTGATGTAGCTATGATGGTCAGTGCAATGCGGCTAGCAGCAAGTGAGAACTGGGGATGGTTGGGCATAACAGTGTAGCTGATCATAGCAGGGGTGAGTAGTGGTATGGAGTGTGTGGTCTCATCTAACTATCATTTGAGGTATCAGTGCAGGCAGCTCTGGATCAAGTCGATCACGTTATTGGCACTAGGAATGAAGAAGCTAACTAAATTTGCAGATTTGATTGAAATTCCACGTTAATTTAGAGGGTACAGGATGGTTGATATGAGCTAAACCACCATCCATGAGCTGAATTAGTAGTAAAGAATTAATTCAATCTCAAAATAAATTTAAATTATTAAATAAAAATTAAGATATTATTTATATTATTTTTTAAAAAAATTTATTTAGTTTGAAATTTATATAAGTTTATATTTAATTTTTATCAAACAAATAAAAATGATAATATTTAAACTTGTGATCGTTTAGCTATCAAGACTATGATATCATATCAAAGAACTAATTCAATTCAAAAACTTTAGTTATTTGTTGAAATTTTAAAATATAATTTATGTTATTTTCTGACATCAATTCAAAAACCAATTCTTTATTTAAAATAATATATTTTATTTCAGTATATCAAAACAGTAAAAATATTAAAAAATATTAATTTAAAATAAAATAATTTTTTTTAATCTTTACAAAAGATTAATTTGAAGCGAAAACAAACAACCACTTGAAACAAATTAAATGTGATTGTGCCAATTTTGAGTTTTATTTCCTTGTTTTATCTAAATTTGGAAGATCCAAGTTTTAGACATTTAGCAATTATTTGGACAAAGACTAAAGAAGCACGAAGTGACGCCCTTTCTAACATCACGTCATATCTGTGATGTCTCCATTTTTGACCTATCAAACCCTACCATCACCCCTCCAATCTCATTGATACTTGTTGGTAGGACCCTCCAAATCCCCCCTTTAAAATTAAAAACTACAGCACTAATACAAGGTGTCATCGTCTGCCTGGAACCCTCCAAGGCTCCCACCCTCTCTGTCGGTCTCCTGCAGTATACAAAACCCCTTCCTGTTTCCTGCAGTCTTCTAGTTTTTTCTCCTTCCTCGAAAACTTCACTCTCTTTCTTCTCTCAGCAAACCTTAAGCCTTAAACTGTGGATCTTAATGTCGCACCTCCTGTTTCCAACTCACAAACTGAGTCAATCTAAACTGCACCGACAATCCTAGTAACTTCTTAACCTCCTGATATTCAAGAACCATGATTCCTTTATCAATTGCCAGTCGAAGTCCAGTTACGAAATTGTCTCCAGATAACCCAAAAATACAAATATCCTCTTCTACTAAGCTATCTCACTTGAAAGCAGTTCCATGCTCTTTTCACAGGAAAAACCCCAACACTATTTGCAACCCTGCAAAGTCCAAGACTCATCCTTTTGGCTCTGTATTAATAACCCCAGATCACGTTTCTCATAAGAAAGGCAAGATAAACCGGGGATACGAGGAAAGAAGAGATTCTGGCCATGTGGGTAGCCAACAGATGCTGGGTTTGTGTGGGTTTGGGTATTGGATGCAGGGGTTTAGGAGTTTTCCTTGGCTTGCTCTCAACTTCCATATGGCTCACAATCTCAACTTGCATCCATCACAATTGCAGCTTTTGCAAATCTCTGGTAACCTTCCCATGGTGGCCAAACCTCTTTATGGACTCCTCTCTGATGCTTTTTACATTGGAGGTGCTCATAGAGTACCTTATATTCTCATGGGAGGTTTGTTATCTTATATCTCCTCTGCTTTATCTAGTTTATGTTTTTCAGCGTTCATTGCTTCTGTTCAAATTGTTCTTAATTAATCATCTTGACTGGCATTCTTCAATTTTATGTTTTAAGCTTATTGTTGGATCCTATATATGTTTCTAAATCAGGCTGGATATGTGGTTAAATTTTCTTGGGCATGGATTCTGGCATTCTGTCCTTTGCTTGAAATCCCCACCTTTCCTTTTCCCCATGTAGCTATGCCTCAAGCTTCTTTTTGTCAATTTCCATTTCCATACCTCCTGTGCATGGACAATAAAAAGATGTGGAACCTTTAATTTATCAGACTAGTTATAATAGTTGCTGACTTTGGCCAGATCCTATCCTTTTGCTATCACCTGTAGTCTTTAATGAATACTAGAATTTGAAGGTGCATAGTATATGGTTTGTTTTTCTTAGATGTCTATTGTAAGTCATTGTAGGGAATTTCTTGAAGAACAAAAATAGGTAAAGATATGGCCATCACCAGAGATAAGGGAAAATTGAAAATTTGAAAACTCAATTCTAAATCTATTGTGATAGTGAGAGTAAGCTCGTCGTATCCTAAATAATTCTTACGAACTAATATATCTGGTTGATTGATCAAGTTTACAAAGGATGCTGACGGAAGTGAAATTCTCAGTCTTTTTGCAGGTGCTGGGTTGGGGGCCGCTGGCATTGATCCCTGTTGCACGGGAAGCCCTTCCGATTCTTATTTCATGCATTCTTATCAGTAATCTTGGCGCTTCAATCACAGAAGTAGCAAATGATGCTCTTGTCACAGAGTATGGCCAAAAAAACAGAATTGGAGGCCTCCAGTCTTATGCATTTATGGCTTTAGCTGTTGGTGGAATCCTAGGCAACTTGCTAGGTGGTTGTTTCTTACAAAAAACACCACCCCAAACCATGTTTCTTGTATTTTCAGTTCTTCTCTCTCTTCAACTAGCAACTTCATCAATAGTAAGAGAGAAATCGCTTGGTTTATTAGAACCATCAAATCACAACCTTGTGAAGACATCAATTTGGGAGAATACCAGAAAACAGCTAAGTGATCTTAAAACTGCATTAAACGAGGACAGCATCTCCCACCCTCTCACTTGGATCGTAGCTTCTATTGCTACAGTTCCGGTTCTCTCAGGTTCCATCTTTTGCTATCAAACACAGTGTCTGCATCTTGATCCTTCAATTATTGGAATGTCACGTGTAATTGGCCAGATTATGCTTCTTTCCATGACTGTACTCTATGACCGTTATTGGAAAGAAGTGCCTATGAGGAAATTAGTTGGTGCCGTTCAGTTTTTATATGCTTCTTCTCTTCTTCTGGACTTTGTTCTAGTGAGACAGATAAATCTTAAACTGGGAATTTCCAACGAGGTATTTGCTTGTTGTTTTTCGGGTTTATCTGAAATACTTGCTCAATTTAAGCTCCTTCCTTTTTCATTGCTATTGGCTAGTTTATGTCCTCAGGGTTGTGAAGGATCTCTTACCTCTTTCTTGGCATCTTCGTTGTGTTTATCATCAATTGTCAGTGGGTTCTTGGGTGTTGGGTTAGCTTCTCTGATTGGAATAACATCTGGTGATTACTCAAGCCTGCCAATGGGAATTTTGATACAGTTCTTTGCAGCATTATTGCCTTTAGGATGGATTCATCGTGTACCCATGTCCGAACCCATTGTTGAGAAAGAAAGAAAGCAAGGTATGAGTAAAAGAACACGGAAAAATAGAAGGGTTGGAAGAGTGTTGTTAGGCTCTATTTATGTTTACCGCCGGGAAAGAGAATCTGATTCACAGAGATAAACCAGCTAGCATAACGATAACATTTTCGTGGACAAAGAGGAGTCTAAGATCGGGACATTTGAATTGTCCAAGTCTCATGTCTTCACACCCAAATTAAGCCCATTTCAGCCGCAGCTAAGATTAGAATGATCCTTTAATTGGTGCAAGTCCTCTGGCAAAGGTGATTCTTTGTTTAATTTCAAATGGATTATTGTTTCACAAATGTACACGCATCAGTTACCAGCTCCATTCAAGCAGGAAGTTTTCTTGATCATGGGATTTTGATATTCGATATGAAGATTTGCTTCTGATGTTTGTTGAAGTGTGTAGTTTAATTTCCAGAGGACTATTTCTGCTGCACATCAAGTTCAACTGGCAGCTTGAGGAATGGAGAACAAGCAGGAAGGCATTTAGATGATGTTTGTGACTGTTCCGTTCTATTTGTGGAAGCCTATATACCCAATGTTTAACTTTTGGTAGTGAACTAATGCTATGGCAACTATGGTTTGGGTTCTGCTTCGTGGTGCCGTTAATAAATTCCTGAATTAAGAAAGAAAAAAAAAATAGTTCGGGTGGAGGCTAGAGGGTTGAGTGTGCAGAGCAGAGGGGACAGTTGAGTAGAGAAACCAAAATTATGAACAAGAACTGGAATCATGAATTTACCTTGTATTATTCCATACATAGTTTTGTTGACTAATCCACGCTTCCGTAACATTTGGCAAAGTGAAGAAGTTTGAACATCAAGCATTGATATCACATGGTTACAATGGAAGCCACATGTAAGAACCATATGGAACGCTTGCAACCCTGTTTCCTGTTTCAGCTTATTGGCAAGTGTTTTGCGCTCCAACAATCTTGTTGCTAGATATTCAATTTTTTTATCTACAAAGATTAAAAAAAAAAAAAAAAAAAAGTTGTAAATCCCAGCACTGTCAAACGATGCTTGCATGTATTGCTCCTGATAGTTATAGAATGTGACTCACTGCCCCGCCAATCAGTTCGGCAAGTCTTCAGATCTTGTCAATTATCTTCAAGGTTGGCTGCACTCCTTTTGTTTCAATTATTTAAATAAAATAAAAAAAGGCGAGCCGAAGCGGAACTAGAATGCTCTGTGTCCATACTATCAATCCACACAGCTTAACATGAAACAACTTGGCTAGTTTGAGAATACAAGCAAAATTCGCCTGCAAGAAAAAAATAATTAAGATTTGAGTAAATACCTAGAATTCATTCATCAGCAATGGTACGTCAAACTAAGACAATAAAAACTCTAGAAAGAAATACACAAACCTGAATGACAAATTTTTAGCAAACATGTCCAGAGGTATAGACAGCAGTCGAGTCTCAATCATTTGGTTAACGAATGCATATCTGTGCATATGGTTATGGCTTGCATAAGATATCCTCAATTGTCAAGGGAGACAGAAAACAGCATATCAATATTCAAGATATCAAATTTTCAAAATTATGAGGAACAGCAGCTCCATTCATCAACAATACGAGGTCATCCAGCAGTTGATGTATTGACTTGGAACAAGGATGCAGTTTATCAGCAGCATAGAAAGAATGAGTGGGCGTTATTAATGCTTATCCAACTGCACCCAGTAGTTTTTGTTAAGCACCTTTCTTTCATCATTGTTCTCACCTCAGATACTACATCCCATCTCCTGGAAGACGCATGTAAGTTTGAAAGTGAGACATAAGTCGGAGGGCTTTCAGGTTCGAACTGAATAAGGAACCTACAAGCCAGATCCTGCATCTCAGCTTTTCCATGGATTATGGAAGCACTAGCAAGCACCCCCCAAACTCTTGGACTAGGTTCCATTGGCATGGATTTAATAAAATCTAAAGCTCAGCCAAGCTGGCCTGATCGGCCTATCATATTCACAACACAAGCACAAATCTCAACCGTTGGCTTAATCCTATATTCATTTATTGTAGATTTATAGATACGCAGGCCTTCATCTACCAATCCTGACCGGCCACAAGCAGAAAGAACCCCTACTATTGTTATCATGTCTGATTTATTCCCAAGATGAAGCATCTTGTTGTATACAAAGATAGCTTCCTCTCCCTTCCCCTGCAATCCATAGCCAGAAATCATTGAACTCCAAGATATTGGATCCCTGTGAAAAGAACCATGCTCAAAGACTTGTTTTGCATGATCCAAGCTCCCGCACTTGGAATAAGTGCCGATCAAAGCATTGCATAAGGAAACATCATCATTAAATTCCTTCTTGATGGCATATCCATGAATTTGTTTCACACCAATTAAACCAGAAACTGCGCTACAAGCAGGAAGAACACTCACAAGCGAAACCTTAATAAGTTCTACTTCATCCCTCACCTGAATTTCTTGAAAAAGAACCAGTCCTTCCTCTAGAGATCCATTCTTCACATAACCATTGATCATTGCTGTCCAAGTATAAACATTCCCACCCTTCATGCTATCAAATACCCTTCTACCTACATCAACTTTATTACACCTAGAATACATATCTATCAAGCAAGATCCCAAATGAAACTCCTAACCCAAAGCCAACTCGTTTCTCACTATAAACCCACGAAGCTCTCTCCCATAGTTCCTTTTCACCATATCCCCGTCACGCAAACTCAAAAGAGAAGAGACTGTGATTACATCAGGTTTTAACCCCTCGATTTGCATATCTTTAACAAAATCTGACATATCCTTATCAAAATTAAGGTCCCCTGAATCCGCATATCCCGATATAATTAACATTCCAAGCACCCACATTTCTTTCAGGCATTTCATCAAACAGTTTCAAACATTCGCCAAATTCCCCACATTTGCTATACATTGGCATAAGAGAATTGGCGACTATAAAATCCAAAACAAACCCAAATTTAAAAATTTTCCCATGAATCAATTTCCCTGAATTCAAGTCACCAATCTCACCAAAAACCTTTGACATCGTTGCAAGTGTATAATCATCAAGCAAAACACCACGGCAACTTGATAAAACCAAGCAAAAGCTTCATTATAAACATGATTTTTCACACACCCATTAATCAATGAGGTCCATAGGTAAACACTCTTGATTTGGAGCGAGTTAAAAACGAGTTGGGACACCATATACAGCGCATGCAGAGACGAGTTCTGTGGCCAAAAAGGGGTGTTGAGTGAGACCAAGAGAGAGAACTCGAGCATGGCATTGTTGGGTGAGTTTGAGAGATTTGTGGGTAAGTGAGAGATGAAGTAAATCAAGGAGATCTTTAGCTGAAGAGACCAGAGTGACGAAATGGTCATAACGGGAGCTTCTGAGGCTAATTGCCTCCAATAATTCATTACAAAAACGTTTTCAAATTACAAAAACTAACGACTTAGAGAGTTTTCAACTTCTTGCATTACAATAACAACAAATCCAGCAGCTTATTTCTTGAAGGGTCTGTGATGGATTCCGAAACTAACTTCTCTCATATCTCAACTCCAATCTTCAATGGAGAAAATTACCAACTTTGGGCAGTACGAATGGAAACATATTTAGAAGCTATGGATTTATGGGAAGCTGTTGAAGAGGATTACGAGATCCTACCACTGCCAAATAATCCAACCATGACTCAAATCAAGAGTCATAAGGAGAGAAAGACCAAGAAATCAAAAGCAAAAGCCACTCTTTTTGCTGCTGTTTCAACAACGATCTTCACCAGGATCATGTCCCTGAAGTCAGCTAAGGATGTCTGGGAATATTTGAAGGAAGAGTATGCAGGAGATGAGAAAATTCGTGGGATGCAAAGTCTCAATTTAATACGTGAATTTGAGCTGCAGAGGATGAAGGATTCTGAGACTATCAAGGAGTACTCAGACAGATTGCTGGGAATTGCAAACAGGGTGAAATTGCTGGGAACTTCATTCTTAGACTCAAGAATTGTTGAGAAAATTCTGGTCACAGTACCAGAAAAATATGAAGCTTCAATCACCACTCTGGAGAACACAAAAGATCTGTCAAGTATTACCTTGACAGAACTTTTGAATGCCTTACAAGCCCAAGAACAAAGAAGGCTTATGAGGCAAGATCATGTCATTGAAGGTGCCTTGCAAGCCAAATTTCCAGATTCTGAAAGAAGGAAATTTGGCAGAAAACACCAAGTTGCAGCCAAACCCACCAGTCAAGGTCACGGTAAAGGAAAATTCATTAAAAGAAATTTTCCACCATGTCAACATTGCAACAAGATGGGTCATCCACCATTCAAGTGCTGGAAGAGGCCTGATGCAAGGTGCAGCAAATGCAACCAGCTTGGGCACGAGGCAATCATCTGCAGAGTAAAAAATCAGAAACAAGAAGAGGATGCTCAAGTTGCAAATCAGGATGATGAAGACCAGATGTTTGTGGCAACATGCTTCTCAGTACAAACTACCTCAGATCATTGGCTAATCGACAGTGGTTGTACAAACCACATGACTTTTGATAAAAGTCTCTTCAGAAATCTGCAGCCAACAGATGTTGCAAAAGTCAGAATTGGAAATGGTGAATGCATTGAAGCTAAGGGAAAGGGAACAATTGCCATTACAACAAACTCAGGTACAAAAACAATAGCAGATGTTCTTTATGTACCTGATATTGATCAAAATTTGCTGAGTGTGGGGCAATTGATTGAGAAAGGAATGAAGGTGATTTTTGAGAATCACACTTGCTGTATTTTTGATGCTGCTGGGCACAAAATACTTCAAGCTAAAATGAGAGGCAAAAGCTTCTCATTTGTTCCATTTGAAGGAGAGCATACTGCATTTCCAGTCACTCTTAGTGACACTGAACTATGGCACAAACGGCTGGCACACTGTCATCAAAAGAGGATGCTCACCATGAAGGTTCATGAAGCTGTCAGAGGTATACCATCATTCACTGATCTCCAATTAAACTGTAATGCTTGTCAATTTGGGAAGCAAAATAGAATGCCATTTCCACGATCAACTTGGCGAGCAACACACAAGCTCCAGTTAATTCATACGGATGTAGCTGGTCCCTTAAGCACACCATCACTGAATGGCAGCAGATACTATCTGCTATTTATTGATGATTACTCCCGTATGTGCTGGATATATTTCATGAAGTTCAAGTCAGAGGTGGCTGGCATCTTCTGGAAATTCAAGAAAAACGTGGAGAACCAAAGTGGCAGCAGCATTCAAGCCATACGGTCTGACAATGGCAAAGAGTATACCTCAGCCGAATTCAACTGTTACTGTGAAGATGCTGGTATTGAACACCAGCTAACAACCCCCTATACTCCAGAACAGAATGGGGTAAGTGAAAGGCGTAATCGATATGTCATGGAGATGGTGAGAAGCATGATGCATGAGAAGAATCTACCCAAAATGCTGTGGGCAGAAGCTGCTAACACAGCAGTGTTCATCCAGAATCGACTTCCAACATCAGTGTTGACAGAAATGACACCCTTTGAGATGTGGTATAATTATAAGCCTTCCTTGCGTTTCCTCAAAATTTTTGGTTGTGTATGTTTTGTACATGTTCCACAGATTAAGAGGGACAAGCTTGACAAGAAAGCCATCAAAGGAATTTTTGTTGGCTATAGCACAATTTCTAAAGCCTACAAGGTTTATCATCCTCAAAATCAGAAAATTGCTATTACAAGGGATGTCACATTTCATGAAGATGCACAGTGGGAGTGGGTTGATTCACAGGAGAGCATGCTGATTAATAAACAAATTCAGCCCTTGCAAGATAAATTGATTGACTCCGAATCAATTGATGATGAACCAGTCAGGGGTACTCGATCAATTGAAGAAATTTATCAAAGGAGCAATGTTGCTGTGTGCGAACCTGACAACTATGAAGAAGCTCAACAAAATCCATCATGGCAGAAGGCAATGGAAGAAGAAATCTTCATGATCGAGAAGAACAAGACGTGGGAACTTGTTGACAGACCTGAAGACAAAAACATCATTGGCGTAAAATGGATTTTCAGAACCAAATTGAACGCTGACAGTTCAATCAACAAATTCAAAGCCAGGCTCGTTGTCAAGGGATATGCTCAAGTGTATGGGGTTGATTATTCAGACACATTTGCCCCAGTAGCAAGGATGGACACTATCCGATTGCTACTTGCTGTTGCAGCACACAGAAACTGGAAGGTGTTCCAGTTGGACGTCAAATCTGCCTTCTTGAATGGTGTTCTTCAAGAAGAAATTTACGTTGAACAACCTGCTGGATTTGTTGTTCAAGGCAAAGCTGACAAGGTGTATTTGTTGAAGAAGGCACTCTATGGATTAAAACAGGCACCAAGGGCCTGGTATGGAAGAATTGATGAGTACTTGACAGGTTTTGGTTTCCAGAGAAGCCCCTCTGAATCAACTCTCTATGTGAACAAAATTGAAGGTGATGTTCTAATTGTGTCACTGTATGTTGATGACCTTCTTGTGACTGGGAGTAATTTGCAGCAAATCGAAAGGTTCAAGCAGGATATGATGCAAGCTTTCGAGATGAGTGATCTTGGGCTCATGAGTTTCTTTCTCGGCATGGAGATCAAGCAAGACAGAGGAGAAATTTTCATTGGACAAGAAAAATATGCAAAGGAAATTTTGAAGAAATTTCAAATGGAAAATTGCAAGCCAACTGCAACTCCAATGAATCAGAAGGACAAGTTCAGCAAGGATGATGGTACTGCCAAGGTAGATGAAGAGAGGTTCAGAAGCTTAATTGGTTGCTTGCTGTATTTAACAGCAACCAGACCTGACATATTATATGCAACCAATCTTCTTGCTCGTTTCATGCACTGTCCAAGCGAGTTGCACATGAGGGCAGCCAAAAGAGTTTTGAGATACATCAAAGGAACATGCAATTTTGGAGTCAAATTTACACAGTGTCAAAAGCTGAAGTTGCATGGTTTCTCTGACAGTGATTGGGGTGGATTTGTTGATGACATGAAAAGTACTTCGGGGTTTTGTTTCAATTTAGGATCAGCTGTGTTTTCATGGTCATCTAAGAAGCAAAGCATTGTCGCTCAATCAACTGCGGAGGCTGAGTTCATAGCTGCAACTGCAGCAGTCAATCAAGCACTATGGATTAAAAAATTGCTATGTGATTTACAGATGGAGGAGCACGAAGCAACTGAAATTTCAGTTGACAATCAAGCAGCCATAGCAATTTCTCACAATCCAGTGTTCCACGGGAAAACCAAGCATTTCAACATCAAGCTATACTTTGTTCGTGATGTGCAGAAAAATGGTG
>Ga0307517_10008197_pt1 | contig 15025 bp, 7 predicted proteins | sample 23_EM_MG_FD_194515 | JGI IMG/M metagenome (GOLD analysis project Ga0307517, IMG submission 194515) | Populus trichocarpa ectomycorrhiza microbial communities from riparian zone in the Pacific Northwest, United States - 23_EM | ecosystem: Host-associated > Plants > Roots > Unclassified | place...
AGATTTTGGACACATAACTATTCATTATGTATGGTTAGATTGAAGTGTAGTGGTGTCTAAATTGGTTTATTCTTCACAAGTTTGTGAGATTCTTCTCAATTTTTTCTTTTTAATGTTGATGTATTTGAATAATACATTGTTCTTAATTATTTATGTGGTAGTCCTTATTTTTAACTAAGTAATAACACTTGTTTATCTAATACTACTATTATTATTATTATTATTATTATTATTATTATTATTGATAATTGATTCATGGTTTTTCCTCACATTGGAGTTTTTCATGTGTTGATTTATTGTGATTGTTTATTTAATTTGTTGATTGATTTATCTTATTTTTAATTGCACAAAGTGAGAGAAAAATTGATACTTTATATATTGTAAATTTTATTATATCAGTGCCTTTTTCCAACAGGAATTTTACATGTTGTGGGACCCATGTCAACCTAAAAGAGAGAAACAGGGAAACAAGAAAGTATTTTATAATTATGAGAGCCAATGAAAAAGAAAAGAAGAAGAAAAGGACTTCTTACTATGAAACTAAAACATATTTTTATCAAAAGAAAGTTGGCTTAACAACTGGCAAATTTTCAATATGAGAGACCGTCGCGACACACAAAGTAGTGACAAAATTCATCGACAATGGTATGACTAATTTCTTTTCGTTTTAAAAATATTTTTTTTAAAAATTAAAAATTAAAATTTTTTATTTATTTTAAATTAATATTTTTTGTAATATTTTCAGATAATTCTAATATGTTAATATCAAAAAAAATTATTAATAAAAACAATTCTGTTTTCCCATAATATCTTTTAAAAAGATTATTAAAAAGAGTAACACAAATTTTAAGAAGAATAGAGGATCAAGAAAAATCATTGGATATGATGGTATTGTACGTTAATAAAATCAAAGCTAAAAAAATAAAATAAAATAAAAAAATCCGCCTCTTCCTTCAACACCCACCCATAATTTGAAAAGTTCAGCGGAGATCATATAAATAAATATAATCCATGTAAATCACAAATGGTCGTTTTGAAATGCAGTCTTAAACTTGTCTTTATTTCCTTGTTCTTCAAGGTCTCAAACATCATTGTCTTCCGGTATTCACACACATGATTATACAACACAACATATATAAACTCAAAATTATCATCTTACATAATACAGCTACTAATAACTTGGTAAAAATAAGGAAATTATATATATATATATATATATATATATGGCTGTCTGTGCCTTTTGCAGCCATTCTACAGCAATGCTGGTGCGACAGTGGATTGTGATCCAATCCTCCTCCTTCTAAGGCGCTCTGCAATGATGAATGCAAGCTCTAGAGATTGTGAAGCGTTGAGCCTGGGATCACAGTGGGTATGGTAGCGTGAACTCAAATCATCAAATGTCACAGTCCGTGATCCACCAATGCACTCTGTCACATTCTGGCCAGTCATCTCTAGATGAACTCCTCCTGGGTGGCTTCCTTCTTGCTCATGCACATCAAAGAAGGCTCTCACCTCCGCCTGCCCAATTAACGATGTAACAACATCAGTCAGGGATATGCATAATGAAAACGATGCCATCATGCTGTAAACCTCTGTTTTAAAATGATAAAAACAGGCTTATCTGATAATAATGGAGAAGGGCATCATTTGCACCGAATTTCTTTTTCTGAAAAAGATTTCCTAACAATAGCATAAACAACAATCTTACAACCACCCCCCCTCTCAGAATGACCCATCACATGGGTCCGGGAATTCATTCCCACTGGTATATAGAGCACAGAGGAAAACAACATCCAATGAACATGAGAATTTTTTATTGCAAAATAGAATTCGAAGTCAACTTGCAGATAAAGATCTACTCAGCTACCCACCAAAGCCATATAGTTACCTACTCCAGGGATATGATCCAACTAATCTACATGAAGGCCTCATAGGAGAAGTCACTATCTCACCTACCAACTCAGCTCAACTAAGACTCAGCCATAAACTAGTTAAGACTGGTTACACGAATCCTTTTCCTCTACTGTATTATGTATAGGACACTATCCCACCTGCCACTCCCTGATTTTGATTGCCTTCATGTTTATTAATTATAGGAAATCAAGTAGGCTCTTATTCAAAGCCACCGAATGCCCCCCACCGTTTTCAACTTTGGAACTAGTTGCTCAGCCTCATGAATGAGCCAAAGTTGATTGCACTCCTTGAAAGATAATTCAAATGCAAGCAATGATTGATATATATGACCCATTTTACAAGGACAAGATCCCAAATAGTTTCATATAAGCTCATTTTGGTGGATGCATATTAGGGAAATAAAATTTCTTTTTCTAATTAGTTCTAGTAAACAGGGGCCAAAGCTAATATCTTGTCCGGTTCCTTTATTTCTCCACTTGTTTTCCTCCCTCTTAATTTGATTTTTGTATAACTCCTTGTGCTAAAGTATGTGATTTCCTTCAAATACCTAAAAGCCCTTACTTAATATCACAATTTAAACTCCTAAACATTCTTTTGCCGTCCAATATGAAATCCACAAATAATGCTAATCAATTAATTCAAGCGAAGATATAAGCATCATACCCTGATGGAATCAAATGGGCGAGTTTTCAGACCGCATGGAGCCTTTATGGTGTTTCCATGCATAGGATCACTGACCCATGTGACAATTTGCCCAGCCCTGCGAACAGCCCTGATTAGATGGGGAAGCTTCACTCTCATGTTCTCAGCTCCCATTCTAGTAATAATTGTTATTCTGCCTGGTTTATTCTGGGGGTTGAAAATCTCTATGAGCTTAACTAGCTCATTTGGATTCATCTTATCACTGACCTGCAGCACAGAAGCTAGATTGCATAAAAAGTCGGAAGCACCAAATTACAAAATGAAAACTGAAAAATAAGAATAGTGATATTAAGGATCCATTCAGATTCAGTTTGTTGCCAAGTTAAATTTGGATAAGAAATGCGTAAAAAGAAGAAACAGAATTCCATAAGCATAACCACAAGAACACCAGCTTAGGCCAACATCTTAAGAATATGTGTTGATTACTTAATTTAAGGAATCTTGACAACGTTATATGGTCAGGATCACAAAAAAAAAAAAAAAAAAAAGCCAGAAACAAGGGCAGACAAAATTCCCTCAGTGGGGTAAATTTAATCCACGCAAAAGAATATGTAGGCTAAGATTGAAGTCCTTGTGGGCATTTTTACTCTATAGACCGCAATAAATTAACATCTCAAGTGAAAAAGACCTTCGTTTACTTGTAGTATTATATTCGAAGCTATTTTCTTTGACTTGTACTTCAAAATCCTGAACTATTCTAATAGTTTTGTTCAAGTAATTTAGTATTTAAAAGCATTTTGATGAGGGAAGAACTAAAAAAGCTCCTACCCATGTCATTCCTAACCAAACTATCATACATACTATTTATTTTAAAGTTTTTTCAATAATAATAATAAAAAAAAAAACACTGATATTTCTAGCAGCCAAAAATGAATTACTGATATATGAACTGGCTGGCTAGATTAAAAAAAGAAAGAAAGTTACCTTAATTCCGAGGGGATTTGCAACTCCTCTCAAGAACTCGACATGAGCACCATCTAGCTGCCTGGTACGCTCACCAACCCAGAGAAAATGGGCTGAGCAGTCATAGTAGAGACCCGAAGTTGAATCCAGCCTAGTAAGTGATTGCTCATATGGCAATAGCAAGCACTCATGGGATGTCCAGAACTCAGTAGTTGTCATGATAGGATGATCAACAGTGAGACCAGCTGCAGCCATGAATCCAAGGGCCTCATCGACCCGGTGGGCAAGTTCCCGGTACCTATCATATGAAGACAATTATATATATACATATTATAGAAGCAAAATCTGACCCAATTATGATATGAAATTAGCAATGAACTGAAATCATTTCCATCCAAGATAAACATGTTATAGAAGGGAGATCTAACCCAATAACAGTACGAGTATAGAAATGCACTGAACCCATTTCCATCCAAGATTCTAAAAAATGTTCTTAAGAGAACCCATCATAACTAAAACAAAGTGAATCAGAAATTGCAGCACCCCAAAAAAGAAGGCGACTCTTTTAAACAGCAAGTTTTAAAGTGATATTAATGGCATCGCATGAAGGAGGGCATAAAGCCCATCATAATTCCATATAGCAGCAAAACCATTAAAATCAGAGCATATTGGTGAGCACGTGGAGAGGATCTTAGAATCTAAATTCTCGAAGGCCAATCATAGGAGAAAAGTAAAAAAAGAACTTCGGTTGCCTTGTGCGGATAATTCAAGCATGGATAATTGTGATCGTGAAACTTGCCAATGATGCTCTGATCAAATGAATACACATGGAGTAAATATCACTATCTAGTGCATGCCCGCCAAAGGTAGTTGAGGACCGACCCGACTGCTTGCTCGGTTACAAAGAAAAAAAAGTGCAGACACTATTTCATCAAACTCTAAAAAATCAGCTAACATAAATAACCAAAAATAAATCGATTCAGCTTTTTACTGGTCCCTATATGAAAACTCTCTCTAAAAAGCATCAAAACCAATCCAAGAACCAGATAAACGGAATATCTTCATAAAAAAAGATTCCAAAATTAAACTATTACCTGTCTCCTTGCTCACTGTGCTCTGTGAAATCCAAATTCCACTGAGTAACCCTTTGCATAGCTGCATAACCACCAGTAGCAAAAGCCCTAAGTAGATTCAAAGTAGCTGCTGATTGACAGTAAGCCCTGATCATCCTCTGAGGGTCAGGTATCCTCGACTTCTCATCAAAAGCATCTCCATTCACATTGTCCCCCCTGTAACTTGGCAATTTCACTCCATCTTTTTCCTCAAATGGATCCGATCTCGGCTTCGCAAACTGCCCTGCCAACCTCCCCACCTATAAAACAGCATCCACGCATTTATCCCAATTTAGTAAAAACCAATAATTCTCTTCAATATGAAAAAAAAAAAAAATTAACCCTTCTCATGTGATTCTACACTGTAATACTAACAATTCAATTAGGAATGGAAAAAAAAAAAACCTTGATAACAGGCATTTGACCACCGAACATCAAAACAACACCCATTTGAAGAAGAATCCTGAAAGTGTCCCTGATATTATTAGCATTGAACTCTTTAAAACTCTCAGCACAATCACCTCCTTGCAACAAAAACGCATTGCCCATAGCAGCCTCAGCAAGCTTCTCCTCTAAACTCCTGGCCTCACCAGCGAAAACAATTGGAGGGAACGCATCGAGAGTTTTGAGAACCGAATCAAAATCTTCTTTGTCAGGATATTCAGGGAGTTGCAAGGCCTTCTTTGATTTCCAGCTTTCAACTGTCCATTTTCCAGCACCCACATTGACTGTTGGTACAACGGTTGTTGCTTTAGTGGATGTTGCTGCAGGTGTTTTAATGGGTGGTGGTGATTTGGAAGGATCGGCAGAGTGGACAGCGGAGATGCGGAGGGTGGACCTGGAAGGTTTAGTGGTGAAGAAACAAGGCTGATGGGGTTTGTTGGAGGGGATCAAGGATTTGGAAGGGATTATGGAACTGCTAGTTAGAGACATTGTGTCTTGCTGATTTTGGAACACAAAAGGAGGGGCTTGTGCTTTGTGAATGGGAGAGGGAGAGGGTACCTGAAGTGGAGATAGAGAAACAAAGGAGGTTTTTATAGGACGTTTGGTTTGGTATAAGAGAGGAGAGGCCCGGGAGAAGGTGGTGGAGTCTGGTAAGAGACATGGTGGTGGTTGTTAAGGGTGTTTTGGGGAATATAGAGGGTATTCTGGGTGTATTTTCGGGAATTCGGGAAAGATGTTGGGAGGAAAGTCAATTTGTTTAGTTTTTTATATTATTATTATTAGGAGCACGAATTCTTCACCTACTTTATTAGAGGCAGCCGGCTGGTTTCATTGCTCTTTCCATAAAAAAATAGAAGTATTTGGTATCTTTTTTTTTTTTTAATAATAGTTTGGTATCTTTCAATATATAATTATTTTCAATATCAATATATGAATGAGATGCTTCATTATTTGGATTTACTAAGCAAATAAAAAGATTTACTATAAGCTTTTTCACAAACCGATTGTCAAAATCAAACATTAAAAGCTCCTTTCCTTGCGCAGTCATTGTTTGGGAAGTTAGTAGAGCATGGTATTTATGGCGGGAATAGCCGAGCATGGTATTTATTTTTTGTTCGATTTAATTTTTATAAAAAAAATAATTAAATCAATTTAAAAAAAACCAAAATTGATTCAAACCGACCGGTTTTGGTTCGGTTTAATTTTTTTGGACAAAAACCGGTTTAAACTGGTTTGGCTCAGTTTTTTCAGTTTGGCTCGATTTTGGCTCGGTTTTTTTCCAGATTTTTTTCGGTTGGGGTTCGATTCGGTTTTTTTAGTTTCAGGTTTATAAAACAAAACCGGTCAGTTTTTTTAAAATTTTAATCTGTTTTTTTTATAATTCGGTTTTTTCAATTAATTTTTTTTAATTTTTTTAATTTAATTAATTTTTTAAATTTTTTACTCATCCCCACCTACCGATTATCAAGATGACGATAATAAAAGCACAAATTGCTAAAGGGATATCTTGCAATTACAAGCAGACCCTTTATGATTGACAAAAACTACCCTTCGTAATCTGTGGGCTGCCAAAGAGATATTTCCCAGTCACCTCACCTACCCTCTTTCGAATTCATGCACCATCACCTCCTCCTACCCCCAGAGGCCGCAGGTCGCAGCATGGAAAAACCCCCATTCACCAATTTACACGTGTCCATCTCCATGATAAGCTACCTGGCATATTCTTTCAAATATTTTCTTGGTGACGACTGAAAAGTGGGAGGAAACAAAAAAAAGACCCTCAACTTTTGAAATTTAGCTGACAGCCAGGAGTGATTATCAGTGGATGGAGCTGAAGCTCAATAAGCCCGTGTTCCGTGGTTGGTCGCAATTTCAGAAGTTTTAAAGGATTACGTAAGTCGGCTTCAAGACGTTCGTTGAAGTCACACGCATGTGCAATCTAATTATTATACAATAAGACTAAAATATTATAGTGTTTTTGCCCGCGTTCTCTTTGCCGTTTGGATAAAAAAAACTTATTTTTTAATATAAAAAATAATAATGACCATCAACATCTTTTATAGGTTGAAGATTTTTTTATTGTGAATAAAAAATATTAACTTAGTTATTTAATTAAATAAATTGAGAATTAAATATATAAATAAAATGCTAGTATGAGATATTAACGTAATTATAAGGTTTAATTAAGAAGATAAAAGATAAATATATATTAAAATATTTGATCTCGTGTCGTTGAGAGCTATTCATATTTTTTTTATTTTGTTAATAATTTTTTTATAAAGAAATTAATAATTTAAACACTATCAGAATAAAATAATTTGCTCGAATAATCCTTTTTTTTCTTATTAATCTATTTTTATCAATAAAAAAATATAGCTTTTCTTAGTAATATATTTCATTTAATTAATACCCATGAGACTCTAAAGGATACATAATAACAATAAAAAGATATATTTTAAATTAAAATCTCTTTATCCTATTAATGTGATTGTTTTTGGTAATTTATTTATTAGAATGTTTATTTTTTGAAGCAAAAAATTATGAGAATCATAAAAGCAAACTTTTAAAAAAATTAATGGTTTTATTAATATGAAGTGGAAGTATTAAAAATATAAGAATAACGCACTAAAATTTTTTTAGCATGCTTTTTATGTAATCATGCGACCATAAAATAGATTTACGTAGAAAAACCAAAAGTTAAAATTTAAGAAAAATATCAATGAAAATCACAAAGTACTATAAAAAAAAATTCTCCATATTTTTTTTAATCAAAAAACTATAATTTTATTCTTAAAAATGATATTCATTAGATATTTCAAAGTTATTTATTTCATGTTATTTCTGTGTAGCATGTTTAATAATTTTATAAAAACAAATGATATGATGTCATAAAAAAGTAAATATAAATGGAGTAATATTTAATAAAATGATATTTTTAATATATTTTCATGTTATTTATTTGAATGAAATTTAATTAAATATTCTTTTTAAAAAAAGCATAATGAGTTGAATAAATAGAGGTCAATGTGACTGGGCATGTGTGGCCTAAAGGAAAAAAAGGCCATACGAAGGGGCTTGCACACTTGGCATTTTCTTTGTTTTTTTTCCAGTAAAAAGGGCAAACAACTTTTCAAAAAAAATAATATAAGCGATGCGTCATCTATCTTGCTAGTTATTGATCACTAGAGAGGTGGTCAGAAATTCACGTTAGAATTTATTTGACCTAAAAATTCATTTTAAAGCTATTTTCATCTAAAAACACTTAATGAACATTCTTATCATGCCAATAAACCAATCTTTCAACTAAAAACATCTCAAAATCAATTAAAAACACAAAACTAAACTAGGAAAAATCACCTTTCAACCTCAATCTACATTCTCAAGTAAGATGAAGGGGAAAATACATCAATGGAACTTTCCTCATCAAATGAAACTCGTTGATAACAAGATTGGACTATGACCAACCAATTACTTTCCATTTCTTTCATTTATTTTATAGCAAGTCTCTCTCTTATCTTTCAAACTTGGTGACTGAAAATGAACAAAATAAACATTTAGACTAAAATAAAAATTGTAAAACCTTTGCGATTAGCCATGTATTTTTTTAGTTTTTTATATTGTGGTCTTCTTGTTTAATTTTGTCTTTCTACTACAATTTAAAACTTTATCTCATGAAATTATGTCACAATACGATTACATAAAAAACACAAAAAAAAGTACGAAGACAAAATTAATAAAAATAAATGACAAAAATAAAAAGAAAAAAGAAAAAAAATATAGTAGTTTCACTGTTCATATGAACAATGAAACACCTCTCTCATACCACAATTCTTTTAATTGACTCGTTAATTGTGTGATGTCTATATAAGGCATTTGAATTTTTCATTGAAGAGTGCATTTTTTTTGTTTCGGATATTAAACTTTATTCTTTTTCAATTTTATTTTTTTATGTGATGTTGGTGATATGTAATATGTTGAGATTTTCTTTTCTTAGCACGTTTATGGAAATTCAAGATTTTTTTATAGAATTTCAAATTTAAATTGGAGGTCAATTTAATATAACAAACAATTAAACAAAGAAAGATCAAGATAAAAACAAAGAAAATATAACAATGCCTTTTTATTTTCAAGAAAAAAACTTCATTTCCATCCAAAACGTCTTCATTTATGCATTTTTGGTCCCTTTAGTTTTAGTCATTTAAACTTAGGCCATAAATTTCATTTGTTTCAAGTTTCAGTTCTTGAGTTATAAGAGAGTAGAGATAATGTCATTGGAAAATAGGGGAGAAGAGATAATGTGGTTTGTTGGCCATATTATGACCATATAAAAAGTTGATTTTGATATCAATAGGTTTATCATGGTGAGAGGTGTCATGATGTGCATGATGTCGAATGACAGAGCAACCTCCTAGATTGAAGGGTGTTTAGGTTAATCATAAAATTATGATTAAAAGGGAGTAGCCACCTAGTATCATGGTCACTAGAAAACCTATGGTTTATGAGAGTTTGGGTAAAGGGACTAGTTGTGTAGGGGAAAAACATATCACCCATAGTGCACCTTACTTATGGTAAATTGCATCATTGATTGATTATTGATCTAAGACACGTTTCTATTTGTTGGTCTTATCTAAAGTTCAAGGTACATCTCCTTTCGTGAAGATATTTCTATCTTATTAGGTTAAATACTAACCATTCTAAAGCTCAATTTTTAGAATTGCATTTATTTACTATTTTGTATCTTTAATACATGAAGGTATACTTTACAGTATAATTTTATACTCTCAAATATTAAAGTCTATAGCTATTCTAATACTCCAAATATTAATTAAACTAATAAATTGTTGTGGGATTTTTAGTATTTTGACCAAATTCTAATGGATAATTATAAACTGGCTACGATATCTATTTTGCATGATAAAAAATGAATTTGTTTTTTAGAAAATATGCATGAAAAACCTTTAGAATTTGGTCGTATGCAAGAAAAAAACATATTTTTTGTGTTTTTGAAATGAGGAAATCTTTTTTGAATTTTTTAGATTTTTCAAAATTTTAGAAAAAATCGAGTATTTTTAATATCGGGTCTGTATTTTACAATGCAGGTCTACAACCCAATATTAAATGAAACTCTTGAAAAAAATAATTTTTTTTTAATTTTTAAAATAAAGGTTTTATTTTTTTATTTTTTTGAAATTGTTTTGAGAAAATCAAGTCTTAATATCGGACCCATATCTTACAGTATAAGTTCACAATATGATATGAGGTAAAAACTATAGGAAAAACATGCGAGTAACTCACAAATGAATTCAAAATGGTCCTTTAATTTTTTCAGAAGTGTTTTTAAAAAAATTAAGGGTTTGTTTGGCTAGAGACATAAATATAGACAAAATTAAGGCTAAAGGGAAAAGGCTTAATATGTATTTGCCAAACATGTCCTTAGCCTAAAATCAAAGGCAAGGAGCCGAACAAAACCTTATTTCTTAAGGAAAACTAGGGCAGACCATACCCACCTTTAAGCTTATCGGGCGTAAGTCTCCAACATCCCCTTTACAACCCCATTTTAATGAAATTGAAAGTTTATTTCCCAATTCTTTCATAAAAATCTCCAACATCTTGTTCCTGATCAGCCATTACTGCATTTTCAAATTCTGGGCTAATCGAGTTGACACCTTTAAGTAAATAAATATGGAGCTACAAATCTCTAAATGGACCAAGGATAGATCCAAACGAAAGGGTTGCATCTCCTTTACCAATTTCAGGTGGTCTCTAAAGACATTCATATCAGAGTTTATCCGACGAAACCTCAAAAGTGGCCAACTCAGTCAGCCTTGACTAAGATACCTATTTGTACAAAACCACCTAGCTTTTTCATGTGTTCACACTTAAAAAATCCTAGAGAGTTCTTGTCAAGGGCCATAAATCTTTCATCCAAGATTAGAAGGTGAGAAACACATGCCTTTGTCTCCAAGAAAGAGAAAACCACCATCCCCAAAAACCATTGAAGGACAAAGGTTCGAGCTGTTAACATTTGTCCAAAGCTCTCTCATTTTGATCAAAGGATTGAGATTTGATCAATCTTTGAGGGAATTCACTAAAAACCTAGAAAAACCATATAAATACCCCTATAAATCAAAGAAAAAAAAGGAGGTAGTGAAAAAAGAAAAATATAAGGATATACTCTGTAAAAAAAAAAACCATAGTGTGAAGGTTCATAGACCTAACATAGAAGGTCTAGCAAGTTTTGGAAAGAATAGAAAGTGAAAGGGAAAGAAGAAAGGAAAGAGAAGGGAAGTAACAACTTATAGCTAGCAAGCTTGCATAAAGTATAATCACATGAAAAGTCAAGGGTGGAGTCCATGAGGCATGCCCGTTTATACGTTTTTAATGTTTAATGTCATTTTTTAATCTTTTTGGCATTATTTTGTGTTTTAGCATTTATGTGGATTGATGAATGAAAAAGTTGTTTTGATTGATTAATCTTGTTTTGAAATTGTTGTCAATGTTGTTAGGATGTTTAAAAGGTGTTTGTGTGTTTGGTTTTGATGAAAAGTGGTAGTTTTGGAATCTGTCAAAGATAGTAGAAGGCATATAATGGTTTTTTCTAGGTTGTTATTGCATGTTCTTGATTCTTGAGTTAGTTTGGGTCTGAAGTGTTTAAAGAGTCAGTTTTGCATTGAGTTTTGATGTTTTTGTTGATTGATAATAAGACTGTACTTTTAAAAGTTGAAATCTTATACATGTTCTTAATGATTCGAGGTTATTTGTTAGTGTTTTTTATTCAAACCTGTTTGTTTATGATAATGTGGCTTGATAGGGCTAAAAGAGATTGGTCTAGAGGTCTAAAATGTATTTTCTAGGCTTGACAGTGTATGCTAAGTTTTCTGGTCAACCTGGGTTTATGTTATTCATGTTCATCCGAATAACATTGTCTTGAGTGCTAGTTTTAGGTTTCATTTTGATTTGATTTTGCTTTCTGCAAGTTCATCTATTACCATTAGTAAATAATTTAGGGTTTTTCATGTATTAATAACATGTTTTTGTGGGTTTTAATCTTGGGATTTCAATTTTGAACCGAAAGTCATTTTAACAAAAATCATGATGTTTAAGTAATAATTAAAGTAAAAATGAATGCTTGATTTTTTTTTTATCTATGCTTGATTGTGAACAAAACCTTGCTTTTTATTGCTTGAAATCTGGTATGGTTCGATGTTTATGTTTCTGGGTTTAAGGTTAAATGTTCTTCATTATTCTTCATGTTCTTCATTTTCCTTAGTGTTTGATATGTTTTCATTAGAAATTTTTATGTTTTTTTGTGTTTTTTTATAGTTTTGATTTATTTCAGTTTAAATCTCTGTTTTAGGTTAAACCTTGGTTTTTTCTTTGATTCATGGTTGAACCAGTGTTTTCGGGTCGACCTGGTCGGGTCAAAATCGAGTTAAATACTTAAGGCTTTGTTTGGTTTGCCATTGTTTTGATAACATGAATTTTGGCTTAAAGGCGTGTTTGCAAACATGTCCTTAGACTTGTTTTGACAGTTTTGTTTCAAACAAAAAATATGGTTTTGCCAAACATGGCCCAAAAAAATAAAAAAAAATGATTTTTGTTTGTTTTATACAGCTCAATCCTTATAAAAATTGCATTTTTATTTGTAAAAAAGAAGAGAATTGTTTTTAGCATGATTTTAGAAAATTACCTGTGTTGACTTTCCTTTGTATCTTTTGGAATTTATATCAAGTTTGTAAAATTCTTTAAGGATTTGGCCAATATTTCAATAACTCTAAAATTTTAATTCATGAAAATTAATGGTCAATATCCTAGTATAAATGTTGGACCTATAAATAGGTTAGTATTTAAATACCAAGAGTTAACTAGAAAATTTTCAAGATTATTTTAGATATTTACTAATTTTAATTGAGAGTATTTTTCACCATAATATATGAGTTGTGGAGAAACATTTAGGCTTCTAGGATATGTGAACCCTATCAGGGTATCTACATGGACTTTTTCTATATGAATTTATCTGGGCATATGAGCCGATAATAAATTTGAAATACCAGATTTATTCATGAGATTAAATTTTTATTCTGAGCCATTAACAGACCATCGGGTAAGAACCCATCAAAACCTTTAAATTATATCTAAACTACATAATGCAACTTACCTCAGATAAGATGTGTTAGGGGTGTTAATACATTTCCTGGCCACGACTAGTCTCTTACACTAGAAATTTCTGATAAAACCAGTACACCTAGGTCTCCTGATGACCCTGAACCAAACAATTAGATGACGACTCCTCGACCTCGATGTCCCATTAACAGTGTGCCCATGTGCAACAACCCATGTTTCAAAAAGTAAAGATTAAGCCTTATTTCCGGACCGAGGTCCTAAATCACCGCCTTAGATTTTAGTAGTCTTTTACGACAAACTCCTATATACAAATTTAGGCAAATTTTTAGCATGTAAGTACAATAAGTACTTTTATCATAAAAAAAAAATGAATAATAATGCAACTTATCTTATATAAGATCTATAGGGTAATTGATATCTTTTTTATTACATAACTAACCCTTTATCTAGAACCTTTGAAGATCAGTTAGTGTTTCGTAATTATCATAAAACTATGTGGCAATTTTTTTTTTACCAATTTTAAGTGTAGTTCTTCTCAATATCCCCCTGCGACAGCAAGAAATGTGCCATTGAAGTTTTTTGGAACTTTCATCTTCTAGAAAAAGTTGATTGAGGCTCATGAATCTTATCTTATTTAGTTTAATTTAAGATGTTTTTGACAAATTAAAGAGTATTTTGCGGTTGAAAATGAGTTTAATAAGGTTCTTAGTATGTTTCTTGGGTGTTTTCAAGTGAAATAAAGTTTTAAAAATGGGATTTTCAGTTCCAAAAAACTCAAACCCAGATTTTCCAACCCTCTCCTATAGCCAAAATCTTAATCGGTCAATGAGGCATTGTCTATTTTATTTAAAAAAAGGGCTAACGATGTGTGCAGATGACGCATCGTCGATGATGCGAGTCTCGTGGATTTAAAGATCCAAAAACCCATAATCAAATCATTCCTTTACAAGAAAGCTAAATTCAAGCTTTAAACTTGACACAACAATAACTTGTACAAAGACATCAAAACTATAGATAGATAACAAAAAAAAAAAAATTCCACCCAAAGCTTATGAAGAGACGCGAATAAGAAGTATGGAAGACACCATGAAGCTTGGTCAATTCTTCGATACGTTAGAGTAGTTCATTGAAGAACCACATTAAGATAATTTCTTTTCACACACATAATAATATATAGCAATGATGTATTTCCAACCTAAAAAAAATCATCTTACAAAAGTAATATTTATGCATGAAATAAAATAAACCTTAGTCAATCTAATGATCTAACATCAATCCAAATTAAAATAAAGCCTGAAACATGAAAACTAATAAAAATAAGTATTCTAAAAAATAAGCCCAACTCGGCGCACTCTAGGAATTAAAATAAATAAGTGTTAAATAAATTATTTGCTTGAAAAAAACAAACCTTGGCCAAATAGATGTTACTACCCCTTGGTATTCCAAACAAACAAGGAAATAATTTTTCCTTAGCCTACCATGTTTCTACATATAATAAGGAAATGACATATCCATGATCATCTCACATTTCCTTAGCTCAATACAATAACTTTGACCACCTCAGGGAATGAGATACTAGTTGTTATCTAATGAAAGGAGTTTGTGTAATATCCTCCTCCCATAAAAAATGGTATGAACATGAGGAACCCTATCATAACCTATTTCTGGATTATTCCCCTAAACTTGCCTTTTTTCTTTTAAAAATAAATAATAAATAATAATATCAAGGAGATTGGCGATGAGGAAAAAGCTGGTTGAGGAAGGATTTCAGATATGCATAAAATCAAGCTGCAATTTTAGATGAAGTTGGAAGCCTGAACATACCC
>Ga0307517_10008198_pt1 | contig 15025 bp, 18 predicted proteins | sample 23_EM_MG_FD_194515 | JGI IMG/M metagenome (GOLD analysis project Ga0307517, IMG submission 194515) | Populus trichocarpa ectomycorrhiza microbial communities from riparian zone in the Pacific Northwest, United States - 23_EM | ecosystem: Host-associated > Plants > Roots > Unclassified | place...
AAGGGTGCCGAGGAAGAGAAATCGACCAAGAGCGACAAGGGCAAGAACGAAAGCGCGCTCAAGCAATTCACCGTCGACCTCAACGAAAAGGCCAAGAACGGCAAGGTCGACCCGCTGATCGGCCGCAACGCCGAGGTCGATCGCACGGTGCAGATCCTGTGCCGCCGGTCGAAGAACAACCCGCTCTATGTCGGCGATCCCGGCGTCGGCAAGACCGCGATCGCCGAAGGCCTGGCGCGCAAGATCATCGAGGGCGACGTGCCCGACGTGCTCAAGCCGGCCGTCATCTATTCGCTCGACATGGGCGCGCTGCTCGCCGGCACGCGCTATCGCGGCGATTTCGAGGAGCGGCTCAAGCAGGTCGTGACCGAGCTCGAAAAGATGCCCGACGCGATCCTGTTCATCGACGAGATCCACACCGTGATCGGTGCCGGCGCGACCAGCGGCGGCGCGATGGACGCGTCGAACCTGCTCAAGCCGGCGTTGTCGGGCGGTACGATCCGCTGCATCGGCTCGACCACCTACAAGGAATTCCGCAACCACTTCGAAAAGGACCGCGCCTTGCTGCGCCGGTTCCAGAAGATCGACGTCAACGAGCCGACGATCGAGGACACGGTGAAGATTCTGGCCGGGCTGCGCTCGGCGTTCGAGCAGCATCACCAGGTCAAATACACGCCCGACGCGATCAAGTCGGCGGTCGAATTGTCGGCGCGGTACATCAACGACCGCAAGCTGCCCGACAAGGCGATCGACGTGATCGACGAAGTCGGCGCGATGCAGATGCTGGTGCCGCCGAGCCGCCGCAAGAAGACGATCACCACGCGCGAGATCGAGCAAGTGATCGCGACGATGGCGCGCATCCCGCCGAAATCGGTGTCGAGCGACGACAAGAAGGCGCTCGAGACGCTCGAGACCGACCTCAAGCGTGTCGTGTTCGGCCAGAACGCCGCGATCGAGAAGCTCGCCTCGGCGATCAAGCTCAGCCGCGCCGGCCTGCGCGATCCCGACAAGCCGATCGGCAATTATCTGTTCACCGGCCCGACCGGCGTCGGCAAGACCGAGGTCGCGCGTCAGCTCGCCTTGATCATGGGTATCCCGCTGCAGCGGTTCGACATGTCCGAATATATGGAACGCCATTCGGTCAGCCGGCTGATCGGCGCCCCTCCGGGCTATGTCGGCTATGACCAGGGCGGCCTGTTGACCGACGCGGTCGACCAGCAGCCGCATTGCGTGCTCCTGCTCGACGAGATCGAGAAAGCGCATCCCGATCTGTTCAACATCCTGTTGCAGGTGATGGACAACGGCAAACTGACCGACCACCACGGCAAGACGGTCGATTTCCGCAACACCATCCTGATCATGACGACCAATGCCGGCGCGTCCGACATGGCGCGCGAGACGGTGGGGTTCGGCAATCTGACTCGCGAGGGTGAGGACGAACAGGCGGTGCAGAAGATGTTCACGCCGGAATTCCGCAACCGCCTCGATGCGATCGTCCCGTTCAGCTACCTGCCGACCGAGGTTGTCGCCCGCGTCGTCGAGAAGTTCATCCTGCAGCTCGAGCTGCAGCTGGCGGACCGCAACGTCCATATCAGCCTGGATGACGAATCGAAGAAGTGGCTGACCACCAAGGGCTATGACAAGCTCTATGGCGCGCGCCCGATGGGCCGCCTGATCCAGGAGAAGATCAAGCAGCCGCTCGCCGAGGAATTGCTGTTCGGCAAGCTGGTCCATGGCGGCGAAGTAGTGGTCAAACTGAAGGACAATGCCTTGTCCTTCGAGATCACTCCCGCCGCCCCCAAGAAGCCGGGCAAGAAGGGTGGCAAGACCGCCAAGGCCGAAGCGAAGTAAGCCAAATCCTCTCCCGCCTGCGGGAGAGGGTTAGAAACGCAAGCGGGCCGGGGAGCGATCCCCGGCCCGTTTCGCATGCCTCGCGAAGGCCAGCCGCGCCGCGTCTGTGGGGAATGTCAGGATGTCTGGTCTTTTTGTCAGGTTGTATTGACACTCTTCGTCTCGCATCCTACTGTCAGGATATCCTGACAAATAGTCAGGTTATTTTGACAGGAATGCGCCGAGATGAAGAACCGGCTGAAGGTTCTCCGGGCCGAACGCGATTGGAGCCAGGCCGAACTGGCGGGGCGGCTCGACGTGTCGCGCCAGGCGGTCAACGCGATCGAGACGGGCAAGCACGACCCGTCGCTGACGCTCGCCTTTCGGATCGGGCGGCTCTTCACCCTGTCGATCGAGGAGATTTTCGATGACCGGTGATATGGCTGACGAGAATTGGGGCACCCGACGTGTCGAGCGACGCAATCGGCGGCGCGCGCTCATCGCCGCGGCGGCGATCGCCATAAGCCTCGCGTTCGGGATCGGCGGTCAATATCTGGTACCGGCTGGGGCGGAAGCCGACCGTGCGTCGCTGCTCTGGGCATCGGGCCTTCTCGCCGCCGCCGCGATCCTGATCGGATGGTTGTGGCGCGAGATCGACGAACTGCAGCGCCGCCGCCTCGTCAACGCGGCGGCCTTAGCCGGTGTTACCTGCATGGCGCTGCTCTTGCTGGCGCAGGCCGCCGGCCGGATGGTGCCGGTCGCCGAGCCGATGATCGACGTGATGATGATCGGCGCAATCGTCATGGTCGCGACGATCGTCTTCCAGCGCGTTCGAGGGTGAGCGGCCTTGGCGGGTTTCCTATGGGCAGCTTCCACATCCCGCAACCGTCATCCCCGCGAAAGCGGGGACCCATCTCGCCGACGAGCAGCGTATCGCGTCGGTGAGGTCTGAGGCACGCACACGAGATGGGTCCCCGCTTTCGCGGGGATGACGAGGCGCGCTAAGCCTCCAGTTCGACGTCCCAGTACAACCAATCGTGCCAGGTGTCGTGGAGGTGGTTGGGCGGGAAGCTCCGCCCGTGCTCCTGCAATTGCCAGCTGGTCGGGCGGATCGGCTCGACATGCAGCGGCATCTTCGCCTCGCGCGGCGTGCGGCCGCCCTTGCGCAGATTGCACGGCGCGCAGGCGGTGGCGACATTCTCCCAGGTCGTGCGCCCGCCATAAGCGCGCGGAATGACATGGTCGAAGGTCAGGTCCTTGTGCGTGCCGCAATATTGGCACTGAAAACGGTCGCGCAGGAACAGGTTGAACCGGGTGAAGGCGGGGAACGCGCTCGGCCGGACATATTGCTTGAGCGCGATCACGCTGGGCAGCTTCAACGCGAAGGTCGGGCTGCGCACTTCGCGCTCGTAATGTGCGACGATGTCGACCCGATCCAAAAAGACCGCCTTGACGGCGGTCTGCCATGGCCAGACTGAAAGCGGGTAATAGCTGAGCGGGGTATAATCCGCGTTCAGCACCAACGCCGGGCAACTGTCCGGATGTCGCATTAGGTCGGGATGAAACACACCTTCCCCCTTCGCTTTCCTGGCGCGCGTAAAGCCGATCAGGATGACGCCATGATGACAGCACAGGCCATGACTCGTGGTCAAGAGTCGCCGCGATGATCGTCAGCCGTTTCGCGCCGAGCCCGACCGGAGGGTTGCATTTGGGCCACGCCTGGTCGGCGATCCAGGCGCACGACCGCGCGCGAGACCATGACGGGCGGTTCCTGCTGCGGATCGAGGATACCGATGTGACGCGCTCGCGCCCCGAACATGTCGCCGGTATTATCGAGGATCTTGAATGGCTGGGGCTCGGCTGGGACGATGTGTCGGTCCAGTCCGAGCGGCTCGCGCTGTACGACGCCGCGCTCGATCGGTTGCGCGATGACGGCCTGGCCTATCCCTGTTTCTGCACCCGCGCCGAGATTGCGCGAGAGGTGGCGGCGAGTCTCCACGCACCGCATGGGCCTGACGGGCCGCTCTATCCGGGCACCTGCCGTGCGATCGATCCGGCGATGCGCGCCGCGCGGATGGCCGGCGAGGCATTCGCCTGGCGGCTCGACGCGGGCGAAGCGGCGCGGCGCGCGGGGCCGCTCAGCTGGACCGACGAACTCGCCGGAACGATGAAGGTCGATCCGCAATTGCTTGGCGACCTGGTGCTCAAGGGCAAGGACCGGCCGGCGAGCTATCACCTCGCGGTGGTGGTCGACGACGCGGCGCAAGGGGTCACCCATGTCGTGCGCGGGCGCGACATCATGCCGTCGACCCACGCGCATCGCTTGCTCCAAGCGGTGCTCGATTTGCGCGAGCCAGTCTATCGGCATCATAGCCTGGTGCTCGACGCGCAGGGCAACCGCCTCGCGAAGCGCCATGGAGCGCCGACGCTGGCTAACTGGCGCGCCGAGGGCGTGAACGGCGTAACGCTCGCCAGCCGGCTGCGCACTGGCGATCTTCTGTCTGGCTTTGCTTTTGGTGGTTAGCTCCCTCAAATGGGCCGAGACCGACCACTTTATGGTGGCGCCTGGCAGCACATTGCGGACGTAACAAGGCTATGCGAACCTGCGCTCATGCGCCGTAACGTCCCAACCGAACCGCTTGGTAAAGCCCATGTAGCCGGATCGCCGTTCGTGACGCTCAAGGGCATATATCTCGCCAAGTTCTGGATCGTCGCACCCGCACTCATCGCACTCCCGGTGATGTGGCTCTTTGGCGAGGGAGACTATATCGTTCCGATATTGGGCGTCTTGTGGGCGTTATGCTTTCTACGAGGGCTCCGCATCCGAGCGAATGCACCGCTAAACTCGGTCGAACGGTCCAGAGGTTTTCAGATCAGCCTATGGTCGTTCATCCTTGCCGCGACAATGGCGACGCTAACGATAGCGTTCGTCGCCGGCGGGATCTGGCGTTGGAAACCGCCTACCCACAGCTGGCCGATCATAGGCAGCTAACCACCCAATAACCAACACAAGCTGGCGGCTGACATAGCCCGTAAAGTTCCCCAAGGGTTCCTTAGGCCCACCCCATTGGCTTCGCACTCGGCTGCGCTTAGATAACCCCCATGACCACTTTCCTCGCCCTGCTGCTGATCGCCGCGATGATCGCGACCGTCGTCGCCTTGGTCCGCGGCGTCATCCTGTTCCTCAAGGGCGCGACCGACGATGTGAAGAACGGCGACGGCCCGAGCGCGACCTCGATCCGGTCGAACCAGATGATGATGTACCGCATCATCTTTCAGGCGGTGGCGATCGTGATCGCGGTGCTGTTGCTGCTGCTCGTCGTCCGCCAGCATTGAGCGGCTGACCTTATGGTCAAGCTCAACAAGATCTACACGCGCACCGGCGACGACGGCAGTACCGGGCTGGTCGGTGGTGGGCGCATCTCCAAGGCCGATCCACTGATGGCCGCGATCGGCGATGTCGATGAGGCGAACAGCGCGATCGGCGTGGCCTTGGCGTCGATCGACGACGAACCCACCGCGACGACCTTGCGGCGCGTCCAGAACGAATTGTTCGACCTCGGCGCCGATCTCGCGACGCCGCTCGACATGGAAGGCGCGCTGCGCGTCACCGCTGACCAGATCGACCGGCTGGAGCGCGAGATCGACGCGATGAACGATCACTTGTCGCCGCTGACCAGTTTCGTCCTGCCCGGCGGCGCGGCCGGTGCGGCGCAGCTTCACCTGGCGCGCGCGATCGTCCGCCGCGCCGAGCGCAGCGCGGTCGCCGCTGCCGCCGACAAGGCGCTCAATCCCAGGGCCTTGACCTATATCAATCGCCTGTCCGACTGGCTGTTCGTCGCCGCGCGGCGATTGAACAATTTGGGCGCCAGCGACGTTCTTTGGGTTCCCGGCGCCTCACGTTGATCCATCTTGGGTTTCGGCCCGTATTTCCTATGTGAGCGATTGACTCCGTCGGCGAAACGACCGAAATAGGGAACATAATGAGAACGCGACTTGGCCTCCGCCCGACTCCGGAAGCGCTTGGCGCCCGTTATGCGGCGGTGCGCGGGCTAAGCGTCGCGCTGGTCGCGCCGCTGTCCGATGCCGACGCGACGGTGCAGTCGATGGAGGATGCGTCGCCCGCCAAATGGCATCTGGCGCATACGACCTGGTTCTTCGAGACGTTCGTGCTGCGCGATTTCGTGCCCGGCAATACGCTGCACGACGCGCGCTTCCCCTTCTTGTTCAACAGCTATTACGAAGCGGAGGGCCGCCGCCATAGCCGTGCGCGGCGCGGCATGGTGACGCGGCCGAGCCTGGATGAGGTGCTGACCTATCGCGCCGCGGTCGATGCCGCGATGGTGGCGGCCTTGCCGTCGCTGCCCGAGGAAGCGCGCGAACTCATCCGGCTCGGCTGCCATCATGAGGAGCAGCACCAGGAATTGCTGCTGACCGACATCCTCCATCTGTTTTCGGAAAATCCCATCGAGCCCGCCATCTGGCCCGGCGCCCGCAAGGTGCCGGTCGGGATGCCTGAAGCGCTGGGCTGGATCGAACACGCCGGCGGCCTGGTCTTGATCGGGCATGACAGCCCGCATTTCGCGTTCGATTGCGAAGGGCCGCGCCACAGCGCGCTGCTCCATCCGCATGCCATCGCGGATCGTACCGTGACCAATGGCGAATGGGCCGCGTTCATCGCCGATGGCGGCTATGCCGAGCCGCGCCACTGGCTGTCCGACGGCTGGGCCTGGGTGCAGCGCGAAAGCGTGACCGCGCCGCTGTATTGGGAACAGCGCGACGGCGGCTGGACGCGGTTCGGGCTCGACGGCCGGCGACCGATCGATCCCGCCGCGCCGGTCACCCATGTCAGCTTCTTCGAGGCCGACGCTTATGCCAGCTGGGCCGGCGCACGGCTGCCGACCGAAGTCGAATGGGAAGCCGCGGCGGCGGGATATGATCCTGACGGCGGCAACCAGCTCGACGTCGCCGGCCCAGTCGAGCCGCGCCCCTCGCCGGGTGGCCCCGCCTTTTTCGGCGACGTCTGGGAATGGACCGGCAGCGCCTATCGCCCCTATCCGGGTTTCCATCCGGCCGAAGGCGCGGTCGGCGAATATAACGGCAAGTTCATGAGCGGGCAGTTCGTGCTGCGTGGCGGATCGTGCGCCACCCCGCGCGGCCATGCGCGCGCCAGCTACCGCAACTTCTTCTACCCCCATCAACGCTGGCAGTTCACCGGCGTTCGCCTTGCCAAGGATATCTGATGCTCAAGCAGGAAATCGAGGACGGCACTCGAAGTTTCGCGGACCCCGCGTTTCGCGCGGACGTGATCGACGGGTTGACGCGGCGGCCGCGGGCGATTCCGGCCCGCTGGTTCTACGACCATCGCGGCTCGGAATTGTTCGAGGCGATTACCGAATTGCCCGAATATTATCCGACGCGGACTGAAACGGCGCTGCTCCGCACGGTCGCCGGAGAGATCGCCGGGCGCGTCGGCTCGGGTCGTGCTATGGTCGAATTCGGGTCGGGATCGTCGACCAAGACGCCGATCGTCCTGCAGGCGCTCGATCCCTCGGCTTATGTGCCAATCGATATTTCGGGCGACTTCCTGCGCGAATCCTCGCGCGCACTGTCCGAGCGCTTTCCCGGGCTGCCGGTGTTTCCGGTCGAGGCCGATTTCATGAAGCCGATCGCGCTGCCCGCCCAGGTTCGCGACTTGCCCAAGCTGGGCTTCTTCCCCGGATCGACGATCGGCAACATGACCCCTTTGGCGTCGACCGACCTGCTGCGCGCGATGCGTGCCTCGCTCGGGCAGGGAGCGATGCTGCTGATCGGGATGGACCGGATCAAGGATCAGGACGTGCTCGAGCGCGCCTATGACGATGCCGCCGGGGTCACCGCTCAATTCAACCTCAACCTGCTCGAACGCATCAACCGCGAGCTCGACGGGACGATTCCCGTCCGGGCATTCCGCCACCGCGCGATCTGGAATGACGATCGCGCGCGGATCGAAATGCACCTGGAGGCGACGCGCGACGTGCTGTTCGCGGTCGAAGGACGGCCGTTCGAGATGGCGGCGGGCGAGACGATCCATACCGAGAACAGCCACAAATACGGGCCGCGCGACGCGCGCCTGTTGCTGCGCTCGGGCGGCTGGACGCCGATCGCCGAATGGACCGACCCCGACGATCAGTTCGCGCTCTATCTCGCCGAGGCCCAGGCGCCGCGCCCCGCGCCGTGACGGCAGGCGTGCATCGCGCCGCCGCGACCGGGTTCGCGGACGGCGCCGACATCTACGCCGCAAGCCGGCCGGCCTACCCGGCCCAGGCGATCGACTGGCTCCGCGATCGGCTGGCAATCGGGTCGGGCAGCCGCGTGGTGGAAGTCGGCGCGGGGACCGGACTGTTCACTCACCTGTTGCTCGACACCGGCGCGGCGGTCGTCGCGACGGACCCGGTGCCCGAAATGCTCGCGCATCTCGCCTCGACCCTGCCCGGCGCGGGAACCGCCCTCGCCACCGCCGAGGCATTGCCGATCGCCGACGGCTCGGTCGATGCGGTAATCTGCGCCACCGCGTTCCACTGGTTCGCGACCCCGCAAGCGCTCGCCGAGTTCCGCCGCGTGCTGCGTCCTGGCGGGGCGCTCGGCCTGATCTGGAACGTGCGCGACAATGACGTTCCCTGGGTGCGGCGACTGTCGGAAATCACCGATCGCTATCAGGACGATGCTCCGCGCCAGAAATCGCAGGCCTGGCGCGGCGTGTTTCCCGCGCCCGGCTTCACGCCGCTTCACGAAACGGTGATGCGCTACGATCACGTCGGCACGCCCGAGGATGTGATCGTCGGCCGCACCTTGTCGACCAGTTTCATCGCCGCCCTGCCCGATGATCGCCGCGCGACGTTGATCGATGAGGTGCGCGCACTGATCGCCGCCACGCCCGACCTGGCCGGGAAGAGCGAAGTCCGCTTTCCCTATGTCACCCGGGCCTATGATTCTCGCCGGCTCGACTGACCGGGTTGCCGCGTGCCCGTCGCTGTGGCTAGGGCGGACGGCATCGGCATCGGCCGCGAAACCATTTGCGAGGAAGTGACATGCAGAGCGTCGGCGTGATCGGGGCGGGACAGATGGGCGCGGGCATCGCGCAAGTGTCGGCACAGGCCGGCTATCACGTGCTGCTCGCCGATGTGACCAAGGAGCGCGCCGACGCCGGCAAGGCAGGGATCGCCGCGCAACTGGCGCGCGCGGTGTCGAAGGAAAAGATCACCACCGAGGTCGCCGATCAGACGCTCGCGCGGATCGAGACGATCGAGGGCCCGTCGGCGATGGGCAAATGCGGCCTGATCATCGAAGCGGCGACCGAGCGCGAGGAGATCAAGCGCGCGATCTTCGCCGAAGTCGGCAAGGTCCTCGGTGCGCACGCGGTGCTGGCGTCGAACACCTCGTCGATCCCGATCACCCGGCTCGCCCAGGCGACGCCCGATCCCAAGCGCTTTATCGGCGTGCACTTCTTCAATCCCGTCCCCGTCATGGGGCTGATCGAGGTCATCCGCGGTCTCGCCACCAGCGACGAAACGGTGACCCTGATCGAAACCTATGCCGCCGCGCTCGGCAAGCAGGTGGTCCGCGCCAACGACGCGCCCGGCTTCATCGTCAACCGCATCCTGATGCCGATGCTCAACGAGGCGTGCTTCGCATTGGGCGAAGGCGTCGCGACGATTCGCGACATCGACCTCGCCTGCCAGCTCGGGCTCAACCACCCGATGGGGCCGTTGACCTTGGCCGATTTCATCGGGCTCGACACCTGCCTGGAAATCACCCGTGTGCTGTTCGACGGCACCGGCGATCCCAAGTTCCGCCCGGCGCCCCTGTTGGTCAAATATGTCGAAGCCGGCTGGTACGGCCGCAAGACCGGGCGCGGCTTCTACGATTATTCGGGCGCGGAGCCGGTGCCGACGCGGTGAAACGTCGGGATTGGCGGTGGCTCGTTAGGGAATCAGCATCCCCGCCAGCGCCGCCGACATCAGATTGGCGAGGCTGCCCGCCGCCAGCGCGCGCAGGCCGAGCTTGGCGATCATCGGCCGCTGGTTGGGCGCCAGGCTGCCGGTCGAGGCCATCTGGATCGCGATCGACGAGAAATTGGCGAAGCCGCACAGCGCGAACGTGACCACTGCCGTCGTGTGCGGCGACAGATTCTTCATCTGGCCGAGGTCGATGAACGCGACGAATTCGTTGAGCACGATCTTCTGACCGAACAATTGCCCGGCGGCGCCGGTCTCGTTCCACGGGATGTTGAGCAGGTACATGACCGGCGCGAAGACATAGCCGACGATCAGCTGGAAGCTGAGCTCTGGATGGCCGAACCAGCTCCCGACCCCGCCCAGGATACCATTGGCGAGCGCGACCAGCGACACGAACGCCAGCACCATCGCCGCCACCGCGACCGCGATCTTGACGCCGGTCTGTGCGCCCGACGCCGCCGCCATGATGACGTTGGCGGCACGCTCTTCCTCGGGATGGCCGTCGGCCAGTCTGATCGCCTGATCCTCGTGCGCGAGCACCGACGTGCCATCCTCGAGCGGTAGCTCACCCGCCGGGACGATCACGTCCGGCATGATGATCTTCGCCATCAGCAATCCGCCGGGTGCCGACATGAACGAGGCGGCAAGCAAATAGGGCAGCGAGGTCGGTCCGAGCAGCAGCGCATAGGCCGCCAGGATCGTCCCCGCGACGCCGGCCATGCCCACCGACATCACCGTGAACAGTTGCGAGGGTGTCAGGCTGGCGAGGTAGGGCCGGATCACCAGCGGTGCTTCCGACTGGCCGACGAAGATGTTGGCCGCGGCGCACAATGATTCGACCTTGCTGACCCCGACGATCTTCTCGATCGCGCCGCCGACCCAGCGCACCACCAGCTGCATCACGCCGATATGATAAAGCACCGAGACGAGCGCTGCGAAGAAGATGATCACCGGCAGCGCGCCCATCGCGAACGAATTGCCGAACTTGGGATCAGTTGCCAGCGCGCCGAAGATCAATTTGGTCCCCTCTCCGGCATAACCCAGCAGCGCGGAGACGCCTTCGGCCATCTTGCCGATCACCAGCTTGCCCGTCGTGGTATAAAGCACCAGCACGGCCATCGCGACCTGCAGCGCGAAGGCCGCGCCGACGACGCGCAGCCGGATCGCGCGGCGGTTGGTCGACAGCAGCAGCGCGATTCCCAGAATCACGGCGATGCCGGCAAGGCCGATCAGGAAACGTTGCATTCTTGGTAAGCCCCCACTCAACTCGCTTGCGCGCAACGACTTTTCGGGTGTCGCGTGCGCTCGCGTGATCGTCCGATTTGCCGCGACTATGGCGGCAAAAATCAGACTAGGACAGCCCCTTGGCCGGTGCTTCGACGAGCAAGCCGTTCGGCCGGTAAAACCAGTCATCTGGCGTTCATCTTTGCGGGATCACGCCATATAAAGCGGGCAGCCCGGGCCGCGTGGCTGTGGGCGCCTGCGAGGGAGCATGAACGATGACCCATATCATGAAGATGGCGGTGGCCGCAGCGATGCTGGCGGGGATCGGCACTGCCGCTCCGGCATTTGCAGCAGACAATGCGATGAAGGTGTGCGGCGCGAAGTATCAGGCCGCCAAGACCGCCAAGACGCTGCCCGCGGGCCAGACCTGGAACCAGTATCTGGCGCAATGCCGCGCCGCACTGCCCAAGCCCGCCGCGGTAACGCCGACCAAGCCGGTAGTCGCCGCCGCGGTGAAGCCGGCCGTCGCGGCGAAACCGGCCCCGACCCGCGTCGCAGTCGCCAAGCCGGCCAAGACACCCGGCCAGCCGAGCCCGGCGCAGGCCGCCATGTATGCGCGCGAGCGTCAGTGCGGCGCGCAATATCGTGCCGACAAAGCGGCCGGAAAGCTTCCCGCCGGCCAGACCTGGCCGCAATATTGGAGCGCGTGCAACAAGCGTATGAAGTAATTGCTCCAAGCGCCCGGCCGGCGGCAACCGGCCGGGCTGTCTACCCTGGGCTGTCGGCACGCTTGGTTTTGGCGCGACGCGCAGCAGCCCGCCCCGCCGTTTTTGCCTCCTGGATGCCTCCAATTGTCCGCATCGCGATCCGCGGCACGAGACGGGAACGAATACCGAACAAAATTAGATCGGTTTTGGAGGCAATCGCGGACTCGGATGCACCGAGTGCGGTATCTCTCATCCCACGGCCGCCGGTATCCCCCGGCTGGCCACCGCCGACGGCGAGCAAGTCGCAAAGGAAGGATGTGGGATGACGATGATGTTGAAGACCGCGATGGCCGCGATCACAATTGCAGGCCTTGGTGTACTCGCGACCCCGGCGCTGGCCGCCGACAATCCGATGAAGATCTGCGGCGCGAAATACCGGGAAGCGAAGACCGCGGGCACGCTGCCCGCCGGCCAGACCTGGATGCAGTTCCTCGCACAATGCCGCGCCTCGCTGCCCAAGTCCGCCGCTACAAAGGCCGACGATCCCGCCGCTCCCGCCGGCGCCAAGCGTCCCCGGAGCGCAGCGCAGACCGCGACAGCGTCGCGCCAACACGAGTGCGGCAACCAGTGGAAGGCGGACAAGGCCGCCGGCAAGATCGCTCCGGGCCAGACCTGGCCGCAATATTGGAGCGCCTGTAACAAGCGGTTGAAGTGACCCACGGGGGCGGCCCGGTCGATCCCCCGTCGACCGGGTCGTTTGACGCGCGCGTAATTCGCGCTAGCGTCGCGCCGCATGGAAACACCGGCTCCCGCGATCCCCCGCTCGCTCTTCGTCTTTTCGATCCTCTATGGCGGCATGGTCTGCATGGCGGGCGTATTGGGGGTCAAACAGGTCGCGCTGGGGCCGCTCGCGGTGGAAGCGGGCATCTTCGGCTTCCTGCTGCTGGTCGTGCTGTCGAGCGCGGTTGCCGAAATCCACGGGCAAAAGGCCGCGACGATGCTGGTCCGGCTGGGCTTCGTGCCGTTGTTCACCTCGGCCGCGCTGATCCAGATCGTGCTCGCACTGCCGCACGATCCCGGCATGTATCCACCGGCGATCGACGCTTTCCCGATCGTCGTCGGCCAGAGCGTGCGGATGATGCTGGCGGGCTTCGTCTCCTACGGCATCTCGCAGACCTTGAACGTCTTCATTTTCTCGAAGCTCAAGGGCAGCGAAGGCAAAGGCCGGCTGGTCTGGTTCCGCGGCATGGTGGCGAGCGTGATCAGCCAGATCGTCGACACCGTGCTGTTCATCACCATCTCCTTCTACGGCGAGCGCCCGATCGTGCAGCTGATGGAAGGCCAGATGCTGACCAAGGTGGTGCTGTCGATCGTGCTGGTGCCGTTCCTGATCACCGGGTTCGTCGCGCTGGGGAAGAGACTCGATCGCGCCTGAACGCCCCCCCCGCCGTCATGCCAGTGGAAGCCGGCATCTTTCTCAGCATAACATCCCGCTGAAGACCCCAGCTTTCGCTGGGGTGACGGAATGAGTATGGCGCCCCCATGACCGATCACTCGCCCTCGCCCCAATTGCTCGCCAAGGCCGAAACGCTCGTCGAGGCGCTGCCGTACATGCAGCGTTATGCGGGCCAGACCTTCGTCATCAAATATGGCGGCCACGCGATGGGCGATCCCGAGGCGCAGCGCGACTTCGCCGAGGATGTGGTGCTGCTCAAGGCCGTCGGGATCAATCCCGTGGTGGTCCATGGCGGCGGCCCGCAGATCGGGGCGATGCTCAAGCGGCTGGGGGTCGAATCGCAATTCATCGGCGGTCTGCGCGTCACCGATGCCGCCACCGCCGAGGTCGCCGAGATGGTGCTGGCGGGCAAGATCAACAAGGAAATCGTCGGCTGGATCGCCGCGCTGGGCGGCCGCGCGGTCGGCATTTCGGGCAAGGACGCCAATCTGGTGATCGCCGAAAAGGTCACCCGCACCGAGCCCGACCGCAATTCGGGGATCGAGCGCCATGTCGACCTGGGCTTCGTCGGCGAGCCGGTGAAGGTCGATCCCTCGATCCTCAAGAACCTCGCGCGCGACGGCTTCATCCCGATCGTTGCCCCGGTCGCGCTGGGCGCGGACGGCGAGACCTACAATATCAACGCCGACACGATGGCCGGCGCGATCGCCGGGGCGCTAGGCGCGACGCGCTTCTTCCTGCTGACCGACGTCGCCGGCGTGCTCAACAAGGCGGGCGAGCTGCAGACCGATCTCGACCGTGCGTCGATCGAGGCGCTGAAGGACGACGGCACGATCTCGGGCGGCATGATCCCCAAGGTCGATACCTGCGTCGCCGCGGTCGAGGCGGGGGTCGAGGCGGCGGTCATTCTCGACGGTCGCGTGCCGCACGGCATGCTGCTCGAAATCTTCACGCGGCGCGGCGCGGGCACGCTGGTGCGCGCCTGAGGGCTGTTCGCCGCCGTTTCGTTCCTATATCGATCCGAACAGGGCCGCACCCTCGGAGAACAAATTGATTACGATCATCAATATCCTGCAGGTCCTGCTGACCGTCGCGTATTGGATCATCATCGTCCAGGCGATCCTGTCCTGGCTGATCGCGTTCAACGTCATCAACACGCACAACGACACGGTGCGCGCGATCTGGGTGGCGCTCGATCGGATGACCGAGCCGCTATATCGTCCGATCCGCAAGATCATGCCCGATTTCGGCGCGCTCGATTTGTCGCCGCTTGTCGTGCTGCTGATCATCTGGTGTCTCCAGATCGCGCTCGGCCGCCTGGCGATTTGGTGGGTCGGCGCGGGCGCGCTCTGAGCGGCTGGCGCGAGACCCCTGACGGGATAGAGATCGCGGTGCGCGTGACGCCGCGATCGTCACGCACCGAAATGGCGCCGGGTTCCGGCCATGCGGTGGCGCGACTCAACGCGCCGCCGGTCGATGGCGCCGCCAATGAAGCGCTGATCGAGCTCGCCGCGGCGCATTTCGGCGTAGCGAAGCGCGCCGTGCGGCTGATCGCCGGCGATCGCGCCCGGTTGAAGCGGCTGGCGATTACTGGCGATGCCGAGGCGCTGGCGAAGATCGCCGCCGCGCTCTATCAGGCCGAGCCATGACGGCGAACATCATCGACGGAAAAGGCTTTGCGCAGAGCCTGCGCGAGCGGATCGCAATCCAGGTCGCGGCATTCCGCGAGGCGGCGGGGCGCGCGCCCGGACTGGCCGTGGTGCTGGTCGGCGAGGACCCGGCCTCTTCGGTCTATGTCCGCAACAAGCACA
>Ga0307517_10008199_pt1 | contig 15024 bp, 11 predicted proteins | sample 23_EM_MG_FD_194515 | JGI IMG/M metagenome (GOLD analysis project Ga0307517, IMG submission 194515) | Populus trichocarpa ectomycorrhiza microbial communities from riparian zone in the Pacific Northwest, United States - 23_EM | ecosystem: Host-associated > Plants > Roots > Unclassified | place...
GCAAGCAACGGCAATTGACAGGAAGCGCATGTTCACTAAGGATTTCAAGATAGAAGATGGACCAGGCAGGGAAGCGAATCCTCTTTACCATCCTTGGCCCTTTAAATTTCTCTCAAGTGTCTGAGATGACCGGTTGAAATAATCTGTCACCGATGAAGTCATCTCTCCAACTGTCTCGTGTACATTCAGTGACATGAAACGAAGAAAAGGGGGTGAGACAATTCATACTGGGAGGTCTTATAATCTTGATCTCAGTGCTGTAATTTGTCGCCAGCGGTATAACTTGAAATAACGAGTCCTATTTATAGGACTCGTTCTATTATTGTTTTCAAAGGACCTGGTCAAAAAAACGCACAGGTGTAACGCTCAACGAGCCGGCAAATGCCGGTTTCTAATATTTCTATTGTTCTAATTCTTCGGCAAGGCAACGTTACTCCCCCTCTCGTTCACCTTGTCCTGTGCCTCCCTTTCTTCTCTCCTCGTCCCCTCGTCGTTTCTTATCGTGATATGGTTCATGAAGCTGAACATTGCTATTTCTATTACCCCTTCGGTAACTCCCCGTTGTCTTACTCGTTCACACTGTCCTCTGGCGTCCTTTCTTCCCTCTTTGTCCCCTCGTCCTTTCTTATCACGCCAGTCCATAAAATTTGAGTGTTGGTAAGTTCTTTCACTGCTGTCCCTCAATTTGCTAATTGATTTTGTTTTTCCCTGCACAGCCTTCGTGATTCTATATGCACAGCCCGTCCTCCCCTCCGCTCTGCTGGTGCAGGTGCTGCGATTTTCTTCCGTCCTCGCCGCCCCCTATGTCCTTTATCCGCCCGCACCCATCCAGTTCGTTCCTAGGGTCCCAATGCTGCCACGGCGCTCATGACGGTCCCCCAGTGCCCACCATTGCACCCCTTCTCTCCTCGCCGCATTTTGATCCACTCACTTGTCGTTCACCTGGTTAACGTTGACCTGCATGTTACCTGTCACGTTGCCACTTGCGCCTTTCTCCCGCACGGTTTCCACAACTCCAACCACCTATCCTTGCCAACAAAGTAAGTCTTCCTACGACTACCTTTGACGATTGTCCAATGTTTTACAACTTCCGCAGCACCTCTGGCTCCCGTTGTTGTTTCTCATCCATTCATTTTTGCCCATCGTCACCCCCCTCTGCCCTCCATTCCTAATGAGCAGCGGTTGACATTTTTCCCTTCATACCGTGCTGAACGCCGACACCCACTCCGTTGTGCCAGCACCCGACTTGCATGCCCCTGCATGGACACCCTAGGACCACAAGGACGGTGTTTTCCACCTGGATAACGACCCAAAGGGTGCACAAGGCTTGGGAGAAACATTGTGGGAGGTGACCAGGCCCGAAGCGCCGTTTGGCGCAACTCCCAGGTGAGCTCAACTTCCTATTTATATCAAATGCTTACTTAGTTCGTCTCTAGCAGCCCAAAAAACTGTCAAAACCCGATGTTCCGCCACCACAGTTCACGATGGGTTAACCTCACGCTCCTGCGCACTGCCTTCGATGGGAACTAGGCAGTTGCACGCCAGTGCCGACTCACTCAGTAGCTGGGGGAAGGGGCGGAGAAGGCTGGAAGGGCGGGCTGGTGAGGAGGGTGGTTGCGGAGGCAAATATTAGGAAGGTGGGCACGATTAGAGGCGGAGGAGACGCGCCGAGTCGATGCCGTTGGCCAACGGATGGACAGCGGCCTCGACTACGTCTCAGATCAGTTATGTGCATTGGAGTACGTTACTTACCCTATAATGTATTTATCGCTATATTTAATACATGAATTTTCATAAGACATCTAAATGGTAGGACCTGGAGGTGGAGAAAAAGAAAGCGGGAATGGACTCGTACATGCCATGCAATGCACTGGCCCACAAGCTAAGTGAGATTCTAGCTTCCTATATAACGACGTTGAGCTGTTTAATGTGGCTGGTGCCAGAATGGTGTCATAATTTTAAATCCTATCCTTGATCCTATCAATCGTCATCATGCTGTAATAAAGTTCTACCTTCAGACGCCAGTGCTGGCTCGCTGAGGATATACCATTCCAGTTCGCAATCGGTTCTGAAATTTGTGCCATTGGGTCTAAGTACCTCTTTGACGACGACGACCACCTCCTTGACCCCACCTCGACCAGACTACAACCACGACCTCGGCATCCCACTACCAGAACCACGACCTCGCCCTCCCTCTGGCCCTGCGACACGACAAGGACAAGGAGGAGGGCAGGGTTCCACTGAAAACGACAAAGGTAGGACGGGTTTCTACGAACGAGTGTTCTGCCGGTAAATAGTGGGGGAGTGAAGAAGATGGGTCTTCATAGCAACAATGAGGGGGTGCTAAGTCACTTTGTTCACCCCCTGCTCATACAAGGTAGCGCAGTCAGGCCCCGGGAATTATGTTTGGTGTCCACGAAAATCCCAAAATCTGCGCCAAAGAAAGTCGGAAATGGGCCTCATGACCGGACGCCGGCACACTCCGGCCACTCCGCCGCGAATTCTCTGTCTGTGAGCATTTTTCGTGGGTGCTATACCTCATTACAGTAGTATATCTCGCCGTCTCTGTAAATTATGTAATACCTAATTTCAGTGTTTTCTGTGTCCCAAATTTGTTATCTGTCAGCGTGATGAACGCAAAGTCACCACCGGCCACCGTACCAGATTAAGACGATCATCTCTTGATCACCTTGGTATTGGCTTGGAAGGTTATTGGGTCAAGGACAACACACTCCGAGTCGCTCACCATAAGTACTCACTAATATACGTTCAATAAAAAAACAAAGAAAGGCCTTGATTAGTCCTGATTTTATTTAAATTTCGAGGGCGAACATGTGAACTGTAGATCCGACCTTCCGTTTGTGGCAAGTCTTGATTGACCATGTTAGGATCTAAATGGACTCGTTGCATCCTGCCTTCGCCGGTCATCCCTGGTCGCTACCATTGCTGCTGCCACTATTCCTTACCCTCCCGATTTCGATTTCCTCTCTTACACATATTATTCAGGTCAAAGCGCCTGAATTAACAAACTCACCCGCCATTCAAATCTATTCTTTGTTTAGCTGATGAACCAGCGAACCTTCATCTGGGTCGTCCACTGCCCGTCGTTCCGCGATTTTTCTTCCTGCCTGGATTGTGGATTAAGGAACCACCCCGCATTGTCTTACGGACATTTGGGAACTTTCTCCAGCCTTCCGCCTTTCCGGTGCTGCTGCTGGAAATTTGGTTGCCGGTTCTCTCTTTGAATACGGCAACATCTTTGACCTGTTATTTCTATCCTATATATCTCCTCGCGCTGATGATTCTTGATAGTTTCAGTGTATCTGGTTATTTGATCATCTCTTTGCTCCTTTTCCCAGGATGCATTGCAACCCAGTGGCATTCATGTTATGCGAGTGAGCATGGATATGTAGATTTGAACTGGAATGTCCATTGTCCTTGCTTTTGAACTTGGTTCTTCCATAATATGCACACTGGCCCTAGCCTTGTAACCCATCCATTGGATGAGTTGACACTGGATGGTGGAGAATCCTTCCATTGTCGCCTCACTCTCTGGATGATCATGCATCTAAGCCAGACTGGTGCTTGTTGGCAACTTGGCATTTCCTGTCGAGTTCATCCAATACATATGTGGATGTATTCTTTTTACATTTTGGTGACCAGCTCCTATTATTTTTTCTTATCAGAGGTGGTATTTAAGGAGCCCTGGGGTGAAGAGTTGGTGTAGAAATTGACCATTGTGGGACTTGCTGGGGGACAATGGGAGAAAACCAGGCTGGGACTGGGAGATTTCTACTCTCTGGACCGCAATCTGTGTTTGGATGTTTTTGGAGCTTCCTTTTCTCTCTGTGATATAGGCCTTTTCCTTTGCTTTGTTGAGCCGTGTAAAAGGTACAAATGTGGTTCTATTTTGTTGGTTTCTAACTTAGAAAAAAAGGAGCTTGATTTGCGGAATTTAAAAAGGGAAGACCCGTGAGAAAATTCTCCCTTTCAACTGCTCTCTTTTTTGGCCTTTCTCCAGACTTATTTGACGCATTATATACTTCAGAAAGGGAAGTGCCCACTGTAGGCAAAAAAAAGTGAGTAACACCCTACCATGGGTTTGTGGGTGAGATTCTCATGAATCAACCATGTACAGAACTTTTTTTAGCCCCTTTCTTTTGGCCACTTTTGTCCATTTTCAACCATGCCACCCATACGCACCAACTACATCGACGATACCCCATCTGATGATGATGTCAGGGGTTATTTCGCGGCAAACTTTCGTCGAGAGCCTAAACAGAGCCAGCCTGGGAAGCCATATTCATTGTCTTTCCCGCCGCCACCAACCTGCTCGGGCCGTGTCTCCACAGGAAGCTCCCGTGAAACGTCGTCAACTCTGTTTCTCGGGCCTTCGGTGGCAAGTTCGTCCTCGGAATCAAAGACCAAGAAGTCACGGACTGGTGTGACGGCGGACCCAATTATTGTCTCCGGCATTACTCTTCATCCCACTATAGCGTTCGATACCTTTTGGATAGTCGCCGCTGAGAGAAAAGCAGTTGATGATGGACGGCGTGCTGGGAAACCGGCTCCGTGAGTTTATTACTTGATTCCGATATTTTAATTCTCACAAGGATTATTTTACAGTTGGACGGAGAATAAATTGCTGCAAAACTATTTCTTTTGCAACACATATCGTGTGCTCGACAAGGGTTGTCAATATCTCATCAAGAAAGTCATTGAGATAGGCTCTCAGGAACCCGAAGAGGTCGTGTTCCGCGTCCTCCTGTTCAACACCTTCACCAAGATCGAGACCTGGCAATTGCTGGACCGCAAACTCGGACCTCTTACTTGGGCATCTTATGAGCGGGAAAGCTACAAGAAGGTTCTAGGGAAGGCCTTCAACCGGGGTATACCCCTGTACACTGGAGCTTTCATCAAACCGGCACCGCATTTTGGTTGCAAGACCAACCACGAGAATCATCTCCTTTTTCTCGAAATGCTGATGGAGAACAAGTTGACTTCTAAGCTTCTTGGAGCGCAGTACCTCGCCGACGTCTACGAATATTTAGGTTCCTTCCCCAGCATGGGTCCGTTTTCGACGTATCAGCTTATGCTGTGTTTGTCTTACACAAATGTTCTAAACTTTCATCACAACGACTTCGTCATTAGTGGTCCAGGATCGATCTCTGGGCTTAACAAGATCTTCGGAAAAAGCATGGCCAAGGGTCGTCGGGCCGTCGAAGGTTTCGATGAGGAAGTTATGCGGTACCTCGCCGAAAGCCAGGACTCTCACTTCAAGCGTTTAGGGTTAGAATTTTCGGGCTTAGGACCGGAAAAACTTCCCATGGGAGTTGCCGATATCGAGCACACACTTTGCGAGGTTGACAAATATTGCCGCGTCGCGCATCCGCATCTTAAAGGCAAGCGGACCAACCTTGACCGCAAATTCCAATCATCCGAGTCGTTGAAACTTGCTCCAGCTGTCGTTCCCAAGGCATGGTCCCATCCAGCGAGGAAGGTTCCTCGTATTAGGTCTGAGAGGAAGCTCAAAGTGTCGAAGCGTTACGAGATCGAGAGTCTTCGGGATCATAGGGACGGCCCTAAAGGGCGCGAATACCTTGTATATTGGACCGGTTATCCTCCCAGCGACGCTACCTGGGAGCCTGAAGAAAATCTTCTTCACGAAGCCGAAGTTTCTGTTACGGAGTATCTCGAAAGCTTGAAGCCTTCGCCTAGTGCGAACAAGAAAACCAAGCGAAGGGCCAAGAAGAGGACCTAAAGAATATCGGACTGTCATTTTTATTATTATTCTGCATTAGGCATATTAGCCCAGCATACCTTCCTTTCATCTTCTACTCTATCTCAAATCTTCATCTATACTCATCTTGACTCATTTATTGCTATCTTGCATATTCATCTTGCTTTCTGTATCGTTGCTTTGCTTTGCTTTTGTTGGGACTTTTGATAATGTACATATTTCTTAGCTATCTTTACTTTATGCCACCACTTATATAATTAAAGAGCGCTAAATTTGCTTCGTGGAAAGATCTTGAGAATTTAAATAACAGGACACGAAGTTTTTCGCTCAGAAGCATCCAGAAATTTTGGGCCCAATTGGGACATCGATGTTTGAATTTGTTAGCTTCCCAAGACGCGTCCCGTGAACGGCGACCTTGAACGCGACTTACCATTTCAACCAATCTTGGGCCAAGATCTTGCAAGAGAATCTTCAGGCGCCAATCATGGACACCATAAATCGCCTTAGAGAGGCCCTGCTGAGGGTTCTTTCAGCCCCAGATTCACACAACGATGACCAAGACCTGTTCGGCCAATTGATGGTTCAAAAACCTCAACTATTGAAGCTTTTCGATGTAGGACCTTCAAATCCTCAGGAGCGACGCGAAGTGGAAACAGGCTAGTATTGATTGGTAATTTATATGCGTGTACCTTATTTCAATGCTGCCTCTAGGAAAGCCAACAATCAATGGAAAGCCGACATCCGTGAATACAGACTTTGCGCGCCAGACCATCTTCCTTGCACAGCAGCTCGAATGCTCCGAAAATTATATTGCAGGAATCCTATACCAAATAATGTCCGAAAGTCCGAATATTGACCCTATTAATTGCATGGAGAGAGCTGTGTCCACATTTCACAAACGCCGCCAGTACCTCGTCGATTCTTTACGATTCCTACTGGATGCCACAGAGGCCGCCGAATCACCCGAGGCTCCTCAAAACTACAAGCGGTTGGCAAATTTTGTTTTGACCGAACTGATACTGGGCTCGCGAGAGGCGGCCACCGATGTCACGTTAGCGCACAAGGTGTTTAAAGAAATTGGGAAGCTGGATGTGGACATAGGAAAGGCTGAAATAGCGAGAAAAAATGCGGGGAGCAATACAATAGTACCTCCAGCCGGACAAGGTGAGCACCACCTATTTCTCTCGCATGATGGCCTTCTGTTTACATATTTATGCAGGAAACCCGGCATTGGGCTATGACATTTTAAACGCGCGATACGATTCTCTCAAGTCCGAAAGACGATCCTTTGCCATCGTCCTTTGCTCTATATCGCGTCTTGGTTACCTTTCCCCGGACGAAATCAAGCCTATTATTGAATGGCTCACCTCACACTCGAGTCATCCATTAACCCTATACCTTCTTACCGCCGTTTTCCTCGCCTTCGACCCCATTGATCCAAATCGCAATATCGCGGCCTCTCGGCAGACTCTGTCCACAAATTCATCCTTCATGGCATTTATGACCAAAAAATTTGAACCGTCGTCGTGTTGGAGAGATCCTGGTTTGAAGGCGACCATCCTCCTCAAATGGACCTTATTCCTGACTGAAGCAAGGTACAATGATACGACTTTGGAGCATCGTAGTGGCTTCAAAAATGAGGAGTTAGAGGCCCAAATTTGGAATGCGGTTCAGGGTGATGCTTTCACTTACCTAGCCCTCTCTGTTGTCCACATACAAGGAACAGTCAATGGCCTGCCGGCTCTGCTCTTCAATCAGGTTTCTTCCGACCAACAAGACCAACGAGAAGTTCCTCTCCCCGAGTTCAAGGATAATGTGTTGATGGCCTTCGAGACACTGGTTCGATCGCTCATCACACATGCGTCATCCGAGCTTCGGAAAATCAAGCAAAGACAAGAAGATCTCGTTCTTGTCAATGCTAGGTCAGATCGAAATCGCACTACTTCACGTTTTACATCTACCATGTCCCCCGAAACAGAGAAACCCGGACCGCCTCCTCGTCACGATATTGCCATGCTTTATTCCTTCATTGGTCTCTTGTATGCGACCCTACCTGCAGAAAAGCCCCTTCAATTTTGGGGCTCAAGTCCACAACAACCATCGTATCGTACAACATTCCAGGAGGTTGTTGAATCCACTTCTGGCCGCCTTCCGGCCTTTCTCCAATGGGCAGTTTGGTCAACGTCGCCGCAAGACAAGACGATGTTGGCTGCCCTGTATGACATGCTCAGCGGATTGGCGAATGGCCAGCAATGCAGTGAACTCGCCTATAATTTTATGGCAAGGGGTGGAGGAGAGGTTCTTGCTGGAAGCTCGCTGTCGGTCTCTTCCACATCGGGACCCTCCGTCTCCTGGACAGCCATTTTTTCCCTTTTGGACTCCTGGGCAGTTAGCGCTTCCAATCCGCGAAGCCAGCCCCAGCCACAACCTTTAGGATTGAACCCATCCTTCAGCGGTTCGTTCCAAAGCCTTGCACCTCCTCAACCATCTACAAGCCAGGCATTTATGATTGGTCCCAAGGACGTCATTGTGGCCCGTTCTTTTTTGAGGGTCCTTGCCACAGTCGTCACACATTCCGTTGCAGTTCGCACTACCATCGCATCACATGTCCAATTCAAGGCTATTCCAACTCTTGTCTCACTAATTCCTTTGGGAATCCCTTTGGAATTAAAAGGTTCTGTGTTCGACACTCTCGCAGCATTTTGTGAACCAGGTGCAGGCGTACCGGGAATAGAGATCTGCAAAGCTGTTTGGGGTTTGATGGAAAAATACGAAGTGATCAATGTTCGAGCGAGCGCCTCGGGAGGGTTTGGAGCGTCACTGGCTGTCAAGGGTGTTGAAGTGGAATTGGAACAAGTGGAAGCGCCTCATCGCCAGTACCCTGCGACTATCCCCTTCTTGAAAGTTCTCGGCACCCTGCTACACACCCCTCAGCAAATATCAATGCACGATCGAGCTGCTGGAAATGAACCTTTGGACACCATTCCAGACGCCCTCGGCCAACCATATCGCCTCCCTGGTATTGGGCCATATACATCGTTCGTTATCGATAACGTGTTCAACAATATCAATAATCGCGAGTACTCTCGCCCTTCTGATCGATGGGAAATCAACGATCTTAGCCTCCGATTTATCGAAAAGAGTTTAGCTGGCTTCAACTTGGAGCTACTTGTTAATGCTCCCGACGGCTCGCCACTGACAATGGAACACCTTGTCCCTCTGCTCATCCACCCTGGATATGACGTTTTGAAACGGTTGTTGACAAATAGCCCTCTTCAATCCAAGATTTTGTCTTACATTGTCGATGGCCTGAGTGGCTTCGAGAAAGGGTATGCAGAGGAACAACCCTTCTTCCGGAACACAATCATCCGCGTTCTAAGGATTGTCGATCGCATTCTACAGGTGCAGGATATCTTCCTCGATGTTTTTATACCTCTACTCTCCGACTTCAACAGTTCGGCCTTCGTTGGCCAAGTTCACTCGCGCTCGTACTTCATTAGATTTGACCAGGCGCTTGCATTTGGCCCACAACTCATCCCAGCATTGGCAGCCTACATTTCATATCCAGCTTACTCGGAACTCGCCCTCCTCTCCGTCAAGATAATCGCAAAATTATCTCTATCCCTCTCTCCATCGACCTTGGTGACGCTCATAGAAAGAAGCCCTGATTCTGAGCGGATTTTAAGTGGATTTATGCAAATCATGAACACCGAGTCGATGGAGGACGTTGCACAAGCAGAGGAATTTATAGAACAAAAGACTGGCGCAGGAGCCCCTGACATCGACCCCTCATCGGAATCTCTTGAACAAGCAATCCGCCTTTCCGCAATCGATTTCCTCATTCAGGACACAGAAGTCAACCGACCCTATCCAAACATTGCCCACTTCCTTCTCTTTGGTGGCAAGCCTGGAGACCAAACCATACAGGACCCACATGCCCTGGGAGCGCGACAGACCAGTATCCACGTCCTGCTTGATATGATCAACGCGGGCGTGCCCAGATTAAGAGGAAAACGGAAAGCAAACGAGCGCCATACCATTGAACCCCTCTTCAACACTCTTCCTACCCTCGCCGAACGCTGCTATCGCGTGATATATCAACTTTGCATACATCCCAGGACATCCGACTTCACCACACGGTATCTTCGCACTCGTGAAGATTTCTTTGCTCGCCAAGTCGCCAGGATTCCTTCTTCCGCTCCCAAGACCCTGCAAGAACCACCAATCCAAGTTCAATATAACGACGGGTCACGTGTTAACACCACTGTTTCATCGTTAACATCATTCCTGCGCCTGCGATCATATATCTTCAATCTCGTCGCTCTCGAACTTCACGTTCTCACAAATAAGGGCCATCACAAGGCAGTTTCAGAGCTCTTGGAGATCTTGTTTGGCACGGATTTCGAATATGAGGAAGAACACGACTTCCCTACTTTCCACGAACTTGGCCAATCGCCAATGCGGATCATCGACTTTTTGCAGTCTTTAATGTTTGAATGGGCCGACAGCCTCTACGTGGAACCTTTTGAATTGAAGTATTTGAACCAACTCAACCTGCAGTCTTGCATTCGTCGAGATGCAGCAGGTTGCGAGATCGTGGATCGCACGGCAGTGTTGTACCTGCTCAATACTGCGCGAAGGACGTTGTATACACAAGGCAACATCGCAACGACGGCCCAGAATGACGAACTCAGCGACGAGTTTAGCTATATCCTCGAAAGTTGTGCAGTCGAGAATCACCGAAGAGAGGTGTCGCACGCCCGCACCGGAGGGTTCCAGGCCTGGAGACATTTGTTGGATTTGGCTCTAACGAAATGTTTCGATCGCCTACCTCTCGATAGACGAGAGAACATGCTTTTCGACCTCCTCCATGTCCTACCTACCGCCATCCGTTCCTCAAATATCGAAGAACCCACCGCTATTCTCCTCTCCGAAACAATTCTTTCCTCCATTACAAAACTGCGCGAAGACAGGCGACACCAAGCTATTCTTCAATCCATGGGTGGCGATTCGGAGTCAGGTTCTTTACCAGCTGAAAGGCTTTTCAACATCCTTCGTAATATTCTCGAGGGCATCTTGGACAATAACCATGTGGAATTTGTTCGTGGTAACCTCTATGCTGCTCTCATCAACTTTATCCACCTCGTCCGATCGTCATCTATTTCTAAAATCTCCACTACCGAAGTTGACGTCAATCCATTCACCGCCTCCTTATCGATGTCGATGGGCCGGGACTTGTCCATGTCCGTATCCACGCGCAAAAGCCCGTCGGTTACGCCCTCGGTCTCTGGAGAGCGGTCTGGTTCAACCCTTGAAGTTGGGTGCTTGGCTGTGATGAAACCGATGATGGAACGCCTCGTAACAACGATATCGAGAGACGCCATTGATGGAACGGAAGTTTGGAAAACTGTGGCGTTCATGCTGCTGGACGCCACAGTGCAGTTGTCGAGCCTAGAGAGGCAGCATTCGGTCCTCTCCGCCCTTAGCCGTCATGGCGTTCTTTCGAACTTCGTACGAGGTATCAAAGATTCAGATTCTAGACTGCAGGGTGTCCTTAAACCTGATCCTGGTTAGTTTCTCTGTTATGAATTTCAAATTCAATGAACGTTGTCTAAACCTGATTCTTTTATGAAGATGACCTCAATTCACTTTATGTCTACGAGGCCAAGATGTCTCTTTTCATCAGGATGGCTCAAAGTCGAGCTGGTGCCGAACGTCTTCTCGAGGCTCAGCTGCTGCCTATCCTTGCTCAGTGCGACTATTTGGATACCAGACCGGAAGCAGATCAATCCTTCATTGGTTAGCGAAATTTTCCAACTTTAAATTCCTCGGCTCGTCCCTGATATTATTTTACATCCCAAATCAGATCAAGATACATTTTTGCCTTCCGCTGTGCAAAGATGCCATCAATTATTCATGCCTGCTCTACAAGTCGTTGATGCAATGCTCGCGACGCTTGGGAATAAGCATACAACTGCCACACATCAAGTACATTTTTATTATTGTGCTTGTTTTTTTTCCTTCTGACATTTGGTGTTAGTCCTTGGAATTTTTGTCAGCCCATGGGTCAACGATCGCCATCCTATTAAAGAATGAAGCAGAATATGTCAACCTACCAACGCTCGAGGAGGTTCATCTGATCATAGCCCTGTGTACGAGTGTTCTCCCATCAGTGCCGAAAACAGAAGTTGTGAGTTAGTTTTGACGAAAAAAAAAATCATTCTTAATGATGTTTTGCAGCTGTCGCCTAATTCAGGATTTGGAGCCATTCACCTCGCCATTCTTAATTTGTCGACAAGATGTCTTGCACGAGGCAAAGTATTCCTTCACCTTATACCTCAATCAGATCTGGATATCAAATTGAGCAATATGCATGCATTCGGTAGGCTGCAGTTTCCCATTTTTTCATGGAATTGTCACTTATAAGACGCGATTTTGAAATTTTGTGTAGGCTATGGAAACCAGACAAAGTTCGATGTGAAGATTAGACGAAAGGAGAAATTGCTGCGGAAGAGCGTCGTCTCCTACATCGGCGCCGCAAGCGAGTTCACAGGTAAGTTCTTGCGATGCTCGAATATATTGGGTACTGATTTGAATTGTCGCAGAGCCGGAGATCACGCTTGTTCTTTCGCCCGTTACAATTATGCCCAAGAATGAAGAACGGGCATCTCACTTAACAGGTTTGTTCCCCAAAATTTCACTCGTGTTTTTGTACTAATCGCTGTATCATTTTTAGCCACTGTGCCAACTGTTGGATCCGCGCTCGTTGCTCTCGATGACCTTTGCCATGATTTAGCGGAAACCCTGAAGCAGATTTCCGACATCAGTGCCGAGCTGGCGCAAAAGCATCAAATGGGGCTTGATAATGTCCAAGAAGTATGCCTAATTCTCATTACAGATGGCACAGATTACCGATTATCATTTTGCCTCAATAGATCCTCCAGGAAATCGACCCGGCCCTCCTGCGCGACCTCGAAATTGAACAACAGCGCTCTCTTCTCTGCGAAGAGCTCGAACACATCAGGTCCCTGTTGAAAAACGATGCCAAAGTTATACTGGATACGCTAGAGATGCTGTTGCTCCTCATTTGGCGCCACGTCGATTATTACGCGGAACCTAGTCATATGAACATGCCTCCGGTGAAAGCGACAATCACAAATGCAATGCGGCTGTTAGCGACGTCGGAGCCGGATGTGTTTAGGCAGGAGGTGTCAGTCAAGATACAGCCGGTGCTGCAGAGGCTTGAAGGGCTTGAGTTGGTATGTTATCTTTCTTTTTTTCACTGACCAGTGTGCTAATTCCGCTTTTTATAGGATTCTGAGGAACTTGGCCATGACTGGCAGGATAATCAGGGTTACATTCAAATTATGACGAGGAGGTTGAGAGATAGTGCTGGATTGCATGATGAGCCCACTATGGATGGGGAGAGTGACTAGGCTGCAGTTGTTGATTTGCCTTTTTTTTATGTGCGATATCTACAGAATTTTATTTTTTCTATGCTTGTGATTGTCGAAGTGAAAATTGTTTGCTTGATGATGCCCTCAAGATTGCCCTGAAATTAAATTATAATATAAATGCACACCGAGTAACAGGCAACGGAACAGAGAGTGGATATTCAGTGTAAGCACTACCGTGGGAGGAGACTTCCTGCTCCCCGAAGGGCGAGAGAACCACCCATTCGCAGTGTCTGCGTGCCTCCCGGGAAATAAGCAACAACATATGCAACAAGAGCAACAACCTAAAATAATTCATTGACGATTTAACAAATAGAAAGGGGCTGCAGAGCTCACCTGGACGGCTCCAAAAATCAAGCTGAACAAGTAGGAATGCGCGACAAGGGAAAAATATAGCGTGCACCCAAGACTCCCGAAATACACCGCAGAAAAAGGGAGTCGTTCTTTCGAAATAAGATGCTTGATGTGGTTTATTGGTCCAATGAGGACTGAGAAACTGAAATAACAAGGTATTAAGGAACGTGACGTAAACGAGGCGGGTAAATACGCACCCAAACATGACTAGCATGCTCCCCAAGCTGTGATGACGCAAGGTTAAGTGATCGGACGCGATGTGCAAGCTGGGAATTTTGAGCACCTGAATGATAGGGCAAATTTTGCAGGTCTACGTTGGAAGTATGAGATATGGTGCACAATGGGAATAAAACAAGTTTGACCAACTTTATGGCAAGGAACGGCAGTGTCATGAACGAGACGAAGAAACAGATAGCGGCGCCTATCAAACATCCTCCGAAACCCAGTAATCTTGACAAACAAATTCCGTGTATTAGCCAGGATTATTTTACGGTTTAAAAGACGCACCTTTCCCATCTTGACAACGCAAACCAGGCTTCCTCCTCATTCGACTGTTCAGTAGAGCGTAGGGGTATATAATCGCCAGCGACGGCATTGTAGAAACGCGAAAATGGATTTCCTCCTTGTGCTGGCTGCGCTGCTGGCTGAGAATCGTCTGTATTTCCTCGTGCCCAACGAAACTGAGAGAGGTTTGCCCGGAAATTCTGTTCGGAGGATGCTGGAGGCATAACTCAAAGGAGCGTTAGGGGCAAACAAGTGCAAACTCTGGTGTTCCTGCACATGTTCCGCAAAAGCATTGTTGACCTTTAAGTTTATTCTGCCTTACCAGGCGCCTTTACCGAGTTCTCGTACGTATGTCTACGTGTCAAATTTTACCATGTTCCGGGAGAAGGAAAACAAATGATAGATAAGATAAGATCAATCTTTCTGTCTTTAGCAAGTCTTTAGGACGCCGACTCTTGAGTGACTCAACTTGTTAGTCCTCTACCTCTCCCCAATTACTATTATTATTATTCATTAGCACTTTCCAAGATCTTGTGTTGAGTCAGTTACCCAACTATGATTAGTTAAAATTAGATAAGATAAGATCGGGTAAACTCTCAGGAAATTTTGAAAAAATTAAGTTATGACTCGGAAGCTTCTTCAAAAGCCCATTCACTGATTTACCGGATACAGACAGCCACGATATCTGGTCTTTGGTACCGAACACTCAGACTTTCGAGTCCTTGTACATTATTGTCAAATCGATTCACCTTCAACCGAAGCATGGCACAAACGATAGAGCTGGCCCAAGTATGTGCTCGAAGTCACTCACTCTCCCCAATTACTGATCTACGTTTTTCTAGACAGCGAAGAGAGATTACTTGAAGGACTTGGAAAAAAAGTCACAAGCGCGTTGGCAGTCTGAAAAGCTCTTCGAGGTCAACGCTCCACCAGCAGTCGACATCGCTGGCCTTTCCCCGGAAGAGATCAAGC
>Ga0307517_10008200_pt1 | contig 15024 bp, 6 predicted proteins | sample 23_EM_MG_FD_194515 | JGI IMG/M metagenome (GOLD analysis project Ga0307517, IMG submission 194515) | Populus trichocarpa ectomycorrhiza microbial communities from riparian zone in the Pacific Northwest, United States - 23_EM | ecosystem: Host-associated > Plants > Roots > Unclassified | place...
GCCTCTTTTTTTTTTTTTTTTGTCTATATCTCTTCCTCTGTAAACCCCATTAATTTAATGCGCCTCTCACTTCCCACTCTGTAGACACTGCTACCTACTCTCTCTACTCTCTTAGCTCTGTCTTTCTCTGCAAACACTGTGCTGTCAGTTGCTGTTGTGGAGATATATAATGGTGGTGGCTGTGATGGAGGAGGTGCACCGGAGTAGCTGACCCTAGGACATTCCTTATTATATAAAAAAAAAAGGAAAATCTTGTTTTTGCCCTTTGTCATTCGCGTGCCCCCTTTTTAAGCCTAGTGTCAGTCGTCAGATCTCTCTCTTTCTACATGTTTAAGTTTGTTAGTGTTTTTCTCGAAAAATTAATTTTCTTTGCAGTCTCAAGTCTAATCTCTCATTTCTGTCTTTGCTCTCTCGTATTCTGTTCCGTTCCTGCTCGTTCCTCTCTCTCTAGCTAGGCAGGCATCTTTCTCCCTCTCCTCCAGGGTTTGTTTTAGCCCTTTTCAATTCCCATTTTATATAAATTAACAGTATTACATTCGAGATGCGTCGAAAAAGAAGTTCGGTTTCAACCACTTGAAGAAGAATGTACGTGACCATGTTCCTCTTTAATATAGTTTTTCTTTTCCTGCTATCCCTTGCTTCTTCCTTCCAAATAAGAGGTTTGGTTGCTGGATTGTTTTTTTCTGTATGTATATATATATATATCTCTGGATCTAATGACTGCAGCTTTTGCTTTCTCGTTTATTATTAGAGTAGTAAAAAAACCGAAGTAACGGTAAAGATTTTCACACAAAAATTGTTTTGTCAGCCCGGTAATAAAGTATAGTTGCTTGTTGTGTTTTTTTTTTTTTTTTTGAGATTGTGTTGTTTCGATGAAGAGTGCTATTGTTAATATTTTATAACATTGTTGCAGTAGCTTAAACGATTATCTTTTTTTCAGATGCCTCTGATTTGTGGCTAATATATAAGTTGTTTTCTTAGATTTTTCAGAAATATTGATATTTGAAACACAACCATTAGATTTGGAGGACGTTGATAGAAATTTGGTTTTTTTTTTTCTTAAGCTGCAGGTCTATGTATAGTTTTGTATTTTCCGTTGTGGCTTGAAAAAATAAATAAATAAAAGTTATGATATCAAGAACAATGGATCATACGGTTAACAAGTTTCGCTTTTTGCACCTTATTTGTTGGTAATTGATTATGGGATGCTCACGACCATTATTAGTATTTTGTGCAGCAAACAAATCCACAAAGATGCATTTGTCATAATATGCCCTTTTTTTTATGCTGAAGTTTATGATTGCTTGAGGAATTCTGGTAGATATAAGTGAAGTTTCACTGAATTCTTTTGGGTTTACAAATCATTGCTATACACGTTTTTGGGAGTTACATATGATATGGTAGGGGAAACAAGGATTTGATGAGATTGTGTATTTGGATGAATTTCTCAAGTATTAGACCACACCACATGCTGTTTCGTTGCTGATGCCTATGGCCCAATACCAATGGTGAATTATTGGTGCTGAGCATTTCTAAAAGTGGAGCTACTTGGTGAATTATTGCTTGACATCATTTGCTGTTTGGGCTGGAATTCTATCATCATAACCCAGTAAATTGCTCAATCTGTTATCGGTTGTAATTGCTTACTTGTGCCTGACTTATGACATGATAAGAAATTCATCTTGCTTATTCCGTGATTGTTTGTTGCCAATGATAGAAGCAATGTGTTTGTTGTGTGTTTTAGGATTATTTTATTTTTTATTAATTCTATGTCTTTTTATGGATACTGCTACTAAACTTGTTCAGGTGTGTATATATATCATACACATGAAGGCGAGCTTTTCATTACTCCGTTTGTACATTCTTGATGCAGGTTATGGCCCTTGTTCGCGGGTCCAAGGTTGATAATTTTGTTGGGATCCTTATGTTAATTTCTGCAGTGCGGACCTACTTATTTAGATGTTATATATTCATCTTGGGCTAAACCCTGCTTTTCTTTTGATGTGGAATAGTAGAGTAATTATTTACATGTTTTGCCTAGGTGAAGGAGATTGATGCCATGTTCTGCTATGTTTCAGATACAGTATGAAGAGTTCAAGGCAATGGAAAGTGGTGTCTACACCTAGAAATGAAGGAGAGGCAGCGTTGGAGAGCTGAGGAGGACGCTTTACTACGTGCATACGTGAAACAATATGGTCCAAGGGAATGGAATCTTGTATCACAGCGCATGAACACACCCCTAAACAGGGATGCTAAATCTTGCTTAGAAAGGTGGAAGAACTACCTCAAACCAGGGATAAAGAAAGGATCTCTTACAGAAGAAGAGCAGAGTCTTGTCATTCGGCTTCAGGCGAAACACGGGAACAAATGGAAGAAAATTGCAGCTGAAGTTCCAGGTCGAACAGCTAAGAGACTAGGCAAGTGGTGGGAGGTGTTCAAAGAGAAGCAACAGAGAGAGCTGAAGGAAAATAACAAGACAGTTGAGCCAATTGACGAGGGCAAGTACGATAGGATTTTAGAGACTTTTGCTGAGAAGCTAGTGAAAGAGCGCCCTTCTCCAGCATTTGTAATGGCCACTTCGAATGGGACCTTTCTTCATCCGGACCCCCATCCCCATCCCCATCCCCCTCCCCATCCCCATCCATCTACTCCAGCACCAACTATGCTCCCCCCTTGGCTTTCTAATTCTAACAGCACCTCCACTGTCAGGCCACCATCCCCCTCTGTAACGCTAAGCCTCTCTCCATCAACAGTTGCGGCATCCCCTCCAATCCCATGGCTTCAACCTGAGAGAGGTCCGGAAAACACTCCTCTTGTTTTGGGCAATTTGCCACCTCATGGAATAGTCCCTGTTTGTGGTGAGAGCTTCTTGATGTCTGAGTTGGTCGATTGCTGTAGAGAATTGGAAGAAGGGCACCGCGCTTGGGCTGCACACAAAAAGGAGGCTGCCTGGAGGCTAAGAAGGGTAGAGTTGCAGCTGGAGTCAGAGAAGTCATGCCGAAGGAGGGAGAAAATGGAAGAGATAGAGTCAAAGATCAAGTCTCTTAGGGAAGAAGAAAAGGCATCTCTTGATAGGATTGAAGCAGAGTACAGGGAACAATTAACAGGGCTTAGAAGGGATGCAGAAACCAAGGAACAGAAATTGTCCGACCAGTGGACTGCAAAGCATTTGCGTCTTACTAAGTTTCTCGAACAGATGTCTTGCAGACCTAGGCTTTCTGAGCCTAATAGTCGTTAAGGAGATATCTTACGTCCAGCTGTATCAGGTCTACAGTTTGGTAAACACTGGGTCGTTGCTCTTCCTTTCATTTTCTCTGTTTGATCTGATGTCCATCCTCTTCAGAAACTCTTATCTGTTGGCATCTATTTATATTTTCATGACTGCTTATGCCTTGGACTGCGTGGATTAAAGTTAGTATAAGCGTGATCAACCCTGTATTGCATTCTATCTCTCTTTTTCAGAAATATATATCATAATTATATTTTGCTGATTGATGCTCTATATTTTCTAGACCTTCTCGTGAAAGGGATTTGCGTTGATGGGCTAGATTACTGCTCGTGAATAAAAATATTTTCTTTGTACTGCATAAATTGCCGGAATGGATGCTTGGAAAGTGAACCGGACGTTTGTTTTACTGCTCCTGATGTTCTCATTCCCAACATCACCTAGCTCATATCAATCAAGTTGAACAACAGCAATTATTTACTATGGGTGTCACAATTCTTGACTATCTTGCCCGCCCATGATCCTTGCCCGCCAAAACACCTTGCCTTTACTTCTGAAGCCATACCCAAGATTAATCCAGATTTTATTATCTATACCAAGAAGGATCGATGCCACATTGACAGAAGCCGTCCTCTCTACCGTGTTTGGCACGACCACTTCCAGGAAAGTCTGGTCCCTGTTGGCTATGAAATTTGCCTCTCGGTCAGAGCCTCATGCTACTCATTTAAAGCGATCACTACAAACAACTCGCCAAGACTACAAATCTTGCACAAAATATCTTCGGACAACAAAGTCTCGGGAACGTCACCGTGACCATTGATGACTTTCAAGTAGAATTACTAAACCATGAACTGCTACAAGCCTACATCAAAGTCACACCCCACCTCCATATCTGATGAACATAATTTTGTCATGTCTCACCTTTTCAGTCGAAGAAACACAAGTATGGTGTCCACACCAAGTTGCTTTCCCTCAAAACACACTCAGAAGAGAACCATTTGCTTGTTTCTAATAATAAAATGTCATTTTGCGATCACTGCCAAGGAGCAAAATGCAATGAATTACCATTTTCACACTCCACTCAAGCACTCATGCTCCACTTGAACTTGTAGACTTCGATGCATGGTCCTCGCCCATATTTTTAGTTGGTGTCTACAAGTTTTATGTGGTTTTTCATGCTTTACTTGGATCTTTCCACTTAATCGAGAATTTGCTGTCTGCCAAAATCAAGTCTTTTTAGTAGGATGGAGGAGGTGAATTCACTTCTACAATTTAAGGTCTTCTTTACATATGATGGAATCCTACATTGCATTTCATGTCCTCGTACTGTACCAAAAAAAAAGCTCCATAGAATGCAAACACAAACATATTATTATTCTATTATTAATTTTAAAATCCAATATTAACTAAAATAAAAAAATAATATCTAATTAATTTTTTAGATATGTAAGTTTAACGGTAATACATATTAAAAATAATATATAATTTTTTTATATTTCATTTTATTTTATCTATTATTAGCCAAATAAAATATATAAACAATCACTTTATCTTATATTTTACTAGTAGTAAACACATGTGTCTTTTTTGTTATGTCTTGTCTCTTCTGTCCTAATATTTTCTTCTCTTTTGTCTTAAAGCATTAAAAAAAAAATTTAGTTTTTGTTGTAATTATTATTTTTTATTTTTCAAATTGAGTGGTGTCCACTCTCTAATACATGGATCCACTCTTGATCTCGAGAGGCTATGGCTATTTAGAGTCATTTCCTTGATACCACAAAAGAATTCAAAAACCTAAGGATCAACAGGTCAGGTTTCACAGCAATTGCTCGAAATGTATTTGAATAATATTTTTTTTCTGGTCGGAATGGCATCAACAATGCATAGAGCCCTTTCCAGTCTATTGTTGTGCATTGGTATTATGGTAAAGCAAAGCTCCAACAAGCAGAACCTTTCTGGAAATGCTTCGACTTAAATAAAGAGGTTGACTTATATATTAACTAGAGAGTCATCCAGACAAGTCATAAAAGCTTTGGGTCTCCCTTCACTTGGCAGGCTAACTACTGTTGAATTTGAATGGATCATATTCTCCATCGGCGAGGTCCTCCAAATGCCATGGTTTTTTATTGACTTTCTCAGCATTACTAAGATTACAAGCAAAGTTTTGCCGCCATCTGACTTATACCGAAACTCATCTACAGTTGAATATAATCTACACTGCAATCTTTCTTAAGTTATTGATAGTTATCCCATTCAATGCCTTGAGTTGGAGAAGCTTTTAAGAAGCAATATAGGGTTCAATATAAATAAAAAGAAAACAGAGCTCTCTAGTGGTCATCGACGTACCTTTCAAGACGCGAGCAGGCTTTTCTCTCATGATCCTAGCCTGAATCAAGATGTGAAAATAAAGTTTCTTGGAAGAGAGAAGGATAAAGAAGAGTAGCATAGGAATCTCAGTTCAAGGTCAAGTTCAGGTTCACCTACTTATTAGCGGACTCGGACATCGTCTTCTTGATACTTTCCATGGCTCTCTTTTGAGTTCTCTACGAATGATATTGAAAGAAGAGGGATGAAACTCTCCTGATGTTATAGAGGAAAATGATTTTTTCTTTTTTTGAGAAAAGCATCGACAGTGAATAGATAGTGGTAGTGCATATAAAATGCTGTTTGTCCTCGACCCAGACGGCTACCTGGCACCTGAAAATTTCCCAGCCTGGCCGAATGCGCCGCCACACTTTTTTTCTCCTTTTTCTTCAGCAAGCCCCCATGTAATTTTTTGAGTCTTGAGATGGCAGAATCTGGTACCGCACCGCCGCACACAATATTTTCATAATTATTGGAGATATCTTTGACTGATTATTTGTAATTTTTACACAGACACCATAGTTTTTAGTCAGTGATCAACAATGCAAGTATGAGTTATTTTCTATGGAACTCAGCAGATTTTTTTTTTTTTTTTTGCTAATATGTCGTTCACTTTCACCACCTATCCCAGCAATAACAATTTCAAACACTAACATTTCTACCAATTGATTACAGTATTATTCTTCACGTTCAAGATAAAAAAATCCATTGTAATAAAGTATATAAATATATTGGATCACCGGTAAATAAAAACTAAGTCTCACGAGCCATAAAATTTACTTTCATTTTTCTCCAGACTACATCTTATCTTTAATATTTTATTATACATCACAAGACTTTTCGTCCTAGATCATATATAGCTAGGTCTGTCTTATGTTGCAAGATATAATTTTTTTATATTATTTTTTTCCTATCATCATTACTAATTTAAGTATTTAAGAATTTCTCACTACGTGGAACTTTTTTTTCCAGGAAAACTCAAGTCCAAACTCAGAGCCCAGCTTTGCAAGTCTTCGCCTAGCTTCGGAAACCATGAAAAGCTTGATTCATGTGTGAAGTTTTTCTTAACTTTATCAGTGACATCGTATCGTTTGCGAGGAATTTAAACAAAAACTATTTCATTTATGCTTCACATCTTTTCAACAAAAACACTTTTTTTATATATATTTATTAAATTACCAAGTTGCCCCTCAGTAAAATCATAATTATATATAAAAAACAGTGTAAAAAGTTGAAAACCTCTATATGCAAGATAAAAAAAGATTTGCTTTTAAAAGTATTTTAGTTATTTTACTGTTCAAAAAAAGGTGAAATTTTAAAAAAACTTCAATTATTTTTGCTTTTAAGAATGATTTGATATTTTTAATATGCAACGAAAGTATAAAAAGCTTGAGATGCTTCAATAATAACTAGCTAATCCCATAAAAAAGACTGTATTACCCCCTGCCAAGTTAAGTGATGTGTTTTGGGAAGGAGATAAACGTCATTTTATTTTTCTAATCTATAGTAACATATGTTTTAGTCCACAATTAATAACTAATCTTTTTGTATATATAATTTGAGATATGAGAGAGAAAATAAAAATAAAAACAAAATTTTATATCTTGTGCTTATTTGAACATTTCCAGGGGTATTTTAGATATTTACCTTTTAAAAATCATGTGTTTTCACGTTACTTTATTAGATTTTTTTTTTAACTTTAACATATGACCCTCACTAAATGCCTATTCGAGACTAATAGTTTGATTGTTTTGTGGTTTAAGTGGTTTTTTAAATTATATTTTACTTGAAAAAATATGAAATTAATATTTTTTAATAATTTTAATCTACTGATATTATTTTTATAAAATCACCCGGGATTACTAAATAGACACTAAAATGTTCAATTGACTTGTAATTAATATTTAAAGCTAGACTATAACAAAGTTGAGGTAAACTTGTAATTAATCGAGCCAGGAAATTATATATTGAGTCTATTAGTTCAAATGTTACAAAGCATATCATTATTGAAGAAATAAAAAATAAACATAGGATAAAAAAGGTACTCGATAATTAAGAAAGCAATCAAAAATGTGTTTCATAAACGGTGTCAAACAACAAATTAAATTTGGAAATAAGATTTGAATCATTCTAATAAAAACAGAGGTCTTTAACTATATCATCTCCGAGATTAAATTGGTTACCAAGGACCCGTACCGCTGTTGAAGCATCCTCAAGGTCACCTAACTGACCAAATATATCTTCCACATCTCCTTTTTTTCCTGTATTTGATTCAGTAGGGTTTGAAGTTGACGTTACATTGTCCTTCTTCTCCATCACCACTGATTCAACAGGAGTTTGTATGGCAAGATCTCCTTCTTCTTCGCTAGAAACAATTTCAATGACAGTTTTATTCTGCTTCCCATCTCCAGAATTCACCAGGGCTTGATTTGTAGATGAGGAGTGCCCACTCTTCCCTTGCCCTTCTGGTTCATAAGCTCTTTTGTTTCCTACAGACATTGGAAAATATTAAAGATAGAATAAACACAGAATGATGATTTTGGTAGTGATTAGCATAGAGAACAGAATTAATTACTCTTCAACCCCTGAATTTCCTGACTGGGAGGATGTTGAAAAGGTTGCTGAGCTCGATATACATCCTCATCACTTTCTGTAGCCTCACTGTCAGAGTTGTCTAAATTATCTGGTTTAACTTCAACTTCTTTATCAGAACTTGGAAGATTTTTATATGAATCTCCCTTCAATCCTACAAAGTCCTCTTCCGTTTGATTCTTGTTTAATTGCTTACGTACACCAGAACTCGAGGATGCTTGATTTCCATGGACTAATGTTTTTCTTTTCGTTCCAGATCCTTGTTCCTGAACAAGACATTGCAATCCTAGAGTAAAAAATCACACAACCAGCTTATCTTTCTTGATGTGTGTGTATAGACTTACCAAAGGGTTTTCTTGCAATGCACTCTTCTCAGTCACTTGCTTCTTGCCCGGATAAGCATTATAAAGTATGAAGTTGACTACCTCACTAGCTGACCGGAATGTCACATTTGATTTCTCATGATGATAATACTACATAGAACATCGAATATTCATGTTATTTTCTCATTGAAAACAAAATCAATATACATGAGAATATATTAATAGATGCATTTTCTAATACAATCTTATGTCATACATAACATCTGTTAAATTTTAAGCCTTCGGCTCCTTCTCTTCACTTTTATCCCTTCAATAATAGATGTTTACTTCATGATAAGGAGGAGATCACAAGTAAAAACAGATACACTTTCAGTCAATAGAAAAGTTGCAAGAAAGTTTATATATATGTGTATATATATACATGCTCCTAACATCATCTTATCAACTTAAGAAGATTTCATTCATATCCAGTAGAAAATAAAAGAAATTACCAAATCATGTCTCTCATCTGTTCGCCTTCTACGCTCGAATATCCAAGCATTTGTTCTCTCAGAGAAAGGAAACGAGGTCACTTTTTTGTTATGAACCGGTGCTTCATGCACATCCAAATTAGGCAGTAGTAGCTGTTGTAACCGTACAATTAACATGTCAACGACTATACTGATATGTACGTTTTCAAGAAGAAAGAAATTATGCGACAAACTTGAGAAGAGAGCCCATCTAATAAGAATCGACTACCTTATCCATGTCCAATGCAAGATATTCTTCAGGAATTTCGAATGATAAAGGCAACAAACCAACCAACACTGATTTAGTTGCTTTTCTCTTCAAGGAATGCTGTGTGAGAGACTGCAACACAAAATCTCATCATTCCTACCATATATGCTTTGAAATCTGGTTAAACAAATCTAGTTGTATGAACGTGCACGAATTGAATTGTGCAAGACCTTCATTTAATAAAAATGGCGCCGTCTATTACGTATCGCACGAATGCTTATTTTTATACAAAAAAAGGAAAGCAGTAGCAGGATTCAAAAGATTTTTATTATGAAACTACCTCTTGTAAACTAGCAGCATGCCAACCGTTTGGAACGCAAGGTACCAGACTCGTCAAGTCTGAAAAACCATTGATCTCTATTTTTGATGATATCCCATTCATTTCTATAAGAGTTCTTTTGGAAGCCTGTTAAGATTATAAGATTAGGCATCATTTAACATGGTGTAAGAAAAAAGTATTCAAAAGCAATTTAAAAATAAAAAGATATATACTATATATTACCTTAATTTGGTCTTTGATCATCTGCGATAGCTTTGACAAAATCTCACTATGAACCCTTGAGCTGCTAAACGTCATCTTGTTCGAGACAATGGTTTGCATCTCTGACACGTTGATCTCAACATTATTTGGAAGGACGGGTTGAATCTGCAATATTCTTGTGGGATCCATCTGCTTTGTAATGGAGGTGGTTTGTATGTATCACAAATCCAACAGCCTGTATTTGGTTTTTTGTATTTGAAACAGTGCTGATCAATGCTTGGGATTTGGTTTGTAATATACTGATCAAACCTTTCAAGCTCATGTAAGTGTGGGCAGTTCTTAAAAGAACATAGCCATATCGTGCCCTAGAGAAGAGAAAGATTTAGAGAGTAGTAGCCATATCGTGCCCTAGAGAAGAGAAAGATTTAGAGAGTAGTATAACTAACGAAGCAAAATGAAGGAGAAACTGATAGATGGTGATGGAAGTGAAGACATGCTGAGGGGGTTTATATGAAATCTAGATAGATGCTGATGCAACACCCAAACATGGAATGGCTTATCTTTCCATCTCAAGACTTTCGTGTTCTATTATTAAAAGGCTATTTGACGATATACAGACAATATCTAATTTCATTTATTTATTTGTTAAGGAAATCCATTTAAGAACATGTTTCCTTACATGCCTCGTTACCATTTTGCGCTCATGTCCTTACCCTACTTTGAAAAACCTCTTCAGTTATCTATATCATTTTGTTGTCAGTTATTTATTATTTTTTAACTGTATTTAAAATTGAGAAAATTATTAACCCTAATTATTAATTGGTTGCTAAAATCCAATTCAGTGTTTTTCTTTTTTTAAGAAAAAAACAAAAAAGAGATGAGTAATAAGGTGATTATATATAAAGTGACATTTAAAGTCTTTACTTGCAATGATATCAATATATTAAAATTATTTTTGTAAATATAAAATGATTAACAACTAAATTAAATGTTAAATGATTAATGTCTATAACAATAAACTATAACGATAACCGATCAACGTCTATAACGATAAACGGTAAACGATAAATGGTAAGCCATACATGAACTAAGACATTTTGTGATATTAAATGAAAAGAAAAATATTATAAGGTAACATATTATTAAATGTTTTCTTATAGCTATATCAACATATTAGATTCACTTTTTTAAATAGTATATACTAAATAATCAAGTTAAACAACAAAAGATAGAAGATAAACAATGGACAATCACATCTCATATTAGTCGAGGTGCGCGCAAGCTGGTCCGGACACCCATGTTAATAAAAAAAAACAAAAAAAAAACTTATATAAGGTAATAAATTATTAAATATTCATCTTCATCAATTAATTATTAGATTTTTGAATATTAATAAAATAGAATAAGCAACAATATACTTAAATTCAATTTAGAATTACAAAAAATAATTCAATAATTATATATAGAATGATAGCACTAGAAAATTACTAAATACCTACGTAATATTCTGTTGGAGTACATCCATATATATTCATTTTAATGAATGATATTATAATAATAGAGAAAGCTACAAGTATTTTATTATTATATATTTTTATATTCACAAAAACTATTGACTAACACATTTTATTTGATATGATCATGGAGAAAACATTACTAAACTACGTTTTAAAACAAAATAAAATCTGCAAATCTTATATATCTTCTAATTATATCAACCACATAAGATTTGTTTCCATAAATATTGAGTGCATGTTTAGTACTTGTGATTTTAAAGCACTTCTGCTTTTTATTTGAAATGATTGTTTGGTTAATGCTTATTTTGTTTTGAAACCAAAGCAGGATACCCCTGCTTTTAACCAAAATCACACCTACTTATTGTGGTATTTATTTTTATTTTAATTAAAATGATAATTTCCTCTATTAATTAAGTTTTTTAATAATATATATCAAAGATGCAAGTGTGTTATGTAATTATATTTCAAAATTATTTTGTTTATATCATTGATTTTATTAAAATGATGTATTTATTATATATATATATATATATATATATATATATATATATATATATTGTTATCCTATTTAACTTTGCTTTTATTGTTTTGATTTTAAGAATCAATTTTATAAATAATATGCAAACATTTTGAGAAGTCATACATCACATAATATAAATAAAATATATTTCTTAGAATATTTTTAGTAAGATATAGTATTTATTAGTCAATTTTATATCTCATAAGGGGTTAATATATGTTTTCTTATATCCCTCTACCTTTTCTTTTGTGTTTAAAAGATCCTTGTATCATTTTTTTTATTATCTTAATATCATCTATCAATGCTATATTTTTATCGTCATCACATCCTTCCATTAGTTGGTGTCACTACCATAATTAAAAATTGACATGTCATTTTCCTGTAACATGAAATTTTCATTAATGTATATTTGGTTCTTGATTTTTTTTAAATTTTTGCTCCGGTCCTATATTTTATATTTTAATTACAAATAGGCCTTAATTAAAATATTTTTGGTAATCATATTTTATAATAAACATAATTTAGTCCCCTAATCAATTTCTTAATTGAGTCCCTACATATCAAATTGTAAACTTGGTCAAGATTAGTCAAATAATTTAGCAAAAGATTTTTTTTGGTGAATTTAGGGACTCTCGTATGATTGAGTCAATGACTTTTGGAGAGAAAATACAATAATATTACAGAAAGATACTCTGAAAATAAATATGCAGTCGAGAATAGAGATTCTGAACCTTTTTTTATTGGAAATATGGAGATAAGGGGCTAAACCATGATATTGCCTTTATAGTTTTAATGATAGAAAATATCATTGATATATGTGATAAAGTTGATAGAAAGTATTCCTGACATATATATTAATATTGGTAAAAAATATCTCTGACATATGTATTAAAGAAGAAAAATATTTGTAACATATATATTAATATTGATGGAAATATGATGGGCTCTTAGATGATTTTTACATGTTATTCCTTACACAACATTAATATATATGGAAATATGGTGGGTTCTTAGAGGATTTTTATACACTCAAGGATGTAGAGAGAGTATGATTCAAAATATAGTTGTGCCTGTAAGACTAGACTCTTCCCTTAAGCTGAACCCAAGAGAGTAGGTTCTTCCCTTGGCTGAGCCCAAAAGAGATCGTGTCCTTCCATTAGTTGAACTCAATGAAGGGTGAGTCATTCCCTTAGCTGAGCCCAAAAACGTTTAGGTTCTTTCATTGGCTGAGCCCAATGCAGGTAGGGTCCTTCACTTGGCTAAGCCCAAGGGAGATGGGGTCCTTTTCTTGGTTGAGTCCAAGGAAAGTTTTTGAAAGGTTTTTTTGGACCCGTTAAATCTAGGGTTATCACTTTTCATTTCCATTAAAAATCCCATACATCTCTTAAATCATTCTCAACTCATTATAAACTCCTTTGCCTAAAACTCCATTTCCTACTTAATCATAATAAAAAAAACCTAACACATCCTGCTTTATCTCTCTACTTATAACTATTTACATTGGGTTAGGAATGGGGAAACAAAAAATTGAAGTATCAACAATATTGGACATAACTTTATTTCGGTGAGTATATTAGAAGAGATTGATAGGTCTTATGATAAGATTATTAAGAGGTGAAAAAAAAGATTTCTATTTTTTTAAAGTCGAGATTTAATTTTAGAACCCTTCTCAGTTGTTTTTAGAAGAAAAAAAGGTTGTTATTATAGATGTGAAATTGTTTGCAATAATGATTTGTTATTTCTATTTTGAATTGATTTAATGAAAGATGAGATTTTGTTAAAGTTCAAAATAAATACTTTTAATTGGCCATTAATGATTGAGCTAATTTGTAAAAAGTTTATTGTTTAGGGATGAAATCTAAATAGTTAGGAAACAAAGAGGATAAAATGAGAAAAAAGGCAAATTTTGTTAAAATTGTGAAGAATAAGGTGCGTAACCAACAATAAAATTGGGGAACAATTTTTTCATGAATTGAGTTACATTACAATAACTATTGTTTAGAAAAAAAAATATTTTTGGAGGAATTTTATTTCTAATTAGACTAGTTTATTTTTCAAGTTTACATGACTATTAATATTATTTATAAATAAAAAAGTATTCTTTATTATGATGACAACAATTCATTACAAGCTTTCTCAAGTTTCTCTATAAATTTATCTTTCTATAATTTATCTTTCACAATTTACTTTTTATAATTTTATTATTTTCATCTCTCTGCTTTCTTCATGGCATTATTTATATGCTTTAAATTTATATCTCAATTACTCTTTATGGTTAAATGTTAATTAGTGTGATGCTTTACTTAGACAATTATTTATCCATGATTAAGATTAGTACGTACAAATAGAAATAAAAGATTCAAACAACACAAAAAATACAAATATAAACTTTTGATATGTATCAAATAAATAGGTATTGACTTATGCTATGTGGTGAAGAATTTTGAAAATAAAAAAAGCAATACTAGATATGAAGAATTTTAAGTTAATTTTGAACATAAAAAAAAATAAATATCATGATATTTTTTAATTAGAAAAAATAAAAAAATATATAAACTGATAAATTAAGAAAAAGTTATTAATACTAATTAAATACTAAAATAGAAAGCTTTTTCTTCTATCATTAAAAGACAAATTCATGTGCAAATATATAACCATGATATTCTTTTTTAATTTTAATGTTTTTATTTATTTTATCTTCAAGATTATTCTTTTTTCCAAGAACAATAAATTTTAGTTTTATAAATATATCATGCAAATTCAATTTATTTATGTAAAAAATGAAAGGAAACTTTTTTAAAATAAATTACAATAAAGTTTTTGAAAAATTATAAAATTTAAAACCAATTAAAAAATAACTACTATTTTAAAAAAGATGAACTAAATAAGTTAAAAAAATACGAGATAAGGTACTAATTAAAATTTAGATATAAAAAAATTAATCTAAAATAAATAAATAAAGAGGGAGGGTGTTAAATAAAACTTAAAAAAAAACTAATGCAAAAAAAATAAGTAAAAAGACAGGGTTTTAATTAAAATTATAAAAACAAAAACAAAAGAGGCTTGACGATGAGGGTCTGATAGGCTAGGCCCATATACCTAATTAGCTGTTTTCTTTGGTTTTTGTTCATGGAGCATTGTCCATTCGAGGTTTTTTTTTTAAATGAATAATATGTCATTCACTATAGTTTATGATTAGTCATCTTTGGTAAAAAAAATTTCTA
>Ga0307517_10008201_pt1 | contig 15023 bp, 16 predicted proteins | sample 23_EM_MG_FD_194515 | JGI IMG/M metagenome (GOLD analysis project Ga0307517, IMG submission 194515) | Populus trichocarpa ectomycorrhiza microbial communities from riparian zone in the Pacific Northwest, United States - 23_EM | ecosystem: Host-associated > Plants > Roots > Unclassified | place...
TAGAGACTAGCAGAAAAGCACCGATGAGAGGCTGGCAAAAACCTTGCTTGCCCGACCGTGCACGTTTTACTTCTGAGCTTTTTGTTTTTGTTCTGCCTGTGACATTGAAACATGCATATGTAGCCCGAAATTTAGGGCTATTGGTCCTGGGCCCCATGGTCGATGGTACCACCTCAAGGAACCCGCGATGATCACCACAAAACTCAGGTGCCGCAGTGCGAGGGCAAATTCGACAGCGATTGTAGTGGTCCGGGGGTCGTTGTGCTATTTCCACTGGGATTTGATTACCAACATAACATCTACGGGTGCGCTGAGTGTTCGATGTTTTATTCTATACCCCCGCAACCAGAAACCCTATGCCGAGCGCGTGCGATCTCCACCGATCTCGTCCATTAAGTATATCTACGGATGCGTTGTAGGAGCACTCCCCCATCGTAATCCCTCGTCAGGCTGCCGGAGCGCTTAGATTCACCCTCAGCCAAATGATCGTCCCAGTAGTTGCGTTCTGTTGCCCACGCGGAACCATCGAAAGTCTCCTCTTCTTGCAACGACAGGCACCCGCGGATCCCTCTTCGCATCCTCCTAATCACAACTAAGAATCGACCGTGCTTCCACCGTGAACCCCTTTTCGAAATTGAGCTAGAGGAAAAGGAGGAAGGTAGGTGACCACAATCGACTCCAGGCGACCGTACCAAAGCGGTGGATGCGTTCGAGGAGTTCTTCCAGTCCTTTGTCTTCTCATCCCGACGTTTCTTTTTGAGACATGTTTTCGACCGAGCCAAAGGTGGCCGCCTGGGGTAGGGCGGACGCTGTTTCGACCCCACGGCCATGCTACTAGTTCTAAAGTCAGTTGATTCAAAACGAACATGACGACCGTAACTGGGTGTCGCGCTCTGAGCGGTCGGGAGTTTGGTGCTGTACCCAGATGAGGATGAGGGATCTGTCGGGAGAGAGTCCGGAGCTAGAGAACCAAAACTACGAGAGAGTCCAAGGTCAACATCAAGTTCTCCGAAGCTGATTTCCGCGATTGACGACGATTCTGCAGAGGTGACGGGTCGATACGGAGTGAACATCCCAGGAGAAAATGTAGTGGGCCATCCAGCGGTGTTCCGTTCCCAGTGTGGAGAGAGCAACGAGCCAGCACCCACGGCATCAAGCGTTGTTGTTCCCCCCAATTTCTTCTTAGGAACATCCGAGGTAAGAAGCGACCCATCAAGAAAGTACAGGTTTGTTGGAGAGGGTGAAGGAAGGGGGGTCAGTTGGGGAGATTTTGGGACGTTTGGGAATCGAGCGAGCTTGTCTGCGAATTTCCCACCCCCATGGGATGAGGTACTCCGCGGTGCTTCTAGAATCTTCCCGTCCTCGACATAGAAGAGCCAAGGACAGTCGCTTTCGCTCCCACTTGCAGTTGGGTGACACGAGCTCGTAGTACTCTCCCCTGAGATGGAGGTTCCGGATTGTGCATAAAATAGTTTCGCCGTGGATGCAAATGAAGTGCTCGCGGAGACTTTGGGATTACTCTGAACGGTCTGACCAGGTGAGAATGCAAAAGTAACATCTATGGGGGGCTCGGTCGAAGACGAGAACGAGGGGAAGGCATGTCCGTTTGCAAATGATTCGGTCGAAGTTTGTTCCTCCGCAGTTGAAATTCTGGCATTCCCGGATGCCATCGATCCCAAGGTCTGAACGTGGGCCGTTAGGGCGAAGAACAACGACAAGGGAGACAGCGTACCTTCAATGAGCCGAAGGCATTCTCAACGTCGATCTCGTCTGTCTCCAATATCGTATCCAGCCTAACTTTAAGGGCCGGCACCGCGACAATTTCGAATTCGCTCTCGGGACTACTGTCTTCCCCATAGGTATCGCCTTCATCCAACTCTTGTTCGGGTTCCTCCTCCAGAGCTTGCAGTTCCAGAGTCGGTATTTCCCTGGTAATCATCTGTGTGCTTTCGCACGGGCCGCCGTAAAGTCCGATAATGGATGAGACAGAGGCCAGGGTGGGCACCATAACGGAGTCCGGGTTATGCACTACGATAGTCGGGATAGTACCCGGACTTGTAGTAGAACATATTGGGCCTCGTTCTGGAGAATGGGCGGCTATGGCGTGGTGCTGAGAGAAGGAGGGGACAGGTGAGGTCGAGGGCGACAATCCGACAGACAGATGTTCGCCAATTGTGACCGCGAGCGCAGGGGAACCTTGAGGAGAAGGAGGGAGGCCAGCAAGTACGGTATCCCAGTGGAAGGGGCTGTCGCATGCGCTACTTGTAGTACTCTCCCCCAGAGAGAACTCAGATCCGGGGCTGGCTATCTGAGGTGAAGCAGCGGAGTACCTGTTGTTTGTTGAAGGCAGTTGAGGTTCCAAACCTGTAGACGTAACGAGATCGGGTGGTCGAAAACGAACAAGCTCTGCATTCCACAGCGAGGGAGAAAAGTAAAAAGGAGTAGCAACACTAAGCGGCACTTTTGAAGGTGATTGGGACACTCGCGATGATTTAGCTCCCCAAAGGGAGCACTCGGCCCCAGCTTCCGGGTCGCCCGGGACGTGATGTGTCTCTTGTGTAAGGGGAAAGTTGCCGATGGATGGTCTGGAGTGTAGGAGCGATGGGAACGTCATAGCACCACAAACGATACCGGGATCCCAACCAGAGGAACAAGTTAAAAAGGACGCCGGAGATCCAGTCCGGTCCATCATCCGAGCGAAGGAAATCGATGTGTCCAATAAAGAGGGCGTTGCGGGGTCCGGTTTTGGTGCCAAGCTAGTTTGTGAGGGTGGGAAAGGCAGAATAGATAGGGATGACAGGATCGTGGTAGGAGCAGTGACAGGTGGTGCTAATGATGGAAAGGCTGTCTGCGATGACAGAGTTTCGGGGCCGGGAGTCCGAGGTGAGGAACTGGGGGTTGAGAGCGTTATGTCTGATATATCTCTCAAACTCTCGTAGGAGTTGTTGCGTGAACCCAAGGGCGTCCCAGAAGATGGCGAGAGATAGAACTTGGCATTGTTGAACAACACTGGGCGCTACGTCAGAACCACCCCAAAGAAACAGAACCCCAAAGCGTACGGTTAAGTGAAAATGAGTGTAGCATGTCGTCGACGCGTGAGTTGCGGGCGGAGGCCAGGCTCCCCTTGCTGTTACTGGTGCGCTAGGTGGTGGTGGAGATGAGCGAAGGAGAGTTCAACCCAGAGTTCAACGTTCAACGTTCGATCCCACGTGACGATATGAAAGGAAGGGATGCGTATCATTCCACTCTATTGCGCGGGAATCGAAGGGTACAACTACATAAGGTTCAAGTCGCCGAACTTCTCCTTATACCCTGAACGTCGGATAAGCGTTTGGTCAGGGAGTCTATAGCGGTATTCGATCTTACCTGGCACGGTCCACTTGCCCTTCTTGATCATGGTCTCGACAGCCTCGACGATGCGAGGGTGAGCCTCTCCGACTTCGTTGGCCTGTGAAGTGTCAATCCAGGTGGCGTAATTCTCAGGTTGGCACAGAACCCACAGTCAAGTCTTCAAATGGACGAGCCTCCTCAATGTTAGCGAGAGTCGCCTGGAGCTCCTTCAGTTCCTCATCAATTTTTGTCTCCGTCTCCTTGGCACGGGAAACCTGGGGGGGGGTGTTGTGAGACGGTGAGACGGTACACAGTACTAAGACACCCACAGCCTTAGCCTCGAACGTTTCGATAGCCTTGACGTGAGCATTAACATCGTACGTCACTGGTTTGAACTCGTTCAGCAGCTTCTCGGCATCGTCCACGATAGCCTTGTTTTTCAGAATTGAACGGTAGTGGGCGAGATCAACCGTCGCGGGCTGCGACGAGAGCTGAGCGTGGATGCGCTGAGCATCAGCGTGGCGCTTGCGGAAAGCTTGAAGGGCAGCAACGGTCTCTGGAAAGTCAAGAAGCTTCAACAGCATTCGCAGATGGCTCATCTGCTGGTGTCCTACCCTTTCCGAGGCCGAGAGTGGAGTAAATCCTGGTAAAATCCTGTACGCTGTGTGAGGATATGTCGAGGCTAGTCCGCGCAGGAAATGCCTACCACCGCGGCGGCTGCAACTTTGGAGGCCATGACCTGGCAGATTTAGGCGAGTTTGGGTCATGAAACGCGACAAAAATGGACTGGCACGCACGGGTAATGTGGGTTGGGGAGAGTGGAAAGCAGCAGGAAGAGGTGGTGGGTAACGGAAGTTTCCGGCTCAACTCTCGCGCTTCCGGCCTTGGGTGTCGTCCTGAGCTGCAAGCTGCTGGGACATATCCATCTCTTGACGTTGATAACAATAACACCTTCTCGTTTCCTCGCGGGATTACTGGATATGAATGACCTAACATCTGATCTAAAGTCGTGTATGCAGAGCTTCCCCAACTTCTGGAACAGCTTCACGTTGCCGCACCGGTGGCGTCCTCTCTTTGTGGTTGTACCGACGTACGAATAACCGCCTCGATGGCAAGCCACCTCCCACGAAATCTTTTTGGATACCCCACTATCGAGTCGTGCACCCAGGGACTCTCACAGATGAAACCAACCCATTATCGACCGTTCAGGTGGGGTACCTACAAGTGAGTCGCACTGTAAGCTGAGAAATCTGCAATCCTGATGGCCGTCGCAGCGTAACGATTGGGATACGGCCAGTGGTCTGGCATGAGTGGATTGAAGTGAGATGCGCTGGAGTCGATGGTTGCGCATTTACAAAGGTGGACCCTTGTAGTTGGACCAGGAGTTTGAAAAGTATCATCGGATCAGATGTCATCGACCCAATGCATAACCCGGGATCGTGCATTCTGGTCCCTCTGCAGCGCGGGAAGTGGTTCACGAACTTGCGGAATACCTTGTACGCAGGTACCCCCGCTCGCACTCCGTCACACGATGTGATACTTCCACGGCGGTCGAATGTGGATGGTATGGGGAGGGGTAGATGTGAACGGTCGCACTGAGAACAGTCGGTCAGACCCCTGACCTTGACAATGAGGATCTCATGACTGCAGCTGTGTTCCTGTAATCCTCGACCCCTGAATCATGGGAGACAACCGGCTCATCGACAACCCCCAGAGTGCACCCCGCTGTATTACTGGAAGGTTCAGACGGAAGAGACTACCTCCAAGCAGGAGCGATCATAGTGCCGGGTATGTCCAAACTTAAGTGCTGGCTAGGCTGCAGCTCACAGGTACTTGGCGCTCAGAAGACAAGGTAGGTGTCCCGCTAGATGCGGTCCACGAGAGTGGCCACGTTCCACTATGTGAGTCAACCGCTTATCATCCACTTTCCCCCAGTGATAACGACGATCACAGACCGAGAGAGGTTACACCTCAGTCTTGGTAGATTCATGAAACGCCTTCCCGTCGAAAAGCCTGTCGTGAGGAATAGCTACACTTTCTCCAGGTTGTAGAGCCGACCACGAACCGGCCCGATGATGAGAGGTTGGTGGACAGAAACGAACTTGGGTGGGCAAGTGCCATGATGGGGGAATAATTTCCAGACGGTCAAACCACTAGGCACGGTGAATGCAAACGGAAGCTCGAAAATAAATGCGTTTGGGTGATATTGTGGGGATGTCTCTGTTGACTTGGCCCCGAAGGCTTAGGCCCTCTTCGGATGCTTCTTGGATGATGTAATCCCCGTCTCTCAACTCCGCGATGTGCAGATCCCGTGGTGACGTCGAATAGGAAGTTTCCTCCCCAAGGTTAAGTTGTGTGTATGACGATCGCTGAGGTGTGTTCGGTGGGCCAGACGTTCCTGCCTCTTGCCCTGATTGGTTCCAAATACCCCGTCAATGAACTATGTTATTAAATACATCATAGCATCCTTGGAGAGGTAATGGGAACAAAAGGAGAAAATAGCCTCCCTCGTGCCTGTCCCAGAGTTGGACATGGACGATATGTGTACGGGACGGGCACCCGGACGGAAAACGAGGAACCATTCTTCCGGCGGGCGGCTTTTTGCGGATTCAGTTTCGGGTTCCCGTCGCCCCACCAGTCGGTCTCGTTAAAGGTCGGTGATAGACCGTCGATCTGGAGGGGACAAGTTTCTCCGCAGACTGAGATAAAATACCCCTGTCCTCCGACGAAGGGAGGGGGGATCGCGTACGCACCTACTCTTGTTTGAATTGGCCCGGTCTTCGGCTCCGTGAGCGGTTTAAGTGCCTCGTCGCGCTTCCACAGTGACGGCCCCTGGTTTCATTCCTTCGCGGCTCGATAGTATCGAGGATGTCGAAGGCCACCCACCCGGCGGATACCACCCAATATCCATCGGCGACACTTTTGACCAAGGACGATTCAGAGTCCTTCGTAAACTCGGGTTTGGAGGCCCTTCTACTGTTTGGCTGGTGCGCGGCCAGCGGAAGGGTAAAGACCACGGCAGAATCGTCACCCTCAAGGCAATGCGTGCCGATTTTTCCTCAAAGTCCCAGAGTGAAATCCCCGAACTGGCCATTCCCAAAAAGCTCAGAGCGTATCTCCCTCCCTCCCACTATGTCGACTTCCAAACTGTCGATCACCATTTCTTCGTGCAAGGCCCCAACGGCTCCCACTGCTTTCTCATGTCCCCTCTTGCTGGTCTGGGCATCCTTGCCATGTCTGACTCTCCGGGGCGAGTCGCTGGGAGTCGACGCCTACGTGCAGACTTGGCTAGGAAGGTCGCGAAACAAACAGCGACAACATTACACCACATGCACTGTGCGGGCTTCGTTCATGGAGGCAAGTGGGTTTCCCCTCCTTTCTAGTCATATCGGCTGCCGACAAACGATCCCATCTAGTCCTAACCACATCGAACATTTTGTTTCGCCCATCGCCCTATGTTACTGAATGGTCGGACGCCGAAGTGTACTCCCGTCTAAGCAATCCCGAGAGGGAGAATGTCATAACTCGCGACGGAAATCCTCCTGGCCCTCACGCTCCAGCCATGCTCGTTGCGCCTATCCAGAACCATAGACAGTCGCACGCATCACTTCAAGAAACCACCATCATCAGTGACTTTGGCCAGTCCAACGTCGTTACCTGTCCACAGCCGTCCTACGAGCCAGGAACGGTGTTGAATTACCAGTCGCCGGAGACGCGCTTCGAAGGGCGCACGGGTTTCGAGGCGGACATCTGGACACTCGGACGTGCGATCTTTGAAATCCGCGCGGGATTTTCCCTCTTTGAATCCTTCATGGGCAGTGACGTCGATATTTTCAAACAGACGGTCGAGATGCTGGGACGACTGCCCGACGTCTGGTGGGTGCTTTCGAACAGCGTGCACTTCGGTTCGGGGGGGATGGACGGCCAAAGAGCGAGCAGGATCAAGAACGCGTTGGTGTGCTCCTGAAAGCTTACAGAACCTCCATTAGAGCGAAGCTGCTCGAGATAGGGGAGAAAGATGATCTGCCATCTGAAGACGAAGGCCCGATGATTGAGCACCCCAGAGTGCGGCTGCCCGAGAAAGAAGTGGATTTGTTGGCAGATCTTTTACAGAAAATGTTGAAGTATACCCCGGAGGAGAGGATTCGTATACAGGATGTCATTCGGCATCCGTTGTGAGGTTTTCGTCCGTTCTGGCATACTCTTTGCTCTTCGCCGTATTCCACTTATTTCTTTTTTGCACGGTATCTCTGTACATAAAATAGGGTTGCAATGTTCTTCGCCCATTTCTTGTCATTTGGTCGGCTCGTGACATCCCTACAAAATTCAAATCCAGGCCAGGAGCAATTTTCTCGATGTTTCCCGGGTTCGACAAGAACAAAATACCATATGAATATGAAAAATTGCATATGCCCTGGCTCAAAATAATTGTAAATCTGAACACCTTAACAGGACGACCTTGCTGCGGCCCGCGAGATCAGCCGCGACCACAGATTCGTGGTCCTCATCCTCACGGTGATCGAGCAGCTGGCCCGGGACGCCGGGTCGATCTTACCTCGTAAACTTAGTCTTGGTGGGGTGTGGAAAGCACGAGGACGTGACACGGCAAGCGGAAAAACGCCAGGATGGGCATTTCCCTGTAGAGAAAATCCGTCTGTCTGTCCAGTTGACCGCCATACTAGACGGGTAGGCAAGCGTGCATCGGGGATTAGCGTTCTAGGAGTGAATCGACGGAATGCAGGGCAGTGGAGGCGGGGAAGACAGACGCCGAGCGGGGTCTCGGGCCGGAGGGGAGCTGACCATGTGCCCCGTTCGGTCGGACGTCCTTGATCCCCCCTCAACTGAGATCAATGAGAGCCTGATACTTCACCCTCTCCTCTTCTCCCTCTCCTCCTCCCCCTCTTACTCTTACTCCTCCCTCCCCCACATCCTGCAATCATGAGTTTCTCTGTTGACGACCTTGTCGCGTCCCTCTCTGGCAATCATATTGGCCAGGAGGCCACCGATATCGCCGCTCTCCAGGTGCCCTTTATCTCCCGTCCTTCATCACGGGTCTGCGGTGGAACTAATCCTCAATTTACCCTTAGTCTCAGCTCGCTCAGTCCCTCTACTGCCCCCAGCAGGCGACAACTCCAGTCCCTAACAAACCCGGTCATTGTAATACCCCTCTCGCCAAGACACCATCTTCATCATATATGCAATGGGCAGAGAGGGGAGCGGGCCATCCTTGTGACACGGTCATGGGCTACCGGAGCAGAAGTTCCAGTGTCACTTCCTACCCTCGCAGGTCCAGGCAAAATAGCATTGATGAGGCAAATTTCGACTACGCTCAGCAGCGAGATTGCGATATGGATGATATGGAAGAGGATGAGCGGATGGTGGAAGAGTTACTCCTTTCCGCTTCTCCCCCCTCCCAATTTGCTGGTAGACACCCTCACCAGCGAGCGAATGGTAATTCGGGTTATATTGCGAGTCCCCCGATGGCGTCTTCGCCGACCATGCATTCCGACGGTCACTTCACAACCTCGGACCCTTTCTACCTTGCACAGCTGCAGCAATTGCAACAGCAACAAGCTCAGAATCCATTCACGACCACTTCCTCGATCATTGGTCAACTCGGAAAGCCGGCCCAACAATCGCCCTTCGCTCAGACACCACAATATCACCACTACTCTCATCAACAGTTTGGCCCCTATGACGTCGATCAATACGGGCGTGGACATCAGCGATCTACTTTGGTCGCTGCACTCGATGGGTAACTTTCGCACCTTTCTCCCTTGGTGGATCGCCGACTGCGAACCCGACCGATGAAGATGGCCGCCATTCCGTCCAGCTCGCCCCACCTCTGGGACTACACCTTTGTACACGCTACAAAAAGCGGAAGGATACCCGCGGACTCACGCATTCGGATACCTCCATTCCCCAACTCTTACTCAATTTCTACCATCTCTTACTTCTTGTCCCTCATCTCACCCTCATATTGTATCACCACCACCGTGTCTTGTTAAAGTACATTGAATATTTAGGCCTTGAGGATTTTCCCTCTCCGTTTTCTCCCCTGTTACATTTTTCATATTGGATAGTGGCTCGACTTTTCTCTCTGGTCTTCTACCTCCACGTCCCTTCCCGCCCACTGTAAGTGTAGCTAGATGCACCTGCATGTTCACACGTAAACAGTACTTGTTCATGCCTTCTGACCCCCTGCAAGCAGGTGAGCCGGAAGGTTCTGGGTGCACGACGTCAGAGTACGGTATGACGTTCCCTGCGGTGTAGACTTCTTCTGCTATTTGCGTACAGCTTGTGATACCACACTGCTCTGACGTCCTAAAGGTTCAGAATACAATGATATCATAGAATCCCTCAAGTTTATAAACCTTCGGTCGACAGTTCGAGTGTTCATCTCCTTTCTCTCTCCTCTCTCATTATCCGCTGCACGGCTCGTTTTTTTTATCCCTTCCCGGACATATTGAATCCCCGAGGTATCCAGGACTTTCAAGACCCTTTACGTTTCGTGGGTGATTTATCGCCCACCACGGTGACCACGCGCCATGCAGGTCGATATAGTGGTCGTTTTCTGCCAAACGCTCAGGGCGAGGGTGGGGTGGGACGCTTTGGAATCTCCGCTTTGTCTTCCTTGCGGCGTATCCGTATTTGGTCTCGCAGGTCGAACGCCGACGTTGCAGCGTGTCCGTTAAACAGCAATATTTGCATTCGATGGTCTCGTGGTTCGGGTCTAGTTGTCTGCCTCTTGGTCCGTCCAAGCGCCCGGCCTTTTTTTTTTCTCTAGGTCTATTCGACCCTTATGCCACAGTTCCTGGAGGTGCTTGGTGCGTTTTCTCGCCCCAGCATTCGGGCGGTATTGCCGTAAGTCGTGTTGTGCGAGCTTCGTGACTGAAGTCGGAGCCCTTTGGCAAGGAAGTGGGAATATCTTTGAATCGTGGGACGTCGGCACAGGCGCCACCATATATGGGTATTTCTTGGGGGGTCTGGGCGTCCTGGATCACGGTCGCCGTTCGTCGGGGAACCTTGCGAACTTCCCACCAATCTAAATCCGGGCTATCCTAATCAAAGGTGACGGGCAGAGTCGAGACCCCATTGTATACAAGGGAGACGAAGAGAGATCCAACTCTATACTGATCACTGGCATCACCCCGGGACGTTATCGACATTTCGCGATGGCGTATCACGGGGGATTGCTCGGTATCACCCTCACGTATCAGCCCAGTGCAGTTCGGACCATCGCTCTTCCCTCTCCGCACCTGGATCGTCGTCGTCGGGTTTGGTGTTTCGCCGCAAGGTTTTTCTCGCCTTCCCGTATACATAGATTGTGACCGCCCGTTCGTGGTTCGCCTCACCGATATCGTATCGGTGCGAGAGGATATACGATTTCCTGTATGTCTGAGTGTATGAATGTGTATGTAATTGACAACGCATATACGAAGATCGTTCATCATTTCCGTGAGGCGCATCATCAAATGAAACAGGAGAAAAGAGGATGAGATGTAAGGGTGATAGGTGGGGGAAAAAGCAAGATACAACAGCACAACAGAGGAGATAAGAACTAACCCGAGACGATAGGAGTGGAAAGAAATCATCACAAACTCCATCCCAGACATAAAGGAAGAGTACGAGCATGAAAGCACCAAAGGAAAAGGATACCAATCAATAACCGTAGCCCCGTCCGCCAGTGGTTGCGGGGGCGGTTGGCGCTGCTCCCGTAGCGGAAACGACCACGTTCGTGCTAGGCGGAGGGAGATTCGATACGCTGGTGGATACACCCGAAGCACCAACGATGGCAGACAACCGAGAAATCTCTTCCCGAGAAGATACAAGAGCGTTTGTAAGGCGTTCATTCTCGTTCTCGAGATACTCGACTTTGGCCTGAAGTTGGGCGAGCCACGCCTTCTTGCGCTGCCGACACTTAAGGGCGGCTGTGAAGGGTGGTGAGGTTCATATCTGGGGCGGTGGTAGCAATCAAGGTTACCTTGGCGGTTGCGTTCCAAGAAATTCTTTCGTTTCTCTTCCTCTGTCATAGGTATTTTGGAGCGACCACCGGCACCGTTTGTGGTAGCAGTTCCGTTCGACTTGAGGGTGGATTTCTTGGGCGGAAGTTCCTCGATCTCGTCTTCTTCCTCCTCCTCTTCCTGTTCATCACCGTCTGGACTTGTAGTAGCCCGCCTGCCGATGGTGGTAACCGACGACGTGGTGTCAGCCCTTGGACGCTTGCCCTTGGCAGCGGGTAATGGAGGAGAGTCTGGGGAAACACTGTCGGCAGTCGACTTTCGTTTCGTTCCACGTTTGAGAAGGTGTGATTGTTGAGCCTGTTGTTGAGTGGGGAGGGAGGGGGAGGCAGAGACAACGGGGATGTTGTTGTTGGAGCGGGCTTGAGCTTCCCGTTTAGTAAGCTCTTGGTGAGCCTGGGAGAGGAGAAAAAGACCATTGGCCGCCGTAGATGCAACATTGGCAGCTTGGGATGAGTAAGCATTGTTATTTGATGAGTACTGCGATGTAGTGTTGCCGTTACCGTTCGAGGGTAGGTGGGAGACCGAGAGAGGGTGGGGCGGAGATGTGGAGGTCGGGTTTGATGGATTGTGGTTGGCAAGCACGCCAGTGATAGCATTCAGGGTGTTCGGAGTGATCGTCGCAGCAGCATTTGCAAGGGCGGAGGAGGGGGTCTGTGGATTGTTCATCATTGATAAGAATGCGGCAGTGTTCGGTGATGGTGGGGGGAAAGAAATTGGACCGGCGAGGAGAGGTGTAAGTCCGGAGCCTGGCGTGAGACCTGTGCGTGGGGTCAGGCCTGTCCTGAACTCCGCAGAAGAGGATGGCTGTGGATCCTGTGGACCGGCAAGCATGGCTGGTGAGAGAGGGCCTGCGCGAAGAGAGTTTGAGAGGGCAGATGCAGGAAAAGACCAAACATAGGACGAATCGGAAGGCGAAGAGATGGCCGCAAGGGGAGGTAAGACCGGTCTGTTCTGACTGGTAGTACTATTGGACTGCTCTTTGGGGGAGCCGTTGTCGGATGAGAGGGAGGAGGTGGATGACGATTTTTGATGATGGGGCTGATGTTGTTTTGGAGCGGGCCTGGCGAACGACTGCTCAAAGGGATTTGGTTCCAAATCGAACTTGGACTTTGTCACAGTGGTCGCTGTCGTTGTGGCCGTCGTCGACGAGTGGGCGGCAGAGGGCGGTGACGTAGTCGACGGGGACGAGGACGATACGGTCATAGTGGGGAGCGCGGACAGGCGGGGTCGTGAGGGAGGGAAGAGAGGGGAGACGACACCGATTCATTTTTGATGACGTGCCTTGTTTTTCAATGTTTAGACACATGCGTCATAAAAATTACGTAATTATATCTTCTCATATTTTTCACTAATTTCCCACGTCTCCCTTTTCGGTAATTGCCGCATGCTTCTCCTACCCGTCCTACTCTCCCTCTCCGTCCCCGTCCCGGCCCAGGCGATCTCCAGCCCAGAGGTCAAAGGCGTCCACCCGTCTTTGCACCCAAAATACGTCCCTACGCCTTCAAATCTCTGGTTCTGTCTCGATGGATCTCGTTCCGTCCCCTGGTCCGCCGTGAACGACGACTATTGCGATTGTCCAGACGGTTCTGACGAGCCAGGTATGACCACCCCCAGTTGTTCCATTCGCCTCTGCAATGCGCTAATTTGCATCTAGGCACTGGCGCGTGTCACAACTCTACTTTTTTCTGTCCCAATGTTGGCCACGTCGGAGCTTCGATCTCCGCCACAAGAGTCAACGACGGTCTATGCGGTCCGTCCATTCTATTCTCTCTCCCCTCGGTCCGTCCCTCATCCATGACCAGAGACCGAATGCTGTGATGGATCCGACGAACCCTCCGGCGTATGTCCCAACATCTGTGATCAGGTCGGTATCCATCATCGGGCACTCTTGGAACAAGTGACCAAACTGCGTAAGACCGTACGTTTCTCTACCTTCATTTCCCGAATCTCTCTCATTTCGTCACATATTTAGGGTTCAAAAATACGCGCATCCTACATCTCTTTTGCCCAGAAAGAAAAGACCCGTCTCGAGGCAGTCGTCACCTCCACCGAACGGGAAGTCACCGCGCACGCTAACGAGTTCGTTCGTATTAAGGGTATATATTCATTCCCTCTCGTGTATCTAATCTGTCTCACCACATCCGATCCAGAGATCGTCGATCGAACTGAATCCCTCTCCGCCGCCGCCCTGGAGAGGAGAAAATCGTCTCGTCAGTATATTCTCCCTTTATCATCTTTCCTCCCGTAACCCTTGTCATCAGCCTTGTTCAAATCCCTTGAATCCCATTCCGAACTTCTTGAGTCTCTTCTCGTTCTTCACAAGAACCAGAGGCAGAGGCTCGATGCTCTCGAGGACATCCTTTCCGGTCTGCGGATAGGTTATAATCCCAATTACCAGGATATGGCAGTTCTTGAGGCAGTCCGTGGATGGGAGCAGATTGCCGGTCTACCTCACATCAACGATGCGAAAAAGGACGATGAAAGCGGAGAAGAACCGCCACCTTTTGACGACCAGTCCGATATTTCCGATGAAGAAACCGAGCACAAAGTCGAGAGCATCCTCAAAACAAATCGTGTTTCTTTATTGATGGAACACGACAAATATGTGGACCAAGCCCAGGTGGCCTCAACCCGTGAGCTATTCTCCCCGGCATCGTTTTCTCCACTCATTGACCTGGCGTTCAGCAATGAACCTTTCTTATGTCCCCCGCCTTTTCGCTCCAGCTTTCGAACGTATCTGCTCGTTTGCCTCAACCATCCTTGGCTACGATTTCCCCTTGACTGACGCCTCTGAGGTCTCCCGAATGCGTCAGTTGCTTTCTGACGCTGAGGCTGCTCTTCATGACGCAGAGGAGAAGCTCAAGGATGCGCAAAGAGACCTGAAAGATCTTTTCAAACCCGACAGGTTTGGAAAGGATGGCCAGTGGAAAAAGTTAGACAAGTCATGTTTGGAAAAGGATACGGGGGAGTATGTGCTACCCATCGTTGTTTGATATACAGTTGTTTATCTCTCCCTAGGTACACGTACGAAGTTTGCCTCTTTGGTGAAGCAAGGCAAAGGGCAAATTCTGGTGGTTCTGCACACTCCCTCGGCCACTTCTCTTCCTGGAAGGAGGACGAGGAAGTTGGCACACCTGGTTACTATTCCCGTCAGATGTTCACTGGTGGCGCAAAGTGTTGGAATGGTCCACAGCGAAGTGTACAGGTATGTTTTCTTAGGTTGGGTACTAGCGCTTATACTCATGTATCCACATAGGTTGACCTATCCTGTGGACTTAACAATGAGCTTTTAACTGTAGCCGAGCCGGAGAAGTGTGAATATCTGATTACTGGAACTACTCCCGCCCTGTGTACTCCATCGGAGTCTGAGGGAATTATTAGGGATGAATTGTAACTCGGGCCAAGATTATAACTAATGGTGGAATAAGTGATGGGAAGAAACAAAGGTCATCTGTTTGAGTTGAATATCATCAAGTATTATTAAGTGAAGCCGGAGTGTTAAAAAAATATCCAATCCAGGACTGAGTGATCAAGGGGTGATGTAGATGGTGCTGACTACTCTTCATTTAAAATGATAACTACAGATCTGTATAGGCAAAATCACATGCCACTCCACAATATATAATAACATCTTAACCCTGCTTGTTTTGTTCCACACTCCCCCTCCCC
>Ga0307517_10008202_pt1 | contig 15022 bp, 17 predicted proteins | sample 23_EM_MG_FD_194515 | JGI IMG/M metagenome (GOLD analysis project Ga0307517, IMG submission 194515) | Populus trichocarpa ectomycorrhiza microbial communities from riparian zone in the Pacific Northwest, United States - 23_EM | ecosystem: Host-associated > Plants > Roots > Unclassified | place...
CCGTCTTACCAAACCCGGATCGCACACCGACCCACACGCCTAGCCTCGATCGATCTCCCAACCTGGACCGCCCCCACCCGCCCCCACCGCACGCATCCCAAACCCTACCCTCCGCATACGGTCTCGTGAAGTCACGGGACACGAAGTTGGCGGTGAGGAAGTTTGACCATCGGACCATGGAGAATGTGTTCCAAGGGTTCGGAAGGGAAGATGGGGAGTGCGTGGTTATGTGTACAATCGAGCTTGGACTGGATTGCGTGAGGAAGGTTGTATCGGATGAGGATGTTGGGGTGATGTTTAGTCCGATTGAGCCGGTTGGACCTACCTTCGGGGTCCCTGAGAAGGGGAGTGAGATGGAGACTATGGAGAGGAGAACGCTTGTGAAGCCCAAGGTGTTGTTGGAGAACGTTGTTGAGATTATGAGGTGATTCCTATGGGTTATGTGCCACATGCAGCATGGCCCGTCCAGGTCCCGCCGCTGTGCGGTGAAGTCAAACAGTGTGCTTTCTTTCCTCCTTTTTACTTTGGTTGCATCTGGTCCTCCCCCAGCATTGCGCTGTAATGTGTAATCCCTTCTTGTTTGACGGTATGTTCACTGTCCTTGTTAGACGCCCACTCACGATATTCGTTATGTTTTATTGTACGAGTACTGCCAACACCCAAGCTTGAAGCTTCATCAGTTCAACCCTTTCCCTCACCCCTGCGCATCCTTACGTTCTTTTCACGTTATCTTGCAAGCCAAATCGCTCCTCGTGCAATATTCAATGCCCAAATACTCAAGCCCAAAACCCTATGTATTGTAGAGACCGTCCCATCGCCTCGTGCATTTAATGTTTATACTTACTCTTAGAATTTGCAATGCCAACTTCCCCAGTTTACCATCTCACGGACCGGTCTGTTGAATTCGGTCTTCTGGAGATCGAAAGGCAGCCGCGCAACGAGGCGACGGCCAATAGCTTGAGAAGGAATTATGAATGTATTCGTACAAACCACCCTTAATCTAAACTAATCGTCGTCGTCGCTCCCATAATCCCCTAATGACATCCCCACGGGGGAGGCGGTGGGCTTTGCCGTCGCGATGGAAGGTCCACCGGTACGTTTCCGGATTTCGGCAAAGTACTTGAGACCTTCCAGGGTATCCGCGCTCAACAGTCCCGTCGACGCAGGAGGCTGAGCTTCCTGAGACGCTAATGGCGGTTCGATTCTCCGCCTCTTCGGATCAGGTGTATCATCACCCTCATCCTCGCTGTCTCCCTGCGCATCCGCCTCATCCGCATCCTGTACATCATAATCCTCATCATCGTCCTCGAGGACTACACCATCTTCCAAAGCTTTGAGTTGTCGCTCGGCTCGCAGGATTCTAGGGTCCATTCTGGCTTGGATGGCTTCCCGACCCATCTCTTCCAGCCTTCGTTTTTCGGCGACTTTGGAAGTGGGGTTAGGATCTTCGGTCGCCCAACGGACGTTGAGGATTTCGTCGTTGTCGAGGGATTGACAGGCCATGGATTCTTTGGCGAATTGAGCGTTGTATTCGTTGAGGTAGGTCACGAATGCTACGCTTCGGTATTGCAGGACACGGACTGTAGGAAACCAGAAAAAAATACATGAGTACCCGGTTTGCGGGAGTAAAGGGAGGGTCCCTGCATGTGGACGCGAGAGAAGATAGATTGAAGACGCACTTTTCTCGATTTCACCCCATTCCTTGAAGTGTCTTCGCACAGTCTCCTCCGTCTCCTCACCAGTCCCGACCTCCTTGATCCTCCCAACGTACAGCGTCCTATTTTGCCTCGTGAAAGTCCCGACGCCACCCATGTCGTCACGGTAATCCGAGAACTTCTCTCGCGCGAAACAGTCTTTGGAGTTATCCGGCAACAGAGTAGCGTCTGTCGGCAAGGTGTGGAGGTACTCGCACTCGTACCCGTACGGACAGCATCCTCGAGAGAAGAACAGACAGTAGTATTTCATTCCGGTGATGTCTGCCCGAGTTAAACCTGCGTCTTTTTTTATGCAGCAACGGGTTTGGGATTTGGTTTTGCTGTGTGGGAGGTTGACCGGTCAGTCAAGCAAGCTTGCGGGGTTATCAGACCTTTTGCACGTACTTTGAGTAGCTGTCTTCTCTATCACCTCCGGCCCACTTATTATACCAGATATCTGTTCATATGGCGCGTAAATGGACGATCCCAGAAACCCAGTAGGACGTAATGAACGCACTGTACTCTTTCCCAGTTTGAGGTGCCTCCTTCTTCTCGACTTGGCCCGGAAGGACCTGTTTCCGTGCCGGCTTAAGCTTCTTTTGCTTTTTGACCACCTGTTGTTGCTGTGGCACGACAGCGATTTCGGTTTCTGTGGATGCCATGAGAATAAACGTTTGGGTGGAGGTGGGATGATGAGTTAGAGAGGTTGGCACGTGACAACAATCAATGTCAATGATCTTCTTCGACGTCCACTTGAATCTCTGTCTACGACGAACTAGACAACATGCTGCGCCATCACGCTTTCTAGAGTTCTGCCTTATCGTTCCGAAAGCGAGGGAGATCCCACTCGTCGAACAGCGAGACTTGATGCGCAGTTTTGATGTCGCAGCTGTTTTCTTGTCTGGCGGTTGTGGCGAACCAATTGTAACCTGGTCGAACGCGTTCTGCGCCATGGAGGTTTACAGCACACACTACTGATTCTTACTGGAGTATGGGTTAGACTACTATGGCCTTGAAACAGAAGTTTGACATTTTCACCTTGACATTTCCGCGGTCTCCGTTATTCTCGGCTGCGGACTCAGCACGGGTCGCCTCCACTCTCCCGACGGTCCCGCATTCAAGTGGCTCCTATCGCCGAGGAGCCTAGCACGCCATATTTCTGTGGAAACTCTCATCATCATTGTCCCCACTCTCTTGCTCCCTTTCTTCATTATCTTCGATGTCTGTCTCTGCCCCATTGATTGCGGTGGACGTCTCGCCCTCGTACCAGGTCCCATCCTACTTCTACCTGCTCAAAAACTTCGATTCTATCTACGCCTCTGGGTTATTCTGTCATATTGCGAAGGTTGGAAGGAAGAGGGACCAGCAACTCCGGCTCATATGGGCCATAGAACAGATGGTGGGAAAGCTTCAGGAGGTTCGAGAGGAAAACCTCCGGTTGAGGTCTCCTTTCTTCCATGCGAAGAGGTATCTTCATTTCTTCCCTTATGCTCGCCTACAGACTGGGCAATTGACTCGCCTTTTTACCCCTTACCCCTCCAGGTCTGCGAAACGAAAGATCTCTTCGCAGTTCAAAATAGCCGAGGATGAACTCCCCCTTGACAATCGTCTGGCTCGCGAAACTAAGTTGTACAAAGAAGCTCGAGAGAGGTTGAAGCGAGGGAAACCTCTTCGCTTCGTCCCGGACTACGACAACATCACCCGAGCCCACCGCCAGCTCTCAGCGAGTCTGCAGTTCTTCTGTGTTGGGATCCACTGGACGGGGATGCCCAGGTGGCGAAAACCATATCTCGAATTCGAATGGGCCCCTCCACTCCCTACTCCACTTCCCCCCACGAAATCAGTTGACGGTGATATTTCTGGTTCGGGCGTCAGGATTACAGTGGAGGTGGTGAAGACCCCTGAATTGATGCGAGCGGATTCGGACAGACCGTCTATCGCGGACTCCGAAGCGACCCTCGTCTCAGACTCACTCGCGGACACGGGGGACGATGGGCAACTCAAAGGTCCACCTGAGAGCGGCAGGAGCGCACGGAGCTTCAGTTTGATTCAAAGTTTCTGTTCATTCATATCCGACCCTGGGAACCCTTCTGTTTCTTTTTGATGTGTCTTCATTACAACCTTCGCCTTTCGTATGTGCTCCCATGTATGCATGTTGTATCACCTCGACTTGTACATTGTTGCTTTTACATAAACAACGCATGTGTATCGTTCGCCTTGAGGATCAAGGACACCCTCCGCATGGGTGTCGGCTGATCGGGCTGGCGGCAATCTCGCGAATGGATCCGACTCTTTGTGCTTCACTTCCTCCCAGCCTCACCTCTTCACCACGTCCATGCCAGCCTGTCAACGTCTGCATCGAAAACATCGTCACCGTCGATCCGGCCAACACTGAGCGCTGGGGATTTTCAGTGCCCAGCCTCGAATCGAGCCCTGGTCCGGTGACATCCGTATCCGAACGAAATGCGGGGTACATCTGGGCACCCACCCCCAACTGCAATGAACTCAGCTGATTCGCCAATACACACACCCTTCTGTATGGTACGGCCGAACTACTCATCCGCCCCGGCTTACAGCACCAGCACCCCTTATCTTACCCTCTGAATCTTCCCAGGACAAAACGCCATTTCATGCACCTTTGCCGAACTGTGTCCTCGTGTCCGCTCTCATTTCGTACTTATCATCAAACACATCAATACAAAATCCGGCGTGTCTCAGCGGCCACGATTCCACCCTGCGTCGAACCTCGTACTTTCCGGGTGGGATGCCCACGAAATGAACCGAGGGGGTCGTCCGGTGGTTATAAACCGCTTCTCTCTCTTCGTCCCGCGCTCGTACCTCCTAAGAATCCGAACTATTCGCACGGCCGTAGCTCCCGACTCCGCGTCCCGCTTGGCCCATCCAATCCCATCTCGCGATTTCATTGATAACGATAGTGTTCGGCGCTAGACTTCTTTTAGTCAAACTCTCAACATGTCGACCACCGCTTCTCAGTTCGACGCCTATGTTCTCCCACCCCACTACAGAAACAAGCGTTGTACCATTTTGTGAGTGCACAATCACTGAAGGGTGCCGACTCGGTCCTCATTGTTTCGTCAAGGGTTGCGGGTGCAAGTTCTTCCGGGAAGACTGCCGTAAGTCGAGGTTGTCACCAAACAACGTGTGGACTGAAATTTGTTTGTTTCCATAGTTCATCAATGCAGCAACTCAGTCGGATGAACTCCAAGCGGAATCTTCGTCTGCAGAGTCCCCAGTGGAACCGATTCGTGCCAGCAACTCATTCGAACTGGAAAGCGGACACATCGTCACCCTCCTCGATATCTCCCTTTCAAGGGACAAGAGCGTGGAGTTAGAGGAATTCTTCAATACACAGTAAGCACCAACGACATGGGGTATTCCCACTGAACCAACCCCTGTAACCAGGTACCAGAATGGCGACCTTACTACCGGCATCATCTTCCTCCACTCGCTAGCCGACGATGAAAGTTCCGGAAAGACCACCCCTTTTCGAGCTCTCAAAGAACTTTGCGGGGAGCAGGCCCTGCGGAATACCGTGATCGCCACCACAGACTGGGTTACTGAACCCCCGGAAGCGAGGAAGAAACAGGAACGTTGGGAGAAGAAGCTGTCTAATACGTTGTTCGCCTCCGCGATTGCCAAAGGAGCCAGGATATTCCGACACAAGGAAAACACGACAGCAGCTGCCCGGAAGATAGTCAAAGCACTACTTGGAAGACCACCGATTTTGGTCAGCATTCAGAAGCAGTTGGCGGATGAGGCTCTTCAATTGCAGCGCACGGAGTCTGGAGGGATTCTTCTCGGGGATATTTCTGTGGACGGCGGTAATGTCGTCCAATCCGAGATGCAGGCGCAGGAGCAGGGTTTGCACGACCGTCCGGAGGGCACGATAACCGGTGCTTCCCAAAGGCCTTTCATCGCCCCCCGATCGTCCAGGCCAAAACCCAGTGGTTATGGTTATGTGACCGGTGCTGGGCACAAGAAGGGTTCGGATCAGAAACAAAAACTTAAACGATGGAAGCAGCAGGAGGAGCATCGTGCACGGAAAGCGGCGCAGGAGAAGTGGGATCCGGTGGAGATGGTTGCGTGTGTCTGCTGTGGTGCCGCGCTTTATGCGGTCTTCACGCTTTTTAGAGAGCATGGAACGTATATTGTTGGACTTTAGATGGGACTATTCGTATATGGATTGTATGTCTCACTGATATGTATCATAGGTGTATACTGTGTAGGATTTCGTGTAGTTTATGAGGATCGGAGGATCGCCTGGTGCGATCGCGTTCATGACCGTCTGAACTTCAGTCCCCCTAAGTATGCCCCGGACCTCGTAGATATTGACGAGGTCGCTGCACCCGATGTTCGACAGTGTTTTTATGCATCGGGTATCACAGGCTTATCAGACCCCGCTTACCGATAACCACCTGCACCAGGAACGGCGATGAAGGTATCCGATCCAAACGCGGTCAGGTTAATGACGGGGGTGGCGGGCGGAAATAGCACGGAGATCGAGATGCTGCAGCCTGCCGGTCACTAAGGACACCCTACAAAAAGTGCAAAAGTTCGCGCACCGAGGCTGCTCTCTATTTTCCATGGGTAACGGACCTGTACAAGGTGATTAGGTCCCTCTGTGTTATCGTCATCAGTAAAGTCCACTACCTCGTCCTCTAATGTCAGGAAGTGGCTGTAGACCCAGAGTACAGTCGTGCTCGCCGCACATAACCGGGCCTTGGACGCTTGGTGACCTCCGAGTGAGACACGAGCCGAAGTGGGCCGCAAAAAAGTCGCGCAGCAAAAAGTTCTCAGAGAGCGCCTCACCTTCAGTTCCCATTTTATTTCATCGATGCCGACTGCGCGATAAAAATATTGATCTACCAAGGTCTCTTGACGCTTCAGATATCTACAGATGAAGTTCCTGAAGCTTGAAGGCCTGATCCTTGAACAATGTCATCGCTCGAATTCTCGACCTCCGGGCCTGGCGAGGCGGGGCGAAAAAAAAACAAAAACGGAACGACCGTTCATTTGCGTGGTACCCGCCCCTTCTCTGTGGCACCTCCCCATGTCCGGCAACGAGTAGCTGGTTTAACCAGTTTCAAATTAGGTGGGTAGAGGTAGACCTTGATACTTACGGATGATTTGTTCAACATCCCGGATCAAAGATGGTACATCATTGGACAAACGGACAGGTACAGGGGGTGGCAAGACACAACGGCGGGACATCACGCGACGCCACGAACAGCGGCATAGGGAGATATGAGATTGCTGAGCAGATGGGCCGACGATCCATCGAAAGCAAGGACCTCCGTTTCCTCAGCATCCAGTTCCAGCTTGTCCAAGAACTCGGCAGCACCAGACATGTGTGCGACCCGAGCACAAACCGCATGAAGAGCAAGCAGCTCGCGACTAGGGGGTGGTACACCTTCGCAATTCGGAGACAAGTCGACCACGATTGGGGCACCAGGAGCAGACATCCCGGGACGTCTAGAGAGGCCCCGGATGTAATCCCCAACGTACGCGCTGGAAAAACAGATCTTGTAGCAATTGGGCTGTACACGTACTTAGTCAACTCAAGCGGAAGGTCTCTGAATGGCACACCTTGTCGGTACCTTCGAACCACAGATCCAAGGAATCAAACTTGGAGTGGAGATTGTGTTCTAACGAGAGCAAATTCCAAATCTCGTGGGCACCGTCAACGGCCTGAAGAGCCGTGGCAAGGTCCTCGATTCCAAACTGCTTCAAGGCGCTCAGAACACCGGCGGCATAATGTGTCTGGGTAATTGGTGAGGGGAGTCCATGACGATGGATGGCCCAGCAATGATACATACCTCGTTTCCCGTAGTCCTTTCCCCGTTGGTCCCAACGCCCTGCGTCGACTCACTCAAAATGTGACATGTTTTAACGGTAATGGGCATACCACCCAGACTTTCGTGCTTGCGTCGTAGTTCGGCACTTAACTTGAGTGATGTCTCATCAAACATTCCTGTGATCATGCACCGAAAGCCGTCGCGAGCGAGAGCCTGGTTAAGCATGAAAGTTCTGAACAACGGAACAGAAAAGGCACGAACATGTGAGATGTACGCACTTTCTTCCTAGCGGTCTCATAATCTTTGTCAGAGGGCTCCAAGGACGCCTTAATCATATCTTCTAGTTTGTCGTAGAAGGGGGGCGAGGGGTACAAAGAGGGTGGAGGGTACGGCAGAGTGGACGTCCTGACTTTAAAACAACTTAAATGTCAAATAACATAAGGAAGTAATCAAACGTACACCCGCGGATTAGAAGGTCTCGATGTCGTTTGCCAACCATGAAGACGACACCATTCTCATTATGTTCGGGGTCCCGGGATAACGATACAACCTCTTGGACAACCGCCGAGCAGGCCAGACTGCCAAGGATGTGATATCGAGCACCGAGCTCAAGTACGAGAAACCCAGCAACTCTGGCGGATATGATGTTCTCGTTTTCCCCACCACGGATGGCCTGAGCTTCGGCGTTGGGTATCATTGTGTACACGCTAGTTGCGTTAGCCCGTTCACCCAATCCCGATTCCTGGAACTGGGGGGACTCTACAGGAGGGAGGGGAGATGTTGCCAACATGATTTCCTGTTGCTGTAGCAGAGTATCGATGCCGATACGAACAAAAAGTGGTTTGTTGTGAGTGCGCGTGCGGCGGAGTTGTCTGGAATCTAGCCGGTAGCCGGTTGGGGAATCGTTCTGTGATTACGTAGCCATTTCCTCCCGACTCTATGGGCCGAATCCCAGTTGATGGTCTCAGTCCCAGCTCTGTCGCTCGTTGGCCATATTAACTTGTTTTGAATGGGTGGTTACTGCAGCCCTCATAGGGGCATCGTTCCCTGCACCCAGCGACACTACACTTAAGCAAGTTAGAATAGGTCGATGGGCACATGGAGGGTATGATGTCAGATGATACTATCCACCACCCCCGACGGGTATATAAGGACCCCAGGGAAATGAAGAAGCCCCTTTCCTCCCAAAACTCTACTCCCACCAAAACAACATAGCCGATTCTACTGTCGATAACGAGCAAAGATGACCAAGATTCTGATGGTTTTCACTTCCGCCGCGACTACTCACACTGGAAAGCCGGCGGGATACTACTTGCCGGAAGCGGCGCACGTTTGTCCACTGGCTTTATTCCGTCCACCCTGGAGTCTGATGTCTGACAACCCAGCCATACTATTCGTTCGTTGAAGCTGGCTTCCAGGTCGACTTCGCTTCGCCCAACGGTCCTTATCCCCCTGTCAGCCAGAGCAGCGTCGAGGTCTGTTTGTTAATCCCCTAACATGAGATCCGCTCTCTCATCAGGGGATCTGGGTGGTAATCCACAATTCACGATGTCTGATAGGCGTTCAAAGATGATGAAAGCGTCAAGTTTTTGCAAGACCCGGATGTCACCAACAAGCTCTCGAACTGCAAAGCGTTGTCGGACGTGAAAGCGAGCGAGTATGACGCAATCTTCTACGTCGGAGGTAAAGTTTCGATTTCCTGACTGCGTACTTGTTGCTGTCGCTGACGTTGTATAGGGCACGGACCGGTCATCGATCTGGCGAAGGATTCTAAAAACGCGGAGATAGTTTCAGAGGTAAGGTTATCCCCACTACCCGAATTCTCCCCTGTCGATTATGACATGCTGACAATTGAATGTGCGATCCTTGCAGCTCTGGCAGAACAACAAACTAGTTGCCGCTGTCTGCCATGGCCCCGCGTTCGTACTTCGTGTCTTTCGGCGATTAAAACACTGACATGGTGCTACTCTAGTGCCCTCATCCAAGGCAAAGATTCGAACGGGAAGTCCATTTTCGAGGGAAAGAAGTCAACTGGTCTTTCCAACGCGGAAGAGAACCAATATGGTCTTCCGATTGAGGTGGGCTGTCGAACCCATAGACACTTTCCGACCTGGATGCAAATTAACGAGTGACGTACCCCTAGGATCTCGGCTTCTTCCTGGAGGACAAGATCGGCGACCTTGGAGGAAAGTTCGAGTGCGCAGAGCCCTGGCAGTCCCGCGTCGTGGTTGACGGTAAGCTTTACACGGGCCAAAACCCCGCCTCTGCCAAACCGTTGGCGGAGAGGATTGTACAGGATTTGAAGCAGTAAAGAAACAGTTTGGATGTCCAACCACGACTTTTGTAATACGGTAGTGAAAGTTCAGTCTACGAAATGAATTGCGTTTGAAGCGGTCTCAAGTCATGTGCCCGATATCCGCTCGGCTTTCCCCGACCGCGCTTGGACCTGCACTGTTCCATGTAATGGTGTTTACTGATCGTTTCAATCCGCCCGCGTTACAGGACGCCACCGAGAATCTCACGGGGTCACCGTTTACCGCACTGTACCCAAATATCTGAACGCCCATTGTATGGATTACCCTGAACCTATGCACGATACTGTTCTCGGTACTCCTCTAGTGCCGTTCTCTCTGCTCTTCGATGGAAACCAGGAATATCTGCTTTACTGTGTTCGCTTAGTTCCAGGGACTTTCCAGTCGTTGGGCATCAGCGGGCTCCTGTTCTCCAAGCATTCTTCTTTAGCACGGTTTGGGACTCCCACCCGTAGAGGCTCCCCCGGTGCAGCCCCCCATCGGTATTCCGTAGTGCGCTTTGAGGGCGATGCGTACAGAAATCGAACGATCCCAGTCGAGGTGACCTCAATCGAGAACGGTCAGTGCATGTTTCCACAGGGACAGGACCAGGCTCACCGGATGTTCAGGGTGTTTTTTTCGCGATTCTCACGTTTGGAGGTGTGAAACCTTCGGCTCCAGGTGATTCCTCAAAAATAGGATGTTTCAGCCCCCCAGTGCTGATCAGCCTTGGTTCCTGATACTCCAGCCTGAGCCGTTCCCAGTCGTGTTCTTTCTTCGGCGAGCCCTCCCAACTCTTATAATCTGTAACGGCACATTCGAAAACCACACACAGGTTAACACCGATACAAATCGGATCTTAACCTCAATGTGGATCATCTCGATCCTGCAAGCGCTGATCAGGCAGATCTGACAATGATAAGCCAAAGTGTTCCGATGCCACACGAAATCCCTGGTATGCATAGGGAGCTGCCTTCTTTTCTGACGGGAGATCACCGGGCTCGAGAAGGACACGCAGTTCTACATGACGAAGTACAAGGCCGATAAATGCACAAAGCTCGGAATAAATATCAATGGGGAGGCGAGGAAGAATCTATGTTTATTTTCCCCGTTTCCCATGTCAGCATACGAGCTCAACGGCTGGCCGGGACACTTACCGAGCTCTCTGCACCTCAGAAGCACAAGGCGAGAGGAGGCGCAGTCAGCAGTTTGGCATAGTTAACAGCGCCATCGGCGCGTTTTAAGAGGCAATCAACCTCCTCAACTGTATGGTATGCAAAGGAAAGTCGTAAACGCCAAAGATACTAACGCTATAGCGCAGGAGCTAAGCTTACCATCTCGAGGAATAGTAGTGGACAAAGCAATTGCGAAGGCCGCGAAGAGGACGGCGGTCCCAGACAAAGAGAAGAACTTCATGATATCTCTCGAGTGCGAGAAGTCGTGTTTGGAAGCTCGAGCTTTGAGCTTGCGCTGTGACTAGGGAAGGGGAAGGCGCGCTCTGCTGGGAAGCAAGGGTCATACATAGCGACCCCGCTCATGGTCCTCCTCAAATATCATCCTCGTTCTCGAGCCATGAGGTTCACTTGTATTCCGATGTGCGCAACGTTTCCCGCAGTACGTCCCTCCTCCCTACGGAGCCACCACCACGGTCCAATCCGCCCCCTTCTTACGCGCTTCTCAATGCGGTCGGCCATTGTTAGTTGTCCGAGACAGCGGGGGTTTCCCGTTCACTGATGAATACTGGCGGCGATTGTTCATCCACATATTATTCGAAGTGATCTCCGCCAAGGCGGCGCGCGCATTGTTGCCACCACTGGAATGTCGAGCTCCGTGAAACGGAAGTCAACTCCACCCAGGGGCACAAGGCCGCCGGCCGCCACTGATCTCAGAAGGCGCAGGTTAAATCAATCCAACAAGAAGGGGTCACCCACCTGTATTCGGCGACAACGAACTGGTGAGTGAAAGCCACCACTTACCTCACCTAAAAACTCCTCCAACGGCCTGGAATCAATTTGGAAGGATTGGAGATAAAATGATTCGGCCCGGGCTCGAACCGGGGGCCTTCTGTGTGTTAGACAGATGCGATAACCAACTACGCCACCGAACCTCTTGCTTACTAGTGTGAGCAGGCAGGATGAGATCCAATGTCAAAAAGATGCTTCGGTCACCAACTCGTAAAAATACACGGGATCTGAAAATCCCGTAAACAAGGAAGGGGTGAGGAGGAAATGTAGTCAGCGAAAGAGAATGAAACTTCAGCGAGTCAGTTCATATGTGTATACTACAGATCTCGGACATCCCAACTAGACCGACGATGAACTTGAGTCTCAATCATGTGTGCACAATTATAGAAGATGTATGAAGAGGTAGCCATAACCCTAGGGAAGGTTCCTAGAGAAGGTAAAAGTGGGACCGAAGGGATATTTGCACCGCTTAGCGAATTGACCGGGTGGTTCGACAAATTCAAGCCCATTGAGTACTTGACCACCAGGTTTTCTCGGCGCCCTTTATGCGATACTCGACGACACCCTTCGAGCTTCCGACATACACATAAGAACCCGTTGGGTCAAAGCAGACGCCGGCGAGATCGAGGGTGTCTTCCGCCTTCAATAACTCTTCAGTCGGTGTCTCCTGCCGCCTCGTCCGACCAGCGTTCACGAGGACGCGTAGATTGGAAGAGTTTGCTGAGACCGGGTTAATTGTCCTCGTTCCTCGTGGTCGGCGCACAGCGTACGGCGACCTAACGGAGAACGTCGAGGTGGTGAGCGAGGGGGATGAGAAAGTGTGTGGAGGAGGGTTGTGGGTCGTCATGGGAGTTGGTGATCCGGCCCTTGATCCAGCAGCAGAGCTCAAGCACTCCGTCTCCAATTCGTCAACTTCCATATCATCACCCCGATCCTCATGTTCGTCCACATCGGTCATCTCCATGTCCTCGTCCCCGTCTTGCTGGGATTGAGACTGTCTGCGCGTTGGTCTGAGCCTCGTTCGGGCAGTACGTAAACCGTGCCTTCGTAGAAGTCTGCTAACATCCTCTTCTTCCCTACTAGAGCCTAGCCTGGGAACAACGACCACGCCATCGTCGTCCAGCTCTTCATCGGAGCTAAAGGATCCATCCACGGTCAGAGGGGGCAAACCCATAGAGTTTGCCGTAGGAATATTCGAGATAGCAGATTCGGATCTGGTGGACCTGTGTCCAGGTCCACCGGAGGTCCGGAGGCAGCTTATGGTCGGATCGGGTATCCGAACAATCTGTTCAGTCTCGAATGTACGGGCGTCAATCAAATGTAGTAGGGATGTGTGCTGCATGGTCTCTTGGTCAACGAATGAGGCAGGATGGTTATGGTAGGAGAAACTAACCTCGGTGAAAACGAGGACCTCCTTCCCGTCAGCACCTTCAGGCGAGAATTTGATGCTTCGGATACCCCAACCTGGTGCTCGTGATCCGCCTCGACTCCAATCCCAGAGATCCTCCTCGTAAATGAAACCACTGGCTTCCCCGGTTGCCCTTCTTTCTCTTCCCCGCGTGCGATCGGTTTCGAAAACCTTGAGCGGTTTCGAACTGCGGACATCCCAAACGACGGCTACGCCTTCTTGACTTGCCACGGCAAACTTCATTCCATTTGCCGAATACGATGTTGAAAATGAAGCGGGAAGGGGAGGTGATGGATATTGTGAAGAATAGAACTGATGTGTGAAAATCGATGGTGTGTATGGCACGAGTGAGTACTTTGCAATTGATTCGAAGGAGAGGCGGGAGGAGCCGGATATGTGGTGCAGGTACACTTGAGGCGAATCCCCAACGGACAGGAGGGTTCGGCCATCAGGAGAAACAGACGCTGACGGGTTGTCAGAACGTAAGCCGAGACAGGTTTCCAGGAAGTAACTCACAGTGGTTGACGGGAACATCTATTCGCAGGACCCCAAGATCCTTCAGCCTCGAAGCCGCGGGGGATGTCTCCGACGACCGGATGTTTACCTCGAAAAATTTAACTGAACAATCGTTGTTGCTGACCGCAACTCTCGGCTCTACGCTGCTGACGTTGGCTTTCGTTAGGCTCAGGGAAGTCAGCATAACGGAATTATTAATGGAGCCTTGCAGTTGGGTCTGGTACTGCCAGTGGGGACGGGAGGATCGATGGTGATGGGATGACGAGGAACCAGATGAGGATGAGGACGAAGAGTGTAGGGACAGGTGCAGTTCAGCATCCTGTCCACCTGCTGCCACGAGTGTTGTTGTTGAGTCTGGGAGGCGCAACGCTGAAAGGGTGTTTGGGATGAAGGGGAGGTTCGCGATCGCTCGCTTCGATCCCGAACGGAAGAGATTCTGCTCAAAAATTGAGGTGGCTTGAACGTAATTCACTACGCCACGTTCATGGGGGCAAATAACCAAATCCCGGAGTTGACTTGATGAACGTGGAGCACATTCGTGTGAGCGGAGGACGAAGGCGGGATACCGTACGGATGACTCACACATGGCCAATTGTAATCTCGGTGGAAACTGAGGAAGTTGGGGTTGAAGGTGAGAGTAGAGATGGTCCTTGGATTGTCATAGCTGGTCGGAGAGCATATAGGTGGAAGACCGGTCCGTTTGTGGTGTTTGGTTTTGAGGATTCCGAAGATCTGCAACTGGCCGTCAGTTTGTTGGTTATGGAGACAAAAGAGACAGAAAAGCGGCAGAGCGACGGTATTTGTACCCCGGATATCTATTGGTCGAAGAGCGCCACTGACCTTGGAGAGGATCCACGGACGAAGGTGCTGCGTGCCCTATCGACCGGGAGCGGTAAGTTTGAGCGGTGGGTCGAGTTTCCAAGGCTGCCGGAATGGGCGGAGACGGAGGGCGGGAGCGGGGGTGGTGAGGAGACGAGGAGAGACGGATTGATCGCGACTCTGGTAGGAAAGTGACCAAGTCCAACTCCGCCACCGTGATCTCGACTCGACCAAACATAACTTTTCTTCTTTCCTTCCGCTCGTCCGATCTTTTTCTTTGCGCTCCAAGCGGCGCCAACAGCTCGGTCAGAATGCCACATCACCGTGTGCGACCGGTGCGTACTCCACGGAACCAAATGAACGAGGGCGAGAGCGATCCAGCCAGCTGCAGGAGACGCGCCTCGGGTCGGACCATTCTAGAAAAGCTACCACGACGACAAATGGATCTGGAGATCCTGTGGATCATAGCGCTTGGCCTTCCAAGATCGACCAGGGACAAGAATGTTACCAGTCT